>Ga0306919_10001458_pt1 | contig 11351 bp, 9 predicted proteins | sample flu12Cox44000172_FD_203764 | JGI IMG/M metagenome (GOLD analysis project Ga0306919, IMG submission 203764) | Lab enrichment of tropical soil microbial communities from Luquillo Experimental Forest, Puerto Rico - flux4day.12C.oxic.44.000.172 (v2)... | ecosystem: Environmental > Terrestrial > Soil... | reverse complement strand
TGCATGCCGTCGCGCCGACCGTTCGGCGTGACTGTCACCGGGCGCCGGCTGCCGGCCCGGTTCAGGCAGCCAGAATTGAGGAAACAGGCCATGCGTGTGACCAGGAAGTTTTTCCTCGGACTACTCGCGTCGTTCGTTCCCCTAACAGCAGCGAGCTTGCCCGCGGCCGCACAGCAGCAGCAACGGAAGCCCAACATTCTGTTCATCATGGGCGACGACATCGGCTGGATGCAGCCCAGCATCTACCACCGCGGCCTGATGGTCGGAGAAACACCGAACATCGACCGCATCGGGAATGAAGGCGCGATCTTCATGCACTATTACGCGGAGGAGAGCTGTACCGCCGGGCGCAATTCCTTTTTCACCGGCATGCATCCGCTGCGCACGGGCATGATCCCGCCGCAGCTCCCGGGCAGCCCGTCCTACCTGCGGCCCGGCACGCCGGCGGTCGCATGGTTCCTGCGCGATCTCGGCTACAACACCGGCGAGTTCGGCAAGAACCACCTGGGCGACCACACCGACGCGCTGCCGACGGCACACGGTTTTCAGGAATACTGGGGCTACCTCTACCACCTCGACGCCATGCAGGGGGTGAGCTTCCCCGACATCAACAAGACGTCGACGCAGCAGACCATCGCGCCGCCGTGCAAGAACACGCCGATCCCCGGCATCCCCGAGGTTCCCGGCGCCGTCGATCCCAAGACCACGATCTGCCTGACGCCGCCACGCAATATCCTTTGGTGCAAGTCCTCCGACGGAACGGCGCAGAACCAGACGTGTCAGGATCAGGGTCCGCTGACCTTGGAGCGCTCGAAAACCGTGGATGAGGAAATCTCAGCCAAGGTGGTCGACTTCCTCGACCGCAACGACCCGAAGAAAACCGGCAAGCCGTTCTTCGTCTGGTACAACCCGGCGCGCATGCACGTCACGACCGTGCTGCCGGACAAGTACTTGGCCATGGTGGGTGAGCCGGGCGGCAAGGACTGGGGCGTCAACGAAGCCGGCATGAAGCAGATGGACGACAACATCGGCTACGTCCTCAAGAAGCTGGAGGACATGGGCGAGCTCGACAATACGATTATTGCCTTCACCACCGACAACGGCGCCGAGGTCATCACCTTTCCGGACGGCGGTGTCACTCCGTTCAAAGGCGGGAAGCTCACCACGTGGGAAGGTGGCATGCGCGCTCCGCTGGTCGTGCGCTGGCCGGGACACATCAGGCCGGGCACCGTCAAGAACGAAATGTTCTCGGCCCTCGACTGGCTGCCGACGCTGGTCAACATCGCCGGCGGTCCCAAGGGCGACGGACTGAAGAAGCAGATCGAGGCCGGCCAGTATCCCGGCATCGTCAAGACCACGCTCGACGGCGTCGACCAGCGCGACTACCTGGAAGGCAAGTCGCAAAAGTCGGCGCGCGATGTGTTCTTCTACTATTCCGGCAAGGATCCTTCGGCGGTCCGGTATAAGAACTGGAAGATGTACTTCGCGATGGTGTCCGACGCACCGGCTGGCTTTGTCACGGGTGTGGTCCCTTACCACTGGACCCAGGTCGTCAACGTCAAACGCGATCCCTTCGAGACTTCCATCGGCCAGCAAATCAAGACGCTCATGGGTGTAGGCGGAGCGCTCGCTGGACCCGTCACCGCCTACCAGTATGACTGGAACCTCTTGCCCATGGGCCAGGCGCTGTGGCTGCAGGAGCTCGAGACCTACATCCCGTTCCCGCCGCTGCAGAATCCGGCGAGCTACAATCTCGATCAGGTCATGCAGCAGGTCAAAGACATGAAGATGGCCAGTCACGCGGGCGAATAGCCGGCGTCGACCGAACGACACAACCGAGCGGACGCCCCACGGGGCGTCCGCAGGCCGCCCAACACTTTCGCAAGCGGAGTATCCGGATCATGAAGATGTCTCAAAGCAGATGGCTCGGTCTTTTCGCATGCATCGTGGCCATGACGGCGGCGAGTACGCCAGCAGCCGCGCAGCAACAGCAACGGCCGAGGCCGCCGAATATCCTCGTCATCATGGGGGACGACGTCGGCTGGTTCAACATCGGCGCCTACCATCGCGGAATCATGTCGGGAAAGACGCCGAACCTCGACAAGCTGGCCTCTGAAGGCATGCTGTTCACGGACTATTACGCGGAAGCAAGCTGCACGGCGGGGCGCGCGAACTTCATTACTGGCGAGCTACCGATCCGCACTGGCTTGACGACGGTAGGCCAAGCTGGCGCCGACGTCGGCATCCCGGCGGAAGCCGTGACGCTTGCCACCGCGCTGAAGGCGCAGGGCTACGCCACCGGGCAGTTCGGCAAGAACCATCTCGGTGACCTGAACAAGTACCTGCCGACCGTGCACGGCTTCGACGAGTACTTCGGATATCTCTATCACCTCGATGCGATGTCCGACCCGTACTGGTACTCGTTCCCCGTCGACGAGCAGTACTACAACACGTACGGCCCGCGCAGCCTGATCCACAGCTTTTCGACCGACACGGACGACCCGACGGAGATGCCGCGCTGGGGCAAAGTTGGCAAACAGCGGATCGTCGATGAAGGGCCGCTACCGCCGTTCGCTGACATGTCGAATGTGCCGAACATGCACGACTTGCCCTTCTTGAAGGCCAAGTACGACATGACGACCTTCGACGAAGTACTGGTCAAAGCTTCCAGCGATTTCATGGATAAGGCCAAGAGGGACGGCAAGCCGTTCTTCGTCTGGCACAACACCACCCGCATGCACGTCTGGACCTTCCTGTCGAAGAAATACAGCGCGATGCAGAACAGCGAGACCAACTACGGTCTCGAGGAAGCCGGTATGGCGCAGCTGGATGACAGCGTCGGCGCACTGCTGAAGCATCTCGACGACATCGGCGAGGCCAACAACACCATCGTCATCTTCACCACGGACAATGGCGCGGAGGTGTTCACGTGGCCGGATGGCGGCATGACGCCGTTCAAGAACACCAAGGGCACCGTTGGCGAAGGCGGCTTCCGGGTGCCGTGCATCATCCGCTGGCCAGGACAGATCAAGCCGGGCACCGTCGAGAACGGTATCTTCTCCGGCCTCGATTGGTTCCCCACGCTCATGGCCGCCGCGGGCAACCCGAACATCACCGATCAACTGCTCAAGGGCGTGAAGCTCGGCGAGCGGACCTACAAGAACCATCTGGACGGTTACAATCAGACGGATCTGCTGACCGGCAAGGGTCCATCCAAGCGCCACGAGTTGTTCTATTTCGGCGGCCCCGCGCTCGGCGCGGTTCGCCTCGACAACTTCAAGTTCACATTCTTCCAGCAGCCTTATGGTTGGCCGGGGGAAAAGATCACGACGGATATGCCGATGTTGACCAACGTTCGCCAGGATCCGTTCGAGCGGACGCAGTCACTACGCGGCGAAAGCCTCAACCACGAAGGCGGTGGCTACATGAACGATTTCTTCGGGCGCGAGATGTGGCGCTTTGTTATGGTGCAGCAGTACGTCACAAAGCTGGCGGAGACGGCGGTCGATTATCCGCCGATGCAGGACCCGGCGTCCTTCAACCTCGATGCAGTCAAGAAGAAGATTCAGGAGATGCTCAAGCACCGCGAAGGTCAGTAGGAATTTCTGCTCGAAAAGCCGCAGTGGGCCGCCTGCCTCGACAGGATGCGGCCCGTAGAGGCATCGAGAGCTGCACCTAGGGACAATATCGCCTCAACCGACGCAAACGGTACGGTTCACGCTTACGCTTCGAGCGCCCATGCCGCGATCTTCACGACGACACATCGACGGCGCAGCCGTAGCGCTCGCCATCTACGTCGCCATCTGTTGCGGAATACCAGTGTGCCTCGCGCTCGGCCTGTACGAACTGATGCAGCCGATGCGCACGAGCAATCCCGGTCTCGCGGCCTACAAGCCTCCGCCCGGCACCGTGATCGAGTTCGCGACTCCGACGCGCCCGTTATCCATGCCGGAGACCTTGCCTGTCGTGATCGAACCGACCGTGGAAACAATCGCCGAACCGGCGCCGCAGCAGCAGGTCGAGACAAAGAAATCCACCTCCGCGTCAAAAACGCAGCGCACGAAGCGGCAGCGCGCGGCGCGCCGGAAAGAACGGCGCGACCCGATGACGGGCTTTGCGTTCCAGCCGTCCTTCGGGGGATATCGGTCTTGGTACTAAGCAGACGTCGTGGGACGACGTCGCCTTAGAGTTAGATGATCGTAATTGAAACCTTGCTGGGAATTTCATGTCGCCATCTTGGACTTCGCAACCAGTTAAGGCGTGCAGCCCTATGTCGCGAACACAACCGCGCTGCAAGCGACGGAAAACAGCAAGGACCCCTGCGGTTGGATCGGCGTTACGATTAGTCCGATGACTCCAGCCTTCGCGGACAGCCTTGGGATGGTGGAACCGTACGGCGCAATCTTCGACCAGCCCGAACCGGGTAGTCCGGCCGCTGCTGCAGGCATCCAACAAGGCGACGTGCTTACCTCAATCAACGGCTCACCCCTGATGCGTTCGACCGATTTCGCGGACATCATTTCCATGATGGCGCCCGGTACCCCGGTTTACCTGGACACGTCGCGCAACGGCGAGGCGATGCAGGTCAAGTTGATAGTCGGCTCGACTAAATGCGGAAAAAGCGGGTAGGTCCGCACGTCATAGGAGCAGGTAGTGCTCATCACCCTCACTTTCTATATCGTGCTGGTTTGGCTGCTTTTCTCGAATCTCAAACTGGTCAAATGGAGATGGGTTTCCGGCACCGTCGCCGCGCCACGGCAAGTGAAAGCAGTCATCAGCGCTGCGGCTGCCCTGGGTTTCGGCATTGTATCGGCGCAGGCCGGCCCGTGCAGCAGCGCGATTGCCCGCTTCGAGCAGGCCGTCCGGCAGTCCGCAAACAATCCAAACGCCGGGCCAATGGCACCGCAATCAGTCGGCGCCCAACTCGGTTACCAGCCGACGCCAGCCTCGATCGAACAGGCTCAGCAGCGGGCATGGGCCGCGTTCGATGCGGCCTTGAGGCGCGCCAAGCGACTCGATGCGCGCGGCGATCGCGCGGGCTGCAGGCGAGCGCTGGCTGCAGCCAAGCGAATGTACAATCTGCAATGAGCGAACCTAAGCGAAGAACCTTCGACATCATCACCATGCGAGGGCTATCGGTCGGTCTGCTTGCGCTCCTGGTCGCCGCGACGCTGGCGAGCACACCGGCCGCGACGCGGACGATTGCCAAACACGGCGCGGCACGCAGCGTTGCGATACACAGGTGCAGCGTAATGGCACGTCGGCTTTACCCGGAGCAAGAATGGGACATAAGGCAGTCGGATTTGTACAGGGCGTGCGTGACTGCTGCTGGCTTCGTGCCTTAGGAAACAACGCTCGACTGTCGCGAATCGGAGGCCCGCGCATCTGTTGTTCGCGGCGCGTCGCAATATGATGCAGCAATGCCTGCGCGTACCAGGAACCTAACCGTCATCGCAGCCGCGACCGCGGTCGTCTTGGCCGGCGCGCTATCTTGGGCATGGCTCGCCGGTGGCAACTCGCAATGGGCGCGTTTTCTCGGTCGGTCCGACCCAGCGCTCGCATTTATCGGCAGCGAAACCTGCGCCGGCTGTCATCGCTCCGAAGCCGAGCTGTGGCGCTCGTCGCAGCACCGGCACGCCATGGATCATGCAAGCGATCGATCGGTGCTGGGCGACTTCAACGATGCGAGCTTCGAATATTACGGCGTGCGCTCGCGTTTCTTCCGCAAGGATGGAAAGTACTTGGTCGAGACCGACGGGCCGGACGGCAAGCTCGCCACGTTCGAGGTGAAATACACCTTCGGCGTCGATCCGCTGCAACAGTATCTGATCGAATTTCTCGACGGACGGCTGCAGGCGCTGTCGATTGCATGGGACAGCCGTCCGAAGGAGCAAGGCGGCCAGCGCTGGTTCCACCTCTATCCGAACGAGGAGATAAAGCACGACGATGTCCTGCACTGGACCAAGCTGAACCAGAACTGGAATTTCATGTGCGCCGGATGCCACTCGACCGGCGTGCGCAAGAATTACGATGCGGTCAATGACCGATTCACGACCAGGTGGGCGGAGATCAGTGTCGGCTGCGAGGCTTGCCACGGCCAAGGCTCGCGCCACATCGCGTGGGTGCACGAGCAACGCAGCTGGTGGCCGTTCGGCAAGGATGAAGACCCGAAGAAGGGCCTGCTTACTCGCTTCGACGAACGGCGCGATGTCCTCTGGCGCATCGACCGCAACACAGGCAATGCCACGCGCAACTTCACGCCTGCGCTGCTGCGCAAAGAGGTCGAGACCTGCGGCCTCTGCCACGCGCGCCGCGGCGAATTCTCCGAGGATTGGTCGCCCGGCCGCTGGCTATCCGACACCCACGCCGTCTCACCGCTCGCGCGCGGGCTCTACGAGGCCGACGGACAGATGCGCGAGGAGGTCTACAACTACGGCTCGTTCAAGCAGAGCAAGATGTTCGCGGCCGGCGTCACTTGCAGCGATTGCCACGAGCCGCACGGCGCGAAGCTTCGCGCTTCCGCCGATGCCGTCTGCTCGCGGTGCCACGCACCGGAGAAGTATGCGGCTGTAAGCCATCATCAGCATGCCGGTGCAACTCCGCCACTCGCCTGCGCCTCATGCCACATGCCGACGCGCACCTACATGGTGGTCGACCGCCGGCACGATCACAGCTTCCGCATTCCGCGGCCTGATCTGTCGGTGAAGCTCGGCACGCCGAACGCCTGCAACGACTGCCATACGGATCAGTCGGCGCAATGGGCTGCGGCGGCAATCGAGCGGTGGTACGGACCGGAGCGGAAAGGCTTCCAGAAATACCCGGAAGCGTTCCACGCCGCATGGACAGACGCAGCAGACACGCCAGCGCTGCTTTCAGTGATCGCGGCGGATCGCAATACTCCGGCCTTGGTGCGCGCAAGCGCGCTGCGCGAGATGGCGCCGTACGTTTCCCCCGCAAACGTCGATCTGGCGAGAACCGGGCTGGCCGATCCTGATCCGATGGTGCGGATCGGCGCCCTCGACATGCTTGAGAGCGTGCCTGCCTCGCAAATCTGGCCGCTGGTCGCGCCGCTCCTTTCCGATTCCGATCGCGGCGTGCGCATCCGTGCTGCCGCGCTGCTCGCCCCGGTTGCCACGGCAAGCCAGCCTGCCGCCGACCGCGAGAACTTCGAGCGCGCGGCCGCCGAGTTCGTCGCCGCTCAGCAACTCAATGCCGATCGGCCCGAGGCACGTTCCACGCTGGGAAGCTTTCACGCGCGCCGTGGCCGCGCCGCCGATGCCGAGGCCGAATATCAGGCCGCGCTGCGGCTAAGCCCGCGCTACGCACCGGCGGCGATCAATCTTGCGGATCTCTATCGCCAGCTCGGCCGCGATGGCGAGGGAGAAAGCGCGTTGCGCACCGCCATCGCGAGCTCGCCGCAAGATGCGGGACTGCACCACGCCTTGGGCCTCACGCTCACGCGGCTAAAACGCTATCAGGAATCGCTCGGGGAACTGCGCGAAGCAGCCGAGCGCGATCCTGACCGAGCGCGATATGCCTACGTCTACGCAGTCGGACTGCATTCGGCCGGGCATGTTGACGACGCCATGGCGGTTCTCAAGGCGAGCGCGACACGGCATCCCAACGATCGCGACACATTGGTCGCGCTCGTCAGCTATAGCCGCAACGCGGGAGATTTCGTGAGCGCTCTTGAATACGCGGAACGACTGGCCCGCGTTGTCCCGGACGATCCCAGCCTGAGCGCCCTCATCGACAATCTTCGGCGCCAAACCAACGTGCCAGGTGTACGATGAAGACTGGGTCCTTCGACGCAAGTTGGGCGAACCAGACGTAAGGCTGCATGCCTGCTACAAACTTCCTGCGGCATAATTGGCCCGCGATCACGATCGCCGTGACCGCGATCGCGATCGGGTGCGCGGCGTTTGTTCTGCTGAGCAACATGCCGCCGCACCGGATCGTCATGGCGGTCGGGCCAGAAGGCGGCGCCTACTACGAGGACGGCAAGCGCTACCGCACGGCGCTGGCGAAGGCCGGCGTCGACGTGCAATTGCTTCCGACTGCCGGTTCGGTGGAAACCGTTGCCCTGCTCCGCGATCCACGTTCCGGCGTGAGCGTCGGCCTGATCCAGGGCGGCGTCATCGGCGCCGAAAATGCGTCGGGGCTCGAATCGCTGGGGACCGTCGCCTACGAGCCGTTGTGGTGGTTCCGCAGGCGCGAGGTCCAAGGCGTCGGCGCCGACGCTTTGCGCGGCCGCAAGGTCGCGATCGGGCCGGAAGGCAGCGGCACGCGCGCGCTGTCGCTGGAACTCATAAAGCGGGTCGGAATAGAGGGGCAGATCGGCGAGGTGTTGGCACTCGGCCCGCGCGAGGCCGTGGAAAAGCTGCTGGCAGGAGACATCGATGTGGCGTTCATGATGAACTCCTGGGACTCCCCTGTGGTGCAGCAGCTGCTCGCTGACGAGCGCGTTGCGCTGTCCGGCTTCCCGCGCGCCGACGCCTTCGTCGCGCTCTATCCGTTTCTCAACAAGGTGATCGTGCCGCGCGGCGTGACCGACTTGCCGCGGGATCGGCCGCCGGCGGACGTAACCCTGATCGCAACCAAGACCAGCCTAGTCGTGCGCGACGACCTGCATCCAGCGCTTCAGTACCTGCTGCTCAATACTGCAGCCGAGATCCACGGCGGAGCGAGCATTTTCAACCGCGCCAATGCATTTCCCGCCGCCGAGGTCATCGACATCCCGCTGAGCAACGAAGCGGCGCGCTTCTACAAGTCGGGCCTGCCGTTCCTGCACGATTATTTTCCATTCTGGATGGCGGCGCTGCTCGGCAAGCTCGCGATCCTGCTGATTCCGATCTTGGGCGTGCTCTATCCGATGATGCGCTTCCTGCCGCGCCTCTATGACTGGGCGATGCGATCGAAAGTGCTACGCATGTACGGGGAACTGAGGTTGTTGGAGGACGAGATGGCGAACGCCCGTGCCAGCGGGCGCGACATGCGCGAGATGGCCGCGCGGCTCGATCAGCTCGAGCAACAGGCCAGTCATCTCAAGGTGCCCCTCGCCTATGCCAGTATGCTCTACATGCTGCGCAACGATATCGATCTGGTGCGAGAGGGCTTGGGCAAGCGCGCCGAAACGGCGGCTGGATGAGCCAGAATAGCTTTGCTGGCAAAGGTCTAGGCCGATCGGCTCTCGATTTTGGCCTTAATCAATCTTTGCGAACGTCGTATCATGGCAATCACGCATCTTGACTAGCGCGAATCCGGGCCGCGCGAGGACAAAGCGAGCCAGTTGGGGGGGGCCATGTTCGGAATGGTCGAGCTGCTCGCGGGAACCAATTTGTTCCTGCTCGCCTTCTCGGTCCTGTTATTCGACATTCCTCGCTACACGCTCTCGCTGGTTTCGTTGGCTTTGTTCGGCGTCTGGAGCAGGAGCGACAAGGCGCCTGCGATCCCCGCGTCCGTCAGCGTGATCATACCGACGTTCAACGGCGGCTCCGGGCTCGCCCCCACGATCGCCTCGCTGCAGCGGCAAACCTTGCGGCCTGCTGAAATCATCGTCGTGGATGACGGTTCGACCGACGATACGCGCGCGGTCGCGGAACGGGCGCGCGCGCTGGGCCTCGTTGACATGGTGATCTGCCATGGCACGCGCTGTGGCCGCAGCCCGGCAATAAATGCTGGGGCTCGGTTTGCGAGCGGCGATCTCATCTTGACCGTGGATGCCGACACGATATTCGAGCCGACCGCGATCGCGCGGGTCGCGGCCGCCTTCCGCGATCCGCGCGTCGGCGGAGCGACCTGCAACATGCGATCAGCAACGAGCACGAATCGTTGTGGACCGGCCTGCAAGCCGTCGAGTACCTGATGTCGATCAGCGCAGGGAAATCCATGCTGGACATGGCGGACGCGATCGCGTGCCTGTCCGGCGCCTGTTCCATGTACCGACGCGATGTCTTCCTGGGGCAAGGCGGCCTCGACGTCGGCCCGGGCGAGGATCTCGAGTTCAGCTTGCGCCTGCGCCGGCTCGGCTATGTAATTCGGTTCGCGCCGGAGGCCTGGGCGGAAACCGACGGCCCGGTCACCGCGATCAGCCTGTCGCGCCAGCGCGCGCGCTGGGATCGCGATGCCTTGCGAATCCGCTTCATGACCTATGGCGAATTGAGCTTTTTCCATCGCTTCGAGCGCTTATCCGACACCTTTCAGCGGCTCGACTTCATTGTGTTCGATCTCGTCCCCACGCTTAGCTTGCCGTTCTATCTGGTTTATCTCGTGCTGTTGTTTGGGGTCGCCGACGCGGCGCTGTTTCTCGGAGCGATCTATGTCATTCTGTTCTGGATTTCGATCTTCAACATGGCGCTGGCGTTCGTCATGTTCAATCGATGGCTCGGCCTGTTTGCTTTGAGCTCTTCGCTGATCTTTCCGCTGTACCAGGGCGTCTATATGAAATGCGCCCGGTTTTTTTCGTATTCGTCGGAAATCATCTTCGCCACGTCGCGGCGCGACGACTTCGTGCCGCCGCGCGTACGCCGCGCGCTGTTCGGCAATCGGATTTGAGGAGGCGGCCCGATGAATGTCACGATCAAACGCCTCGATCCGAACCTTCCCGATCCCGTGGAAAGCCGTCGGCGCGCGGCCGGACGCTTCGTGCGCTTTGCCCTACGCCGTGATCGTATTCGGCGTGCTCGGTTTCTTCATCGTCTATTTCGGCGCCCCCTTCGTCTTTCTCGGCGGTCCCGGCACCGTGACGTCCCGGCGCTACGTGGTTTCGCTTCCTTATACCGTGCAGGTCAACCAGATGAACCTGGTCCCGGGCGCCACGGTCAAGGCCGGCGATGAGATCGCACAGGTTCTTTCACCGGAGCAGGACAGCATCGTCGCGACCTATATGCGCGCGCTGGCCGACATCGCTGGCCGCACGGCGGAACTGCGCATCAAGGCGCGGGTGGCGAAGGACTCTCTCGACGCAGCCCGCTCCTATATGCGCGTGACCGAGGAGGCTGCGCAAACAATCAGTACCATGACCGCGGCCACCGTGACCTTCCGCATGGAAGTCTTGCGCGAGCGTGCGCAGGCGCAGAAAGCGGTGATTTCGCAGGAGGCGGAAGTCGCGGAGTCCGCCATTCAACTCGCCTTGCTCGATGAATTCATCAAACAGCTGCGCGGTCGCCTCGACGAGGTGGAGCAGCATTTCCACAAGGGCCGGGTGTTTGCGCCGGTATCCGGAATAGTTTCGACGGGTCTTGCCGATATCGGCCAGTCGCTGACGCCGGGCACCCCGATCGCGGAAATCCTCGATCCCGCCGACATCTTCGTGGACTGGTACATTCCCAACGAGCGCCTGATGGATCCTA
>Ga0306919_10001457_pt1 | contig 11357 bp, 9 predicted proteins | sample flu12Cox44000172_FD_203764 | JGI IMG/M metagenome (GOLD analysis project Ga0306919, IMG submission 203764) | Lab enrichment of tropical soil microbial communities from Luquillo Experimental Forest, Puerto Rico - flux4day.12C.oxic.44.000.172 (v2)... | ecosystem: Environmental > Terrestrial > Soil... | reverse complement strand
ATGGCAGCGCTCGAAAAACTCTGTGAACCAAGTGCCACCATAACTGCCACCGAGCCCAAAGAGGAGGAAACGACGGTGGCACCTAAAATGAATTAGTAGTTTGTTTACAATAGATTACGAGAATTGCCCGGGTGGCGAAATTGGCAGACGCACGGGACTTAAAATCCCGAGGCCCTCACGGGTCGTGCGGGTTCGATTCCCGCCCCGGGCACCAGTCCAACGCAGTCAATCAGTTAGGAAGGCAAGGAACGCTTGCACAAACACAGATGGAACCGGGGCGAATCAAAATCGCAATATCGGTCCCGCCAATGCTTCGCCCTGAGAGGCTAACGTACCGCCGACGTGAACAATGCAGCCACCGCCACAAATGATAGCTGCTCGTGGGTCCGCAAAAACCGGGACCCATTCTGCCTGGACCTTGAAGCCTAAATGACGGCTGGCATAGAGCCTGATTCCGCCTCCGATTCCAAACGAGAAGCGCGTGAAGTTAACATTTGAGGCACTAGAAAAGTGCGTGGCACCCACGCTAGCTAGCACGAATGGCTTCGCCCACCAGGGCCAGTCCTCGACAATCGGCTCGTGGCTGAAATCTCCATGAAACTGATCAAGAATGATGCGCTGCCGAGGAGTCTGGGGCGTGATGTCTACTGAGTGGACATAGGAATCCTGCCTTGCCCAGCGAACCTCAACCAAATCCTCTTCACGGAGCCGAAGACCGCACGAAACGCCGTAGCTCGGATTGGCCTCCACTTCGAGGCGAGGGTTCATACCGGTCACGTGGGGCTCAACCGGAAAGCTGATACTGGTGCGATAGCCCATGAAGGGCGTGAAATCAAAACGAAGTGGTTTTAGCTCCCTTTCCTGCTGCGCGCTTAAGGCAGGCGAGAGCCCAATGAGGTGCAGCATCGCCAGGAAGGCGAGCGGCGCAATTGTTTTCTTCAAGGGTTCTTTGCGTCTCCGATTCTATGTTCTCGGACTCTGGTTTGTGTAAGCTGCGCCTTGTGGTCGTCAAAAGAGACAGAAGATCCGTTCAGCCCTAGAAGAAGATGCCAAATCCGAACATTGGTCCATGCAGAGTGGGGCTGATCTTGAGAGTCCTTCCAGCCTCGGTATTACTCTCGCTGAGATGCATGCCGCCGTATCCCATCGTGACTCCGAAATGCCGGGCAAACTGCCATTCGGCACGCCCCGTTGCGCTGACGTCGACGTCGGATCCGACGCCAAATCCTCCACCATCGCCGTGGATTAGAATCCGCCACTTGTTGCCAAGCTGTCGACGGTAAGTGAGACCGACCAGAGGGTCCCAAACGCTTGGGGAGCGGCTCGCGCTGGATGACCTTACGGTAGCATGAATGTCCAGGGCCAACCGTCGGACCCCGCCCTCCACGAAAAGGTTTTGAAAAACTTCGCGTCCCCCGATGACGTCCCCGAAAACAAGATCGAGGTTTACCTTGGCGAATGGGGTCTCGCGCTTGGCAGAGAGAGCGGCCCACATAAACAGCGCCTCCGCAGACCACTTGCCCTGTTCAAAACGCGCACCTCCAAAATATGCACCGTTAAGAGAACGATCTGTGCTCCCAGAGGGAGCAATCGGTTGACTCGGAAGCAGGGGGAGGGTGACGCTCGCATCGAATATCGGAACCCACGCCAGCAGAGGATAAACAGCAATGTGCCAGCCATACGGTGTCTGTGCGGGCTTCTTCGATCTCTGCGGAGCCAGAGAGGATGGTTGACCATCGGCCTCCGGCCGGCGTGGAGCAATCGCTTCGTACGTGGTGATCACCCGACCGAGGTCCTCAAAGGCATTACTGCCATGCTCGGAGAGTGCAACAGTCTGCGGGAGCGCTGGGGAGCAAAGGAATAGTAGTAGAAATAGCGACCACCAACATTCTCGGTCAGGTTTCATCGGTGCCTCGTTAATACCGAGAGCGCAGTATCTGTCCGGTTTGTGATTGGCTTCTCGATCAGCATGCAGAGAATAGCAGCGTCTCTCGAGTGTCCATCTGGCAGGATTGACAGTGCTCGTCGCTCGCTCAGGTCCCTTCAAGTGCCCGCAAGATGCTTGGTCCGAGTGGGATAGCACCAAATTGCGGCGATGCCCGCGTTCTGCCATCTAGCAAAACGGGTGAATGGGCAGAGAGGCTCCGCGGCAGCCTTGAAATCGGAACTGTGCCTACCGACCCGTGGTAGGACAAACGCAAGGCCATGGTCGGCACGCAGCCACGGCGGTGAGATCCCTCTCCATTTCCGGGGATTCAACGGCCTGACTGCGGTAACGCAACTTGTGTGGTTCCAGAGCGGGAGCTGATGGTTCCCCGATCCGGTAAGCGAATCGGGGACGCAGTGCTGTCACCAGCCAAAAGGACGAAAAGCGGCATTGACCCTTTGCGGAATCAGTACATAGGTAGGCTAAGTGTGGAAGCGATTTCGACTGGGTCCTTTCGCATATGTTGTCAGTGCCAGCAGAGCGCAGGAGAAATAAAGCGTCTGCCTTCGACAGCTTTCCAGATCGCTGAGATCAGCTCCGTTCCAACCGTACTCTTCAGAACGTAACCCAGTGCACCGGTGGCAAGGGCAGCGGAGACGAACTCGGGGTCATCCTGCATAGACAGGAATACAACCTTGGTGGGGTAGCCCGATTCCCTCAGTTGCTCAGCAGTTTCGATTCCGTTGAGCACGGGCATGCAGATGTCGAGCACCACGACATCAGGGCGCAGGACCGATGCCAGTTCCGTTGCCCGTTTTCCATCCGCCGCCATCCCGATGATGTGAAATGTACCCTCGAGCAACTCCGCAACCGCGCGTCGCATTTCATACTGGTCATCTACGATCAGCAGACGAGGACCGGCCGAATCCAGAGCCACTGCGGTTGCCTTAGCAGCCGTTCTGTGTCGGTTTGTCTCATCGGCGCGCATGGACAAACACTAAGGACGCTACCACAAGACGGCCGTAACATCGCCTTAACATATGTACAGAAAATCGCCTGCAAATCTAGTCGGTCTCCCCCTGTCAATTTCGGAAAGCAGCCGCTCTCAGCCAGTAAGGATTCCATCAGTGGGGCACAGATTTCGAAGGCATCGCTCCTCAACTCATTTTCACGGACACCTCTATTCGAGAAAATGGGAGATGGCGAGCCGTCGCCGCTGCCAGGTCTGGGACGCAGAACCCGTCGCAACAGGCATCCGAAGAAGCCGCTGTTCGTAAGCTGTCGGAGCTCCAATTCCGCCAAGGTCGCGCACGAGACTGGAGATTCCAAGCTGGGTGCATCCGTATCACTGGTCAAGTTCGATCGATGAGGCGGTTGCCGCAGCCGCAAAAAAAGTCTGAAGTAGCAGCGACCAGAATGAGTCCCATGGTCGAAAGGTCAACTGGCGATCGGAGAGGGATCATGATTGCTCACGCCCCACCTCCTCGGACCCGGACGTGCGCTCTTTAGCGCATCCGGTTCTTATCGCAGATGTGTAGCGGCGAAGCGAGCGTCAGGAAAAGGATGAAGCAGACCGGGTTGGGGAAGCCATCGCGCAGCTAAGGCAAGGGTGCACGCCCAGGAGATCGAGCGTCTCTGACTGCGGCGGCGCAGAGTGCGCCACCAGAGCGCCATCACCCTGGCACGAAAGACACCCAGGCTGGTGAGGTTTCCCGGCACCGCGTAGTAGTTGAAGTAGCCCTGTACGACGACTGGAGCCATCTGCCGGTTTGGGACACTGGATCGTGCGTGCGCTTGCGGATGGTCGCGCGTCGTACCATGAATCGCCCCAGGCTATTCTTCCCGCTGATATGCGTGAAGCCTAGAAAGTCGAACGTCTCGGGTTTCCCTTCTCCTCTTCGTTTCCGGTTCTCCTCGGCGAATCTGCCGAATTCGATCCGGCGTGTCTTGTCCGGGTGCAGTTCCGAACTTAGCCAAGCGCTCTCGCAAGCTTTCCAGAAAGCCATCGGCGCCGGTCTGATACTGAAATCCGATGATGGACTCATCCGCGTAGCGGACGACTAAATCACCGAGCCCTGCGGCGTACCTGTCTGCGGTTCCGACCATTGCCCTTCCTCCATCACTCCGGCCTTCAGCCATTTCCGTAACAGCCGGAGAATGCGAGGATCGGCGACGCGATGCTCCATGAACCGGATCATCCAGCCTTTGTCGAGGTTATCGAAAAAGCCACGGATGTCCGCGTCGAGAATATAGTTCACCTTCTTCTTCAGGAGCGCATAGGACAACGCATCCAGCGCGTCATGCTGGCTGCGCCCCGGGCGGAAACCATACGAGAAGCCGAGAAAGTCCTCTTCGGAAATCTGGTTGAGGATGGTAACCACGGCTTGCTGGACGATCTTGACTTCCAGGCCGTGACCCCTAATGGGCGTTGCCGTCAAAACCCCTGCCCCGGCCCTGACTGGGGGTCAATGAGTGCAATCGTCTGATTAGAACATCCAGCACTTGCGAGTCGTTTAATTTCCGAGTATAAGAATCGTCATTCGCCGCGGTCCTGCTGGTTGCGGCGATCAAAATAAATTCTTTCGACTGGTCGCTAAGCGATAGTCGCCTAATCTAAAAATGGGTCAAAGATTCCCTTCTTGGCGGACGGCGCTAATCGGAATTGTTGTAATTAAGGCGGTTCTTTCACTCGCCGTTAAGCCCGGGTCTTTCATTGTTTCATACAGCGGGATCAGCTATTTCCTTCTTCTACTTTTGGCGACCACCTTCGCTATCCGAAATGGAATCCAGAATACTCTTGGAAGTCGGATTTTCTGGTACTTCCTTGCGACCGGATGCGGCCTGTGGGCATTGAACCAGTATCTTCAGGTTTACTACGAACTTGGTTTGCACATCGATGTTCCCCAAACCTCAATTTCCGATACGCTACTCTTTCTTCACGTCGTGCCGCTTATGGCAGTTGTCACCGCCTTGCCATGTCGCGACGGAACCAACCGAAGGTTGTCCCGAGTAGTTTGGGAATCAATATTGCTGCTGTTCTTCTGGACATTTCTCTATGCGCATAGTGTGTTTCCTTATCAGTACCTGTATCCAACTTCGAGTTACGGCGTGCGTTTTGACATCCTTTATTTGTCAGCAAATCTGGTGCTGGTCTTAGCTACCGGTATTTCGGCCCTTCGCCTTAAAGCTCCGTGGAGGCAAATCTGCCTTCAACTGTTCGGGGCTTCCTTCCTCTACAGCCTAGGTTCCGCGTTCGCCAATCTTGCAATTGATTCAGGAGGGTACGTCAACGGCAAGTTGTATGGTTTGTGTCTCACCGCTTCTGTTTGTTGGTTTGTGTGGATACCGCTTGAGGCGCGAAGTGCAGCCAGAAGAGAGGCAACAACCGTTATTTCTGATGATGGCCGCAGCTCACAACTGTCGCTCTGGGCGATGGGCATGGTTGTAATGATCTCGATCCCGATAGTGTGGGAACTTCTCCAGCGGAATGAGAATTCGGGTCTTCGTACGTTCCGGCTTGCTACCGCAGTCGCTATCATCGTTTGCCTTGCGAGTGCGGACCACGTTATGGGATATCTCGATCGCCACGAGCTGGCTTCCGATGTGCGGATAGCAAACGATCGACTGCGATCAGGTGAGGAACTGCTCAGGGTGTTCGTAAAGAACGTGCCAGCCGCGGTCGCGATGCTCGACCGTAACATGCGTTATCTGCAAGTCAGTGACCGATGGTGTACTGATTACTTATCTGGCAGACAGCAGATACTAGGGCGTTCCCACTATGAGATTTTCCCAGACATGCCTGAGCGTTGGAAAGAGGTTCATCGTCGCGCCCTGCAAGGAGAAACCCTGCGAGCTGACGAAGACCGTTGGGATGGGCAAGACGGCCCTCACTGGGCGCGCTGGGAGGTTCGTCCTTGGAACACCCCTGAAGGCGCTGTGGGAGGGGTTCTCATCCTTGCAGAGGACATCACCCGTCGCAAGCAGATCGAAGAGGAACTCTCAGATCTGAGTCGAAAGTTGATCGAATCGCAGGAGCAAGACCGAGCCCGAATTGGAAGGGACCTTCACGACGATATAAACCAGCAATTGGCGCTGCTGGCAATCGACATCGAACAATTGAGCCAACATCCTCCCGATTCGGCTGCTGAGATTGGTGGTGAACTGACCCAGATCAGGGATCGCATTACTGCAATTGCAGCCGATGTGCAATCAATCTCGCATCACCTCCACTCTCCCCAGTTGGAGATTCTCGGGATTGTCGCTGCCATCCGGGGTTTCTGCAGGGAGTTTGCGGCGCATCAGAAGGTTACGGTGGACTTCACACACGACACCATCCCCAAGGGCGTATCACACGAGGTTTCGTTGTGCCTGTTTCGTGTTTTGCAGGAGGCATTGCACAACGCGATAAAGCACAGCAATGTCCGCCATTATGAAGTGAGGTTGGGTTGCTCAGCGAGCGAGCTTCATCTCACTGTTTCAGATCGCGGGACTGGGTTTATGGCTGAAACGGCGATGAGCGGCGGAGGACTAGGGCTCATCAGCATGCGAGAGCGGGTTCGGCTGGTGAACGGGACCATCGTCGTTGACTCCAAGCCGCAGCGCGGAACCAGCATCCGTGTTCGGGTGCCGCTTCCGTCAGAGCAGGGTTCAGAGCGGGCGGCTGGATGAAACAGTTGAACCCCGCTCACTCATTGGGAATACAGTGCTGAATGCTCTGCACAGATTCGTTGGACGGTGTCTCTCTCCTTATCGGGGTCACACGTCCCAAGTAGATACCCGCACCGAACATCGATGGCGTACATTTTCGCCAGCTCGTGCAACAGGCGTTCCCGCTGAATCGCTGCATCCGCTTTACCTTGTGCCCACAAGGTAGGCGTGCACTCTCAACCAACGGCAACGTGAAGACCATTTTCTGTCGCCGCTTTGACTGCTTGCTCTAGAGAATTGCGGGTGTCCTTCGTCAATGGGACCGGGTCACGTGGGTCACAGTCCACGAAGGTCCAGAGTGTATCGACAACATCCAAAGGGATATATCTATTCTGTTCAGCGGTGGAAATATTTAAGCCGCCTGCTTCCAGACGCCGAAGAATATCGGCTCGGTGCGATTCGGTTGCGATGACGACGACCGCATTCCCGATTTTCACCGCAGATCCAAGGAAATAAGCAAAATCATCCACAAGCGTCGCGTCGTCTGTGTAGAACCTTACCTCGTGGTAATCCACATTGTCCTCGGTATCGGTGAGGGCAGGACCGGTCAGGCTCGCGCTGAGGAACTGCTTGCCCTGAAGTACCGCTTCAATGGCAGGCAACAGTTCACCCGCAGCAGACGACTTGACGACGTAACCGCCAGCACCGGTACCCAAGGCCGCTTGTGCGATGTCCCGAGAGCGGTTTTCGCTGACGAACAAGATTTTGGATTGCGGGCTAAGCTCTCGGATTCGTCGTGCTGCTTCGAGTCCATTGAGTTTGGGGAGTCCGATGTCCAGCAGGATCAGATCGGGTTGTAGGTGCTGCCCTATCTGAACTGCTTCCCATCCATCGGTGGCTTCGGCCAGGAGCTGAAGTTCCGGATTCTTCTGGAGCACCGACGCGGCGAATGTGCGCCAGGGCGCGTAGTCATCCACCACAAGAACCCTAATTCGGGATTCGGCCATTCACACTCGCTTTCCGCTGAGCAGAATCTCACAACTTTTGGTCTCCACAACACCATGGCCAAAGCGTATTGCGCACCTTATAGAACGGATCTCAATTCCGGTTCGCTGTGCTGCAAGGACAGTGCTCACCTTTATCCTTGTTCAGGATGGATGCTTTCAAGTTGCGCCCAGCGACGTATTGCGAGGCGAATCACCTGCACCATACCGAGCCCAAGCTTGCGCGCTGCAATTGCTTGATGATGTGAAGGTCTTCGGTCGTGAATCTTACCGTAGTTGACTTCAGTTCGGTCTTTCTTTGGTTCGTGAAGGAATGAAAATATCAACGATAGAACGCCGTGGTTGCTGGCCGTCAATCAGGCTTGCGGTAAATGCGAACGCAGAACGATAGCGACGCGATACAGGCCATCGCCCTGTCCAAGAAAATTGACATGTAACGGGCAGGGCGCGAATGCTCCGACGCGGCACTCTGTCCCGAAAACCCTGGCTGGCAAGCCCATTTCAGGGATACTTCCTCGCGGACTGTAATGGCGCGCCACCGGCAATACGTCGCACCGCTGTGACCAGTCGCAGGGGTGGTTGTGAGCGGAGACTGTTCCAAGATCGTTATCATCGAGTTTCGGATGCGCCAACCGGTGTTGATTCCTCCTCAGAATCAGCGAGAACTCGCGCGACTACACTCACGGAGCCTGAAAAAGGCGAACAAACGGCGTACTCTTGCGTAAGCGCCTGATTTCGTCAACTGACGTTGAAGAGTCTTATGGATCTACATTTTGGGTGACAGCAAACATCGGCCAACCTACGGCCCTACCAAGTTCGCTGGAGCGTGAGAGCCGTGCCTGGTCTGCAAAAACTGAAGCTGTGAACTGTCAACAATTCCACTTCCAGAAAGATCACAACGATCACAGGCTAGTCGCGCTCTTGGTGCGCCGTTAAAACGGCGGCTGCGCACAGGAATATCGCGTCCAGAGAACAAATACGCTGGACAGACTGGAAGCAAGCATGAAAACAAAAGAACTGGTGGAGAGAGCGCACACTATTGCTCAGCCATTCCGCATCGCAAACGGGAACAAATTTAGGCTTAAAGACGTGGATCCTGGCGACACGTTGGAATTCACCTCAGAGGACAAAGCGCGTGCTAAGGAAGTCCTCGAAATAGGTACCACCGGGATTGCAGAACTGCAGGACATGCTTTACGCACAGGACAAATGGGCGGTGCTTCTGATTTTTCAGGCGATGGACGCTGCTGGCAAAGATGGCACGATTAAACATGTTATGTCGGGCGTCAATCCGCAGGGCTGCCAGGTGTTCTCCTTCAAATCGCCCTCGCCCGAAGACCTCGATCATGACTTCCTCTGGCGATCCATGAGGTGTCTGCCAAACCGCGGCAATATTGGTATCTTCAACCGGAGCTATTATGAAGAAGTGCTGGTGGTACGTGTGCATCCGGAGTTTCTGGCCAAGCAGAAGATTCCGCTGACACTTGTGACCGACGACATCTGGCAAGAACGCTTCGAAGACATTCGGAGCTTTGAACGATACCTACACCGCAATGGAACAAAGATACTGAAGTTTTTTCTGCATGTGTCGAAGAAGGAACAAAAGCGCCGTTTCCTCGCACGAACCGAAAACCCCGAAAAAAACTGGAAGTTCTCTACTTCAGACATGGCGGAACGTCGGTATTGGGATGAGTACCAGGACGTGTATGAGGACATGATCCGGAACACCGCCACAAAGGACTGCCCGTGGTATGTGGTACCCGCAGACAATAAGTGGTTCACTCGAGTGGTGGTTGGTGCTGCGATCGTGGATGCGTTGGCGTCTCTTGATCTGGCGTATCCCAAGGTTGACAAGAAACGACTTGAGGAAATTGCAAGGGCAAGGACATTGCTGCAGTCGAATCATTTCCCCGTCAAGAAAGCAGCCGCGTGAGAGTCTGTCGAAATGTTTCCTAGTCGTCCAATGGATCGGGCGACCGAGGCAGGCGCAAATCGCTCTACGGAAGTAGCACCACGACCCTCCGTGGCGCCAGTTGGTGAAATATCGCCATTTCGGCGAATGAACTCCCCACTAGGGTTGAACGGAGTTTCTGAACTTTGCCAACCGGACCGATGCTTCCCTTTGGTTACTTTTAGCCGGCACTTTCTTCGTTCAAAATAGTGACAACCGGCATGTAGGCGAGGTTTCATTTCATGAACGTGTTTTCATCGTGGGAGTAGCCCGGCTGGGCCCTGAGGAGGGGACTACGAGGTTGCGCAATTCTTGGCTCTTTGCTGGCCTCCTTCTAATCGCACTATGCGACTGGTCGATGCCGGCCGAAGCCTGCGACCAACTGGCTGCAGGCACCCAGTTCTGGGTACGCCTAACCGACCCCGTTTCCTCCTACGATGCAAAGCGCGGCACGCTCGTGCGAGGTATTTTGCTGAATTCGCCTGAGTGCGATAAGGCCCCAGTACTCTCCACAACGGTTCCCGTTGAGGGTAAGGTCTTGTCCGTGCACCGAGTCGGGCTTGGGTTATGGCACGAAACCGCCGCACTTGAGATTGTTTTTTCCCGCCTCCTGCCGCCTCGCGGAGGGGCAATCGAAATCAACGGGCGAGTCAGACTCGTTGATAATGCTCGGGAAAGCGTGAAGAACGGAATCATCCAAGGCATTCGCAGCACTGACACGCCGGAAGGGCGCATCAGCAGCCGACTTAAGTACCTGCCGTCTCTTCATCTGTATCCAGATCCGTTTCTCCTGGGGTACAAATTGTTTTTTCCGGTCTTCCCGGAGCCTGAGATCGATCTGAAACCCGGATCCGACCTAGAAGTGGAACTCACGCAGGCAACGACGCTTCCCGCGGACCTTCCTCCCGTCGCCGAGACTCCTGCCCTGGAGGAAAACGCGGAACTAATCGGCAGTTTGAAGGCACTACCGGATCGCACCTTGACGAAGACGGGAAATGCCGCAGACGTTGTGGACATCGTATTCGTGGGTTCGCTGACAGATTTGGAGCACGCATTCCAAGCAGCGGGTTGGCGGCAAAGTGACGCGGTTTCGCCACGAGCCGTGATGCGTCAGTTCTATGCCTTTCTAGCAAGAGCCAGCTACGCCAATGCTCCAATGTCCTCACAATTCCTGGAGGGTCGCAAACCAAACCTGACGCTGGAGAAAGCATTTGACAGCAACGAAAAGCGGAATCACATCCGCATCTGGGAGCTGGAAAATAAGTGGCAGGGTATGCCTCTATGGGCCAGCGCGGCAGTTCGCGAGACGGGCGCCACGCTCTCGGTTCGGCACAAAGGTTTTATCCACCACGTGTCAGAAGACCTGGGTGAGGAACAACAAACAGTCTTGAGGGATCTGTCGGTTGCAGGTTGCGTGGAAAGTGTCGGTTCTGTTGCTCGGCCCGCGCTGGATCATGTCCTGCGAAACGCAACCGGAGGACTCTTTCGCACGGACGGTCTGCTGCTGGTGGTTCGGCTGAAACCGTGTGTATCCGAGTCGAACGGAAGGGGCGGTGCTGCGGTTCCGTCACCGTCCAAGCACGGCTCTTGGGCGTTTCGCTATCTGCGGCGGGAGATATTGACCGTGCGCAGTGACCTGTGGCGAGCCAATTGCATCTACGCACTGTTTGATCTAACTCGAATGACAGTTGGAGCTTTGCGTCGGAATTCTTCGCATCGAACTGCTGAACGAGAGGCCGCACGTGTGGACACTTTCGCTCCCAAGAGTGCGATGCATAGCCTTGCGTCCAACGAAGGTCGAAATGATTCAAGTCTCACACCGAGCTGCG
>Ga0306919_10001452_pt1 | contig 11372 bp, 4 predicted proteins | sample flu12Cox44000172_FD_203764 | JGI IMG/M metagenome (GOLD analysis project Ga0306919, IMG submission 203764) | Lab enrichment of tropical soil microbial communities from Luquillo Experimental Forest, Puerto Rico - flux4day.12C.oxic.44.000.172 (v2)... | ecosystem: Environmental > Terrestrial > Soil... | reverse complement strand
TATTCTTGCTTATGCGAAAACCTCGGCGGACATGGCCAATACCGTTATTGTCACCGTCAATCTCGATCCGCATGCAGCGCACGAAAGCGAGATCGAGCTGCCGCTCACCAAGTTCGGCGTGGCGGCAGATGCCGAATTCCGGATCGAGGAGGCGTTCACGCGACGCGTCGTGACCTGCCGCGGCGCCCGGCAGCGCCTCTATCTCGATCCCGAGATCAACCCGTCAATGATTTTCCGCCTGCTTCCTTCCGCTACCGCATGACCCCACCCGACGACGCTTCCGCTCCGCTGTCGCGCGGCAGCGGACTGGCGCAGCCCGAGACCCTAGATCCGCTGTGGTACCGGGACGCGATCATTTATCAGCTGCACGTGAAAGCCTTTTTCGATGCCGATGACGACGGCATCGGCGATTTTCAGGGCTTGTGCCGCAAGCTCGATTATCTCCGCGATCTTGGGGTCACCGCGCTGTGGTTACTGCCCTTCTATCCTTCGCCGCTACGCGATGACGGCTACGACATCGCCGATTACAAAAACGTCAATCCATCCTACGGGCGGATGGCCGATTTCAAGACTTTCGTGCGCGAAGCTCACCGCCGCAATCTGCGGGTCATCACCGAGCTGATCATCAACCACACCTCGGATCAACATCCCTGGTTCCAGCGCGCGCGTCTCGCAAAACGCGGCTCGCCCTTCCGCGACTTCTATGTGTGGAGTGATACGGACCAGAAATTCCCGGAAACCCGCATCATCTTTGTCGACACGGAGAAATCGAACTGGACATGGGACCCGGTCGCACAAGCGTATTACTGGCACCGTTTTTATTCGCATCAGCCCGATCTGAATTTCGATAATCCGCGAGTATTGCGGGCCGTCTTCGACGTGATGCGGTTCTGGCTCGATCTCGGGGTCGACGGGATGCGGCTCGATGCAGTGCCCTATCTGATCGAACGCGAGGGGACAATCAACGAAAACTTGCCCGAAACGCATGAAGTCTTGAAGCGGCTACGCCTCGAACTCGACACGCACTACACCGGACGCATGCTGCTCGCCGAGGCCAATCAATGGCCGGAGGATGTGCTGCAATATTTCGGCGCGGGCGACGAATGCCATATGGCGTTCCACTTTCCGCTGATGCCGCGCATCTACATGGCGGTCTCGACCGAAGATCGACATCCCATAACCGACATCATGCGTCAGACGCCGGATATTCCAGAAACCTGCCAATGGGCGGTATTTCTGCGCAATCATGACGAGCTGACGCTCGAAATGGTGACCGACCGCGAGCGCGATTATCTGTGGAGCCACTACGCGACCGATAGACATGCGCGGATCAACCTCGGGATCCGCCGTCGCCTCGCGCCGTTGATGGAAAATGATCGCCGTAGGATTGAGCTGCTCAATGCTCTGCTGATTTCGATGCCGGGAACGCCAGTCCTCTATTACGGCGACGAGATCGGAATGGGAGACAACATCTTCCTGCGCGATCGCGACGGCGTGCGCACACCGATGCAATGGTCATTCGACCGCAATGGCGGGTTCTCCCGCGCCGACCCGGCGCGGCTTTACCTGCCGCCGATCATGGATTCGGTGTACGGGTTCGAGGCGGTCAATGTCGAGGCGCAGAGCCGTTCACCGTCATCGTTGCTGAACTGGATGAAGCGGCTGATCGCGGCGCGTCGCTCAAGGCGCGCGTTCGGTCGCGGCGCCTTGCGCTTTCTCTACCCCTCTAACCGAAAAGTCATCGTTTATCTGCGCACCCTTGACGATGAGATCATCCTCTGCGTCGGAAATCTGTCGCGTTCGCCCCAAGCGGTGGAGCTCGACCTTTCGGAGTTCCGCGGTCGTCAACCGGTCGAGCTTCTCGGGCGCAGTGTCTTTCCGACCGTCGGTGAAACACCCTATTTGCTGACCTTGCAGGCGCACAGCTTCTTTTGGTTCGACCTGCTTCCCGCCGCGCAAGAGGATTCAACGTTGCAGGCGACACCGCCAGAATTCCTGACATTGGTGATGCCGCATGGCTGGTCCGACTTGCTCGGCGAGCATAATCTGCCGCAGCTTGAGAACGATGTTGTGCCTGCCTTTCTGCCACGCCAGCGCTGGTTCGGGGAGAAGGACCAGCGGATCAAAAGCGCATCAGTGCGGGCCTATGGTGAGATCGCCCGACAATACGAGGACGGATCGGGCTCGGAGACTTTTTTAGTGCAAGTGGTCGAGTCGCAACTCGCCGGTGGCAGCTCTGCACGCTACTTCTTGCCACTGGCCGCAATCTGGTCCCCGGCCGAGACCGAACTACGTCAGGGACTGACCCCGGTCACGCTGGCCGAACTACGACAATTCCGCAAGGAGGGCGCGCTCGTCGATGCCCTATCGCAAGAGGGTTTCGCGTTGGCGGTCATCGATGCAATCAGCCGCGAAGCAACGATGCCGCTCCAAGGTGGCGAAATCCGTTGCTGTAAGACGCCGAGCTTTGACCGGTCGGCAGTTCCGGAGCGCTTCGCGGTTCGACGTGCTGGAACGGAACAGTCAAATAGCTCGGTGTTTTTTGAAGGATACGGGATGCTGAAGCTCTACCGGCGGCTCCAGTCTGGCCCGCACCCCGAGATCGAAATGTCTCAGTTTCTCGTCGAGACAGCAGGGTTTGCCAATACGCCGCCACCGCTCGCGACTTTGTCGATCGCCATCAATGGCGAAAGCGGAAGCGAGGAACACGCACTCGGTGTGTTGTTCGGTTTTGTTCGCAATCAAGGGGATGGCTGGACACAAGCCCTAAATTACCTAACTCGATATCTCGACGATGCGCTGATCTCTGGCGGGGACGGCCCGTCCGCCCTGGCTGACCCCGACGTGTTCTTCCTGATGCTGGCGCGCCAGCTCGGCATCCGCACTGCCGAGATGCACAGAGCGCTGGCCGAACATGCCGGGGACCACCCCGATTTCATTCCTGAGCCGCTCAGTCCCGAGGACATTGGCGAGTGGCGCGATGATCTCGCCGGCGCCACCGCACATATGCTGTCTGGCTTGGAGCGGGAACGGAAGAGCCTCCCTAGTCCGACCCGGGAACTTGCCGGCCGCATCCTCGCGCTTCGACACGAGCTGTTCGAGCGAATCCTGAGGCTGATGCCAGACGCCGTCGAAGCGCAAAAGACGCGGTATCATGGAGACTTCCATTTAGGCCAGGTGATCGTCGTTCAGAACGACTTCTTTATTATCGATTTCGAGGGCGAGCCGGCACGGCCGCTCGCGTTACGCAGGCGCAAGAGCTCACCCCTGCGCGATGTCGCCGGGATGATCCGTTCGTTCGACTATGCCACCGTCGCCGCGGTGCGGCACCTTGCGGAGGCGCGGCCGGCAGCGGAGCCAAGAATGACGCAGCTCGCCGAAGCCTGGCGACAGCGGGCGGTAGACGGCTTTCGCGCCGCCTATCGTAAGACAATGCGCGGTTGCAAGGCGTATCCCACGAGCAAGAAGCAAGCACGCGAGATGACGGCGTTCTTCATACTCGAAAAGGCGGTTTACGAGGTATCGTACGAGCTGGCCAACCGGCCTGCCTGGGTTGACATCCCGCTCAAAGGGATTCTCGGGATTCTAGCAAGAACTTAGCAGGACGAGCGTGCCACAGCTGCCTGACCCGAAGGTCGAGGCGATTGTTGAAGGTCGTCACGACGATCCTTTCTCCTTCCTCGGCATGCACCGGACGGATGGCGGGATCTGTGTGCGGGCGATGCTGCCTGCGGCGCAGGAAATGGCGGTTGTCGACTCGTCCACCGGCAAAATTGCCGCCGAGGGAGTCCAGGTTCACCCGGACGGGTTCTTCGTGGCCACGCTCGCCGATCGGCCGGAGCCGTTCCGCTATCGGCTGCGCATATCGAGCGGCGGTATCCAGACCGAATTCGACGACGTCTACCGTTTCTCGCCGGTTATCGGCGAGCTCGACATTCATCTTCTCGTCGAAGGCAACCATCTCGCGAGCTATCAGAAGCTCGGCGCGCATCCGACTACCCACGAGGGTGTGGAGGGGGTGGCCTTCGCGCTATGGGCGCCAAATGCCCGCCGGGTCAGTATCGTCGGCGACTTCAACGCCTGGGACGGCCGGCGCATGCCGATGCGGCGACGGGAGGGGAGCGGGTTTTGGGAACTTTTCGTGCCCGGGCTGCGCCCCGGTCGCCTCTACAAATACGAGATCCTTGGAGCAGACAGCCGATTGCTGCCACTAAAGGCAGATCCGCACGCCGAGCGATCAGAAAGGCCGCCTGGCACCGCATCAATCGTCGCCGACCCGTCGCGGCATGTCTGGCAAGATGGTGCGTGGATGAGCGAACGCTGGCGCCGTAATGATCGTGAGGCGCCGATCGCGATCTACGAAGTCCATCTCGGCTCGTGGCGGCGCAATCTCGCCGAACATGGGCGTTATTTAACGTATCGCGAACTTGCCAGCCAGCTCGTCCCCTATGTCCAAAACCTGGGCTTTACCCATGTCGAGGTCTTGCCGCTAGCGGAATACCCATTCGACGGATCCTGGGGATATCAGCCAATCTCGCTGTTCGCGCCGACCAGCCGGTACGGGACGCCCGATGATTTCCGCGCCTTTGTTGAGGCCTGCCACAACGCGGGGATTGGGGTGCTGCTCGACTGGGTGCCCGGACACTTTCCCAACGATCCGCACGGGCTCGGCCGGTTCGATGGGACTGCGCTCTACGAGCATGCCGATCCGCGCCAGGGCATCCACCCCGATTGGAACACACTGATATATAATTATGGGCGCCGGGAGGTCGCGAACTTCCTATTGTCAAGTGTGCTCTATTGGCTGCGCGAATTCCATATCGATGGGATCCGCGTCGATGCGGTCGCCTCGATGCTCTATCTTGACTACAGCCGCCGCGAGGGCCAGTGGATTCCGAATGCCTTTGGCGGACGCGAGAACCTCGATGCGATCGCCTTTCTGCGGCGGCTGAACGAGCTGGTCTTTGGGGAAGGAAGCGGCGCGACCTCGGTGGCCGAGGAGTCAACTGCCTGGCCGATGGTGTCACGCCCAGTCTATGTCGGCGGGCTCGGCTTTGGGTTTAAATGGAACATGGGGTGGATGCACGATTCGTTGCACTATATGTCGACCGACCCGATCCACCGGAAATACCATCACAACGATCTCACCTTTGGTCTTCTTTACGCTTATCATGAGAACTTTATCCTGCCGTTCAGTCACGACGAAATGGTGCACGGCAAGGGATCGCTGATCGCCAAGATGGCGGGTGACCACTGGCAGCGTTTCGCCAATTTGCGCGCGTGTCTGGCGTATATGTGGACCCAACCGGGCAAAAAGCTGCTGTTCATGGGTGCGGAGTTTGCACAGGAGCGAGAGTGGAACCACGATATTGGGCTCGACTGGCAGCTTCTTGGTTATCCCGCGCACGAAGGAGTGCGGCGGCTCGTGCGCGATCTGAACTTTCTCTACCGCAACACCCCAGCGCTGCACCGGCTCGACTGTGATCCCGACGGTTTTCGGTGGGTCGACGTGGCGAACGCGGCTGAGAGCATCATTTCATATGTCCGTCGCGGACGCGACCCGGACGAGCTAGCCCTGATCGTCTGCAACTTCACGCCGGTGCCGCGGGATGACTACCGGATCGGGGTTCCGCGGTCTGGACGCTATCGCGAGCGTATCAACACGGACGCAACCGAATATGGCGGAACCGGGATCGGCAATGCCGGCGAAGTTCATGCCGAGCCTCATCCTGCGCACGGTCATCGTCAATCGGTTCGTTTACAGCTTCCGCCGCTCGGCGCTTTGATTTTTATCGCGGATTAAGTCCAATGCCGGCGCCGACCATAGTCTGGCCGGGTCGTCCCTATCCACTTGGAGCGACGTGGGACGGCGAAGGCGTCAATTTTGCACTGTTCTCGGCTCACGCCGAGAAGGTCGAGCTGTGCCTGTTCGATCGCTCCGGCAACCACGAAGAGGCGCGGATTGCGCTGCCGGAGTATACCAACGAGGTCTGGCACGCTTATTTGCCGGACGCCCGTCCGAACCTACTCTACGGTTACCGTGTCTACGGACCGTACGATCCCGCGAACGGGCACCGCTTCAATTCCAATAAATTGCTGATCGATCCATACGCCCGATCGCTGCACGGCAGGCTGCGGTGGAGCGACGCGCTCTTTGGCTACCGCGTCGGCAGTCAGCGCTCGGATCTGTCATTCGACCGGCGCGATAATGCGCGCCAGATCCCAAAATGTCGGGTCATCGAGCCGGCGTTCACCTGGGGCGAAGATCGCCGTCCTCAGATCCCCTGGGAAGAGACAATTATTCTGGAACTGCATGTTCGCGGAATTACGTTCAAACATCCCGATGTCGATCCCGCGCACCGCGGCACGTTTGCCGGTCTCGCCTCGCCCGCGATGATCGATTACTTGCTTGAGCTCGGGGTGACCTCGGTCGAATTGCTACCGATACACGCTACAGTCGACGACCGTCATCTGATCGAGCGCGGGCTCACCAATTATTGGGGCTACAACTCGATCGCATATTTCGCGCCAGATCCCCGCCTGCTGGCGACGAATTCGATCGCCGGCTTCAAGACCATGGTCAAGCGGCTGCACGATGCCGGTATCGAAGTCATCCTCGACGTCGTTTACAATCACAGCGGTGAAGGCAATCATCTCGGCCCAACCCTTTCATTTCGCGGCATCGACAATGCCTCATATTACCGATTGGACGCCGACCGGCGCTTTTATCAGGATGTCACCGGCACCGGCAACACATTGAACCTGGATCATCCGCGGGTTCTGCAAATCGTCATGGAATCCCTGCGCTATTGGGTGCAGGAGATGCATGTCGACGGTTTCCGCTTCGACCTCTGTACGGCGCTCGCACGGGAGAACGGCGACTACGGACAAGGCAGCGCATTTCTTGATGCGATCGGTCAAGATCCGGTGATGGCCGGGGTCAAACTGATAGCCGAGCCCTGGGACCTTGGCCCCTACGGCTATCAGCTCGGCAATTTTCCGCCGGGTTGGGCCGAGTGGAACGGACAATACCGCGACACGGTGCGGCGTTTTTGGAAGGGCGACAAGGGCCTCGTAGCCGATCTTGCTTCGCGCGTCGCAGGATCGTCCGACATCTTCGGCTCCCGCGGCAGGCGTCCTTGGGCGAGCATTAATTTCATTACTGTCCATGACGGCTTCACGCTGCAGGATCTGGTCAGCTACAACGACAAGCACAACGAAGCTAATGGCGAAGACAATCGTGACGGAAGCGATGGCGACAACAGCTGGAATTACGGGGTCGAGGGACCGACCTCCGATCCGGACATCATTGGCTTACGCGACCGCCAGAAGCGCAACCTGGTCGCCACGCTGTTGTTGTCGCTCGGCGTTCCAATGCTGCTCGCCGGCGACGAGATTGGCCGGACGCAGCACGGCAACAACAACGCCTATTGTCAAGACAACGAGATCTCGTGGTTCGACTGGGGAAATATCAGACCCGAAGACAAAGAGCTCCATGATTTCGTTCGTCATCTGATCCACCTCCGCCGTCGTCATCGCGTGTTCTCGCGCCCGCGTTTCTTTCGCGGTGAGGTCCTTTCCGAGGCCGGGGTCAAAGACATTACATGGGTTACCCCGTCGGGCGAGGAGGCAACTGCAGAGGATTGGAACAATCCGATAGCAATGTCCCTCGGCTATGTTTTAAGCGGGGCAGCAGGTGAATTCTACACGCCGGGCGGTCAGCGCGACATCGACGAGAGTTTTCTGGTGATGATGAATGCCTACTACGAAGATCTCAGTTTTCACATCCCAATGCTCGCTGCGCCAATGTCCTGGGAGCCGCTGGTCGACACCTCGCGGCCGGGCGGGCATGTCGCCGACGGTAAGCTCTATGCGCCGCCGGAAGTTTATCGGCTGAAGGCCCATTCCTTTGCGCTCTTCATCAATCGTGCGCCACGACACGAGTTGCTGCGAGCAGAGGCGATGGTGCCCAGCGTGATGCCTCCTGACAGAGCAGAGCCGGAGGAGGATGGGACGCCATTATGAGCTCATTTCTGTCCTCGACAGGTCAGGGCGCCACCTGCTTGGATGAATGGCGCGAACTCTATCCAACTGCTTAGAGCGCACTGGTGACATGTACAATCGCGCCTCGATCGTAGAGCTGGCTGCGCTTCTTGGTATCGAGCCGCATTACACGGACGCGCTCGGTCAACACCACGAGATTCCTAACGAGACGCTGCTGGCGATTATAGGTGCTTTTGGTCTTCCACCCGATCCGACGCTCGCCCGGCAAGAGTTGGGCGATCGCGAACGGAGTGCGCCCTTCGGGCTCGGTACAGTGCACATCGTTCATGCTGAAGCGACGCATCCCGAGCTTGCGCTGCGTCTTCCAGATGGCTGTGGGGAAATCTTCTGGGAGTGCCGCCTCGAAAGCGGAGAGGAGCGTTCGGGTCGACTGGCGACGGCGTCGGTTGGAGGGCGGTTTGCTGTGCCACTGCCAGCAGGCTTGCCGCTTGGTTATCACCAGCTCGAACTTGAAGCCGCCGGCGTCGCCGCGCGGCTCAGCCTCGTTGTCGCTCCGGCCTTGTGCCATCTCCCAAAGGAACTCGGGCCGAACGCGCGTAGCTGGGGCCTAACCTGCCAGCTCTACGGTCTGCGCAGCGAGCGCAATTGGGGAATAGGCGATTTTACTGACCTTGCTGCGCTTGCAGGTGGGGCCGGATCATGCGCTGCGGCAGTGCTGGGGATTAATCCACTACACGCCCTGTTCGCCGCCGAGCCGCTGCACCTCAGCCCCTATGCGCCTTCCAGCCGCATCTGGCTCGATTATCTCTACATCGACGTGACTGCTGTGCCCGGTTTCGATGAGGATGAAGCGGTGCGCAGACTGATAGAGGGAAAACCGTTCACAACGACCCTCGCCGCCGCGCGCTCGGCTCGGCTCATCGATTATGCCGCGGTCTCGGCGTGCAAGCGGCCAGCGCTGGAGTTACTGTTCCGGCACTTCCGAACGCGCGAATTGGGTACAGAGGGTACCGCAAAGAGCCATCTCGGCCAGGCCTTCCGTAACTTTCAGCGCGACGGCGGACGATCGCTCGTCGATTTTGCGGTCTTTGAGGCACTCCACGAACATTACTGCCGCGGAGGAACAGAGTTCTCCTGGCGGGATTGGCCGGGAGCGATGCGCAACCCCCGCTCGCCGGAGGTCGCCAAATTCGCAGACATACATCACGACCGTGTCGAATTTTTTCAATATCTGCAATGGGAAGCTGATCGGCAGCTTGCGGCGGCAGCCGCGGCCGGCCGCGGGGCCGGATTGTCGCTGGGGCTCTATCGCGACTTCGCAGTCGGTGTCGATCCCAACGGCGCCGAGGCATGGGCGGACCAAGAGCTGGTAGCGCCTGGAGCATCGATCGGCGCACCCCCCGACGCGTTCAACCGAGCCGGGCAGAATTGGGGCTTGGCACCAGTCAACCCGCTGATCCTTCGACAACAAGGTTACGAGCCATTTATTGCGTCGTTGCGGGCCAATATGCGTCACGCTGGGATACTGCGAATAGATCACGTCATGTCGCTCGATCGGCTCTACTGGATTCCGGCCGGAATGGAAGCAAGCGCTGGCGCTTATGTGTCTTATCCGCTCGACGATCTGCGCCGGCTCGTTGCTCTCGAGAGCCGTCGGCAGGCCTGCGCCGTGCTCGGCGAAGATCTCGGAACCGTGCCCGCCGGCTTTCGCGAGTCCATGCGGTCGGCAGATCTGCTGTCCTACCGCGTCATGGTGTTCGAACGCCGGTCGGATGGTAGTTTTGTGCCACCCGCCGAATATCCGGCTCTTGCCGCAGCCTCGGCGGCTACCCACGATTTAGCTACCCTCAAGGGCTTCTGGCTTGGCAATGACCTTGCTTGGCGCCGGCGTCTTGGTCTCTATCCTGATGCAAATGCGGCCGAAGCGGATAAGCAGGAGCGCAGCCGCGACCGTCGTCTGCTGGTAGACGCCCTCGTGAGAGAAGGGCTGCTTCGACCTGAGCGCGTTGGCGACTTTCTTCCCGAGAGCGGTGATCCAGCCTATTCGCCCGGACTGGGTGATGCGATCCTGACATATCTCGCCCGTTCGCGCGCACGGCTGATGCTCATTCAGCTGGAAGATGTCACTGGCCAGTGCGAGCAGGCAAACCTTCCCGGCACGATAGACGCATATCCGAACTGGCGCCGTCGCATGTCCCGCTCACTTGAAGAGCTGGTCTCCGGCGCGGATTTGCCGCGGATAGCGGCCTTGACGCAGCAAGGGCGTCTGCGCTCCGCCGGGGGTTAACGGCTGTCCTCCAACCTGCCGCCTTGCCCCGCAACACGGTCCCGGGAGCAACCGTCCCAAGGGTCTCAACATGGTTGAGGGAAAGGGCTATAATGGTTGCCACGAGCTTGGGCACGAGCCGCGGGATCCCGGGTTACCCTGGCGGTTCGCCCAGGGGGTCGGCGGGGGAGGCGGGGCCCATGCCTCCCCGCCCGCTCCGCACTCGGCGCGCCAGACGTCAGCCTCCTGACGTCGTCGCGCCTTTCACCGCGGCAAGCGGCTCGCACCCATCAGGAATTCGTCAACGGACCGGGCGCATTGCCGGCCCTCGCGGATCGCCCAGACCACGAGCGACTGGCCGCGCCGCATGTCGCCGGCGGCGAACAGCTTGGGCACCGAGGTGCGATAGTCTATCGTATTGGCGCGGACATTGCCGCGCGGATCGAGCTCGACACCGGATTGCTCGATCATGCCGGGCTGGCGGGGGCCCAGAAAGCCCATCGCCAAGAGAACGAGATCGGCCTTCAACGTGAAGGCGCTGCCCGGGATCTCGTTTATCCTAAAGCCGCTGCGCGCGTCCCCGGCCCATTCGACGCGCACGCATTCTAGGACCACGACGCGGCCCTCTTCGCCAATGGCGCGTTTGGTCAGCACCGACCAGTCGCGCTCGCAGCCCTCTTCCTGCGATGACGAGGTACGCAGTTTCATTGGCCAGTCGGGCCAGGTTAGCGCCTTGTTCTCGCGCTCCGGCGGCTTCGGCAGAATTTCGAGTTGGGTGATCGACGCCGCGCCTTGGCGCGCCGACGTACCAATGCAGTCGGACCCGGTGTCGCCGCCACCGATCACGACGACGCGCTTGTCCGCGGCCGTGATCGTGCCGTGGGGTGCGGCGCGCTCCTCGCTGTCCCCGGCACAGCGTTTGTTCTGCTGCGGCAGAAAATCCATCGCAAAATGGATGCCATCGAGTTCGCGGCCTGGCACCTCGAGATCGCGCGGCGCCTCGGCACCGCCGGTCATTGCCACTGCGTCAAATTCCTCGGCCAACGCGCCAATCGCGACGTCGACCCCGACTTCGACCTCGGTGCGAAAGATCACACCCTCG
>Ga0306919_10001451_pt1 | contig 11373 bp, 8 predicted proteins | sample flu12Cox44000172_FD_203764 | JGI IMG/M metagenome (GOLD analysis project Ga0306919, IMG submission 203764) | Lab enrichment of tropical soil microbial communities from Luquillo Experimental Forest, Puerto Rico - flux4day.12C.oxic.44.000.172 (v2)... | ecosystem: Environmental > Terrestrial > Soil... | reverse complement strand
TGACGACGGACAGCTTCCTTGAGATCGGGCGTGTCGAAGTCTTCGGTGAACCAGTTGTAGACGGGCGCGAGAAGGTCGCGGGCTTCGACGTGACGACTCTGGTCGCGGCGGAGCCGGGCGAGGCTCACGGCGGCGCGCAATTCCCAAAGCTTGGCTTCCTGCTCCTGCGCGATGCCCAAGGCTTTGTAGTACAGTTCCTCGGCAGCCTTGGAGTGCCCTTGCCGCAGCAGCAGCTGGCCTTTGTGCCTATTCAGCTCCGCTGCGAACCAGCGTTCGCCTGTCCGTTCGACGATCTGCAATGCATCGCACAGCAGGGTCAAACTCTCTTCGACTTGCCCCGCGATCTCACATGCCGCGGCCAGGAGGTCGATATAATGAGGCACGTACAGCTCCGCCCCACTAGCGCGATAAGCGGTCGAGCCACTGCGCAGTAGAGTCTTTCCCTCCGTCATATCGCCATTTTTGACCTTGAGCCACGCGCGATATATCGTGCCCTGAGCGCGCCAGTGGGGGAAACCCTGCTCGGTCGCCACCGAAACCAGCTGGTCTGCACGCTCACCCAGGGCTGCGTCGTCTCCAACGAGCGAAAGCAGCCTGGCACCGATCGCCAAGCTGTCTGCCAGAGACGGAATATGAGCCAGCCTCTGAGCCTCGGCGATGGCGGCGTTGCTCCGCGCTAAGGACCGTCCGGGAAAGCCGAGACAGAAAAGGGCGTTCCCTAACCATGCCTGTGAGATGACCTGAGGGAGGATCCCGGCCTGATCGACAACCGAGCGGTGGGCGATCGGGTCATAAAGCGCCAGTACCTCCTCCAGGTGCGTCCGGGACGAAGCAAAGCTGCCAACGAACATAAGGCTACGACCGCGCGAGAGGTGGCCCAGAATAAGTCCAGCAGCGTCGTTGCGCTGGTGGCTCAGACGCAACAGATCCTCGTCCAAGCGCAGCGCCAAATCCAATTCGCCGCGGAATGCGTGATAGCGAGACTGCCCATAGGGGACCTGAAGGAATTCAGATGGCGAACCCAGCTGATCCCACAACTCTCGCGCGCGGGCATAGGCACGGCCCGTTTCCGCCGCGGCCTGGCCTTTGACAGCTCGCAGCACCGCGCCCGAGGCAATGCGAAATTCGAGCTCCTGTCGCTGTCGTTCCGGCGTATTAGGCAATAGCGCCAGCTGGTCCAACCCCTTTTGAAATTGCGCGGCCGCTTCCGCTATCGCCGCGCGGGCGACGGAATTATGACCGGCCTTGCTCAAATAAAAGACGGACTTTTCAACGAGCCCAGCTTCGATGTAATGGCGTGCGAAAAATTCCGGCTGGCTGTCGATCAGCTCGGGGGAAAGGGTTTCGAGCGCTTCGGCGATACGCCGGTGCAATTCCTGGCGGGTCGTGCGCAACAGGCTGGTATAGGCAGCGTCCTGCACGAGCGCGTGCTTGAAGGTATAGATCGCATCGGGCGGCGTACCGTTCTGAAATACCAGCTCCGAAGCGACGAGCCGGGCGAGAGAGGCTTGCAGCTCGTCCTCGGGCAGACCGCAAACCGCGCGGATCGACGTATAGCGGAACCAACGCCCGAATGCCGCACCGATCTGCGCCAACTGCCGAACCGACGCCAAGCGGTCGAGCCGCGCCAGTAGCGAGGCGTGCAAGCTGATCGGGATCGCGAGTGGCGGCAAAGGGCCGTCAAGCACGTAGCGACCTTCTTCCTCGCGCAATAGCCCGCTCTCCAGCACGCTTTTGGTCAGTTCCTCGATAAATAACGGCACACCGTCGGTCCGCTCGACGATCTGGGCGACGACGTCATCAGGCAATGGTTTGCCGCCGACGATTTGCCTTACAAGAGCGGTTCGGCTGCGATGATCCAGGCGATTGAGGACCAGCATTGTCACATGCGGCTCGCCGGTCCAAGGCGGCTGGAACTCGGGGCGAAATGTGACGAGCATCAGCACTGGCATATTGCGGACCCGCTCAACAGTGAGATCGAGCAGTTCGCGCGAGGTCGGATCAATCCAATGCGCGTCCTCGAATATGATCAGCACCGGACGCCGGCGAGCCAGGCTCTCGAGCCGGCCGATCAGCGCCTCGAGTGTCCGTTCCTTTTTGCGCTGTGGGCTGAGGTTCGGCAATGGGTGCCGCTCCGAGCTTGGCATCGACAGCAAATCGGCGATGAGGGCGATATCCTCATCGGGAGGTGAGTCGCGGGCCAGCAGCGCTTCTAGCTTCTCCAGCTTGGAAGAGGGCGGATCGAGGGTGACGAACCGGGCTGCTCGTGCCATTTGGTCGATTAACGGGTAGAGTGCACTGTCCTGACGATATGGCGAGCAGAAATAGCGTTGGCGGAAATACGGCTCGGCTTGAACGAGCTTTTCCAATGCTACCGTGATGCGCGATTTGCCGAGCCCGGGTTCGCCCGAGACCAGCACGACCTGGCCCTCACCTGACTTCGCGCGCGCCCACCGCTGGGTCAGTAAATCCATCTCCTCGTCGCGGCCAACCAGCCGGCTCAAGACGGAGCCGCGCAATGCCTCAAAGCGGCTGGCAACCTCGGTCGGGTGCAGCACCTGCCAGGCCGGCACCGGCTCAGCGATGCCCTTGACCTCGACCGCGCCAAGATCGCGATATTCGAAGAGATCGCCGACCAGTCGGCGTGTTGCTGCAGCGATAACGACCGCGTCCGGCGCGGCCAGGGCTTGCAGACGAGACGCGAGGTTGGGCGTTTCGCCAACAACTGATTGTTCCTGAGCCGAGCCCTCACCGATCAAATCGCCGACGACCACCAACCCGGTGGCAATCCCAACACGCGCTTGGAGCTTGATGGATTCGACGTTGAGGCGACTGACCGCGTCAATGGCGCCCAGCCCGGCCCGGATCGCATGCTCGGCATCGTCCTCATGCGCTTGCGGATAGCCGAAATAGACCAAGACGCCGTCGCCCATGTACTTGGCGACGAAGCCCCCGAGGCTCGTGACCGCGCCGGCGACGGCACGATGGTAAGCACCGATGACCTCGCGCAAATCCTCTGGATCGAGGCGCACGGCGAGCTCGGTCGAGCCGACAAGATCGCAAAACATCACCGTGAGCTGACGGCGTTCGACGCCAGGCGACCCCGAACCGCCAGAGGCTTTCCGGGGGTGTGGCGGTACGCTTGGAGCGGCTCTCTCGCCACCGCGCGCGAGCTCGTCTCGTAAAGCAGCAATGGCGGCGAGCAGCTTTCGGCGGTTGCCGATCGAGGTCACGCCGAGGCCGATCAAATCCTCAGCGGTGAGCTCCGGTAGTACCTTGCCATCGACATCGTTGTCGTGAAACGGTAGTACCGCTCGAGGCCCAGTCTCCGCAGCCAGCCCTCGATGTCCATCGCCACCACCCCGCAGCAGGCCTCGCGTTATGTGTGAACGCCGATGGGACGGCTGATTCACAAGGGCCCACCAATATCGCTGGTGAGATATCACAACGTGTGATCTATCTCACACGGCCAGGCGCTTCTTCGTTCACTTCAAATTTTGCGAGGTGCCCTGGATAGACAGATCAGATCGAAAGAGAGTCCTACCAGGCCTCACCGGCTGGAGCGCTCGTCCGGCAAGGCCGATGTGATGGCGGCACTTGGGAGCGCGAGGGGGTATTCGGGTGACTAGACCGCCCAGGCAGCTCCATCTTACCCCAAGGCGAGGTTTCGCTTCGCCCGAACGGCAACAATATGGTGGTTCGCCGACCTTCGCCAATCCCCTAGCGAACGGCTCGATCGCGCCGACAGCGGTCGTTCTGCTGCCTGGAATTCGGGTGATTTCAGTTGCCCCTTTCAGCGTCTGGATCCAGTGCTTGCCATACCCGGCGCGTAAGCGCTGTTGCGGGCATGGCCGGTCAAGTAACGTTCGACATCTCTTTGATAGCGGGGAACCATCCGGCAGGCGGATGTTGCTATGCCGTCCGCCATCAGTGTTCCGCTGGTTCCTTCGAATTCGAGCGTTAGACGAACTGTCAATCTCCTAGTCACCAGCGTTGTGCCGACACCCTCCTGCATCGCCTATTCCCCGTCTCGGCCTCGATCTGCCCCTTCCCGTTCGGTTCATCGGGGCTTGATGCCGCAACCCGCCGGCACATATCCGCACCAAAAGGAAATTGTCATGGGCGGTGATCTCCACCGCGCCGGTGAGCGCGGAAAAATCGGGAGAACGACGATGAAGACTGACTCCGCTCCACGAAGAGTAGTGTGGGCGCTATGGGCGAGCGGGGTGATGCTTATCGCCGCAGGCTGCGCCGATCCCCCAACAATACCCTACGTTCCGCCGCCGGTTCTGGCGGGTCAAGCTCGGATCTGGTTCTATCGCGACTGGCTACCTTCCGAGAGCCTCAATCTCGCAAACATCGATGTGAACGGCGTCTATTTTGGATCTGTCGCAAATGGCAGCGCATTTTACCGCGACGTCCCGGCGGGGCACTATCACATTGCGCCAGTCAGCTATAATCGAGACATCAATCAAGACAGGGACGTCGATCTCGCCGCCGGCCAGCAGCTCTACGTCAAGATCCTTTCATCGCAAAGTTGGGACGGTGCCTGCAGAGACTGCGTCCGCGACACGTTCTACGCCTGGGTGATTCCGCCGCAGATCGCGGAAGGTGAAATCGCCCGCGTGCGCAGTAGCATTTGAGGTCGTTGCCATGTCGGGAAATCAAGCTTGAATATTCGCCGCGAACAGAAGGGGCGGAAACGAATGGCCGCAAAGACAGCCATTAACGCGAAAAATCTCGAAGCCCTCGGTGCGGAACGATTGGCCGAATTGCTGATAGAAATCAGTGCCGGCAACGCGGTCGCCAAGCGACGTCTGAGGGTGGAATTAGCCGGAGCGCAGAGCCCAGCCCAGCTTGTCAAGGAGGTGCGAAAGCGGTTCACGATAGTCGCCCGGTCGCGGTCGTTTGTGGACTGGCAGGGTGTGAGATCCCTGGCCGATGACCTCGATACTCATCGCCGTGCAATCGTCGAGACGATTGCCGAGGCGTATCCAACGGAAGCCCTCGATCTGCTCTGGCGGTTTGTGGCCTTGGCCCCACCAGTTTTGGAGCGGTGCGACGACAGCAGTGGAACACTGATCGGCATTTTCCGCGAGGCCGGGCCCCCGATTTTCTGAAGTCTAACGCGCGCGCGTGAGACTCTAGAAAATCGTCCCGGGAGGCCGACTGCAGCGCTGATTTGCTCTGAAGCTATCAAACGACGGCAGTTATTCACATACCACGTAGGTATGGAACCTGATCGTCCCGTCTGTCGCAACTTCACGGTAAAGGCCCTGCACCTCGTTCTCGAAGCCGGGGAACCGATTGGCGGCCTCTTCGAAGATTTTAAGATACTCGATCATCGGTCGAGCCTTTTCGACCAGTCGTTCGCCTGGGATGACGGTTGCGATACCCGGCGGATAGACCACCCAGAGCGTGGTCGCGATACGCCCGGCCAATTGGTCGAGCGGGAGATAGTCGACGTGGTTGCGCACCATTTCCTGCATCGCCCGATGCGGCGGCATCACCCGCTCGGGGAAATGTTCGGCGCGGAATTGCGCCGCCTGCAAGGCGCTGACATTCGCCTGGCAATAGAAGCTGTGCATTTCCGCGCAAAGATCGCGCAAACGCAGCCCGGCATAACGGGGCCGTCGCGCCGCGACAAAATCTGGGATCACCTCGTCGAGCGGTGCGTTGCGATCATGCAGCTTCTTAAAGGTTACCAGATGCGACAACAGTGTGCCGGCCTTGCTGCCCTCGACGCCGGGTGTCAGCAGAAATAGCAGACTGTTGAGATCGTTCTTCTCCGGCACGATGCGGTTCTGCCGCAAGTATTCAGCGACGATCGGCGCCGGGACGCCGTGATCCGCATAGCCCTCGGACGTAAGGCCCGGGGTCAGCAACGTCAGCTTATTCGGGTCGGTCATCGCCCAACCGGGCGACATCGCCGGAAAGCCATGCCAGCCTGCCTCACCTCCCAGATCCCAATGGGCGGGATCGCTGGCAAGCAGATCCGTCGGTACGTCTTCCCAAGGCGTGGCCTTCATGTTGCAGGTAGCGTCGGGCATACGCACGGATTTCGGCACAAACGGCTCAAAAAACCAGCGCCTATCGGGATCGGGGTCCTGCTCGAACTCTCGTCGTGTGAGGCGCAGCTTCTTGCGTAGCTCGATTCCGAGGCGGACGGTATCGTCCCACAGCACCTCGCCCGACCGTCCCTTCATCATCTGCGCGCCGACGTCGAGCGAGGCGAATAGCGGGTAGAAGGGGCTGGTGGAAGCGTGGATGAGAAACATCTCGTTGAACCGGCGGTGCCCGACCTGTCGCCGCTGACCGTCGATATGGCTGTCTTTAACGTGAATCTGCGAAGCCTGGGAGAAACCGGCGAGCTGCTTGTGGGTGCTTTGAGTGACTAGGATCCCGGGGGAATCCGGCCCCAATTCCTTGAGCCCCATGCCGAACCGCCCGCGGAACAGCGGGTGGAACTTCATAAAGCCGGCCCACGCCTCGTCGAACAGCAGGTAGTCGCACAGATGGCCGATCTTGCGCAGCAGCGTTTCGGCGGAGTTGATGCTGCCGTCATAAGTGCATTGCTCGATGACGGCGACGCGAAACGGCCGCGGCCGCCGCCAGGCCTCTTTGTCCCGGGCCAGAGGATGACAACGGATCGCCTCGCGCAAACGGTCCTCGTCGAGCGCCTCCTCGCGGAGCGGCCCAATCAGACCGTGTGGGTTGCGCAAGGTCTCGACAAAGATCGGCACGCCGCCGCCCAACAGCAGCGCGCCGTGATCGGCTGCCTTGTGATTGTTGCGGTCGAACAGCACGAGATCGCCCTCGGCGACCAGCGCTTGCAGCGCAATCTTGTTCGAGCTAGAGGTCCCATTCAGGACAAAGTAGGTGCGCTCGGCGCCGAAGATTTGCGCCGCCTCTTGCTGTGCGCGCAGCGCCGGACCCTCATGGGTCAACAGGTCACCAAGCTGGAGCACCGAATTGTCGAGATCATCGCGGAACACCGACTGGCCGAGGTGCTCGACAAAAATGCGGCCAATCGGGCTGCGGCTATAGAACATCCCGCCGTTGTGGCCGGGGCAGGTCCACAGCATGTTGCCCTGCTCGGCATAGTCGACCAAAGCGCCAAAGAACGGCGTCCGCAGGCTGTCCGCGTATTGGCGCAGCTGGGAGACAAGGTTGCGGGCGATGAAATCCGGCGTCTCCTCGGCGAGGAAAACAAAGCCGTCGACGTCGTCGAGCACCTCTATAGGAATATCCTCCAAGCGATGGCGGCGCACCAGGACGACGATCGGCACATCGAGCCCGCGCTTGCGGACGAGCGATATCAGCGCCGCGGACCGACCTTGCAAACCCTTGCGGCCCCAGTCGACGACGACGCAGCCGATCGCGGAATCCGTGCTGACGACAAGTTCTGCATCGTCATCCCGCCGAGCACGGATCGTCGAGTAACCCAGCCTCTCGACCTCGTTCAGGATGTCGCGCAATCGCGCGCCCTCGAGATCGGTCTCGTCGAAGTTGCGAGCGCATACTAGGAACTTGAAGTGGCGTGCATATTCCATTTCCGCTCCCCGATGGGCACTGTGCACGAGCCATACGACAGTCGTGCTACCATGCCGGTATCGCCGACGCGATCAATTGGTGCTGGCCGACTCACAAAGTCGGGTCCTTCGGCCTTTTCGCGAAAATGTCAGACATAAAGCTCACCTTTCAGTCCCAGTCGACGTTCGGCCCGCCTGTCGTGCAATGACGGTTATGGCTGAACGGCTCACATCTCAGGGCCGATCGCCCGCTGAACCATCACGGTGTCGGTCCATTCGCCGAACCGAAGGGCCACTGCGCGCAGGTAACCGACCTGCCGAAAGCCGCAGGCCTCGTGCAGCCGCAGCGAGGCGACATTGGCGCTGTCGATATACCCGATCATCTGGTGAAAGCCGGCAGAGGCGCATGCCTGGATCAAGGCCGGTAGAAGAGCGCGTCCGACGCCGATGTGGAGACGGTCAGGGTGGACGTAGATCGAATGCTTGACCGTGAATCTATACGCCGGGCGCTTGCGGAACAGCACGGCGGAGGCATAGCCGGCCACGACACCGTCGATGGTCGCAACAAGATGGGGCAGCCTGTGCTTGAGCATATTCCTGCGCCGCGCCTTCAGGTCATCAGCGTCGAACGGCGTTGGCTCGAAAGCGCCAAGGTTACCGACACCGTGCTCGATATGGTGGCGATAGATGTCGAGCATGGCCGGCACGTCGTCGTCGTTCGACGGGCGCAGCACGATTGGTGATGTGCGTGACGCAACTTCTTTGTCCACGACAGCCATCCTGGTGCGGTCATTCATCTGCCGATCAGCGCGATCATGGACCGCGTTGCGAACACGCTGTTTATAGTCCACCGGGCATCGCGACGATTGTCCTCCGTGCACGCCGATGCTGGACTATCTCAAGGTGTTCGAACAGAGGGCCAATCTATTTCCCGGCTTCGAAGCCGAAGTGCGGGGGTCATCGGTACCGGCGCATATAACGGTGCCGTAGCCATATTTAAGGCAGGTGGTAAGGCTCGTTGGAGCGAAGCGGTTCCGGCAATACTTATGCCCTTCTCTGCCATGCAGCAACGGACCGCGGCGGCAATCTCTGGGCTCCGTGTGATCGCCAAAACGCGGCTCGACGACCCCCAGACTGCCTCGCCTCCGACAGTCGCCAATAGGGCCCAGAATCGTTCGTAGCGAACGAGGCCCTGCGCGACGCGTTGGCAAAGAGGATCGCCCGCTGCGCATCGCGCCACGATTTTTCGACCGCGATGAGACACCGGCGATATTCGTGACGTCGCTCGTTTTGGATCAGGGCAAGATGGTTCGTCATGTCGAGCGGAAGTATTATCGCCGTCGCCGCGCCGTATGGCTCGTTGCTGTCGTCAATCTGCCGTTTCGCCTCGCGCGCACGGCCTCACAAATGCTAGCTGGCAACTGGTCCACGAAGAGTCAAATTCCTGGGGACCCAAAACAATAGCGCAACGGTAGCCAAGCACGTGTCCGAAGAGCGCTCCCATGTAGATCCCGAGCAGTCGCGATGTGCAGCCAATATGGCGAACTCTAAGATATAGTGCGGCGCGCCTCCGGATCAGGTTGCTTTCCTCAGTAGCTGGGCCGTATAGACGACGGCTGTGATGCGGCAGGCCGCAGCCGGGCCTGATAGCGGGTGTCCAGCCGTCAGTCGGCTGCACCCCCGCGATTGAATCTGAATGGGACCCGCGATGACCCCCTTCCGCGAGATACCGCTTCCTGTTGGATAAAAAATTAAATATTACGGCATGGTCCCCTTAAGTTCCGGCGGGGGAAAACGATGTGGCGCCTCCCAAGTGTAATTCTCGAATGGGCAAGCGTAGGCGGGTGCTTCGTACTCGCGGCAGTGCTATTCTGTCCCGGTTCTTGGGCGCAATTCTACATCGGAGGTGAAGCGGGGTGGACCGGATTATTTGACCGGGCCGATACGATCAACTACATCACGTCGCCGATAGCGCGCTTCAACGGCGGCTTCAATACCGGCGTTCGCGCCGGCTATGAGTGGGGGCCTTGGCGCTTTGAAGAGGAGTACAGCTATCGCCAGAACGGAGCCCGTGATCTGGTCGCAAGCAACTTTACAGTAAACGCCGCCGGTGGCGACCGGCACAGCAACTCGATCATGACCAATGTCCTATACGACTTCACGCCCGGCTACCCGATTACGCCGCATGTCGGGTTCGGCGTTGGAGCGGCCGATGTCTTCGATGGGCTCAAGCTGCCGGGGATCGGTCAGGTTTTCAACGGCAGTAGCTGGCAATTCGGCTATCAAGGGATCGCCGGCATCCGGTATCACCTCAGTGATGCTTTCACTCTCGATCTCGACTACCGCTACTTCGCGACCATCGGGCCGAAGTTCAGCATCCCGAGGACAAATCTTCAATATTATACGTACTACAAGACCAACAACTTTGTCGCGAGCGTGACTTATCGGTTCGCACCGCCTCCACCAACGTCGGTCCCGGTTTCCACGCCTGCCGCGCCGGCGCCATCCCCTTAGAGTTTGGCCCAAAATAAATTGGACGATTTCAATCCCTTGTGATACCCCATCTGCATCAGACGGTAAGGCGTGCACAAGATGCGGACTGAAACCGCTCGAGAGCAGTATCCGCGAGAAGTCGTCTTTGCTGTTGGTCGTGGTGGACCGGGCCGCATGCTTCAGCCTCGCGCGGGCGAGGCAGGATTTTTGGCGCGCACCCTTTCGCGTCGGCCGCCGCCTCTTGGAGTTGCGCCATAATCGATCGGGCAATTGGCTTGATGCCGGCAAGCGCCGCGTCAAAAGCCTCATTGGCCTTTTCGGTCAGTCCGCCGCTGGCGCTGACGTGCTGCTGACCCAGCAACGTGCCATCATCCGCCGCCTCCACCAGAACTGTGGTTTGGGAATCGAGTTCAAAGTTGATCAGCCGCGCCATATTTGTGTCTCCGAACAACAGCGAGAGAAGCGCCGAAGGGGAAATTTACGATTGCGTGTGAGCAATCGCACCATTTTTTGTTGCCGTTGCGACAGCGGCGAAGCCCGGCGGAGCACTTGAACCCTCCTATCCCTGGGTTCAGCTTTTCCGGTCGCGGACAGCTCAGAACAATGTCTGCTGTGCGTCGAAACTCGCGGTTCGATCGCGTTTCGCGAATAGAGCAAAGTCCATGACCGGTTTCATTCCCGCTCCAATCAAACCCGAAATTACGATGGACCATCTCGAGAAGGTCGACATCCGTGCTGGATTGATCGAAAGAGTGGAACTCGTTCCCACTTCCAGTAAGCTCGTCAGGCTGACGGTCGACTTCGGCGATCGCCGACGCACAGTATTGGCAGGCCTGCGTGGGGAACGCGCCGACCCGAAAGCGGAAATCGAGGGCTGCCAGGCGCTGTTTGTAGTTAATCTCCCGGCCCGCCGGATAGCAGGTGAAATCTCCGAGGCGATGCTGTTCGACATCGGCTACGCGGATAGCCTTACCCCGGTGCTCGCGATACCGGAAAAGCCGCTACCAAATGGCGCCAGAGCGGGATGAGTCCTGCTTTCGATCAGGCGCAGCTAGAGGTCACCGGTGTCGGCGATTTAATCGAAGGCCCAAGCCGCGCCACGATCATCGCTGCAGCGGTCAGCGGGTTTGGCAGGATCGAGATTGGATCGGCGGTGACGCAAGGTCACGCGATCGCGCTTCAAATCCGGCCGGCAGCCGAGGCATCGCTCAGGAGCTTTGCCACGCCAAAGCGATGGAACGCGAGGATCGTCGCCAGGTAGGCACGGCCAAAGACATTGTGGGTCATCACGACCGTCGAGAGCACAATCCGTGAGGCATCTCGAAAGACCGACACGCGAAAATCGAGG
>Ga0306919_10001447_pt1 | contig 11404 bp, 8 predicted proteins | sample flu12Cox44000172_FD_203764 | JGI IMG/M metagenome (GOLD analysis project Ga0306919, IMG submission 203764) | Lab enrichment of tropical soil microbial communities from Luquillo Experimental Forest, Puerto Rico - flux4day.12C.oxic.44.000.172 (v2)... | ecosystem: Environmental > Terrestrial > Soil... | reverse complement strand
GCAATATTGCGTCGGCGTCGGCGCGATCGAACATGATGCGAGCCAAGGCGTCAAACCGCCCAAGCACCAGGAGACCAGTTATCGTCCCTGGACCGAGGACGAACTCTCGCGCTACCGACGGCGCCATCCCCTCGGCAGCACCGCGCGGCTCGCGTTGGAGCTTCTTCTCGGAACCGCCCAGCGCCCTTCGGACGTCGTACGCATGGGCCGCGGCGACGTGCGAGGTGACGCGATCTACATCAAACAGAAGAAGACCGGCTGGGAAGGCTACGTTGAGTTTACTGACGAGGCCCTCACCGCGGTTCGTTTCGTTCCGACCGGCAATGAGACGTTCATTACCACCGCTCGCGGCCGCGCCTTCGGCGTCGATAGCTTCCGCAATAAATTTCGCCTGTGGTGTAACCTGGCCGGCCTACCGAAAGATTGCCACGCCCACGGTCTTCGCGTGACGGCCGCCGTTCAAATGGCCGAGGATGGTTACACCCCGCATGAGATTGCGGCCATAACCGGGCACTCGCTAATCGAGGTTCAGCGCTACACTCGGCGCGTCGACCAGGTCCGGCTAATGCGCGCCGGCAGAGCCAAAACCCGCGCCGCTAGGGCCAAAACCGGAACAGAAACTGTAAAACTCGAAGTCGGGATTTACAAAATCGGCTCCTAACTCCTTGTAATTCTTTGAGCGGAGGATAGACATGGCGTCCCCGGCAGGACTCGAACCTGCGACCCACAGTTTAGGAAACTGTTGCTCTATCCGGCTGAGCTACGGGGACAGCGCGGGAAGAATAATCCGGCGGCGCGATTTGCGCCAGCGGAGAGCCGGTCAGGCGATGACCTCGGCGGGCTGCGGCGCCGCTTCGGACCGGCCGCCGCTGTCGACCTGTCGCAAGAACGCTTCCATCATCGAAAGCGTCCAAAGGACCGCGCTGTGGTCGCGATCGCCTGACTGGTGCTGATCGAAGAGCCGCGCCAGCGTATCCATGTCGAACAGACCGGAGCCGCGCAGCACCGGTCCGAACAAGGTATCGCGCAGCCGCGGGCGCAGCGGGCCGCGGAACCATTGCGCGAGCGGCACCGCAAAGCCCTGCTTGGGGCGGTACAATATGTCCTTCGCAACATACGGTTCGAGGGCCGCTTTGAAGACGTGCTTGCCTTCGCGCCCGCGCAGCTTCAGACCGGAAGGCAGCCGCGCCGCCCACTCGACCAGCGTGTGGTCGAGCAGCGGGACGCGCACTTCGAGCGAGCTGGCCATACTGGCGCGGTCAACCTTGGTGAGGATGTCGCCCGGGAGATAGGTGTGGAAATCAGCATATTGCACTTGCGACAACGGATCGTCGCTGCCGCACCGGCCGATATGCGAGCGCAGCACATCTACGGCATCATACCCTTGCAGTTCGCGCGCGAGCCCCGAGCTGAAGAGCCGCCGCCGCAGCACGCTGCCGCAGATCGATACCGACGAGAAATAAGCCTCAACCGGACCGCGCGCTAGTTCCTCCAGCGTCGCCTTGGCGCGCAACGGTCGTGGCGCCCAGTCGAGCTTGGGGTAAAGCGCGCCGAGCATTCCGAACAGAGGACGGCCCAGAGCTGCCGGCACCACCCTCCGCACGCGTTCCTCGAAGCAATGCCAACGATAACGGCGATACCCGGCGAACACCTCGTCGCCGCCATCTCCCGACAAGGCCACCGTGACGCCCTCGCGCGCCATCGCGCAGACGCGGAATGTCGGGATCGCCGAGCTGTCGCCAAACGGCTCGTCGTAAATGCCGGCCAACCGGTCGAGCAGATCGAACGAGTTTGGGACGATCTCCTTGACGTGATGATCGGACCGGTAACGCTCGGCCATCCCAGCGGCATAAGCGGATTCGTCCCAGCCTTTGGCCCCGAATGCGATCGAGAAGGTGCTGACCGGCTCCGGCTTCAGCCCCGCCATCATGGCCACGACGCCGCTGGAATCGACGCCGCCCGACAGAAAGGCACCGAGCGGCACATCGGCGATCATCCGCATCCGCACGGATTCGCGCAGTCGCGCGATCAGCTCTTCCTCGACCTCTTCCTGGTGCACTGTCGCACCGTCGACAAAGCGCACATCCCAATAACGCCGTGGCTCGGGGGGCGGGGAGCCCCGCCGCACGAGAAGCGAATGCGCCGGCGCGAGCTTGCGGACACCCAGATAAATCGACCGCGGATCCGGAATGTAGCCGTAGGCGAAAAACTCCTCGATCGCCTGCGGGTCGAGGCGCCGGTCGATATCGGGGCTCAACAGCAAGCACTTCAGTTCTGACGCGAACAGCAACCGGCCGTCGCTAAGAAAGCTGTAATAGAGCGGCTTCTCGCCGAGCCGGTCGCGCGCCAGGAACAGGGTTTCGCGCTTCGCATCCCACAATGCAAAGGCAAACATCCCATTGAAGCGGTCGAGGCAGTCTTCGCCCCATTCCTGCCAGGCGTGAACAATCACCTCGGTATCGCAGCGCGTCCGGAAGACGTGACCCAGCGCTGTCAGTTCCACCATCAGCGGCTGGAAATTGTAGATCTCGCCGTTGAAGACGACGCAGATCGTGCCGTCCTCGTTGAACAACGGTTGGTCGCCGGTCGCGAGATCGACGATCGCAAGCCGCCGGTGGCCGAGGCCCAGCCCCGGCGCATAATGAAAGCCGGCGCCGTCGGGGCCGCGGTGAGCGAGGCTATCGGTCATCCGACGCAGTAAGCTGCGATCGACATCGCCGCGTCCCCGGATGTCGAAAATTCCCGTTACGCCGCACATTTCCGCTGGCCCGCCAGTGACTTATGATCGAAATCGATGTGAATTCGGCCGTCGAACTGCCGGATCAGATATTCTAGCGTGAGAATACGTGCGGTCTGTGCCGGATCGGCGATACGGTCGAGCCGGAAGAGGTCGCTCATTATTCTAACGCCGCCCGGCAGCACGGCATCGCAATACTCGCTGCTCAGATAATCCGGCAATTCACTGGGGCGCAGCACCCGGTTCTTGACCCGGTAGACAAAGCGACGCAGCCATGGCGGGCGCAGATAGGTGCCGTAATCCACTAGGCGCCGCAACAGCGGCGGTGGTCCGCTGAAATCGTGGCCGTAACCCGAGGGGTACGCGGCCAGCCGCGGATCGGCCCGGCGGATCAGCTCCGCCTCGTAGGCGCCGTGGTTCTTCCATCCGATTGGGATGACACTCGCATGCTCGGTCACCCGGGGCTCTAGAAACGGTAAGGCGACGTAGCCGTAGGTATTGTTGATGTTGTTTATCCGGCCATCCCAGGCGCGGCAGCGGAAATAATGATAGAGCCATTCTACCAGTGGCCGCGGCAAGGATGCGCAAGGACTGCCGATCGCCGCCTCGAGCTTCTCTTCGAGCTCGCGAAAATACGCCTGCTGGTCAAACGCCGATGTGCAGGTTCCCGGGTCAAACTGGCTGTAGAACGACCAAAGAATCTCACGCGGGCTGTAGCTGCGGTCAGGGAGATAAAAGAAGTTGCGCCAGATTTCGCCGCCGCCGCCGTTGAGCGCCAGGGCATTGCCGCTGACCCTGCTCGCTCGCTGGTCGCGCTCGGCCCCGTTGGTGAAAATGCCGCTCCAAGTATATCCGTCGGAGGCGAGGAAATTCTCATAGGCGACGGCGCCGAATTCATCTGGAGTGAAGGTAAGTTGCCGGTCCTTGTCGACAATCTCGAGTGCGAAGCCCTCGCCTTCGGCGATATCCCGGGCCAGGCAGACGTCTTTGTCGCCGGGTGGGCCATAGACATAGACCCGTGGATTAATCCCGTGACGTCGCAGCAGCGCCAGGATGAACCGCGAGTCGTATCCGCCCGAGAGCGCGCAAGTCACGCGATCGCCAAAACTCGCCACCACGGTGGAGAAATATTGGTCGAGGATTTGCATGCTCCGCTCCACGGTCGCCTCGAACGGCGCGGTGGAAACCGTCCTAGGGGTGTGGAGCGGGTCTCGGCGGATTTCGAGGCGCCTTTCGCCAACCGTGATCGTCGCGTTTACCGGTGCGAGCAGCACCTCGTCGAACACCGTGGCATCGCCGGAGACCACACCATTGAAGACATACTCGCATGCCCCCTGTGCACCGAGCGTCACGCGATCCAGCGCAGACGCCACCGCTAAGAACGATGACGAGGCGATCCGCTGAGCGGCATCGTAAAATATTAGATAAGCGCCAAAACCGTCGGGAATGATCGCGGTTTCGCCATCCTTCCGCATGATGACGGCATAATGGCCGATCGCCCGGTCGCGCGGCGCAGACCGCCTGCTGTAGTCGCGATAAAACCCGGCCGCGGCCGGCGTTCCTAACACTGCGTCGTAGATCAAGGTGCCGCAGGCGCAAGCGAAATCACCATTGGGAAATTGCTCCAGTGCGGGCTCGCTAGCCTGCCGCTTTGGATAAAGCGCCAGCAAGTAGTTTTCGCCCCTCAGCAACCGCGGCGCCGGCATGCCCATTCGGGCGAAGACTGCCAATGCCGCTGCTTCGGCGGTCGAACGGTCCTCACCGGCGACGGTATGCAGGAGTACAAAGCCGCCCATTCGCGAGCCGGTGTCCTCAGGCTGCGCGGACGGCGCCAAAGACTTTGGAATAGGCGCAAAACATTCGTTCCTGAGAGTATTCGGTGGCGGCTCGCCGATGGTTCAACGCACCGAGGATCTCGCGCTTCTCGGGGCTATGCAGCAACCGGGTGATTTGCCGCAGCAAAAGCCGGCTCATCATCACGGGCGACAATAAACTCGCGGTTCTCTTCGCACACGATGGTCTTCACGTCTCCTACATCGACCGCCGCGATGGCGCGGCTCGCCGCCATAGCCTCGAGCAATGCATTCGGCATCTGCTCTGTATCGGACGACAAGGCAAAGATGTCAAACGTGCCGAGAACCGATTCAGGCGCAACCCGCCCAGTGAAAATGACCCAATCGGCAATGCCGAGCTGTGCAGCGAGGCGTCCCAACGCGCCGCGTTCGACCCCGTCGCCGGCAACGACGAGGCGCAACGGAGCCGGGTTTCCCAGCATTGCGAACACGCGGAGGAGCCGTCCGATATTCTTTTCCGGGCGCAGCGGAGCCACAGTGCCGATCACCAGTTCGCCGGGCCGCCGAGCGAAGCCGGGGATGGTGTCACGCAGTGGCGCACAAAAACGCACCGCGTCGATGCCGTTCGGGATATATGCCACACGTGCGGCAGGGAACCGCCAGACCCGAGATGCCAAATTCTCGAGTTGGCGCGACGGGACCACGACGAGCGCGCAGCGGGCGAGCGCCAATCGCCTGAACAACACCCGGCGCAGGATCTGTGAATCCGCCTCGCGCTGGCTGAAGCCCGCCTCGAGATGGATATGGCGCCGAACCGGAGATAATCGGGCGGCCATCGCCCATTCGATCGCTCCCCAATTGTAAGTGAGCAGCAGATCCGGTCGGAATCGACGCAAAACCGCAATGCCTCCGGCCACGCTGCGAAGCATCCCTCGCGGAGGTTGTCGCACCGGCCACAGCGCCACATCGAGACTTCCGTCGATCCCCGCCGCGGCTTCGAAATTGTTGTCCAACGCAACCACGGTATGGCGGAACCGCTTGCCAAAATGGTTTATTATTCGAACCATGCGGAGCGGCACCCCCCCGACGCCGAGGCTCGGGAAAACATGGAGGACATGCTCGCAAGACAGGGACGAAAGATCGGGCTCGACTGCTTGCGACGCGTTACCGACAGCAGACATTCTGAACTTATCGTACGAACCAGATGCGCTGATATCCCCGCGGATTCCGGAGCTTAGGAGGCTTGCGCGGGGTGGCGGCCGCACAGTCAGGAGATCGCGATACTGACTGTGTCCGAGCGCTGCATGAGGTAAGCTCGATGCCGCAGGCAATTGTACCGGGATTAACCATATTGAGCAAGCCTGAGGGGTAGCTTATCGGATGATAAGTGGCATAGTTCGGGCATCAGTGTTATTGTTCTGTTACGATCGGATCGCTTTTCCAAAATGGTCCAAGGTTGATTGGTTACTCGCACCGCTCCGACCCCTCGACTTGCATAGACGGCGCGGCTGCGAGCCATTCAGCGTTACCGGCGAAACATGCTCGACCCTAACACTTGGAGAACGATCGAATGGCCAATCGAGCAGACGCCGATGCTCGTCGTCATCGTCGATACGGAAGCCGAATTTGACTGGGCGGCGCGGGGACCGCGGCGCGCGATCGGTGTCAAATCGGTGAGATGCCAGGATCGAGCCCAGCAAATCTTCGCTCGTTATGGGGTGCGGCCGACCTTCGTCCTCGATTACCCGGTCAGCAGCACGCCGGAAGCATACGAGTATATCCGCGATTTGCATGACTCGGACGTCTGCGAGATCGGTGCCCATCTACAGCCCTGGGATACTCCGCCCTTAGTCGAACCGATGACCGACGAAAACTCCTACCCAGGCAACTTGCCTTTCGAGCTGGAGCGGGAAAAGCTGCTTCACTTGACCGGCACTATCGAAAAAAACGTCGGTGTGCGGCCTCGTGTCTACAAGGCGGGACGATATGGCGTCGGCCCGGCAACTGCACGAATCCTCGCCGAGCTGGGTTACGAAATCGACGTGAGCGTGGTCCCGGGCACCGATCTGACTTGTAAGCTCGGCCCCAACTTTTCGCACTGTCGCGCCAGCCCCTATTGGTTCGGCACTGACCCGGCGCTTCTCGAGATCCCCCTTTCCATCGGCTATACCGGCCTGCTCGCCGATACCGGAAACGTGGCCTATACCTTGACGATGAACGAACGCCTCAAGGCGTTGCACGTGCCCGGCGTTCTCGCTCGGTTGGGCTTGGTCGAGCAGATCACGCTGACACCGGAAGGGATTTCGTTTGAGGAGCTGCGCCGGCTCACCGTTGCGTTGCTGCGCAAGCGGCATCGCATATTCAGTTTTACCTATCACAGCCCTTCACTGGCGCCCGGCAACACGCCCTATGTGCGCAGCGAGGGCGATCTGAGGGCTTTTCTACAGCGGATCGAGCGTTATCTGCAATTCTTCACCGAAGAGATCGGCGGTCGAGCGGCAACCCCGTTCGAGATCAAGTCGATCGCCGACGGATGCACTGCGAAGTGAAGTCCCGATCTCAGACGCTGCGATAAAAGAGCCGCGCGGGTCCCTGGTCGATAAGGCGCCTAGTTATGCGGCCGTAGTCAGGACCACAGTATTGCCAGCTTCATTGTAGATCGTGAATTTTCCTGACTTCTCGAAGATTTCACGATTCTGTGGGTCGACATAGATGACAATGATCCGATAACCCAACTGGTCATGATGCGCGATCAGTCGCTCTGCAACCGCCGCCATGACCGGCGGACCGAATGGGTTATAAAAAGAACACACGAGATTGGATTTCGGCGGCTCAAATACGGCGGCATCGGCGTGGATGCTGCTGACCTTGCCGCATCGAGTGATCTCCGGCGTCAGGCGCGTGAGATTTCTGAGCGCAGTTTCGCGCAGTTCGCGCGAGAACTCGATGCCGATGACCTCCTCGAAGGGGAAACCGGCGGCCAGGAACAAGACCCGGCCGTTGCTCGAGCCATAGTCGAGAAAAGTGAACCGGGTATAGTCGATCGGCAATTTGTCGAGCGCTGAGCGGACACACTGTACACCGCTCGGTCCGTATCGCACCGTGATACAAGCGTGCAATTTTGATATTTATACTGCCGCTTTGTTGACGCATGCAGCACGATTGCGTCGTACGCTTTTGCTCTCTTAGAAAGAGATTAGAGAGACCCACCCCCTCCGACGCGTTACGTCTGAAGTGCCGGCCAGCTCGATTATCGCCGGAGCGAGGCGATATATTCAGGAAACGGCTGGCTCGCCGCTAGAAATCGAGCTAGCTGCGATTCCGCTGGATTACTGGTATCATCCATGCTGGCGGACACGGCGACGAAGGCGGCCAGTGGCGCGCGTCCGAGCAGCACCGCACGTGCTTGCAATAACTTGGCCTCCATGAGGCCGACGGCCATTCTGCCGTCGAGAACATAAAATGACCACACCAGACGGTGATGTTGCCCTCTGACTATCTCGGTGCGCGTGACCGCCGTCTGCGCCCCAGCCAGGATCGTTTCGGCGCGGCCGTATCCGACGATGTGCCACCGAATGTCGTCGGCGACGCGATTTCCTGTCCTGGTCAACAAATTGCCGACGACCCGCATTCGGTAGAGCGCGACATATCGAGTAACGAGGTCGGAACCCGGCTTCTGGAACACTTCGACGAACTCGCGGTCGGCACCGACGACCGCGGGACGCCAGTCGACATCGGCGTCGGGCACGAGGTGCCACGGCGCCGAGACCACAGGGGTTTGCGGTGGCGGAAGCGGATGCACTTGGTAAAGAGCATCCAGCCTGGCTGCGTAGGCTGGGCCGCCCAACGCAAGGAGGGCGGCAGCCGGGATCGCGGTGGCAAAGCGCCATGTCGGGGATTTCGACCACCCCGCCGAGACAACCGGCGCACTCCGGTCGATTTTCTGTGCAAACAGCATCCCGATTGCGATCAGGATCATGATTACCACGGTGAAGAAGAACCACCCGTAGAGAATGTGGTCGGCTTCCACCGCCGCAGCACTGCCCTCGAGATGAGCGAGAACGATGATCCCGAGCGCTCGCAATCCGTTGGCAAGGATCGGCACGGCTATCGACAAGATGATGAACACCGCCCTCCTGGGAAAGCTGCGATACATCACCACCGCGAAAAAGCAGCCGAACACGGCCGATGCGATCAAAAACCGCAAGCCGGCGCAGGCTTCCGCCACCTCGAAATCGCCCTCCGGGATCTCGATCATGAACCCATCCGAGAAGACCGGGATGTTCAGTGCGTGCAATCCGGCGACACTGATGTCGGCAGTGATTTTCTGTAATGAAGGGACCAGAAATGCTCCGCTCGGCACGAGGAAGAACAAAAACAACAATGGCGCCAGCAACAACCAGAAAAGGCGAGGCCCAAGCGCGACGAGAAGCACAACCTCGAACATCGTCACCACGAGCAGTTGCCGCCCTTCTTGGATGTCGAGAACGGCGGCAATGAGCCAGAGGGCCGACAGCACCGGCATCAGCACCAGCGGCCAAAAACTCGGATGCGGCGAAACCGCGGCGATAACCACTCGCCGCTCCCACAGCAGGAAGCCAACCAGCGGAAGAATAAGAAAACAGTGGTTGTAGGCGGTCGAGGCTATCCATACGCGGACCGCACCGCGGATGTCGCTCCAGAATATGATGCCGAAAATGACAGCGGCGATGCCGATGAAAGTGAGCGCAAGCCGCCATCCCGGCGCGATAACTGACGCGAGGATCGGCCGCCCATTTGGGGTCGACGGGAACACGGTCACGGGTCTGACCTGGCGACGCGAAGCACTTTCGCGCCCCTGTGTGGCGAATTTTCTCCGACACGCAACAGTGGTTCGATCAAAACCATGCCAAATCCCTCGCCTCAGCCGATCCCTCTGACGATCAGAGGGCCGAGCCGGTTCGTCAGCATGAGCGGCAAATGCTTCCAGGCCGCGACGAAGGCTGCGAGCTTAGGGTTGAGCGGGTTCAGATCGGGCATCACGTGTCCTTGGGCCAAACGGAACTGGTAGACGAGCGGGGTCGGCTCGAAGCCCCAGTTGCGTTTGAACGCGTATGATCCCGTGCCGACTTTGCTGCGTCCGAAATCAAAAATGCGGTAGCCTCGCTCGCAGGCCCTGCGCATTACCTCCCAATACATGAAATCGTTGGCGGCAAGCGACCGTGCAGTAGCCAGCCCGCCTCCATAAAACGGAAGCACTTCGTCCCGAAAATAGAAGTTGAGCACCGAGGCTACCGCTCTCCCATTATGTACAACGGTAACGATATCAGAGCGCTCGGCAAATTCCTTCCTCAGGATTTCAAAGTATGATTTAGCAAACACGGGGGTACCGAGGTTCCGGACGCTCTCCGAGTATACGCGGTGGAGGCGCTCGACCGTGTCGTCGATCTCCACACGCAAGCCGTTGCGCATGCCCTTGCGCACCATCGCGCGCTGCTTGCGCGGGATCAATTTCATATTGCGCTCGATGGACGGATCAAGGCCGCGCCAAAATGTGACGTACAGGTCGGATCTGCTCGCCCAGTCGGCTCGACTTTCTGAGAAATCGCGCAATTCGAGGACAGGCACAGCCAGGGCCTGCATCAGCCGCACGGCCTCGCCCTCGAGAGCGCCCAGGCTCTCGGCATCGACTGCGATCGGGCCGCCGCGAACCGCGAAGGCGTTCGATATCAGTGACGACCCGAAGAGCAGGGACCTGACATGGGTCAGCGGCAGCACGCCGGTGACTACCCCGCCGCATTCTGCGATCAAGTAATACGTGCGGTGACGGAACGCCTGCTCGATGACACGCTTCCATCCCGACAAGTGAAAGAAGGTTCCGCCGGGATGAGAGAGGATAAAATCATCCCACCGCCTCTCATCGCCGCCCCGGAACTCCCTTACCGCGACGCTGGATTGCGATCCATCCAAGACGTGATTACCGGGAACGGCCCTCCCCCATCGCCGAGGAAAAGCTCATCCATCCGCGTCCAAGTAAAATCGCCAAGGAGACGGCGCAGACGCGGTTCGGTACGGCCGAGATTGAGATAATGCCGGAACCTCGACCGCAGTGGCGCGTGTTGGCGGGGCTGGGCCGGATCGATTTCCCAGGGGTGCAGATAGAAAATGGCGGGCGAACGATGGACCCGGCGCGCATGCTTCAGTAACCCCCGGCTCAACCGATACGGCAGCAACCGAAAACAACCGCCGCCCGAGGCCGGCAGATCAGCCCGCAGAAGTCGGACCGTGCTGAGGGGAATTTCGAGCATGCCCGGAAGCGGAGCAAAAGGCGTGCGAGGTGCGCCCGGGATCCCGTAAAGGTCGTGTTTTATCGGGTATATGCTGGAGCTGTATCGATACCCCTCTTCGAGCAGGATCGCATGGGCCCATCCGCTGCCGCGGCCGATCGAGAAGGTGGGCGCGCGATAGCCGCAGACGGGCACGCCGCCGATATCTTCGAGAAGCTGCTTGCTGCGGCGCACATCGTTGCGAAACTCGTCACGCGTTTGGCGGTCGGCGCGGAGATGATCGAACGCATGGCTGGCCAGCTCGTGCCCTTCTCCGACGATGCGCCGAGCCAAGTGGGCATGGCGTTTCGCCACCCAACCCAAGACGAAGAAGGTCGCTCGCGCCCCTGTTTCACCGAGAATATCGAGCAAGCGCTCGGTATTCCTTTCCACCCGCCGCGGCAGCGTTTCCCAACCGCTTCTATCGATCGCCGACGCGAACGCCTCGACTTGGAAATAATCCTCGACATCGATCGTCAGCGCGTTCGCCGTCTTGTACCTTGCGTGCCCACGGCGCTGCCGAGCGAGGCAATCGTAGGAGGTTTCCTCCGCCGACACGCTCACGGCCG
>Ga0306919_10001446_pt1 | contig 11404 bp, 7 predicted proteins | sample flu12Cox44000172_FD_203764 | JGI IMG/M metagenome (GOLD analysis project Ga0306919, IMG submission 203764) | Lab enrichment of tropical soil microbial communities from Luquillo Experimental Forest, Puerto Rico - flux4day.12C.oxic.44.000.172 (v2)... | ecosystem: Environmental > Terrestrial > Soil... | reverse complement strand
TACGACGATCTCGTCGACCATTGTTGTGCGGCATGGAACAAGCTCGTCGATCAGCCTTGGCGCATCATGTCCATCGGACTGCGCCAATGGGCCCACGGGTTCTGATCAATGGGATTTGGTATTATACCGGAAGGCGATAGCTCGGCTGATTTTGCCGCTTACATCGAGAATGAGATCACCAAATGGAAGCGGGTGATCGAGATAGGTAAAATCGATAAAATCTGAACGTGCTTCTTATTTGAACGTCGGAACCACAATGCTTTTGCCCCGCCGTGCTCCTTCAAGTTTGTGCGCTTGCGAACCACTCGAGCTGCGGCGCAGGACCGGACTTGCGTGGTAGATAGCGTCCGTTGGCCTTCGCGACGATCTTGCCGTCACGTGCGACGATCTCGCCGCCCTTGATGGTTGCGACAGGCCAACCGCGCAGCCGCTTGCCCTCGAAGGGCGAGAAATCCGACATGCCTTGCAGGTCTTCGGCGCACACGGTGCGCTCCTGCTCGAGGTCGACGATCACCAAATCTGCATCCGAGCCGACCGCGATCGTGCCCTTCTGCGGGTAAATGCCATACACAAGCGCCGGACTGCGGGTCGCGCGCTCAACCAGGAGCTCGAGTGGAACGCCGCGGATGCGACCGTAATGCAAGAGTGCGGGCAAGTGCGTGCCGAGTGCGGGTAAGCCCGGCCGCGATCCATGCAGGCCGGCCTCGGGTTTCTTGGTCGCCAGCGCACGGGATGTGTTGTCGGTGCCGACCGTGTTGATCGTACCTTCTCGGAGCCCCTCCCACAGCGCGGTTTGATGCTCCGGCGTGCGCACGGGGGGGACCATCTTGGCCAAGAAGCCGTTCGGGTCACTGCTATTGATGCCGAGATAGGGCGTCGTCGTCTCGACCGTGAAGCGCATGCCGGCACGCCGGGCGGCACGGACGATGTCGAGCCCCTGTCGGCTCGACAAGTGAACCACATAAAGGTGTGCCCCCGCGATTTTGGCGAGGTAAAGCGCGGTTTGAATCGCAAGCGCTTCCGCCACCGCGGGGTGGGCATCCTCCCAATCCGCAAGAGTTCCTTCCGGCTTGCGCATCTTGAGCTCGCTGCGCGCCTTATCGATCAGGGCTCCGGTCTCGCAATGAACGCAAGCGACGGCGTCGGACCCAAGCGAGGCGACGGTGCGAAAGCCGTGCAGGAGAACATCGTCCGTCACCGACTTCACGATGCCGGGTATGCCGGACATATAGAACTTGAACGAGCGGATGCCGTATTGCTCAGCATAGCCGGGGATTTCCTCGATCTGTTGCTCGGAAAAAATTTGCGGGTGGAAAACCGAATCGACGTAGCTGCGCTCGTTCATCGCTTTGCAGAACGCCGGCAGGTGCTGGAAATAAGAATCCTCCAGGCTTCGCAAAAAGATCCCGACTGTGGTGACGCCACCGAGGATTGCGGCGCGAGTCTCGGTCTCAGCTTCGCTTTCGTAAGACTGCTCGTTACCGAGATGAATGTGCGGGTCAAAAATGCCGGGCAACACGGTTCGCCCGGTCGCGTCATACACCTCGGCGGTCCTTTGCCCCAAATTCGATCCCAATACCGCGATCTTGCCTTCGGCGATTCCTACGTCGGCCTTGACCAGGCCGACACCGGGAATCACCAGCGTCCCGTTGCGAACAATCAGGTCGAGCGGTTTGGAAGGTTCGTAACGATTCGCCATGTCGCCTCTCTCAACTCAACATCGAAATCAACACTCGCATCAGGCTGCCGCCTACGGCAAAAGCTGCTGTGACATCGTGGAGTGGGCCACCTCGCGACCGTCCTTAAACACGTACAACCGCGGCGGCTGCAATCGCAGTGCTTCGTGTACCGAAGGGGCGTCGACCACGACAAGATCGGCCGACATGCCGGGTGCGATGCCGTAGTTGGACACGCGCGCAGCCCGCGCCGCATTAACAGTAATCATGTCCATTACCTGTTCGAGTTCGTGTGGCAGCGTGAGCTGCGCGACGTGCGCCAACATAACTGCGCATTCGAGCGGGTCTGGCTTACCAAACGGGTAGTAAGGATCGTTTACGTCATCCTGCGAGGTAACAACGTTGACACCGCGTGCCAGCAGCTCCTTCACGCGAGCCGTGCCGCGGCGCTTCGGCTCGCGATCGAGCCGCGCCGAGCATACAAGATTAATGTGAGCGTTGACCGAAATAGTTATTCCTGCCGTCGCGACCATATCGACCACTTTGGCAGCATAGAAATCGTTATATCCGGCCATCGCCCCGCAGTGGCTCGCTGTGACACGGCCGATGAATCCGTCTCGCATTGTCTTAAGCGCGAGGTATTCGAGACTGCGCGAGTTGGGGTCGTCAGTATCGTCCACGAGCATGTGAATGTCGAGATCGTGCTTTTTGGCCATCGCAAAGCAGATGTCGATATGCTGGCGGGCGTCCTCGTCAGTGTATTCGTACCAGGGCAGACCGCCGACCACGTCGCAGCCTTCCTTGATTGCCTCTTCCATCAATTCGGCGGCGCCAGGGTCGCGCACGATTCCTTCCTGCGGGAATGCGACGACCTGAATCCGGCCATATTTTTTCATCTTATCGCGCGCCAATAACAGGCCGCGTGCGGCCTGCAAGCCGCCAATTGTTCCGACATCGCAGAATAAGCGAAAAAATGTGGTGCCGTTGATGACCCCTTGTTCGATCGTGCGCACCGCGCGGCCGGCTACCTCGGCCGGATCATATTTGCGCTTGAAATCGTTTGTGATCTCGATCGCCTCCGGCAGGGTGCCGGATACGTTCGGTCGCATGATCTCGCCTAGCAGGCACTTGTCGGCGTGATAGTGCAGGTTGAAAAGCCCCGACAATACCAGATTGCCCCTTGCGTCGATTTCACGTGGAGCGTGAGCTGGAAGCTTCGGCCCGACTGCCGAGATTTTCTTCCCGTCGATGGCGATGTCGACGTTCTGCTTTTGGCCGCGTACGCGCGCGTTACGGATTACAAGGCTCATCATCAGCGCTCACAGGGGCATCGCCAAACATCTCGTCGTGCGGCGCATTTCGCCGACGCCGCGTTATATTCGCTCGAGAATGTGCAGACCGCGTGCGCGGTCGATCAGATAAATCAACCCGCGGTCATCGAAGCATACGTCATTGCTCTGGACTCGCTTGGCGCCGGGAGGAACGTCCGGCATGAAGGAAGCTACCTCACGCGGCGCGTGCGGGTTCGCGATATCGACGATTCGAAGGCCATGCGCGAACCAAGCCACCGGAATTTCCGTGCTGCGTATCTCCTCGCAGAACTGATGCATTCCGGTATAGTCGGTCTTCGGCGATCCGTCCTCTTCCGCCACCTGGAAACTGGCGAAGGGGATCGGTTTCGTTTCGTCGGTTATGTCGACAATCCACAGGAAAGCTGGCGCAGACATTTCTAGTCGCACCACATCCTCATCGGCAACCAGCATGATGCGACGTCCACGCACCGGAAACGGTACCGGCAATGCCGTGTGCGTCGGCCACGGAAAGGGAGGGCTCCAATCTAACCCCGAGATGAACTTTGGCTTCGTCATGTCGTCAATCCCGAGGATAACGAACCCGCCGTGCCAGTAACTGGTATACAAACGGTTGCCGACTCGTATTGGATGATGGCAGCGATGGGCAGTGCCTTCCCAGCTCGGCTTCTCGCCCCCGGCAATCCATTGCCCGGGCATCCACCAGCGGCCAACTTCCTGCGGCTTGGCCGGATCCTTGAAGTCGATGATAGCAACGACGTTACCAAGATAGCCTTCGAATTCGGGCGAGCCATAGACGTAGCGACCATCGAAGGTAAAGCGGTGCATCCCGCGCGCGGCCCAGGTTGTAATGTGCTTCGGCTTTGATGGCTTGCTGACGTCGAAAACCTTGAGACCACCGCGAAAATTTGGATCGACACGACCGATCGGAAACACCTCGCGGTTGACGAGCATCACGTCGTTCTCGACCCTGACCTTATGCGACAGGGTGCCTTCCGGAACAGTGATATGTGCGAGTTCGCGGGGGTTAGCCGGATCGGCAATATCGATGATGCTGGTGCCGTTCGGCGGCTTTACATGGCCAACATAGGCTACATTCTTACGCACGACGACTTGCCCACCGCCGGGGCAATCGTAGTAGCCCACGACTCTGATACCCTTGGCTGTCGACATCTGAATTGTAGCCCGGCGGTACGCAACTCGGTGTCAGAGACTTTTGTATGTCTGGCAAAACACTACAACCTGGTTTGCACTCCGGTCAAATTGGGGCTAGTCATCCAACTTCCCCATCTAGGTCTGTCTACCGTTGCGGTTTATTATCAGAGTGCATGCGCGGATTTCCGATCGAAGGCCGTGCCGGTAATTTGTGAGTCATTCATCGTGTGAGACTGCGGTCCGCCTTGGCCAACCTCGTAGTCTTCCGGTCTTAGGAGCACACTATGGTAACGCCCGAATCGGACTTTGAAGTTGCCGCGCGCATCGCGCATGTCGAGCCATTGGTTGGCCTCGATAAGAAGGTACAACCGGCGCATACAGCGCTCCTCGTCATCGACATGCAAAATGATTTCGTCGCATCAGACGGCCTAGTAGGCCGCAGTCGGCGCGATGTGTCAGCCGCACAGAAACTCGCCGAGTATTTGCCGGATTTCATCGCCGCAGCGCGGCGCGCCGGCGTGCTCGTGATATTCGTACGCAACATTTATTCGACCGAGCGCAATTTTTATCTATCGGATTCTTGGCTGGAACAGGCGGCGCGCAAGCAATCCGGCGGCTACACACGGTTTCCCGTCTGTGCCGAGGGCTCCTGGGAAGGCGATTACTATGGCGCGGTGCGCCCGCAGCCCGGCGATCCGGTGGTCACCAAGCACCGCTATAACGCTTTCCATAACACCGATCTCGACACCATCCTGCGCACCAATGCGATCCGCACCATCGTTCTGACTGGCGTCGCCACCGACGTCTGTGTTGGAACCACCGCGCGTGAGGCCTTCATGCGCGACTACTATGCCGTGATGGTGGATGACGGAACCGCGACATTCTCTCCCGAGGATCACGCCGCCACGCTGCGAAATTTCGACCGTTACTTCGGGGAGGTGAGTACGATCGCTGAGATCAGCGCCGTCTGGCGAGGGCGCAACTAACGGCGTTCCCTGTCACCTGGGCCACTCGGCTCCCCGCATTCGCCTCACTAAATTTCCCTGTTCCCCGAGAAAAATTCCCTGATACGCGTTCGAAAATTCCCTGTTTCGTTGCGTAGGGAATTCGGCTGGAAGCCTTTGAAATCCACTGGCCGACTGGACGCGAAAATCGCACGGGAAGTCCAGATTCTGCAAAATTCCCTGTTATTTTCCTTGTTAGCAGGGAATTTAGTGCGGAGACTGGTTCGCAGCTGACTGCATCCTCAGGGTGGGAGGATTCGAACCTACGGATGCCAGACCTCGCATGCTACTCGGCGGGTTCCAAAGACCGGCAGACTCGGAGAATATCACCGGCGCGAACTTGCTAGCTTTTGCCAAATTGTTAGCAGGTAGGGCGCTGGCGCCCACCCCTCGGCCCACAGACCTGATCGTGGACTCATGGCATGCGCGGGTCGCCGCTGGCCGAAATAATCCCGTCCGACACTGACTAAGGTTGCTGGGTGTCCTACAACGGGGGCTGCGAGGTCGCCGAGAGCTGGGACGATTGCCTTGGCACTTTGCGGATCACAGGGGTTAGCCGGACTTTCCAAGTCCCATCGCCCGACCCTGACCCTCACCGCTGCCCCTGGGAGAGGTTCGCACTAAGGCAATCGTTTGCCAGAGTTGGGCAAAAAGGTTGTCCGTCCGCTGTTTCCAGCATTGGCCATCCCAACAGCCGGGGCTGATCAGTCAGGCGCGTCGTCAGTACTCTTCGGCTAGCATGATCGTGATCACCCGCTCGGTGACGGACGGATCGGCTGGGTCTGGCGAGTGGTAGGTCAGATTCTTGTCGAAGTAGTCGATTTTGAAGAACACCCGGTGGCCGTCCGCTTCGAACGCACCAAAGTCGTGTTCTTCGTGCGGGTCGTTGGCGTGGCAGAAGTCGTCGTAAACGGCGATCGTCTTCACAATGCGGTCAACGGCTTCTTGGCCCAGCGCGGCGATGCCTGGGGTGATGACTGCGATCCCGGCATGGACATGCTGGCGGAGCTCGTCGTTCAGCGCACGAATCTGGTCGGTCTTGGTGGGCATGGCAGGTCTCCATCGGGATTGAATTTCGGTATTCACGGCGGCAATCCGAATCCGCGCCCTGAAGCCACAAGGGCTTCGGGCTCGATGCCGCGGAGGAAAAGCTGGATTTGCGAACTCGAATGGTCTGATCGGCAGGGTCGGCAACGCCGATGCAGCAACGATCAGATTGAGGTTGCGGGCTCAGGCTGCTCGTCACAGCCCGAGCCCGCCAAACCTCACGCAGGGACCGTCAGTGTTTATTTGGATACAGCAAGCCGAGGCTCAGCCGATGTCGTGCAACGTTCGGCTGCGCAATTTTCGGCATGTCAGATACCTTTCGCCACTGCAGAGAAAACGTATCGCCACTCTGGTCGGTCGGGACTGCTTCCCACCAACTGCACCATGGCCCGTCGTCCTTCGCGAGGACGACACAGCCGACGGCAATGTCATCCCAGCTCTTTGGGTATGCAGTTCCCGCTGGCGCGTGCGGTTGTGGCCCTGATCGACTTGGTTTGATGGCCGGGGCCGGTTTCGGTGGGTTGTTACCGTTGGGGTATAAGAGCCCGACCGCGATCCGATTGGGGGTAAGCCGTCGCTCCCGCGGGTAGTCGCGCCACCGTAACGTCAACATGTCGCCGCTCGTGTCGACGACAACTGCCTCGAACCAACCATCGTCCGGGCTCTGTTGGGCGATGACCACGTGCCCTGGGCCAATGTCGTCCCAGTTCTTAGGCATGTCTCCGTTCGTTTGTGATGGAGAGTTGGCCGACGCGGTGGTGCCCGCTGCCGCGACGAGTTTGGCGTAGAGGTCGCGTCTGATGTAGGCACGAACCCGCGGCCGTTGGCGTGGATCCGGCCAGCGGGAAGACGCCCGGCCAAGTCGGCAACTGCCGGGCCGACAATTGGTAGAACGTGAAGCTTGAGGTGTGCGGCCGCTTTAGCTGCAAGGTCGGCGTGCTTTTCGACGAACCGAGCTGCTTTCGGTTTTCCGTTTTGGTCGACCCCGAACAGCACAACGGGCACCTGTGTCGAACTTGGATCTGTATGCTGATGCGTTGTCTTGTGGGCCATAGCTAGTCTCCTGGAATCGAAAAGGCCCCCGACGAGGGGGCCTTTGGGGTTTGCGGCATCAAGCGTCAGAGCGCGTGTGCTCGCGACGACGAGCAGCTTTTGCCGTTTGCCGCGCAGCTGCAGAACGAGCTGCAATATTAGTATATTACAACCATAAGTAGTAGTCAATAGTGTTTAAACGATTGAAATATCACGATAATTTCTCGAGCACTTTTCTTGCGATTTTAGGCAGACTCAGCATGCGAATAGCCTTCCCATAAGCGAGACGTCAGAAGTTTTTTCGTCAGCATAGATGAGTATCCCTTCAGCGTAGAGGCATCGAGCATTGGCTCTCCGGCAGCTTCGTCAGCCCGCGGTTCGCGTCGTCAAGCGTATTCAGCTTGCGGGATCAGGAACACCGAATAGCTTGTGGCATCGGAAACATCGATGGCTTGAGAGCGGAAAACTTCTGATTCGCAGAATGACGGGTTATGGAACGCGGAGGGAATCATACAGCTTTGCTACCGGTTGAGTATTCCAACTGCACGCTGGTCATGATTTCCTCCCATCCCGGCGATATCATTCCATCCGTCTCGCGGTACGCAGCCAATCAAGTGCCCATCAGCAATCTTCATGAAACGGATCAACACCTTCATCGGTGGCCCGGTCGAGCGCGTCGAGGATTTGCGGTATCTACGCGGACGCGGCCAGTATGTCGACGACCTCGCACGGCCGGGGCAGTGGCATGCCGCCGTTGTGCGCAGCCCGGTGGCGCATGGCCGGTTGCGGGCGGTCGATACCACCGCAGTGAGGGCGATGCGGGGCGTGCACGCCGTCGTCACCGCACAAGATCTCGACCGGCCCATTCCAAAGATCCCGTTCCGACGGCCGAGTGCCGCGATTGTGCCCTATGCCCAGCCGGTGCTGGCCGATGATGTGGTGCGCTATGTTGGAGAGCCCGTCGCGATGGTACTCGCCGACACCGCCGAGCTTGCTGAGGACGCGGCGCAGGCAGTCGGTCTCGATGTCGAGCCCCTGCCGGTGGTAGCGGACCGCCGTGCTTCCATGCGGAACGATGTGCGACTGATTGACGGCACCGAGAGCAACTGCGCGACCATATACGTAGCGAATGCCGGCGACGTCGAAAGGACGTTCCGCAACGCCGCCTATATCCGCCGCGAGCAATTTCGCGTACAGCGAATGACCGCGATGACGATGGAGACCCGCGGCTTGCTGGCTGAATGGGATGCGACGGCCGGGCGGCTCATCGTGTCGGGCGCGGCGAAGCTGCCGTTCTTCAACCGGCGCGCAATGGCTGGGATGATGGGACTTTCCGAGGAAGCGGTCGACTATATCGAGTATGACGTCGGTGGGGGCTTTGGCGCGCGCGGCGAATTCTATCCGGAGGATTTTCTGGTCGCCTTCGCCGCCCGTAAGTTCGGCCGCCCGGTGAAATGGATCGAGGACCGCCGCGAGCATTTCATGGCCATTGGGCACTCGCGCGAGACCGAATGCGATCTTGAGATCGCGCTCGACAGGGATGGCACCATCCTTGGTTTACGCGGCGATATCTGGGTTGACATCGGCGCTTATGTCCGTCCCAACGGCATGACCCCCGTGCGCAATGTCACGCAATTCACGACAGGGCCCTACCGCGTGGCCCATCAGAATGTGAAAACGCATGCGATGATCACCAACAAGACGCCGTCAGGGACCTATCGTGGCCCCGGCCGCTACGAGGGCTGCTTCTTCATGGAGCGGCTGATCGATATGGCGGCGAAGGACCTGGGCCTCGACCGGCTCGAGATTCGCCGGCGCAATCTCATCGGCCTCGCCGAGATGCCGTATGCTATGGCGCTGGTGCGGCCCAACGACGGTTTCAACGACACGGCCTGTGATTCTGGGGATTACGCGATGACGTTCGACCGCTGCGTCATCGAAGCAGGCTGGAAGGACAAAATCAAACTAAATGGCAGGCTCATCGGCGGCCGCTATCACGGGCTCGGCATCGCCTGTTTCATCGAGGGCGGTGGATCCGGGCCGCGCGAAACTGCGCGTATCACGATTGAGGAAGACGGTTCGTTCGCGGTCTATGTCGGCTCGTCGGGCGTAGGACAGGGCGTTGAAACGATCATGGCGCAAATCGCCGCCGATGCACTCGAGGTCCCCTTTGAACAGGTGAGGCTCTATCACGGCTCTACGACCTATCTCGCAGACGGCTATGGGTCCTACGGCTCACGTGCAACCGTGATGGGCGGGAACGCGATCGTGCGGACCGCGGAGGCGCTGCTGGACAAGGTTCGTGCTGCGGCAGGCGAGCGCTTCGGCGTCGCAACCGAAGCCATCAAAGTGACAGAGGGCGTCGTCAACACGCCCGATGGTCGCCGAGTGACGTTGGCTGAATTCTCCGGCCTTTCGGTTGACGGCAAGTTTGACAACTCAAAGAGTACCTACACTTACGGCACCGCTATCGCTCATGTCGCCGTTGATCCTCGCACTGGCGGCGTAGAGGTACTCGACTACTTGGTCGTGGACGACGTCGGCCGCATCATCAATCCGGGGACCTTGCACGGACAGGTGGTGGGGGCTGCGGTGCAGGGGCTCGGTAGCACGTTTACCGAGGAGATTATCTACGACGAGGACGGCCAGCTCCTGGTTGCTTCGCTCGCGGACTATATGGTGCCTGTGGCAACTGACTATCCGGTTGTTCGCGCAATATCGCTAGAAGCACATCCCTCGCCGAACAACCCGCTCGGTGCCAAGGGCGCCGGGGAGGGCGGTATCATTCCAGTCGGCGGTGCGCTGGCGAATGCAGTTGCTGCGGCGCTGTCATCACTTGGGGTCGAACCGCGCGAGCTGCCACTAACTCCGCCGCGGCTGTGGCAGCTCATTGTGGACGCACAAAAATCCTGATCATTGTCAGGGCAGATCGATTGTCTTTGTTACAAAATACGGGCGGATCACAAATCGCTGCCATCGCGATGCGGTTTCGACGAATGCAGCGAAAGGATACTTTTCTCGAAAATCATTGTGAGCTCGCAAGCTTACAATTTCGTGCTGGTTCATCAATCATCGACAGCGCGCATACGCTCGCCATAACTGCTCGCATCAAGGCCAAATATCTGGTGACGCGCCAGATTGCCCATAAGAAATGCATTCACGCCCATCCGGTACAATGTGCCGACATCGCCACTGAGCAATGCTGTATGCTCTTGTGCTGATAGCGGGTGGGGGTATTGGGATAGCGCGGCTTCAGGATTTTCCTGAAAACGCTTGCGTAGCGCCTTATCGCGCGTGATATCGCGGCACAAAAGGTCAACACTGAAGACGCTCATGTATGCCGGTCCTTCTGCTGCGGCCATTCGATTAATGCCAAGCGGCATAAATAAAGCCTTCGTCCGGCAATGCTTTGCTCCATACCGGTGCGCCGCGATTGGCGCTGCCCATCATGGCGATCCAATTGAGGATTTCGCCGGCAACATTGCCGGCGCTGCGGAGCCGAGCCGGGGTTGTCTGATCGACCAGATCGGCGACCCTGTCGTCCTTGAGATGCTTGTGGACACGTTCGACCCAGCTCGGGTCTGGAACTCCGACAAACAGACCGGGCGCGATCTTAGTACCGTGGACATCGAGCGAAATCGCCCCGCTGCCGATGGTGACCACTCGCATTGGCTGCGGCCACCGCTCGATCGCCGCCCGTATGGTTTGGCCAAGTTCGAAGCAGCGACGCGCCGACGGCATTGGCGACATGTGTCCGCGGGCGAAATGGTTGTGGCCGCTGATGAAGATCGGAATGACTGGAATGTTCATTTCCGGCGTCAAAAAGTGCAGTGGAACGAAGACCGAGTGGTCGGCTTCGAATGCTTGCACCAATGCAAGGTCGAATCCGGCAGTCACCGCCTCTGACCGTAGATGATAAGCGAGAGCTCGATGTGATGGCGCCGTGTAGCGCGGCACCAAGGGCACTTCATCGCACGGCCCCGCAAACGAGTCGTCAACTCCGATGGCGAAGATCGGCAGGTTGTCGAGGAAGAACGTATTCAGGTGATCCGTGTCGAACATCACGATGACGTCCGGTTTAAGGCTGGCGAGCTCTTGGCGCAGCCTCCCATAGGCTAGCCTCGGCGCGTAGTCGGGCCCGTTCTTGGCGATCAATCCCGGATATGTCGGATTGTGAGTG
>Ga0306919_10001442_pt1 | contig 11407 bp, 10 predicted proteins | sample flu12Cox44000172_FD_203764 | JGI IMG/M metagenome (GOLD analysis project Ga0306919, IMG submission 203764) | Lab enrichment of tropical soil microbial communities from Luquillo Experimental Forest, Puerto Rico - flux4day.12C.oxic.44.000.172 (v2)... | ecosystem: Environmental > Terrestrial >... | reverse complement strand
TCGCTATGACGACACTCGATGTGTTTCGTGCAACAGTTGCTGCCGCCGCGCTCGGCTTCGCCCGCCGGGCGCTCGACGAGACGCTCAAGCGGGTGCGGGATCGCCGCATGTTCGACGGTGCGCTCGCCGACTTGCAACTGGTACAGGGCGCGATCGCCGAAATGGCCCTCGACATCGACGCCGCGGCTTTATTGGTTTACCGCGCCGCCTGGACCAAAGATTTGGGCGCTGCGCGGGTGACCCGCGAAGCTTCTATGGCCAAATTGTTCGCGACCGAACGCGCACAACGGGTGGTGGACAAAGCGGTGCAGCTGCACGGCGGCGACGGCGTTCGCCGCGGCCACATCGCCGAACGGCTGTACCGCGACATTCGGGCGCTGCGCATCTACGAGGGCGCGTCCGAAGTGCAAAAGGTCATTATCGCAAGACAGCTGCTTGCGGGAGGGTAATCATGGCTACCCGTGCGCTCGGCCGCTCGGCCCATCTCGATACGTTCACGCGGGACAACCTTCCACCTGCCCATAAATGGCCGGATATTTTGCTCGACAGCTTCGATTATCCCGAGGAGCTCAATGCCGCGGTCGAACTAACCGACCGCATGGTGGCGCGCGGCTTCGGCGATCACGACGCACTGATCGGCAATGGCCGCCGCCGCACCTACAAGGAGCTGTCCGATTGGACCAACCGCATCGCCCACGTGCTGGTCGAGGATTTTGGCATCAAGCCCGGCAATCGCATTCTCATCCGGTCGGCGAACAACCCGGCTTTGGTGGCGTGCTGGCTCGCCGCAACCAAGGCCGGCGCCGTGGTCATCAATACCATGCCGATGCTGCGCGCCGGCGAATTAAGCAAGATCGTCGACAAAGCCGAAGTGACGCTGGCGCTGTGCGACACTCGGTTGATGGATGAATTGATCAGTTGCGCCAAGACCAATAAGCATCTCAAGCAAGTCATTGGCTTCGACGGCACCGCCAACCATGACGCCGAGCTCGATCGTATCGCGCTCAGCAAATCGGTGAGCTTCAACGCGGCGAAGACCGGGCGCGACGACGTCGCGCTCCTGGGTTTCACGTCCGGCACCACCGGTGAGCCGAAGGCGACCATGCACTTTCACCGCGATCTTCTGATCATCGCCGACAGCTATGCCAAGGAGATTCTTTCGGTGACGCCTGACGACATATTCGTCGGCTCCCCGCCGCTCGCCTTTACTTTTGGTCTTGGCGGGCTTGCAATTTTTCCGCTGCGCTTTGGCGCGACCGCGACGCTTCTGGAAAATGCTTCGCCGGGCAATATGGTCGAGATCATCGAGACCTACAAAGCAACGGTGTCGTTCACCGCGCCGACCGCTTATCGCGCCATGCTCGGCGCCATGCATGAGGGCGCGGACCTCTCATCGCTGCGGGTTGCGGTTTCCGCCGGGGAGACATTGCCGGCACCGGTCTTCAAGGAATGGATGGCCAAGACCGGCAAGCCGATCCTCGACGGCATCGGCTCGACCGAAATGCTGCACATCTTCATTTCCAACCGGCTCGGCGATGCGGCGCCGGCCTCGACCGGAAAACCCGTCGGCGGCTATGAGGCCAAGATCGTCGGTGACGACATGACAGAAAAGCCGCGCGGCGAAATCGGCAAGCTTGCCGTTCGCGGTCCCACCGGCTGCCGCTATCTCGCCGATAAGCGCCAGGATTCCTATGTGCGTAACGGGTGGAATCTCACCGGCGACGCATTTTTCCAGGACGACAAAGGCTACTTCCATTTTGCGGCGCGCGCCGACGATATGATCATTTCGTCCGGCTACAACATTGCCGGGCCGGAAGTGGAGGCGGCGTTGCTGTCGCATCCGGACGTCAAGGAATGCGCGGTCATCGGGGTCACCGACGAGGAGCGCGGCCAGATCGTTCAGGCCCATGTCGTGCTCAAGGACGGCGTCGAGCCGAGCGCGGAATGCGCCAAGCGTTTGCAGGATCACGTCAAGGCAACGATTGCGCCATTCAAATATCCACGCTCGGTGCAATTCACCGACGCCCTGCCGAAAACACAGACCGGCAAGATCCAACGATTTCGGCTTCGCCAAAACCCAGCGGCCAGAGCATGATCCCGAAAAGTGGATACCGGTTTTCGGAAAAGATCATGCTCAAACAACAAGCTAAGTCGGAATGGCGATTCAATCTAATCTCACATCGCTTTAGCGCGTCGTGAGGAGGGCGCAAGTGGCGGGACACACTTTTCTTCATCCGCGCGGCTGGCGCCCAGCCAAGGGCTTCGCCAACGGCGTCGTCGCCGAGGGCCGTATGGTCTTTCTCGCCGGCCAAGTCGGCTGGAACGCCGAGCAGCGATTCGAGAGTGGAGATTTTGTTGCGCAGGCGCATCAGGCACTCGCAAATATCGTGGCGCTCGTTGCCGAAGCCGGTGGCCGCTCGGAACATATCACGCGGCTGACCTGGTTCGTCCTCGACAAGCAGGAATATCTCTCGCGGCTGCGCGAACTAGGCGAGGCCTATCGCGACGTCATGGGCAAACACTTTCCGGCCATGACGCTGGTCCAGGTCGGCGCGCTGGTTGAAAACGAGGCGCGGCTTGAGATCGAGGCAACGGCAGTTGTGCCGGGTTGATCTTGTCAGCGGCCCGCAAAGGTTTTCGCCGGAACTGAAGCGTTCGTTCCCTCAAGTGCCGCCGTGGTGCCGACAATTCGGCTTTCGGTGGCAAAGCCCAGGCCGGATCGTAGCGGTGCAGGTGATAGACGGGGCGCGTCTTCATGTGCGCAGGATATTCGCCCTTGCGCAGCGTCGTCGCGACGCACGGCACCACACTCGCGGGGATGCGTCCGACTTGTCCCGCGGTTCCACGATGGACGTGGCCGCTGAAAATAGCGACGACGCGCCCGGAATGCTGCAACGCATCGCGCAATAACGCCATGCTTGCCATGGTCTCGAAGTGGAATCGATCTGGCCCGACCGAGACCTCGAATGGCGGATGATGGGTGAAAACCGCAATGGACTTACGGGCGTGGGCGTCAATCAACGCGGCCAAATGCTCGGCCTGTTCGCGCCGAAACTCACCCCGATTCTTTCCTTCACTGAGCGTGTCCAAGGCGATCAGCCTGACCGGATAATTTTCGACCGTATAGTCGATGAAGTCGCCGTTGGCGGCGAGATGGCCGCCGTTGGAAAAAGCCGCACGCAGATTAGCCCTGTCGTCCTTATTGCCGGGTAGCACATAAAACGGCGCCCGCGCCTTTTTAAGAATGGCAAGAGCTTGCGCATATTCGTCCTGTCGCCCGTTATGGACGATGTCGCCGGTGTGAACGATCACGTCAGGCGCCGGGTCGAGCGCGTTGATGTCGGCGATGGTGAGCGCGAAGTCGCGCATTCGCCGCTCGGCGTCGCGTGTGTCGAGCGCGAGATGCGTGTCGGAGATCTGCGCGACGATCACGAAATCGCTCCAGGCTATCTCGTCATTGCCAGGAGCGTAAGCGACGAAGCAATCCAGTTATCGTTTCGCTATCTGGACTGCTTCGCTTCGCTCGCAATGACGACGAAATAAAGATCATGCTTTGCTCTTCGATTTCAGCCCGGCGTAATATTCTTTAAGGATCGCCACCACTTCGGGCCGGCTGAATTCCGGCGGTATCTCGGCATTGCTGGAAAGCATGGCGCGCTGCTCGGTGCCGGAAATCGAAATGTGATATTTCGGATCATGCGGGCAGGTCTTTCCTGTCGCCATGCCGTAACACTTACGGCAGTAAAACGTCACGTCGATCTTCAGCGGTTTGGTGGCAAGCGCGCCAGGCCAGAGCTGATCGAAAATGCGTTGTGAATCGTACGGTCCATAATAATCGCCGACGCCGGCGTGATCGCGCCCGACGATCAGATGCGAGCAACCGAAATTCTGGCGAATGAGCGCGTGCAGGAGCGCCTCGCGCGGCCCGGCGTAGCGCATCTCGATCGGATATCCTGCCTGAATGATCGTTTCCGGGCGGAAGTAATTATCGATCATCGCCTGGATTGCCCGGGTCCGAACATCAGCCGGAATGTCGCCCGCTTTCAATTTGCCAAGCACCTGATGGATGAAGACGCCGTCTGACACCTCTACCGCGATCTTGACCAGGTGCTCGTGGCTGCGGTGCATCGGATTTCGGGTCTGAAAGGCGGCGACGGTCGACCAGCCGCGTTGCAGAAACATCGCCCGCGATTGAGCCGGGCGGACATAGAGTTTCGGATATTTGACGGGATATTCGCCTTCGCTGAGAACGGATACCGGCCCCGCCAGATTGACGTCGCCCTGCTGGAAGAGTTTCGCGACACCGGGATGCTTCGGATCGGTCGTACGGTAGACGTGCTCGGCCTCCACTGACCTGTCGATCGCATATTTCTCGCGGACCTGCATGACGGCGAGTATTTCACCGCTCTCCGCGTCGACGAGCGCGACTTCTTCTTCAGCGCGGATGCTACTAGCAAGATCGGCCTCGATCGAAAGCGTGATCGGAATCGGCCAGAACGCGCCGCTGGACAATTTCATGTCTAGGCATGAACCGCGCCAATCGTCATGGCCCATGAAGCCGTCGAGCGGTGTATAGGCTCCCATCGCCAGCATCAAAAGGTCGGAGACCGTGCGCGAATTGAGAGGAATTTTCTTCAGTTTTTCGGCCCGCTTATGCTCTTCAAGCCGCTGTCCCTGCGGCAGCGATAGCGGCTTGACCACTTCCGAATGGTGCGGCGGCACGAGTTGGGCCATGACTAGTGACTACGTCAAATGACTATGTCCGACTGTTATGTCCCGATCGCTTTCTACAGATCAAATCATCCTGGAGGAGATGACCTAAAATTCGGCGGGGAGGGGCGTAGCGCGGGCCACACATGCATGCTCAATCTGATAGAGCTGGCATTCTCATCGCCGGTGATCAGTCGATAATGTGATACACCGGCGCCTTCTCCATCGCCCACTTGCCGGAGTCACTGTCATAGCGCGACAGCGTGAAGCAATGCCAATCCTCATCGTCGAGTTTCGGATGATCGGCGCGATAATAATATCCCGGCCATCGCGTTTCCGTCCGAAACAGCGTGTGCTGGGTGACACATTCAGAAGCGAGCACGCGATGGTGAAGCTCCCATGCGCGCTGCAGCTGGTGTAGATCTTCGGCGCCGAGATGGGCGAGATCTTCCTTCAGCATGCCCAATAGTTCGAGGCCGCGGGTAAGCAGCGGTTCGTTGGTCGTGTAGTGCGCGCTGATACCGCCGACATATTCGTCCATGATCTTTTCGAGCCGCTGCAGACCATGCAGCGGCAGAAGATAGCTCGGCGACACGGTGCCGGCGACGATTTCATTGCGGCCGATCTGATAATTTTCCAGTGGCTGGTAGATGACTTTTTTCAGGCCTTCATATTCCACTTCGCTGACCTCGGGCCACTCTTTCCCAGCTTCGTTGACGTATTTGACGGCGGCTTTGCCGGCGATCCGGCCTTCGGTGAAAGATCCCGACGAGAACTTGTGCGCGGAGCCGCCGATGGCATCGCCGGCGCCAAACAGTCCTTCGACAGTCATCATGCGGTTATAGCCCCACTGATATTCGTCCGGCGCGTAGTCATCCGGTCCGCTCGCCCAGGCGCCCGAACAGGTCGCGTGCGAGCCCATGACGTAGGGCTCCGACGTGGTCAGTTCGGGATTTATTTCTTTGGGATCGATATTCTGCGACGCCCAGACCACCGCTTGTCCGATTGTCATGCCGAGGAAATTTTCCCAGCCGACCGTCTCCTTGTGCGGGTCTTGGAAGGCTTCCTTGGTGACCATGCGGATCGGCCCGCGGCCCGCCTTGACCTCTTCGAGCAGCGCGTGGTTGCGCAAGCAGGTCGGCACCGGGTGATGATTGACGTAGTCCCCGACCATCTTCTCGATCGAGTCGTGCCAGAATGCCTCATAATCCTGCCCATAAGCGTTTTGCGTGTAGGTCTTTAAGTGCAGGAAATAGGCGCCGACCGGGCCATAGCCGTCCTTAAAGCGGGTCAGCACGATCCGATTTTCCATTTGCGTCATCTTCGCGCCGGCGAGGATCGGCAAGGCATAGGCCGAGGCACTGCTCCACGGCGCGTACCAGGTTCGCCCCATGCCTTCGCCGACAGCGCGCGGTTTGAAGATGTGCGAGGCGCCACCGGCGGCGACAATGACGGCCTTAGCGCGGAATACGTAGAAATCGCCAGTGCGCACGTTGAACCCGACGGCGCCGGCGACGCGGTTGGCCCGCTTCCTGTCCATCAGCAGGTGGGTCACCATGATCCGGTTGTAGACTTCGCTGGCGGCTTTGCGCGCAGCCTCGGCGACGATTGGCTTATAGCTCTCGCCGTGGATCATGATCTGCCATTTGCCTTCGCGCTGATATCTCCCGGTCTCGGGATCGCGCATGATCGGCAGACCCCATTCCTCGAACTTGTGCACCGTGGCATCGACGTGCCGCGCGATGTCGTAGCCCAGATCTTCGCGAACCAGACCCATGAGGTCATTGCGTGCATAACGGACATGGTCTTCAGGCTGATTTTCGTTCCAGTGCATCCCCATGTAGCAATTGATCGCATAGAGCCCTTGCGCGACCGCGCCGCTGCGTTCGATATTGGCTTTCTCGACGCAGACGATTTTCAAATCCCGGCCCCAGTACCTTGACTCGTAGGTGGCGCCGCAGCCGCCCATGCCGCCGCCGACGACAAGGATGTCGGCGTCAACAAATACGGTCTTGCGCCGACGCATCAGACTGGTCCTTGCTTGAAACGATTCCGCGATAGCGCCGGCAGCGCGTCGATCTTGAGGGCCTCAGGCTCGTGCGCGAGCTGCTGCGACTTTAGCGCCTCGGTGCCCGGCGGCGCATAATCGGCCGGGGATTTAATCGAACCCCAAGGCGTGGTTCTGATCGGCGACACAAAGTTCTTTTCGCGGCCGTCGCGGAATTTGATTTTCCAGGAGATAGTCGCCTTTTCCTCCTCCCGGCGCACGCGCACGCTATGGCCGAGCGGCGCGAAATCGGCATAACCGCGGCAGTCGATCGCAAACTGCGGACAGGCTTTAACGCAGGAATAACATTCCCAGCACATGTTGGGCTCGATGTTGAGCGCGCGCCGGTAGGTAGTATCGATGTGCATGATGTCGGACGGGCAAATGTCGACACAATGGCCGCAGCCGTCGCAGCGCGTCATGTAAACAAAGGTCGGCATGATCTGTCCTTGTCTCCTGTGCCAAAGTCGATGCGCCGGCAATCAATAGTGCCGCGCATGCTTGAGCCCGCCACCATATTTTCTCGGCGCGTCGGCCGGAGGCGGCAGATTGCTCATCGTGCCATTTGCTTCGGCTACCCTTTTTTCCAGAGCGGCAGCGGGCTTGAAGAACATGTGCGAAAACTTGGACCAGGGAATCGATCCAAATAATATGGTTGTGGCGAGAAGATAGAGAACAAGAAATACATAACTCCACGCCATGTTGCTGGTCGATTGCAGGCACGCCCACAGCAAAGCGAAGGTAACACTCAAGACCAGCGAAACGATAAACAGATCGGCGCGCACAAATCGGAATGGCGAATTGCCTTCCGCAACAACGTCGACTCTGATGAAAAACCAGAACCAGTAACCACCGACGCAAACCATCAGGATGCCGACGTACCACAGCACCGTAACGCTGGCGGGCGTGGGTGGCGCGGATGTCGGATAGACAAACACCATAATGATGGTGGTGACGAGATAAATCACAAAGCCGTACATCGTCAGCAGATGCGCTACTCTGCGCCGCATGTTGCAGAACTCGCCCGAAGCCATAACATCGATGACGGCGGTTTGAACTGCCAGCGAGACCATTTGCCCGGCGCCGATCTGCCGCTTCGCTTGGTTCTTGAAGCTGCGCCAATTGTTAAAAAAATACGTCGCACTCTTCTTATGTATAATGTCAAAGAGCGTGCCGCCCACGACCAAGAGAGCCATCACGACGACGTAGATTTGCATGATTGCCGGCGGCACGATCGTTGCAAGGTCCGCGAAGGGATTGGCGAGCGGAGTGAACATATACAGGGCTGTCTCGGTGGCTTGCTCGGTAGCTGTTTGCGAGGAGTTTTGCAGGCGATATCGCCGGCACGCACTATTTGCGCTAGTAAAGCCCCGGCTTGGATTGAAGGCAATGATTTCCGCTCAATATATCTATAGGCCCCTCATTTCATTCGACAGTGCGGTAGCGCGTATTTCTTGCACCGCGGCACAGCGCCAGCCTGTTGCCGGCGTGCCGCCGCCCAAAATACGATTCTTGGCGATAAATACTATTCCCCGGTAAGGTCACGGCGGCGTCCTTCCAGGGCTGCAGCGTAGCGGCGCAGCACGTAAGCTTCGGTGAGCAGTCCGGCGACGCGCCGGTCGAGGAAGGAATTGACCACGACCAGCGCTTCGGCCTCGGCGCGGTCGAAAGCGAGCACCGCTTCCTTGACCGCCATTTCCGGCAGCAGCATTTCGTCCGGAAAGTGCAGGAGGTCCTTGACGGCTCGCTCCGGCGCGATGTCCGCCCCGTGAGCTTCGGCCACCAGAACAAGCCCGACATAGCGGTCGAGGTCATCTAGGGCGACCACATAAATCGTGGAGCCGAGCGGGTAGGCCTCGCGGAATTTGGCGACTGTAGCTGTCGCTTTAGTCGTTTCGACATCTTGGCGCATCATCTTCTCGACCGTCAGATCACGCATCCAGCCGATATCGGCGGCGCTGCGGATCGTCTCCCCGCGCAGATGGAAACGCCAAGTCGCGAACGAATAACCGAAGACTTCGCGCGTGAGCTGCGCCGCGATGATCACCGCAATCAGCACTGCAGTGGTCAGCCACAGATCGCCGGTTGTTTCCAGCGCGATAAACGTCATGGTCAGCGGGCCGCCGATGACCGATGCCGACAAGGCGCTCATGCCGATCACCGATGACGCATTGGTATCGAAATCCATGGTCGGCCAGGTCATGGTGATCGCTTCGGCCAGCAAATGTCCGCCAAGCGCCCCGATCAGAAGCGAGGAAAAGAACAGGCCGCCGCGAAATCCGGAACCAAGCGAGGCAATCGAGGCCAGAATCTTCAACAGGAATACAATCGCTACGGTGCGAAGCGAAAGATCAAGCGTGCCGATGACGCGCAACGCGCCGTGACCGGACGACATGACCTGTGGCGAGGCGAGCGCCATGACCCCGACCACGAGTCCCCCCAGCATCGTCCGCAATGCCGGGCGCAGCCGTATGTGGGTGAACACCGACTCGCACAAGGCCACCCCGCGCATGAGAATGATTCCGAGTGCAGCCGAGAGCAGGCCGACAACGGCAGCAAGTACGAGATCGTGCGTAACCAGAACGGTTTTGTCGGGTGCGACCACGCCAAGATCGGCGGGCTCCACCGAGTGCGCCACCAAATAGCCGATCAGCGCAGAGATTCCGACCGGAGCAAGGCTCGCCGGTGCATAACTGCCGATGATCAGTTCGAAACCGTAGAAGGCGCCTGCGAGCGGGGCGCCGAAAGCGCCGGCGATTCCCGCGGCCGCGCCGCAGCCGACCAGGATGCGAAGATCGCTGCGGCGCAGGCGAAATGCGACGCCGATGCGCGAGGCAAGGCCGCTGGCGAATTGCGTGTAGCCGGCCTCGAGGCCGACTGAGGCACCGACCCCGCTCGACCACACCGTTTGGGTGGCGACGATGATGCTGCCCAATAGCGACATCCGGCCGCCGTGCAGCGCATTGGCCTCGATCGGGTCGATTTCCCGTTCGGGCCGCCAGCGCTGGAGAATCTCGCTGCCGATGCCGAACAACAAGCCGCCGAGCAGAGGGATCGAAATGGCCAGCACCGGATCCAGCGTGAACCGCGCCGAGAGGCGTTCGCCGGGCTCCAGGTGAAATAGCCACAAATGCAAAAGTTCGACGCAGCTACCCATTGCCGCGACGACGAGACCGCCCAGCACGCCGACCAGCACCGCGAGCAGAATGAGACTTGATTCTCGCGCTCGAACGAGCGCGCGCAGCCGCCGCGGAATCTCCAATGGATTCCCGACTCTGGCAATCAACGCAGTCACCGCGCACCGTGCAGTTGATGAAACGTTCTAAAGCGGGCGTTGCTCCGCGTCATTTCCGTCTCAGCCGCTTCTACTTGCACCTGCCATGTTGCCGCCTCGGCTCGGCCGTTTCCACGGCTTTGGTTAATGCGGCGGCGCCACGCGTGCCGTTGGCCGTCGTACTCCACATCGGTCAGGATCGCAATCGATAGGGCGAGGCGTGGATGTTAAGTAGTGTCAAAAGCGCAACGCCCCACTCAAGTGCCTCACCGCATATCGCCGTGCCGCTTCAAATCGGCAGAAGCACGTGCCATCTTCGCCGTCGAGCTTTCCAGCGGCCCCTTTGGCGCCACCTGGCATCACTTGGAACCTCTTGGCGGGTAGGCCATGGCAGCCGGAGCAATTCGATGATTTTGGAGCCCGCATGACCGCAAAGATCATTGATGGTAATGCGGTTGCTCGGAATATCCGCAACGAGTGCCGCCAGCGCGTGCAGCGCATCGTCGCCCAATCGGGCGTGCCGCCGGGATTGGCCGTCATTCTTGTCGGCTCCGATCCGGCTTCAAAAATTTACGTCAAAAACAAGATTCGCGCTTGTGCTGACGTGGGCATCCGCTCGTTCCGCTTCGATTATCCCGCCGACGTTAAACAGGACGAGGTTGTCGCCAAGATTGCCGAGCTTAACGTGGATGCGGCCGTGCACGGCATTTTGGTGCAGCTGCCGCTGCCGGCCTCTTTCGATATGGCGCGCATCTTGCACACAATATCCGCGGACAAGGATGTCGATGGCTTCCATCTCTATAATGTCGGCGGCCTTGTCGTTGGCGGCACGGTTTTCCCGCCGTGCACGCCCTACGGCGTGCTGAAACTGCTCGAGCACGAGAATATTTCGCTCGAAGGCAAGAACGTCGTCGTCGTCGGGGCGAGCAATATCGTCGGTAAGCCGATGGCTCTGATGCTGATGCAGCACGAGGCCACCGTCTGTATCTGTCACGCCAAGACCCGCGACCTGGCGCAATTTACGCTTCTTGCCGACGTGCTGGTCGTGGCCGCCGGCTATCCAAATCTGATCTTGCCGCAGATGGTGCGAACCGGCGCCGTGGTGATCGATGTCGGCATCAACCGCCTTGCCGACGGCAGACTCGTCGGCGATGTCGATTTCGCCGGCGTTGCGGCAAAGGCCTCTTACATCACGCCGGTACCGGGCGGCGTCGGGCCGATGACCGTTTCCATGCTCCTGATCAATACCATCACGTCCTGCGAGCGATGGCTGCAACACCTGTCCATTCCTGCGGCAAAGGAAAGTACGCGGGCCGCGAGCCGCTAAAAAATCGCTAGAAAAAACCATTAGCAAACCGCTGGAAAATCGCTTGGTC
>Ga0306919_10001431_pt1 | contig 11435 bp, 10 predicted proteins | sample flu12Cox44000172_FD_203764 | JGI IMG/M metagenome (GOLD analysis project Ga0306919, IMG submission 203764) | Lab enrichment of tropical soil microbial communities from Luquillo Experimental Forest, Puerto Rico - flux4day.12C.oxic.44.000.172 (v2)... | ecosystem: Environmental > Terrestrial >... | reverse complement strand
GCACTAAGCTTGCGGCTGCGATCAGCGACGTCCCGCACACGCCGCTCGATGCGGCGGTCAGGGACGCGCTGCGGGATCTTGCGATCGGGTGAAGCTGCGAGAAATTTCGCCCTGGCGGAGGGAGTGGGATTCGAACCCACGATACGGTTTCCCGTATACACGCTTTCCAAGCGTGCGCCTTAAGCCACTCGGCCATCCCTCCAAAGCATCGGGCCCGGCAATATAGTCGCCCGCGACCCTGTGACAACCAGTGGCAACCGTGGCAAAGCACTACGATGCTCGATCGCCGCGCATTGATGCTCGCAGTTTCCGCCGCGCTTCTCGCCGCGCGGCGCGCGCGTGCCGCCACCGTGACCGACGGCGCCGGACGCGCGGTGCCCGTGCCGGCGCGGGTCGAACGCGTGTTTCCCGCGGGACCGCCGGCGGCGATCCTGCTCTACACCCTGGCCCCCGACTGTCTGATCGGCTGGCCGCGCGCCAATTCGCCGGCGGAACGCGAGTTCCTGTTGGCCGACATCGGTGCACGGCCGGAGGTCGGCCGCATCACCGGACGCGGCAACACCGCCAATCTCGAAGTCGTGCTTGCGTTGAAACCCGATCTCATCCTCGACGTCGGCAGCGTGAACCCGACTTACGTCTCGCTTGCCGATCGCGTGCAGCAGCAGACCGGCGTCCCTTATGCGCTGCTCGACGGCCGCTTCGATGCGGTTGCGCGCAGCTACCGCACGCTCGGCGCGCTGGTTGGGCGCGACCAGCTTGGCGATGAGTACGCGCACATCGCCGAACAGACGATCAATGCGATCACGCAGCGCATCGCCGCGGTCCCACCGCAGCGCCGCCCGCGCGTTTATTACGCGCGCGGCCCACGCGGGCTGGAGACCGGACTCGGCGGCTCGATCAACGTGGAAACCATCGAATTGCTGGCGCACAACGCGGCGGGAGAAACGCGCGGCGGCCTCGCCAATGTCTCGATCGAGCAGGTGCTGGTCTGGAATCCCGACGTCATCATCACCATCGATCAGGATTTCGCCGCGAGTGTTTGGAACGACCCGGCCTGGGCGCCGATCGCCGCGGCGCGCGCGCGGCGCGTGCACCTTTCGCCAAAGCTGCCGTTTGGCTGGGTCGATTTTCCGCCGAGCGTGAACCGGCTGATTGGACTGTGGTGGCTTGCCAAGATCCTTTATCCCGAGCTGTTTCCCGAGGACCTGCGCGCGCTTACCCGCGATTTCTACGCGCGGTTCTATCATGTGCAGATCAACGACGCGCAGATCGATCGCGTGCTGGCCGGACGGGATTAAACGTCGGGTGTGCTTAGTGCGGAGTCGCGCCGCAAACTCAATGCGCTCCCCTCCCCCTTGTGGGGAGGGGTTGGGGGTGGGGGTCGCTGTTTGCCGATGCAACTAGAGCAAAAACAACCACCCCCGCTCCCCAACCCTCCCCCAAAAGGGGGGAGGGAGCACACCGTGATTGCCGCTCGACTTCTGGCCACGACAAACGTGCGTTAAGCCGATGTCCCGCCCGTTTCTTCCCGGTCTCACCATTGCGTTCGCAGCGCTCGCGCTCGGACTGATCGTCGCCTTCACGGTCGGCCGCTATCCCGTGAGCCTCGCCGAGCTGATCGACGTGCTCTCCGCGCGCATCACCGGCCGGCCGGCGAGCGTGCCGCCGGCGGTGGAGAATGTGGTGCTGCTGGTGCGCGGCCCGCGCGTGCTCGCCGCGATGCTGGTCGGCGCCGCGCTCGCCATCGCCGGTACCGCGTTTCAGGGACTGTTTCGCAATCCGCTGGTCTCGCCGGACATCCTCGGCGCCTCGTCGGGCGCGGCGCTCGGCGCGGTGCTCGGCATCTATCTCTCGCTTGGCGTCATCGGCATCGAAGGTCTCGCCTTCGCCGGCGGGCTGATCGCCGTCGCGGCGGTCTATGTGATCGGCTCGCTCTTGCAATCGCGCGATCCAGTCCTGGTGCTGGTGCTCACCGGCGTCGTCATCGGCGCTTTGCTCGGCGCCGGCGTCGGCTTGGTGAAATACCTTGCCGATCCCTACAACCAGCTGCCGGCGATGACGTTCTGGCTGCTCGGCAGCCTCGCCGCCACCACCGTTGCCGATCTGATACCGCTTCTGGCGCCCGTGGCGATCGGCAGCGCCGTGCTGCTTGCCTTGCGCTGGCGGCTCAACGTGATGTCGCTGCCGGAAGAAGAGGCGCGCGCGCTCGGTCTTGCCACCGGACCGCTGCGCATCGCGATCGTCGCCGCCGCGACGCTGGTGACGTCGGCCAGCGTGGCAATGTCCGGCATCATCGGCTGGGTCGGTCTGGTGGTGCCGCATCTCGCGCGCGCGCTGGTCGGTCCGGATTTTCCGCGCCTCATCCCGACCGCGGCGCTGCTCGGCGGCGGCTATCTTCTGTTCATCGACACGCTCGCGCGCACCGCGGCGCCGGTGGAGATCCCGCTCGGCATCCTCACCGCGATCATCGGCACGCCGTTCTTCATCTGGCTCCTTGCCGGCATGCAGCGGACCTGGTCATGAGTCTCGCCGGCCGCGATCTCACCATCGGCTACAGCGACCGCGTGGTCGGACGCGGCCTCAACGTTGCGCTCGAGCAGGGCGAGGTGCTGGCGCTGCTCGGGCCGAACGGCGGCGGCAAGACCACTTTGCTCAAGACGCTGCTCGGCCTGCTCAAGCCGCGCACCGGCGCGGTCACGATCGGCGGCCGCGCGCTGACGCTGATCTCGCTGGGCGAGCGGGCACGGCTCATCGCCTATGTGCCGCAGCTGCACGTGCCGACTTTTGCATTCACGGTTGAGACGGTCGTGCTGATGGGCCGCACCGCGCACGGCAATCTGTTCAGCCGGCCCTCGGCCCACGATCGCGCCGTTGCCGCGCGCGTACTCGAGCAGTTCGGCATCGCGCATCTCGCGCCGCGTCCCTACACGATGATCTCGGGCGGCGAGCGGCAACTCGTTCTGCTCGCACGCGCGCTCGCCCAGGAGCCGCAATTCGTGGTGCTCGACGAGCCCACGGCCAGCCTCGATTTCGGCAATCAAGGCAAGGTGATGCGCGAGATCCGCGCGCTCGCCGGCATGGGCCATGGCGTGCTGTTCACCACGCACGATCCCAATCACGCGCTGCGCGCCGCCGACCGCGCCTATCTGCTGCGCGCGGGGGAACGCATCGCCGAAGGCGCGGTGCGCGACGTGCTGACCCGCACGCAGCTCGAGGACCTCTACGGCGCACCGGTCGAGCAGCTCGGCGATCCTGCCGGTCCCAGCGCCTTTTTGCCGGGATAGAGCAGCAAACTCGGCCTCATGCTGAGGAGCCGCGCGAAGCGCGGCGTCTCGAAGCATGAGCGGGGGGCCCTGACGTTTCCTTGGAATACACGGCGTGAAGTTCGGCCTGATACGCTATACATTAATCCCATGTCCGATGATGACTATCTCATCCGCCCCGACCCGCTCGACCCAAAACTGACCGAGCGCGTCAGCGGCGTCGACCAGACCGGCACGCGCATCGAGACGCGGGTCACCGTCGAGCGCGCGCTGACGATTTTCCTCAATTCGCAGGAGATCGTCACCGCGATGACGATCAACGACTATCCCGAATATCTCGCGCTCGGTTATCTGCTAAACCAGAACATGCTGCGTGCCGACGACGTGGTCACCGGCATCGATTACGACGAAGAGCTCGCGGTCGTCGTGGTGCGCACCAAACGCAAAACCAATTACGAGAAGAAGCTCAAGAAGAAGGTGCAGACCTCGGGCTGCGCCCAGGGCACGGTGTTCGGCGATCTGATGGAGGCGCTGGAGAACGTCACCTTGCCGCAGGCGGAGCTGCGCACGTCATGGCTCTATGCGCTCGCCCACGCGATCAACACCACCCCCTCGCTTTATCTGGAAGCCGGCGCGATCCACGGCTGCGTGCTCGCCAAGGAGGACAAGCCGCTGCTCTACATGGAGGACGTCGGCCGCCACAACGCGGTCGACAAGATTGCCGGCTACATGTTCAAGCACCGCGTCAGCGCCCACGACAAGATCTTCTACACCACCGGTCGGCTCACCTCGGAGATGGTAATCAAGACGGTGCGCATGGGCATCCCGATCCTGGTGTCGCGCTCGGGTTTTACCGCCTGGGGCGTCGAGCTTGCGCGCAAGGCGGACCTCACGCTCGTCGGCCGCGCGCGCGGCAAGCGCTTCGTGGCGCTCGCCGGCGAGGAGCGCATCGTGTTCGACCAAGACCTGCGTTACATCGAAGAGGAGAGCGCCAAGCACCGCCGCAAGGCCGCGGTGCACGATGATTGAACAAGCACGCACGCTATCGACTTGCGTCATGGCCGGGCTTGTCAACGCAGGTCGGGTTTACCCAACCTGCGGCAATCCTATACGCGCAACTCGGGCAGGCCCGAGTTGCGGTGCCATCCACGTCTTTAACTCGCTGCTGTCGCCAAGACGTGGATGCCCGGGACAAGCCCGGGCATGACGACCGAGAAGCCGCTTGGTCTCGTGCTTGCGGGCGGGCTGGCGCGGCGCATGGGCGGCGGCGACAAGGCGCGCATCCGCGTCGGCGGCAAGACCATTCTCGAGCGCGTGCTCGCGCGGCTTCGCCCGCAATGCGCGCGCATCATCCTCAACGCCAACGGCGATCCCGCGCGCTTTGCCGACACCGCTCTGCCAGTGGTGGCGGATTCGGTGCCGGACTTCGCCGGTCCGCTCGCCGGCATTCTCGCCGGCATGGATTGGGCGGCGGCGCACGCGCCGGACATCGCCGATATCATAAGCGTGCCCGGCGACTGCCCGTTCCTGCCGCGCGACCTCGTCGCGCGCCTCATTGCCGCGCGCGCGATCGCCGGCACGCCGCTCGCCTGCGCGCAATCCGGCGATTGGCGCCACCCTGTCGTCGCGCTGTGGCCGGTCAAGCTGCGCGACGATCTGCGCCACGCGTTGGTGGATGAAGGACTGCGCAAGATCGAGGCCTGGACTGCCCGCCGCGGCGTCGCCATTGCCGAATGGCCAAGCATGCCGTTCGATCCGTTCTTCAATGTGAATACGCCGGCCGATGCCGCCGAAGCAGAACGCATCGCCAAGCAGCAGCCCGGCCTGTAGAGCGCGTCCCAATTGAATGAAATCGGTCGACCCGTACGCGCGTCCTAATATCCTCGGTACGGTTTGCACAGACCGTCTTGCACGGTCCATCCGGGCTGGCACCCGTTCCAAGTTCGATGTCGGCCGGGCGGATAGTAGTATCTACGCTCGCCGTACCTGGAGTAATTCTCGGCGCCTTCGCTCCCCTCGCCAATCCGCGCCGCGCGCGCCGGCTGCTCGCTGGCCTTGAACTCGGCCGGCGCGTTTGCCGTTGCGCGCCCGCCGCCATTGAACAGCACGACGCGCGAGAGATCCTGATCATCGACGCGGCAGCGGTGCTCGGTGCCGTCGCCGATCGGCTCGCAAACGACTTCGCGGCGCCCGAGATAGCGCTGGAATTCGCGCGCCGGCCGGCCGCGCGTGCCCTCGACTCCGTAGAGACGCACGATGCGCCCCTGCACCTCGAGCGTCCCGGTGTCGAGTACAAAGGCGGGGCCGCGAATGACATTCGGTTCGGACGCGGCAGGCGGAGGAGCGGCTGCGGGCGCGGACGCTGTGGCCGGAGCGCCGCCCGTGCCGTTCGTCGTCGGTTGCGCGCGCGCGACCGTGGCACGCGCCGCCGCCTGGGTGACGAAGTCGTGCCAGATGCGCGCCGGCAGATCGCCGCCGGTGACGTTCCTCATCGGTTTGTTGTCGTCGTTGCCGACCCATACTCCGACGACGATGTCGCCGGTGAATCCCACGAACCAGGCATTGCGATATTCCTGCGACGTGCCGGTCTTCCCGGCGCTGGGCGTGTTGAGGCGCGCAGCCTTGCCGGTGCCCTCGCGTACCACGGCGCCAAGCACGTCGCGGATCGCCGCGCGTGCTGCCGGATTGCTCGCCGGCTGCAGCTGCGGCTTCTGCCGCGCGAACAAAGCTTGACCGCGATTTTGGATGCTGCGCACCGCATAGGGTTCGACGCTTTCCGCGTTCGAAGCAATTGTCGCGAATGCGCGCGTCATATCGAGCAAAGTCACTTCGCCCGCGCCGAGCGCGAGGCTCGGCACCGCCGGCAGCTCTGACTGAACGCCCAACCGATGCGCGGTATCGATCACGCTTTTGATGCCGACCGCCTCGCCAAGCTGGACCGCGACCGAATTGATCGAGTGGGCAAAGGCGGTGCGCAGCGTCACCTCGCCGCGGAAGCGACCACTGTAATTCTCCGGCTCCCAATCGCCGATGGCGACCGGCCGATCGACCATGGTCATCTCGGGATTGAAGCCTTTCTGAAACGCGGTGAGATAGACGAACACCTTGAACAGCGAACCCGGTTGCCGGTGCGCCTGGATTGCCCGATTGAACTGGCTGTCGTTGTAGTCGCGCCCGCCGACCATCGCGAGGATCGCGCCGTCCGGCGCCATGGCGATGAGCGCGGCTTGCGAGACGCGCTTGGCGCGGCCCTCCGCCTTGAGCATGTGGGCGATCACGTTTTCCGCGGCGCTCTGCAGATCGAGATCGATGGTGCTGCGAACCGTGAGATCCGCCGCGTTCGTGCCGGCGAGACGCCGCGCGTCGGTGTTGACCATGTCGACGAAGTAATTCGTTCCCGGCGGGCTCTCCGGCGGCACGCGCAGCGTCGCGGGCTGGCGGCGCGCCTCGTCGGCCTGGGCGCGCGTGATGGCACCGGTCTCCACCATGGCGTCGAGCACGCGATCGGCGCGCGCCTGCGCCCCATCGAAGTTGCGAATGGGGGTCAGCGCGGAAGGCGATCGCACCAGCCCGGCGAGCATCGCCGTTTCCGCAAGCGACAGGGTCTTCGCGGTCTTGCCGAAATATCGCTTCGCCGCAGCGTCAACGCCGTAAACGTTGGCGCCAAAATAGGCGGTGTTGAGATAGCGCGCGAGAATCTCGTCCTTGCTGAGGTAGCGTTCGAGCCAGAACGCCAACATCGCTTCCTGCACCTTGCGCTTGATCGTGCGTTCCGGCGAAAGATACAGCATGCGCGCGAGTTGCTGGGTGATCGTGCTTCCCCCCTCGCGTGCATTGCCGGCGATCATGTTGCGCAGCGCCGCGCGCAGCAGGGCGGGCGGATAGATGCCGCGATGCTGGTAGAAATGACGGTCCTCGATGGCGACGACGGCGCGCCTGAGAGTCTCCGGCACATCTTCCGGTGCGAGCTTGTCGCCTTTGAACGTGCCGCGCGTGGCAAAGACCTGCCCGTTGTCGGCTTCGACGAGCAGCGCGCTCGGCGTCGGTTCGATCACCAGCCCGCCATTGGGCGGCAGGGTCGCGAGGCAGTAGGCCAAGTAGGCGAACGGCAGGCCCACGAATACGACAAGCAGCAGGGTCACGCGGCGCGACGCGCGCGTGAATGCGCGGCGCCAGCCGCGGGCACTGCGAGCCTGGGCGAGCGAATTCGCGGCGGGCAGGCGTGGGCGCGACGCGATCAGCAAAACTATGTTCGCGATCAGCAAAACCATGTTCCTGGACGCTGCGCGCCAAGGCGCCCGCCGCGCGCGCGGCAATGGAGGCACGATGCATCACGCGCGCGGCGCGCGCACGAAGCCTCACCCGCGCCGCGTCCGCACGCAGCCGCTCCAGCAGCATCCTTGCCGATTCGATTCCGCGACGCGTGCGCCGGCCCAACCAGAACATCGCGTGCGCGAATCGCGCGGCACCGCTCGAATCAACGAACAGCCAGTCGTGCCGCGCGTCGGAGCCGAACTGAGGCGCCGTGCTCATCGGGAATCCTGGCCGTCACGCGGGGGATCGACCCAGCCGCCGCGCCGGCGCCGATCTAGCCGGGTTGGCTCGGGGCTGCTTCGGCCGGTCGTTTCGGCCAAGCCGCTGTCGCCGCCGAAGTCGCGGCCAAACCGCTCGAAGCGCCCATGGCCCCAGCCCCCCCAGCCGTGGCCGCGGTGGTGCCGGCGCACGAGTTCGACGCCGCTATTCGTCTGAAACGCGGCCGACGGGCTTGCAATCGGCGCGGCCGTCGCCCAGCCCGCCCAGCCAATAGTCACGGCCGCAGCAAGCGCCAAAGTGCCCGGGCGCATCCCGCATCTCCTGACCTGAGAACCCACGACGCTAAGAACGCGGACCCCGCGCCTATGTTCCGTGGCGAACCAAAGGCGCGGCAAAGCGTCGGAGGCGGCCGGCGGGTGCGTGCCGCCGTGCGGCGGAAGCGCTCAGTCGTAGAATTTTTGCGGCCGTTGATTAATAATGCGCGTTAAAATGGCGAGCATTGACCCTCTGGGAGGGGAAACGACCCATGAAGATCTTCCTGAGCGCCTGCGTCGCTGCCGCGATTGTCGCAGTCGTCGCGGCCGTGATTCTCAACCACGTTCAGGAGCCGGCCGACGTGGCCTTTGCCACCTCGGCCACGCGCATCTGATCGGCGCAGCAACGCTGTCGTCCCGGCCGAGGCGCGCCGCGCCGAGAGCCGGGATCCATACCTCCGTGGCCTCTCGATGGCGCGCGGCGCGTGGGTCCCCGCTATCCGGGTCCCCGCGAAAATCGCCGGGCACATCAGCGCACCCAGGATGCTCTCGCATCGGCAATTTTCGTGGGTGCCCTGCGCGGGGACGACACCAGCACATTCTTCACCCCACCAGCGCGGCATAAGAGAGAAAGCCGACCGGCGAGCCCGGCGTTACCGCGGTCGTCTCTTCGGCAAGTTCGACGAGCCCGTCGGTCTCGGTGAGCGAGGTGATGATGCCGGCGCCCTCTTGCGCGTGCTTGATCGCTTCGACCGCGCCGTCGGGCCCGCGCGTGAGCTTGACCCGCACATATTCGCGTCGTCCCGCTTTCTTGCGATAGGCAAAGCCGGCACGCACCGGCAGCGGTACGAGCGGTATGGCCTCGGCGCCGGCCAGGCGAAGCAGCAGCGGCCGCACCACGCGCGCGAAGGTAACGTAAACCGCGGCGGGATTGCCCGGCAGTCCGACGAAAGCCGTGCCGCCGTTTGGGTCTGCGCCCGCGATCACGCCCATCGCCACCGGCCGCCCCGGCTTGATCGCGACGCGCCAGAACACGAGCGTGCCGACCGCTTCCACCGCGCGGCGCACATGGTCGGCTTCGCCGGTCGAGACACCGCCCGAAGTGACGACAAGATCGTGCGCTTGCGCGGCCTCGGCGATGGCACGCGCGAGGCGGTCGGGATCATCGGGCTGGATGCCGAGATCGGTCGGCTTCGCGCCCAGGCGCTCGATCAACCCGGCAAGGAGATAACGGTTTGCGTCGAACACTGCGGGCGCCGGACGCGGCGCGCCTGGCTCGACGATCTCGTCGCCGGTCGAGAACAGGGCAACGCGGACGCGGCGCCGCACGTCGAGCTGCGTCATGCCGACCGCGGCGACCAGCGCCACATGCTGCGCCGCGAGACGGCGGCCGGCGGGCAGCACGATCGCGCCTCTTCGCACGTCCTCGCCGGCGAGTCGGCGATTGGCCCCGCGTTCGAGGCCGTGCGGCACGATTACCGTCTCCCCGTCGAGGCGCACGTCCTCCTGCATGAACACGGTGTCGGCGCCGGGCGGCATCGGCGCGCCGGTGAAAATGCGCGCCGCCTCGCCGGCCTTAAGCGCGCGCGCGGCCGCGTTGCCGGCGGTGATGCGCGCGACTACCGCGAGCCGCGTCTCCACGCGCGCGTCGAGATCGGCATGGCGCACGGCGTAGCCGTCGACCGCGGCGTTGTCGAACGGCGGCAGATCGATTGGCGCCACGACATCGCGCGCGATCACGCGCCCGCCGGCCGCGGCGAGCGGCACCGCCTCGATTTCCGCAACCGGCGCCACCCGCTGCGCGATGATCCGTTCCACCTCGTCGACCGGAAGCAGCGGCCCGGCGAACGCGAAGCAATCGTCGCTAAGCTGCGCCATCGACCCTATTCCGTATGCGCGAACAGGCAATCGAGCGGCGCCGCGCGCGCGACCAGGAGATCGGCGATGCTCTCGACATCGTCGCGGTCGACCACCGGAATTTTCGCCTGCGGCAACGGCTGGTCGGATGCGACTGCGACGATCGCAGGATCGTCGGGAAAGAGCGGCGGCTTGCCCAGCGCGGCGCGGTAGATTTCCAGCTTGGGATGGCGCTCGCGCTTGTAGCCCTCGACCAGCACGAGATCGACGGGCGCAAGCTTCTCAATGAGCACCGCAAGCCCGATCTCGGCGTCGCCGCGCAACTCATGCACCAGCGCCCAGCGCACCGACGAGCTGACCAGCACTTCGCTCGCCCCCGCCATGCGGTGGCTGTGCGAATCCTTGCCGGGCTGGTCGACGTCGAAGCCGTGATGCGCGTGCTTGAGGGTCGATACTTTGAGCCCGCGCGCCACGATGCGGGGAATCACTTTGGTGAGCAGCGTGGTTTTCCCCGCGCCGCTCCAGCCAGCAAGCCCAATGATGCGCATGCGGGGATTATAGCAGCCGGCGCGGTGTGCAAGGGATTGCTAAGCAATCAAAGGCCTGTCGTCCCGGCCGAGCGAGCGAGAGCCGGGACCCATATCTCCGTGCCCTCTCGATAGTACACGGCGCATGGGTCCCCGCTTTCGCGGAGACGACAGCCGTGGGTACTGGAAAACTAAACAGTTACTCCGCCGGAGCCATTCGCCCTTGCGACGGCGGCGCGGACCCTTCCCTGGCTTCCTTCTCGAGCCAGAGGCTGTGGTGCTCCTTCGCCCAATTGGCGTCGACGGTGCCGTCCCACATCGCTTCGAAGGCACCCTCCATTCCAATGGTGCCGATATAGATGTGACCGAGCATGGCGGCGACGAATAGCACCGCTACGGTGCCGTGGATGATCTGGGCCACCTGCATGCCGGCAATGGTGGTCCCGTAGAACGGGAACATCAGGACATAACCGCTCACCGCCACCGCACCGCCGCCCAGCACCACGATCCAATAGATCATCTTCTGGCCGGCGTTGAAGCGATCGGCGGGCGGATGATCGTGGCCGACGATGCCGCCGCCGCGCTTAAGCCACTCGACGTCGACCTTGTTGGGAACATTCCCGCCGATCCACATCAGGAAGATCAGCACCACCCCGAGCGCGAACGGGAAGCTCAGATAGTTGTGCGCGTATTTCGCCCATTGCGACCAGGCGGTGAACGTCTCCGGCGCCATCAGCGGCGCCAGCAATGATTTGCCGAAGGTGATGTTGAGACCGGAGATTGCCAGGATGACGAAACAGGTCGCCGTCATCCAGTGCACGAGGCGTTCAAAGCCGGAGAAGCGCACCAGCACGCGCCCGGACCGTCCCGTTTCCAGCCGTACCATGCCGCGGATCAGATAGAAGATTACCAGCACCGCCAGTATGCCGAGGATGGCTATGGCGCCGATCCAGCGCAGCGTCACCTGGTGGAACTGGCGCCAGTCGCGGCCGGCGGGCTGC
>Ga0306919_10001425_pt1 | contig 11462 bp, 12 predicted proteins | sample flu12Cox44000172_FD_203764 | JGI IMG/M metagenome (GOLD analysis project Ga0306919, IMG submission 203764) | Lab enrichment of tropical soil microbial communities from Luquillo Experimental Forest, Puerto Rico - flux4day.12C.oxic.44.000.172 (v2)... | ecosystem: Environmental > Terrestrial >... | reverse complement strand
CGGCCAACATCGCAGGAAGGAGGTTTGCGATGCGATACCAGGACACGTCCGAGCGACTGACGCAATATCGGCGGCAGATTTCCGACCTTCGCGGCAAGATCCGCGAGCTGCAGGAATCGGTCGAGCCGCAAGAGGTCATGGACTACACCCTTGCCACCGGTGACGGTGCGGTTCGCCTGTCGCAGCTGTTCGGCGACAAAGCGAGCCTGTTCGTCATTCACAATATGGGCGCGAGCTGTCCCTACTGCACCTTATGGGCCGACGGCTTCAACGGCTTGCTGCCGCACATCGAGAATCGCGCCGCCTTCGTGGTCGCGTCGCCCGACGATCCGCAGGCGCAGGAGAAATTCAAGGCATCGCGCGGCTGGCGCTTCCGCATGGTGTCGCATCGCGATTCCACCTTCGCCGCCGACATGGGCTATCGGCGCGACGACGGCTGGCTGCCGGGCGTGTCCGTGTTCAAGAAACAGGGTGGAAAAATCGTCCGCGTCGCGGACACGTCGTTCGGGCCAGGTGATGATTTCTGCTCGATCTGGCACTTCTTCGATCTCCTGCCCGAAGGCGCCGCGGACTGGAAGCCGAAATACAAGTACTAGTGTGGCGGTTCGCGCGACCAAAACATCCGCCATGCTCGCGGTCAGGACGACGGGTCAAAGGGGCGAGGCAATGCCATTCGAGTTCTCGGTATCCGACTTTATTCCGGCAAGCCCACAAGACATCTATGACGCCTGGCTCAGCAGCAGCGGCCACGAAAAGATCACCGGCGGGCAAAAGGCGCAAATCTCGGCGCAGGAAGGCGCCGCGTTCACGGCGTGGAACGGCTACATCACGGGCCGGAATCTCAAGCTCGAGCCGGGCCGGCGTATCGTCCAGTCGTGGCGCACCACCAAATTCACCGACACCGATCCGGATTCGCAGATCGAGGTGCTGCTGCAGCCGGCGGCGGGCGGCACCACGGTCACGGTGCGGCACAGCAATGTGCCCGACGGTCACACCAGCTACCGCGACGGCGGATGGCAGCGCAGCTATTTCGAGCCGATGAAGCAACACTTCAAGCGCGCGGTGAGATCGTGCCGCGTGCGCGGTGCGCGCTCGGAAGATAGTTCGAACCGTGACCTCCAGATTGGAAGTCTGGTCCTCCTCACAACGCGTCGTCGCCCGATCCTATCGAGCAAGGGCAGCTTCACGTCAGGACGCCGCCCGCGAACAGGACTGCGCAAATCAGGACTGCGACCAGCATGGAGCCCACGATACTGAGCCATTCCTTGTAGGGCGCCGTGTCGGGAATTTCGCTCTCGAAAATGTCGCGCATCGCACCACCCCTTCGACGAACCGTTGTGCCGCCTCCCGTGCCCGCGACTTCTTGTGTGGGAAAAATTAGCGGCAATTGGGGAGCGTCGGACGCAACGTCGAAAAAGCCGGATGGTGTAGCTTTTGGGTCACAAAGCGATCGGGGTCCCCCCGCTCTATTGCGAGGGGACCCCGAGACTAGCGCCGCCAAAAGATCAGCGGAAGAAGGCTGGGAACAGCGGTCTGGCGTAACCCGGCGTGGGGTAGACCATCGATTGGGACATGGTTCCGTTGCGTACGGCCGCAGCGGGCTTGCGCTGGGTCGATCCGGACGCCACCAGTTCCTCGCGCCTGCGCTCGGGCGCGGGCTCGATCACGCCGCGCGCGCTCCTGATCGCCGCAAGGGTGCGGCTATCGAGATTGTAAACGTCACGGCGGGTCTGCAGCTTGCCGGCGTTGTCGACGAAGGCGGTTTGATAGGTGAGGTGGACCCAGATCGGCGTCGGCTGCAGCTGAAGGTCCTGCTCGGCGTGGCCGAACATCCGCGTGATCCTCTCCGCCGTCCAGTGCTCGTTCGGACGGGCGATATTGAGGAGAACTTCGGCGTATTTCGCTGGATCCTGCACGCGCATGCAGCCATGGCTGTAGGCGCGAACCTCATGGGCGAAATAATACTTGTCCGGGGTGTCGTGCTGATAGACTAGGAAGCGGTTGGGGAAGTTGAACCGGATCCGTCCCAGCGCATTGTTTGGGCCGGGCGGCTGCCAAATCGACACGCCGCCACCGCTGTAACTCACGCGCAGGCCCATGCGATCGAGCACGGTCGGATCCTGTGCCAGCGCCGGCAAGTACTCGTTATGCACGATCGATGGCGGCACGTGCCACGTGGGATTGACCGTGATGTATTTCATCGTTTCGCTCAGCAGCGGCGTCGGCATGCTGGGCTTGCCGATGACAATTCGGGTGGTCCAGACCTGGTTACCCTCGTGCATCACCCTGAGCGTGAAGTCCGGCTGGTTGACGATCACGTGGGCCTTGCCGAGATCGCGCGGATACCAGCGCCAACGTTCCATATTGGCGATGATGGTCTCGACCTGTCGGGGAGCTTCGCTTTTTTTGCCGCCTGAGTTGGCGCGCAGCTCCGCCAGCATCGCCTTGAGCTTCTGATACTCCTGGTGCTGGGGGCTGAACGCGTCGAGCGCCTTGCCCGCGTCCGACGCGGCGGCGATCGTGCCGAGGACGTCTGCGGCCTCGGGCATCGCCTGCGGAAGCTCGATGTTGCGGCTGACGCGGGTGTAGGCGAAGCGCCCGGCCTGCACGTGGCGGGCATAGGTGAGCACCGCCTGCGTGAGTTTGAGCTCGGCTTCGGCCAGTGCATCGGATCCGAGGCCGGCAAAAGTCGGCGTCTTATAATCGCTGACCTCGAGCCCATCGGCATCGGCGTGCTTCAAGCGAGCGATGGCGGAGGTGGCACGCGCGTTCTCGACGCCTTTGTCGAGCCACAGCGGCAGGAAGTTGCGGTTCTGGTAGAACGCCTCGGCTGCTGCACGCTCTTTTTTGCTGGCAAAAATCTTGTCCGAGGTCGCGGCCAGGAGGTCGCGGACCTTTTCCGCGATTGCACGGTCGGCGGGATCGAGCGATGCCAGAGGATCGGCCGGGGCGGCCTGCTCCGTCATGGCCACCGGATCGGCGGCAAGCGCTGGCGTTGAAGCCTGCTCGGCAGGCGCGGCGGCCGCGGGTGCCGGGGTCGCGGCCTGCTCGACAGGCGCGGCCGCGCTGGGCGCGGGCGCCGGGGTTGCGGTCTGCTCGACAGATAAAGCTGCCGGAGGCGAAGCGGTCGTGGGCGCGGGTGCCATTTTATTGGGACCCTGCGCCAGGCCGACCATCGGGACGGCAAGGATCAGGGCCAGGGCCGTGCCTGCCAGGATACGATAACGAAGGCCATGCATGAGATGTTCTCCCAAGGTGCGAACTTGTCGTGGAAGGCTCGCTGGCGCGCACGGGCGCGACACCGGTGAGCCGGACGCTGCAAAGATCGTGGAATCAGCACTGCGACGGCCCGAACCGCCGTCGGCGAGCTCGTAGTCAGAGCCCAGCTTGTATGTGCATAAGTGCCCCCCCTCCCCGGTTACCGATCGACCACCCCCACAGTGCCGGCTCGGTCGCCGGCGGTGGCTGTCGACTTATTTGTCGCTTTGGGGGGTCGATTGGTTCAAATGCGAGGGGGCCAGGAGGCTTAGCACCGCCCTGCATTAACCAAGATTAACGGTCCGCCCGTCTGGGCCGAGAGGCCCGCCCCGGCACCGCAGCTGCCGGCTTATCGCGGCCGAGCCCCCCTTGGAGGTAATCCGGCCCACGGCCGACCCGGATCCGGTGCGATCGCTCCATAGGCGCGGTGCGGCCGATCCGCCCGTCTCCGTGACGATGTCGGTCTAGATCGACTTCCAAAAGACCACGCGCGGCGCGCCGCGGCCGGCATAGTCGGGGACGACCGGAATTCCATCGCTATTGGGTTCGCCGAGGAGCTTCATGCCCAGGCTTTTGTGAAATGCGATGGACTCCAGATTTGACGGCGTGGTGATCGCCTTGACGTGCTTGCAGCCATGCCGCCGCGCAAACTCAACGAAGTGGCCGAAAAGCTCCTGCGCGAGGCGTCGCCTGCGGGCGGACATGCGGACGGCGACCGCATGCACATATCCAACCGGCTCGCTCTGCGAGAGAAAGCCAAACAAATACGCAACGACCTCCCCTCCGTTGCGAATGACGAACGCCGAGTTTCCAAATTCGTGAATGAGGAACGGATGGTGCAGGTGGCGGGTATCTCGCGCACCCCAGAATTCATGCAGCTCATCGAGAATCTGGTTGTAGTCCTGGTGGGTGCAAATCGAAATTTCTGCGGGACCGCTCATCGACGCTCCGCTGATATCGTGACCACAAGTATGCACGTGGCCGTGAGACCGCACCAATGAGACGGGAGCCTAGCATTTAGCAGCGCGCCACGTGGGCGCACTGTTCATACGGGCTTAAGACGTCCCTCCTCAGCGCCGTTCGGACGTCGCGTCACGTCCCGACCAGCAGCATCACGCCCGCGACCGTGGTCGTCACGCCGATGACGTGCGCGATCGTGACGCGGGCCGAGCGCAGCAAGATTGCCGCAAACGCCAGGGTCACCAGCGGATAGGTCGCAACGAGCGGCGACACCAGCAGCACCGGCCCGTGCGCCAGCGCCGAGTACAACGCGAGGACGCCGAGACCATTGCAGGCCCCGACGCAGCCGAACCACAGCCGGCCGGCGCGGCGATTCCCGCTTGGGAGCGTGGTCTTTCCGGCCGCGGCCACGCCCGTCACGACGAGGCTCGACATCAGATAACCGATCAGCACCGCCGCGAAGGGGCTGGGCCACAGCGCGAGGCCGAGCTTGGTGATCGGATGGGTCAGGCCGCGAATTCCCGCAATCCCGATCGGCAGCAGGATCGCTCCAAAGTGCCAGCGCGTGCCGAGCCAGTCGCGATCGATCGACAACGTGATCACGCCGATCACGACCATGGCGATGCCGAGCGCCTGCAGGGGGCGAGGCACTTCATTGAGCAGGAACGCGGCAACCAGGACCGCGAATAGCGGCGTCAAATTGCTGAGCGCTCCGGAAATGCTCGGCCCCATGCGCCGGTTCGCCTCGAACGTCAGCAAGGTGACGGTCGCGGGAAACAACAAGCCGACCAGGACGAAGATCAAGGCGCCGCGCGGGTCCCATCCGTTCCAGTCGAGCATGAACGGTGCAAGGGCCGAAAAGAGCACCGCCGAGGTCGGGATGCTGACCGATGCCCCGCGCCTCGGCGGCACGTGGCGCAGGCCGAACTGGGTCAGCACCAGCGCGAGACCGAACAGAAACGAGGCGCATAGCGCCAGCACTTGCGGATCGTCGAGCAAGTCGCAGCCTTTGATGTCGGGCGCCGAGATCGAAGCTAAAGGGTATGCGATCCGGCAAGGCCAAAGAACTGGTGATCTTCACGGGCATCTCATAAGATTGCCTTATGACAAGGGATGTCGACACCGCCGCCTTGCGCTGCTTCGTCACCGCCGTCCGCGCCGGCAGCATGGGCCGCGCCGCCGAGGTCCTGGGGCGCACCCAGCCTGCGATCAGCCAGCAGGTTCGCCGACTAGAAGACATCCTCGACTGCTCGCTCCTGCGCCGCAGCGCGAGCGGCGTGGCGATGACGCCGGAGGGCGAGGCGTTTTTGCCGCTCGCAGAGCGGATCCTCGCGCTCAACGACGAGGCGCAGGCGCATGTGCGCAGCCGCGCCGGCAGGGGTGGCAGACGCCGGCGTATCGGATTGCTCGAGGATATTGCGGCGAGCGGGCTGCAGCTGGCGCTCGCGGATTTTGCCCACGTGCACCCCGAGCTCGAACTCGACGTGACGGTCGCCGACGGCGATGCGATGCGGGACGCTTACCGGCGGGGCAAGCTCGATCTCGTGCTGTCGGACTCTCTATTGGTGGGACAGACGCCGCGCAAGCGACGAACTTGCCCGCTGGTCTGGGCCGCGGCGCCGTCGTTCGACCCCTCAGCGCGGGAACCGCTGCCGCTGGTGCTGTTTCGCCATCCATGCGAATGGCGGGTGCGCACCGTGCAGGCGCTCGATCGCAGCGGGCGTCGCTGGCGCGCCGCGTTCGAGAGCGGCAGCTTGATCGCGATTCAGGCAGCGGTGCGCGCCGGCGTCGGCATCGCCACGCTGCTGCCCGGCAACGTCGAGGCGGGCATCGTGGTGCTCGATCCGCGCGCCTGCCGCCTTCCCGCTCCGCCGCGCGTCGAACTTGCGCTCTACCGCCGCCCCGCCTTGCGGAACGATCCGGTGGCCGATTTCCTCGAGAACCTGCTGTGGAAGGCGGCGGGCTGATACGTTCGTGCCGCGCCCGAACGCAAAAGCCCACTGCCGAACGCCGCCAAGCGCTCGAACTTGCTCGCCGCGTCTACCAAAGGCGATCCTAACGGCAACCGCCCGCGCCGAGCCGTCTCGCCGGACACCGCAGACAAACAGTGTCACGACGGTAGAAAACGATGTATGTTTGGGGAAGCGACGCTTGAGGGAGGGATCGATGGCAAACGCCGCCCAGCAAATGCCCGAGCATGTAGAGACAGCCTATAAGGGCGCCGTGGACAATATAATCTTTTTGAAGCGGCAGCAGTGGCTGGCGACCAACTACGCCCTACTTGTATATGCGGCTATTTTCCTAATCTCAGCGCACTACTTCAGTCGAACTGACGTTTCACGAAATTGGCTTGGCGTACTTACAATCGCTACGTTCGTTATCCACTGGTGTATGTTGCACGTGTTTCAACGCTCTATCGAGAAGTTTAGAAATCGCCTGGGTTGGATTTACCGGACCTACTTCAGCGAAGATGAGCGTGCTGGATTAGATCTACAGCTGGAACCAAGATCATATTGGTATCAGCCGGAGCTTTACATTGGCCTCATAGCCGTCTCGTTGGTCGGAGCTGTCTTGACCGCGGTTTATCTGTGGTCGGTTCGCTAACTCTTGACATTCGCCTCGCAGCCTAGGTTGGACGCGGCTGGGGTCACGACGCGTTGAAGCCCCATTGCGCCAACTCTTGACGGCCAATCTGCTTTCGCTTCAAGAGCGCGCGGTCGATTTGTGTCCCACGCGTGTCCCCAGTCTGAAACCGGCCCAGTGTCGCCAACCGGTGGAATATCGAACACGGCGGGCGAGGACTGGCGCGCTCGGAGGGATTCGAACCCCCGACCCCCAGATTCGAAGTCTGGTGCTCTATCCAGCTGAGCTACGAGCGCCGGGGACTTTCTAACGAAGAGCGCGCCTGAATTCCACTCGAGCTTGCACGGCCAGAGCGCGTCATCCGTGATCTCGGGTCATGCCGCGCGCGGCGAAACGCATTCGCCCTCCCCGCCCGAGCGCATCAATCCTCGCGTCTGAAAACATCCTGCGATTGCATCCGGCTGGCGCCGGGCGCGAGCCATGCTATGAGCACATCGATCGCAGCAGAGGAACGACCATGGCCGTCCCCGATCTCCCCGCATTCGCCAGGCTCCTCGGCGTGAATGTCCTCCATCGCTCGCCCGAACGCACCGAAGCCGAGCTGCCCGTGCGCGCGGAGTTGTGCAACCGCCGCGGCGTGCTCCATGGCGGTGCCGTGATGGCCTTAGGCGATATGCTCGGCGGGATGACGGCGAGGGTCAGCCTTCCCGACGATGGCCGCACCGCGACCATCGAGAGCAAGACCAATTTCCTTGCCGGCGTGCCGGAGGGCGACACCGCGCACGCCGTCTGCATGCCGCTGCACCGCGGCCGCACCACCATCGTGCTGGAGACGCGCATCACCCGCGGCGACGGCAAGCTCGCCGCCATCGTCACCCAGACCCAGCTGATCTTCGACCGCGACGACAACAACGAGTGACGAGGCGCCGGTCTCGGTCGGATGCCCGCGGACCCACCGCATGACGGCGGTCTTATGACGCTCCCGCGGTTCCATAGGCGGGAACTCGGTGCGCCCCTGCGGGGTTGTCTATCCACGGACATCAGCGATGGGAGATCGCCATGACGGACCCCAGAGACTTCGATCGAAGGATGGAGATGGAGCGTCAGATGGAGATGGAGCGCAGGATGGGCGCCCCCACTCTATGGGGATGGATCGCAGGCGCCGTGTTCATCATTCTCATTCTGGCGCTCGTGTTCGGCGGCAGCGAGGGCACGCGGACCGCGCGCGAAGACGCAAGCCCGCCGGCCACCACCGGCATGGCGCCGCGAACCGCGCCGCCAGCCGTGGCCGTGCCTCCGGCGCAACCGCCGTCAACAACCGGCCAGAGCCAATAACGGCGCGGACACAAGCGGCAGAGATTTTTCATTGACGTCGCACCCCGGCTCCCGAGGCCGGGGTGCTCGCGTTTCGGCACGATGTTCGCGCCGTTCGCCGCTCACGGCTGGCTGAACATGATCAACTGATCCGTTATCCCGCCGCCGCCCGGCGTCAACGAGCCTCCGACGAAATAAGCATTCGATCCGATCACGGCGCCGCCGAAGCCATGCCGCCCGGCCGGCATGGGTGCGAGCGCGACCCAGCGGTCGCTCGCTGCGTCGTAGCTCTCGTTCTCCGGGAAGGTGTGATTGGGCGGAAGTTCGCCGCCCAGCACCAAGAGCATTCCCTTGTAGAGCGTGGCAGCAACGCCGCTGCGCGGCGTCGGCAGCGGCGTCGCCGGCGTCCACGAATTCGTCGCCGGATCATAGACGTCATGCTGGCCGGTGCGCTCGAGCGGACCCGCCAGCCGTCCGCCGATGGCATGGATCTTTCCCGCGACCGCGACCACCGCCATGTGGTCGCGCGCCTTCGGCAATGGCGCCGCCTCGCTCCACGTCCCGGTCGCAGGATCGTAGACCTCATGGGTTGCGACCGTCACGGCGTCTAACCCGCGTCCGCCGATGACGTGGATCTTTCCCGCGAGCACGGCGACGCCGACCGCGGCGCGCGGGGCCTTCATGGGCGCGAGCGTCCGCCAGCGATCGCTCGCGGGATCATATTCGAACACGACGTCGCCCGCGCCTTGATGCACCGAGGAGGTGAAGCCGCCGAAGGTGTAGATTTTGCCGTCGTGCACGGCGACGCCGAGATGATCGCGCGGCTGCGGCAGCGGCGCGCGCTCCCGCCAGCGATCCGTCGCCGGATCGTATTCCTCGTTGCGCGGCACCGCTTTGCCCGCGACCCCGCCGCCGAGCGCGAAGAGCTTGTCGCCGACCGCCGCCGCCGCGACCTCGCCGCGCACCGCCGGCATCGGTGCTTTCTGGGTCCATTTTCCGCTCGGCGCTTGCGACCGCGCGGCGGTGCCGAGCGCGGCAACCGTGAGTGCGACGGCGAAAGCAAGCGGCAGCGAAACGATGCGACAACCCATACGAACCTCCAATTCTTCCGAGCGCCGCGCGCGCTTGAGTGCTAATCGACAGCCGAGGGCTCGCGCGCAATGTCGAGCGTGGCACGCGTGACCGCGACCTCGCCGGTCGCGGTCAGCCGCACCACGTTGACGGTGCCGGCGTATTCCGGCGAGCCGGAATAATAGGCGGCAACGGCTCCGACCTTTGCCGCGCGATTCCAGTGCCCGAGCGCGATGTAGTCGGCGCCGGTGGCCTTGAGCTCGTCGTCGCCGATGAGCCAGGACGGACGCAGGCGGATGGTTCGATCCGGCACCGGTACATAGTGTCCGTGCGCCACCGCGATCTGCCAACGGGTCGAGCGCGGCCGCAGTCGCTCGAACGGAATCATGTCGCCGTAGTCGCGGTGCGGACGGCCCCAAATCTCCAGACCCAGATCCGCGAACACGACGGCCTCGTCATGGGTGACGCCGAGCACGTGAAGGTTCTCGACCGCGGCCAGCGCGCCGTTGTGATAGACCGCGTCCGGCACCACGGGATCGTGGTTGCCGGGCAACAGCACGACGGGCAGCGCCGCAGCCGAAATGACCGCGGCCGTTCGATCGAGCACATCGATCGGCACGCGATGGCAATCGAAGGTGTCGCCGGCCAGCACCACCACGTCGGCGCCAGCCGCGCGAGCCGCGCTCAGGACGCCGGAGAGCCCGGCGGTGCCGTCACCCCCATGCAAGCGTGCAGTGTAGTCATGATCTATGTGCAGGTCGGAGCTGTGAACGACCACGATATCCCGGGACGGCGCGGCAGGCGGCATGGGCGCCGAACATAGACATCCCAGCCTGCTTGGCAATCGAGGGGGCCATCGGCATGGCAATACCTGCCGCGCTCGGAGCGAGGTGCTTCTTTTGCGTGGAATGCGACCGCCCCTCATGTCTATGTCGCCAATCCGACATTGGAGAACGCTTTTCCGTCCACTCACGTTCGGGGGGTCACGAGTTTGCCCAGGTTGGCTGATTGCGTTGCGGCCAAACGCGTATCGGGGAGCGTAAACATGAGTCCCAACAACATCTACCGCAACAACGCGCAAGACTGCTTGCGGATGGCGCAAGCGACACCGGACGAGCGCGACAAGCCCTTCTGGCTCACGTTGGCGCAATCTTAGCTGCGCCTCGCCGAGCATGCGGCGCGCGACGGCGACGAATTGGAAACGCACGAGCCCCCCGTCGGCTCAGACACGCATTGATCATCTCGCGGTCAGTCCCGATCGTCCGCAAACGGCAGATCGTATCCGCGTTCACTCAATATTGCGCCTTGGCGTTTGCGCCGCAGGTCACTGCGGCGAACGAGCATGTGCGCGTCAGTCCACCTTGGCTCCCGATGCTCTAACCACCTCAGCCCATTTTGGAATCTCGGACTTCACATACGCGCGAAGCTCCTCGGGCGTGCCGCCCACCACGTCGATGCCGAGGTCCGTCAGGGCTTTGCGCACGAGCGGATCGTTGACGGTCGCGACGGTCGCGCGATGCAGCGTGGCGATGACGTCCTTCGGCGTCCCCGCCGGCGCCACGAGCGCGTGCCAGGTCGTCGCCTCGAAGCCGGGAAAGCCCGACTCGGCGATGGTCGGGACCTCGGGCAATACCGCTGTCCGCTTGAGCGTCGTGATCGCGAGCGCGCGGATCGTGCCGCTCTGGATGTGAGGCAGCAACGGCGACGGCGGATTGAACGCCATCGGAACGTGCCCACCGATGACGGCTTGCAGCGCCGGCCCGGTGCCGCGGAACGGCACATGCGTGATGTCGATCTTGGCTTCGAGCTTGAGCAACTCGCCGGCGAGATGCGCCGGCGTGCCGTTGCCGCCCGAGCCGAAGCTGAGCTTGCCGGGATTGGCTTTCGCGTACGCGATCAACTCGCCGAGCGACGCCGCCGGCACCGACGGATTGAGGTAGAGCACGTTGGTCTGGGTTCCGATCAGCCCGATCGGCTCGAAATCCTTTTCCGGATCGTAGCCGATGTTCTTGTAGAGGCTCACGTTGATCGCGAGCAGGCTGCCGGTCGCGAGCAGCAGCGTATAGCCATCGGGGGCCGCGCGCGCGACCGCGGCGCCGGCGATGCTGCCTCCGGCGCCGGCGCGGTTCTCGATCACCCAGGGCTGTTTGAGGATCTCCTCCATCTTCTTGGTGAGGATGCGCGCCATCACGTCGCTCGGCCCGCCGGGCGCGAAGCCGATCATCAGCGTGATCGGTTTGCTCGGATAGTCGGCTGCGCGCGCGAGCGGTGACGCA
>Ga0306919_10001417_pt1 | contig 11494 bp, 10 predicted proteins | sample flu12Cox44000172_FD_203764 | JGI IMG/M metagenome (GOLD analysis project Ga0306919, IMG submission 203764) | Lab enrichment of tropical soil microbial communities from Luquillo Experimental Forest, Puerto Rico - flux4day.12C.oxic.44.000.172 (v2)... | ecosystem: Environmental > Terrestrial >... | reverse complement strand
AGGTCGGACGGCACTTTCTGGATTTCGCGGCCCCGCAGCTTGATGGTGCCGGCATCCGACGGAAACAGGCCGGAGATCAGGTTGAACAGCGTGGTCTTGCCGGCGCCGTTCGGACCGATCAGCGCGTGGATTTCGCCGACGCTGATTTGCAGGCTTGCGTCGCGCACTGCGCGGATACCGCCGAAATGTTTTGAAACGTCGTTGACCTCCAGCACCACGCCTTCAAACGCCTGCGGTTTCAGGAAGGCCGGCGGCGGCAGATCGTTGTAGATCTTGCGCTTGCTCATGGCGGCGGCTTCCTCCGGCGGAGGTTTCAGGCGCCGCATCAGTTGGTTCCAGATGCCGACCAGGCCTTCCGGTGAAAACATCACAAAGCCGGCAAAGGTGAGTCCGAACAGCAAGAGCCAGTTCGCGGTCCAGATCGAAAACAATTCGCGGAACAGGATGAAGAACAGCGCGCCAAGCGCGGGGCCCAGCATGCTGCGCATGCCGCCGATCACGACCATGGCGAGCAGTTCGCCTGCAAACGGCACCGACACGGCATCCGCCGAGACCAGGTAGTTCTGGAAGCCGATCAGCGCGCCGGCGAGCCCCGTCACCATCGCCGAGATCACGAACACCGCCAGCTTGTAGCGCTGAACCGGATAGCCCTGAAAGGTGGCGCGCAGTTGGTTCTCGCGGATCGCGACCAGCACATGGCCGAAGGGTGAGCGGGCCAGCCTCAGCAGCACATAGAGTACGGCGAGCGCAATGACCGCGACCGTAACGTAATAGGTGAGCGCGTTGTCGAGGCTGAACGGCCCGATCGTGCCGCGCTTCAAACCGCCAAGGCCATCTTCGCCTCCGGTCACCGCGCTCCAGCGGAAAGCGATGGTGTAGCTCAGCGCGGCGAGCGCGAGCGTCAGCAGTGAGAAATAGACGCCGCGTCGCCGCAGAATGATGATGCCGACGATCGTCGAGACGATCGCCACAACGACCATCGACAAGGCGAGCGGCAGCCAGATCTGGTCGCGAAACCAGTTGAGCTGGATCAGGCCCGCCGCATAGGCGCCGATGCCGAACCAGGTCGAATGGCCGAACGAGACCAGCCCGGTATAGCCGATGCAGAGATTGAGCCCCAAGGCCGCGATCGAAAGTGCGACCACCATGATGCCGGTGTTGAGTGACAGCCCGAGCGCCTTGAGTGCCAGCGGCAAGGCGACCATCGCCAGCGCCGCGAGCCAGAGCGGCCGGTATTTTTCGGTGCGCGAGGTCGTCATTCGAACTTCTCGATCCGCTCGCCGAGCAGCCCGCGGGGCCGCACCAGCAGCACCAGGAACATCAGGATGTAGATCGATGCTTCGCCGGCCGCAGGCACGAAGTGAATGGTGATGCCGCGCACGACGCCGACCAAAAGCGCCGCGATGACGACGCCCCAGAAGCTGCCGAGGCCGCCGATCACGACGACGACAAAGGCAACTGTAATGATCTCGGCGCCCATCGCCGGATGCACGATAGTGATCGGCGCAAAGAACGCGCCGCCGAGCGCAGCCATGCCGACGCCGAGCATGACGACTGCCGTCATATAAGGCTCCAGGCGGATGCCGAGCGAGGCGACCATGTCGGGTCGTTGAATGCCGGCGCGCACCACGCGGCCGAACGAAGTCTTGTGCAAGAGCAGCCAGACGCCGAGCAGCACCGCGGCGACCACGGCGAGGATCAGGAGGCGATAGCGCGAAAACAGGAAGTCGCCGACAAAGACCGAGCCGCGGAAGGCGGGTGGGATCGACGCGGAGAGGGGCGCGGCACCCCAGATGATGCGGATCGCCTGTTCTGTGACCATGGCGAGCGCGAAGGTCACGAGCAGGCTCAGGATCGGATCGGCGGTATAGAAGCGGCGCAGGATGAAGCGCTCGAAGACGATGCCGAGAATTGCGACGGCGACCGGCGAGATCACCACGGCCGGGCCAAAACCGAGATATTTGGTGATCTCGACAGAGGCATAGGCGCCGAGCGCGTAGAACGCGCCGTGCGCGAGATTGACGATGCCGCCCACGCTGAAAATCAGCGACAGCCCGAGTGCGATCAGAAGATAATAGCCTCCGAGCACGAGGCCATTCACCACCTGTTCGAGCAGAAATCCGAACTGCATGGCTAGTGGTCCGATTCTAACATTCGCACTCGATTTTGGCAGGCTCGTTAGCGAATGCTGGAATCAAGGGACCACTGGCAAGCCTGGGCTCATCGTGGACCTCTGGGTTTGACATTCGCCTGCGAACTCGCGGGAGGCGCGGAGCGAATGTCAAATCCGCTCCACGGTATCCAGAAGAGCGACAGCCTCGATTACATCGAGCAGGGATTCTGTTCCTTGGTGAGCGCGATCGATTCCAGCGGTTCGTTTGCACCCGGGATCGCCGCGCCCAGTTCCAGCGTCTCCCATTGGTCCTTCGCCTTGCCCTTGGCCTTGACGGTGAAGGGATATGCTTCCTGCATGAGCTGGTGATCCCAGCTTCGGAAATAGCCCTTGCGTCCTTTGAGGATGTCGAACTGCGTTTCCTTTTCGAGATAGGCGATCAGCTTGTCGGTTTCGGTCGATTTGGTCTCGTTGATCGCCTGCGCCACGATCTTGAGCGAGGCATATTCGATCCAGGCATGGTTCTCCGGCGGCTTGCCGTACTTTTTTATGAAGCCCTCGACGAACGTCTTTGAGGCCGGCACGTCGAGCGTGTGGTACCAGACGGTCGGCCAGGTGCCGCTCAGATTGCCATCGCCGGCCGCCCAGGCATCCGCAGTGTTGAGATTGAAGCCGACGATCGGGTAGGGCAGGCCGAACTCGGCATATTGCTTGATCAGGTTGGTGACCTGATTGCCGGCAAGGTTGGAGCAGACCACGTCGGGCTGCGACTGGCGGATTTTCAGGAGATACGGGCTGAAGTCGGTGACGTCGGTTGCGACCAGCTCGTCGCCGATCAGCTTGCCGCCATTGGCGTCGAAGAACGCTTTGGCCGCGCGCGCAAGATCGTGGCCGAAAATGTAGTCGGCGGTCAGCGTGTAGAACTTCTTGTCCTTCATCATGTTCTCGCGCACCAGCGCTTTGCCGACCGCATTTACCATCACGGTGCTCGGAATGTCGACATGGAAGGTGTATCTGTTGCAGTTCTTGCCGCGCAGCGCGTCGGAGCGAGCGCCGATCTGCATGAACAAACGCTTGTTGCGCTCGGCGACCTGCATGATGGTCAGCGCCGAGGCCGAATTGATTTCGCCCATCAAAAACGCGACGCCATCCTGGTCGAGCATGCGTTGCGCCTTGGTTGCGGCGGTGGCGGGATTGACGGAATCCTCCGAGAGGATGTCGAGCGGCCGCCCGGCGACGCCGCCGGCCGCATTGATTTCTTCCGCCGCCATGCGAATGCCGAGTTGCGCATAGGCGCCGAGCGCGCCCAAAAATCCGGTAAGCGGCGTGAGATGACCGATCCTGATTTTGTCAGCCTGCGCACCGACGATCGCAGGAAAGCCGATGGTCGAAGCGCCGGTAAATGCGGCGCCGGCCTTGATCAATGTGCGTCGGCTGAAGCGGGTCGTCATGGCTGATCTCTCTCCCTTCTGGCTCTGTGCGCGCTGCCTCCCTTCCAGACCGCTATGCGAGGATGTGAGAGAGGGTTTTCTATTGTCGGATAATATCGGCGGTCGTGGCCCGCACTGTCAACCGGCAAAAAACACGGCCTTTGTTTTCGCCCTACGCCCGCTTTGCGGTGCGCGTTGCGCCGAACTCGGCGGACAGGCGCCCTGCTGCGGCTTGAACGGTCTGTGCGCTCGCGTGCAGGGCCTGATTGGAGAGCCGCCAGATCGGACCGGAAATGCCAAGCGCGCCCACGACCTGTCCCGTGAAATCGGTGACCGGCACCGCCACGCAGCGCACTTCCGGATTGAATTCACCGTCGTCGAAGGCAATGCCGGTGCGCTTGATCTCGGCAATCTCCCGCATCAATGCCGGGATTTCGGTGATCGATTTGGGCGTTGAGGGTTTCAGCTCGACGCGCTCGAGGAAGCGTTCGAGTTGATCGGGACGGAGCGAAGCGAGGATGATCTTGCCGAGCGCAGTGCAGTGAGCGGGGCGAACCACGCCGACGCGGTCGGTGAGCTGAAAGGCGCCGGGCCCGCTGGTGCGCGCGATCACGACGACGGTATCGCCCATTCGCACCGCAAAATGGCTGCTCTCGCCGGTTTGTCGCGACAACTCCTCCAGAATGGGTGTTGCGACATTGACCATTTCGATTTCATCGAGCGCGCTTGCCGCAAGCGCAAACAGCGGCCTGCCGACGCGATAGCGTTTGGATTCTTTCTCCTGGCGCAGATAGCCGAGCGAGACCAGCGTTTTCGCCAGATGAAAGGTGGTGGAATTGTGCAGGCTCACGAGCTTGCTCAATTCGGCAAGGCCAATGCCCTCGCGATGCCGCGCGACCTCTTCGAGAATCGCAAAAGCACGTCCGAGCGACTGCACGCCCGCACGCTGCCGGTCCTCCGCCTCGTCGTCGATGTCGGTTGTCGCCTGGACCGGCTGCACCAGTTTCGCGACCGTCGCTTTGCGCAGGTTTGCCGGCTTTTCGCTGATCTTTTGTCTGGGTCGTGATCTCACCGGATTAGGCCTCCACGCGACGCATGAGCCGAACGCTCTTTCCTGTTTCTGGCCGCTGCTATGATTCCCTACAAACTGAGGCAATCTATCACAATATTAATTGACGTACAGCATTATGAGAAATAGGGTGCCGCGCGCCCCGGGGCAGCAGCCGGCGTATCCCTCTGGCTTTCGCCATAGTCGAACGAACGAGGAGAGGGTCCGATGTCAGGAAACAGGCTCAACGGTGCCCAGGTCATCGTCGACTATCTGATCCAGGAGAAGGTGCCGCAGGTGTTCGGCCTGTGCGGCCACGGCAATATCCAGTTCATCGACGCGCTCTACGAGCGTTCGTCGGAAATCAAGACCATTTCGGTGCATCACGAGAGCGTCGCGGGATTCATGGCCGACGTTTACTATCGCGTTTCGGGACGGCCGACCGCGACGTTTACCTCCTGCGGCCCCGGCTCGGCGAACCTGCCGATCTCGCTTGCGAACGCCTTTCTCGATTCGGTGCCGTTCATGGCAGTGACCGGCAATGTGCCGACCAGCCAATTCAACCGCGGCGCATTCCAGGAAATGTACCGTCACTATCAGGCTGACTTTCCCTCCACCGTGCGCTCGATCTGCAAGAAAGTGTTTCAGCCGACGCGCGGCGAGATGGTGCCGCTCGCGGTTCGGCAAGCCTGGAAGACCATGATCACGGGGCGTCCGGGGCCGGTGGTCCTCGACGTCCCCTTCGACGTCTTCATGGAGAGTGCGGCAGAGGAGGCGCCGAAGGCGATCGAATGGAACGCCAACATTTCCTGCCGCTGCGGCGCCGATCCCGAAGGCGTTGCGAAAGCGGTCGATATGCTGCTGTCGGCTGAGCGGCCGGTGATGCTGGTCGGGCAGGGCGTGCGCTATGGCGGCGCGTGTGAAGAGCTGAAGCGGCTCGCCGAGCGCTTGCAGATTCCGGTTGCGGCGTCGGCGAGCGGGTTGGGCGCGCTCGACGTCAGCCATCCGCTCGCGCTCGGTCTGGTCGCTCGCGCCGGCCACTACCAGGCCAATCACGCCACGCGTCAGGCCGATGTGCTGCTCGCGCTCGGCGTGCGCTTCGACGATCGCACCTCGAGCTCGTGGATCCCGGGTTATTCCTTCACGATTCCGCCGACAAAGTTGATCCACGTCGACATCGACCCGGAAGAAATCGGCCGCAACTATCCGGTTACGCTTGGCCTGATGGCCGACGTGCGCACTTTCCTGCGCCAGATCAACGCTGAGCTTGATCGCCGCGCCGATCTAAACGTCAAGCAGGATGCGCGCAGGAAGTGGCTGGCGCAGATCGACATCTATCGCAAGGAATGGGACAGGTTCGTCGCGCCCGGCTTTTCCGACGACAGCTCGCCGGTCAACCCGCAACGCGCGGCGCTCGAGATCGACAAGGCCCTGCCGGAGGATGCAATCCTCGTCAGCGACATCGGCGTGCATCACAACTGGCTGCTCGGCTTCTGCAAGCCGAAACGGCCGGACTCCCTGATCGGCTCGATGGGCTTCGGTCCGATGGGGTTCGGTGTCGCCGGCGTGCTTGGCGCGAAATTCGCAGCGCCCGATCGGCCCTGCGTGTCGGTGTGCGGCGACGGCGCCTTCTTCATGCATGCCAATGTGCTCGGCACGGCCGTCGAATATAATCTACCCGTGGTCTGGGTAGTCTGGAACAACTACGCCTATGCGTCGATCCGGGGCCTGCAGCGCGGCTATCTCGGCGGAAGAGAGCTTGCCACCGACTTCCATGATCCCAGAACCGGCGAGCGCTACAATCCGGATTTCGCGGCGATGGCGCGCTCCTGCGGCATCGAGGGCGTGCGCGTCGATCGCGCCGGCGACATTGGTGATGCGCTCCGCCGGGCGATCGCCGCCAACAAGCCCTATCTGATCGACGTCGATATCGCCGCCGACGTCAACCCTGCCGGCGCCGGTGTGTGGGAATTGCCCGGGCTCGGGCAAAGCAAGGCGGGTATCGGCACGCGCTATCAGCCGGTCTGATCGTGAAGGGAGGAAACATGTCGCTCAAGGGCAAGAAGGTTGTTGTGGTCGGCGGTTCGTCCGGCATTGGCCTCTCGACCGCTGAAATGGCAAAGCGGGAGGGAGCCGATGTCATCGTCGCCTCGCGCAACGCTGCGCGGCTTGGCGCCGTGGCCGAAAAGCTGAACGCAGTCGCGATCGCAGCCGATGTCACCGACGACAACAGTGTCGCGAACCTTTTCCGCAACACGGGTCCGGTCGATCATGTCGTCGTCACGGCCGCGCAGCTTCGAACCGGTCCCTTCAAGACTGTCTCGATGGACGACGTGCGCGCCACCATGGACAGCAAGTTCTGGGGCGCCTGGCGGGTTGCCCGCGCCGCTGAGTTTCGCCAGGGCGGATCGCTCACACTGGTCTCCGGTTATTTGAGCATTCGACCGCGACAAAACTCGGCCATCATCGGTGCGGCCAACGGCGCGCTGGAGTCGCTTGCGCGCAGCCTCGCGCTCGAGCTCGCGCCGGTCCGCGTCAATGCGGTCTCGCCCGGGATCATCGATACGCCGATCCGCGCCGCGATGCCGGAAGAGGCGCGCCGCGATATGCTCGCCAAGACCGCGGCGGCGCTGCCCGTCGGCCGCGTCGGCGAGGGTGAGGACGTGGCGCTGCAAATCCTCGCCTTCATGGCCAACGGCTTTGCGACCGGATCGATCGTCTATCTCGACGGCGGAGCGCTGGTCACCTGACCGCCGCCACCAAAACCCGCGAACCCGGGAGGAGCGAAATGGCTTCGGACAACAACGGCGCATTCATCCGCAACATCGCCGAGGTGCCGTGGCGCGAATTTCCCAATCATTTCGGCGGCGCGTTGTCAAAACCGCTGGTGATGCCGGAGACGGCGGGCTCGCAACGCATCGACTACCGCATCTCGATGTACCAGCCGATGGCCTATGTGGCGCGCCACAAGCACAGGGTTCAGGAGCAGGTCTACCACGTCCTCGATGGCGAAGGCTTGATGGAGATCGGCAACGAGAAACGCGTCGTACGCAAGCACGACGTGATCTTCCTGCCGCCCGGCGTCGAGCACGCGATCTCGAACACAGGCCTGGTCGATCTGGTGTTTCTGGTCGTGACGTCGCCCGTCACCGACGACTGAAGCGCAATGGCCTCCGGTCGAAGCGCTAGCCGCTCGTCGCAAGACCCAGGCTCGCGTAGATCCGCCGCGCATAGACGCCGAATTCATCGGTCGTCTTGATCGGCAGCGCACGCGGAAACGGCAGCTCGATTTTGAAATATTCCGCCATGCGCGCAGGCGAGGCGGTCAGCACGGCGCAATGCGAAGACAGGAACACCGCCTCCTGGATCGAGTGCGTGACGAAGATGATGGTCTTGCCGCTCTCCCGCCAGATTTTCAGCATTTCCAGGTTCATCTGTTCGCGCGTCAGCGCGTCCAGCGCGCCGAACGGCTCGTCCATCAGGATCAGCTTCGGATCATGGATGAAAGCGCGTGCGATCGCCGCGCGCTGCTGCATGCCGCCGGAGAGCTGTTGTGGATATTTGTCCTCATAGTCCGAAAGCCCGACAAGGTTGAGCAGGTCACGCGCCCGCGTGCGCGCGGTCTTGATCGGCAGCCCCACGATTTCCGCCGGCAGCAGCACGTTGTCGAGAATGGTGCGCCATTTCAGGAGCAGCGCCTGCTGGAACACCATGCCGACGTCGCGCGCGGGATCGAACGCGGTGTGCGCGTTGCCTATCCTGACGCTGCCGCCGTCGGCGCCGTGCAGACCCGCCAGGATCTTGAGAACCGTGGTTTTGCCGCAACCGGACGGGCCGACAAGCGACACCAGTTCGCCCTCCTGCACGTCCATGGTGACGTCGGAGACGGCGAGAAACTCGCTGTTGCCGGATCGATAGACCTTGCGTACGTGGCGCAGGCTGATGAACGGTTCGCCCCCAATCATCCCAGCCATTTCTGCAAATTGGCGGCCACGAAATCGTCGTCGGAGAGATCGGCGTGCTCGTTGCAGACGCGGTCGATCTCCTTGAGCTGGCCGGGGCTCAAACCCTCGGCCGGGTCGAGGCACCAGATGCCGGCCATCAGCCCCTGACGCCGCAGCACTTCATGGCAGCCGGCGATGCAGCCGTGAAAATTGTTGGCCACGTCGAAGAACGCACTGTTGCAGTCGGTGACGCGGGCATCGAGCGCAAGCAGATCGGCCGGCACCGCCTGCCTGTTGCGCGCAGCCTTGCACATCTCGAACTGCCTGATCGCTGACGCGGTCCAGACCGACCAATGACCGAGCAGGCCGCCGCGGATATGGGTGCGGACCGCAACTCCGTTGTCGCGCAGATCGAAGGGCAGCGTAAGGTCGAGCAGAATATGATCGTCGTTGCCGGTGTAGAGCGTGATGCGGTCGAGTGCGCCGGCAGAAAAAACGCCGCGCAATACGTCGAGCGTGCGGTAACGGTTGAACGGCGCGATCTTGATCGCAATGACATTGTCGATCTCGGCAAACCGGCGCCAGAAATTTGCGCTCAGGATCACGCCGCCAACTGCGGGCTGCAGATAGAAGCCGACCAGCGGAATCTCCCGTGCCACCGCCCGGCAATGGGCGATGATTTCCTCCTCGGAGGCCGACTTCATCGCCGCGAGGCTGAGAAGGCCTGCGTGGTAGCCGATGCTGCGGGCGATATCAGCCTCGGCGAGCGCCTGCCTGGTCGGGCCGGAGAGGCCGGCGATCAGCGCCAGCGGCCGCTTGGTCCATTGCGATGCGGCGTCGGCTGCGAGCTCCAACACCGGCCGATAGAGGCCGACCTCCCGGATCGCGAACTGCGTGGTGTGGACGCCGACCGCAAGCCCGCCGCTGCCGGCGTCGATATAATAACGCGTCAACGCGCGCTGATGGACCTTGTCGAGATTGCGGTCGGCATCGAGGGCGAGCGGATGCGCGGGCAGCACCGTGCCCTCGGCGATCAGCCGACGCACGTCGGATTTGATCTGGCTGAAATGCATTTTGGCGCGTCCTTATCCGAATTCAGGGCCGGCGACGGCGAAGGGCAGCCCGGCGGCTTTCGTCCCGGCGCGACCGAAGCGCATGCGCTGGAACGGCCGCTCGATCGTCCAGCCGCCATTTGTGAGGCCTTGCAAGAAAATCTCTTGCGAGGCGACGGCGTCGATCAGGAGCGGGTGCTTCTCGTCGGCAGCGATGTCATGCACCATCGCAAGCGCATGTGTCGGCGTGCCGGCAAACAGCGGACCGATATGGCGCGCCGTGCGACCGTCGCGCACGAGCGCCATCGCGTCGCCATGCGACAGCAGCCGCGAAGTTGGGCGTTCGCTCAGCTCCCGCAGCAGATCGCGGCGGTCGAAGCCCATCGCGCGGATGTCCAGTTTGAGCAAATCGTCGAGCTTGCCGGGTGCGAGCTCGACATCGGCTTTCACCGTCGATGCTCGTTCAAACCGCAGCCGCCGCAACTGGATGGTGGGCGAGAAGCCGAGTGGGCCGTAGACGGCGGCACCCGCCGGCGTCGCGTCGAGCCAGGCGGTAACTCCGAGCCTGGTTGCCGCACCGATGCAGGCGTCGACCAGCCGTGTCGCCAGTCCGCGACGGCGCCAGTTGGCGGTGACCAGCACCATGCTGATCCATGCATCGCCATCGCTGTAAGGCAACAACGCCGCGCTTGCGATGACACGACCATCGCGGTCGCGCACGCCGAACACAATGCCCTTGGTGAGGAAGAAGCGCCAATCCGCCTCATTCTGGTTCCATTGCGCCTCGCTCGACAGCCGGGCGCCGCCTGCCGCATCGGCCTCGCCGAGTTGGACGATGGCAAGTTGCTCAGTAGCGTCCATCGCGGACCTCATATTTGGTGGGCTTGCCGAGAGACGGCATGGCGCGCGCAACCCAATCCGCAGTCCATTTGATCAGTTGCTCGGTGTCAACGATCGGCAGGCCGAACAGCTTCGTCGCCAGCGAGGTGTTGGTGAGCCAGGCGGTCGGCTCTTCCCTGCCTGTTATGACCGGCCTACACCCGAGCAAATCGCCGAACCTTGCCGCCAGATCGCGCACGGCGAGGATTTCGTGGCCTGAGACATTGATCGGCGAGGTCGGCGTCTCGCAGTGCGCAAGGCTTCGTAGCGCTTGCGATGATGCATCGCCTTGCCAGATGAAATTGACGTGACCGAGGGTGACGTCGATCGGCGTGCCGTCGCGCACCTTGGTCGCGATGTCGTGCAGCACGCCATAGCGCATGTCGATGGCATAGTTCAGGCGAAACAGTCTGCCAGGCGTCCTGAACGCGCGGGAAAAATATTCGAACATGCGCTCGCGGCCGACGCAGGATTGCGCGTACTCGCCGGGCGGGTTTGGTGGCAGGCTCTCGTCGGCACCTGCGCCGTCAATCGGTACAAAGGGATAAACGCAGCCGGTGGAGAAGGCGACGATCCGCGAACTGCGAAAGGCTTGCGCGACCAGCGCGGGGACATGGGCATTCATCGCCCAGGTCAGCGCCAGATTGCCTTCGGCGCCGAACTTGCGCCCGGCCATGAAGATGATGTTGGTGACCTGCGGCAAGCGGCGGATCGCAGCTTCGTCCAAAAGATCGCAGTGAATGGTTTCGATGCCGCGCGCCTTCAGCCATGGCTCGATGCCTGCTTCGCTGAAGCGCGCGACGCCGATGATCCGCCGCTCCGGCAGCGCAGCCTTTGCCAGCCCCGCGAGCGTCGGCCCCATCTTGCCGCCGACACCGAGAATCATGATGTCGCCATCGACTCTGCCGAGATCGTCGATCAGCGCCTGGCTCGGCCGGCACAACAGCTCGTCAAGCGCCGCAATATCGGGAATCGTCTCCGGCAGATTGTCGCGCAACAGCAGCATGTTTCTTCCTGTGATTACTATT
>Ga0306919_10001407_pt1 | contig 11515 bp, 10 predicted proteins | sample flu12Cox44000172_FD_203764 | JGI IMG/M metagenome (GOLD analysis project Ga0306919, IMG submission 203764) | Lab enrichment of tropical soil microbial communities from Luquillo Experimental Forest, Puerto Rico - flux4day.12C.oxic.44.000.172 (v2)... | ecosystem: Environmental > Terrestrial >... | reverse complement strand
CTCAGCCGCTCCAAGATGTCGGAGGGGCCGACTGCGCGCCGCATCTATATGAGCGACGGCGAGGTCAATCTGGCACTGCTGCAGTACAAAGGCGAGGTGGGCTCCGGGCTCAAGGATCCGGGCGCTTTCGTCGGCGTGCATCATTTCGGCTTCCAGGCCGACGATCTGAAGGCGCAGCAGGCGGCGATCGAGGCGGCCGGCGGGGAGTTCTTCTTCGACCTTGGCAAGGAAGGCGATGAAGGTTTCGAGAGGAAGTTCAAGGACCCCAACGGCATCATCTTCGACGTCAACGACACCGGCTGGACGATGACTTCAAGCAAAAAGCCCGCCAAGCAGACAGGCAGCCCCTGACATGCTCTAATTTTGCGCGAAGCCCGAACGTTGCGCCCAGCCGGTCATGCTGCTTTCCAGAATCGCCATCAGCCAATACATGACGATGCCTTCGATCGCGAGCGCAACGAGACCCGCGAAAATCAGCGGCACCTTGAACTGCGCCTGCGCCTGGAGCATCAGATTGCCGATGCCGTGGTTGGAGGCGATGCTTTCCGAGATCACCGAGCCGACGAATGCTAGCGTGATTGCAATCTTCAGGGAACCGAAGAAGTAAGGCAAGGTGCGGGGGATGCCCACCTTGCGCATGATGTCGAGCTTGGAGGCGCCGAGCGCCTTGAGCACATCCTCGAGCTCGGGCTCCATGGTGGCAAGCCCGGTCGCAACGTTGACCACGATGGGAAAGAACGAGATCAGGAAGGCGGTCAGCACCGCTGGAATGAATCCAATGCCGAACCACAGCACCAGGATCGGCACCACCGCGACCTTCGGAATGGCATTGAAGCCGATCATCATCGGGTAAAGCCCGGCGTAGATCGAGCGCGACCAGCCGACGAGAAGCCCGAGCAGGAGGCCGAAGCCGACCGCCATGCCGAAACCGAGCAGCGTGGTCGACAGCGTGAACAGCGAATTGCGATAGATCGGACCCCAGAACTCGACGAACGCCTCGGCGATCACGGTGGGTGGCGGCAGAAAGAATGCCGGGATGCCGAAGACACGTACCGCCGCCTCCCACAGGATCAGCAACGCGGCCGTATAAAGCCACGGCGCAAGCCGGACCCCGAGGTCGCTGTGCGTCACCGCCGAGGCAGCACCGTCATTCTGCTTTCCGATCGGCCGCGGGCGGCAGGAACGACGGGTCGAAGATATCGGCGGCTTTCGGCTTGCCGTTCTTGAACGCGTACGTCAGCGCGATCTGGTCGATCGATTTCGCCAGCCGGTCCATGTTCACTGACCCATAGCCGTCGGCTTTCACCTCACTGGTCAGAATATTGTCGTTGATCGCCATGCGCAGCCGCTCGAGCTCGACCGGCTTGGTAACGACATCGTTGCGCTTGAGCACCGATTCGACGGCGGTATCCGGGGTCTTGACCGTGTCCTTGAGCCCCCTGACCAGCGCGCGCAAAAACCCCTTCACGGCCTCCGGCTTGTCGGCCGCGAACCTGGGATTCACGAAGACGGCATTGCCGTAGAGATTGACGCCGTAGTCGGCCATCAGCATGACCACGATGTCATCGACCGGCACTCCCATCGATTTGAGGTTGATGAAGGACGAGAACGAGAAGCCGGTGATGGCGGCGACCTCGCCCTTCTGGAGCATCGGCTCGCGCAAGGGGAAACCGATGTTCTCGATCGTCACTTTCGTCGCGTCGATGCCGTTGGCCTGCACGAAGATCGGCCACTGGGCATAGGCGCCGTCGGCCGCCGGCGCGCCCAGCTTCCTGCCCTCGAGGTCCTTCGGCTTCGTAACGGCGAGGCTTTTGCGCGCCACAACGGAGAAGGCAGGCTTGTTGTAGAACATGAACACGGCCCTGATGGGCGCGCTCGGGTTGGCATCGCGGAACTTGATGAGCGAATTGATGTCGCCGATGCCCATGTCGTAGGTGCCGGGCGCGACCCGGTTGAGCGGCTCGAGCGAGCCCGGGGCGGTGTCGATGGTGACGTCAAGCCCCTCGGCCTTGAAGTAACCTTTGTCGATGGCAACGATGAACGGCGCTGCCGGACCTTCGAACTTCCAGTCAAGCGAGAACTTGATGGCCTGCTGCGCCGATGCCGGCCCGGCAAGGCACGCCAGCACGAGAACGAGCCCGATCGCTTCGAAGCGGACTGCTGCTGCCCTTAAAGCACGACGCATGTTGAATTTTCCTTTCTGAATTTTGGAACCTCTCGGGCCGATGCTGCCGCGGCAGAATAGCAAGGAACATGCCGAGAGGTTCAGGGCCGATCTTCCATATATCCAACGCCTTTGCTTAAAGATATAGCTGCACCTGCACGCGTGAGCGGCATGGCAATTCGCGTGCGCCAGGATGATGGACGGTCGACGATGAGCGCTTCGCTCGACGGACGGTTCGTGCGCAATGCCTGGTATGTCGCGGCGTGGAGCCGCGAGCTCGGACGCTCGCTCATGTCGCGGCGCATCCTCGGCGAACCGCTGGTGATGTTCCGCAAACAGGACGGGACGCCGGTGGCGTTCGTCGATCGCTGTCCGCACAAGCTCGCGCCGCTCTCGCGCGGCGAGCTCATCGGCGATCTGATCCAGTGCGGCTATCACGGAATGCAGTATGACAGCACAGGGACATGCGTCCGCGTCCCCGGCCAGCCGCCGATCCCGCCGGCGGCAAGATTGAAGAGTTTCGCGCTGGCCGAGAAGTACAATGCCGTATGGCTGTGGGCGGGCGATCCGGCGGCGGCCGACGCAAACCGGATCGTGGACATTCCGGAATACGACAGGCCCGGTTGGGGACTGGTCGATGGCCAATATCTGCATTTCGCCACCAGCTATCTCAACCTCACGGACAATCTGGTCGACCCCGCCCACACCAGCTACGTGCACAGGCGCACCATCGGCAATTCAGGCGGTGAGGATGTGCCGGTCAAGGTCGAGCACAGCGAAGGTCATATCGTCGCCTACCGCTGGGTGACCAATGCGGAGCCGGTACCTGTCATGAAGACCTATGGGTCGTTCAAGGGAAATATCGACCGCTGGCAGTATTATCATCTGTATCTGCCGTCGAACTCCTACGTCGATTTCGGCGCGGTCGATACCGGCGGCGAGCTCACGGAAAAGGCAAAGGAAGGCGGATTCCGTTCCTTCACCTACAACTTTCTCACTCCCGAGACAGCGGCCAGCACGCATTATTTCTGGCTTCACCTGCGCAATTACGGCGTCGGTATTGCGCAGGTGGACGCCGACATCGCGCGCGTCTACACGCAGACCTTCGAAGAGGACCGCGACCTCCTTGCCGCGATCCAGCAGCAACAGGAGGCAACCGGCGTGCGGGAATACGTGAAGCTGTCGATCGACCACGCGCCGGCGCGCGCCCGCCTCATGATCCAGCGCATGATCGAGGCGGAAGGCTGACGGTTGAGAAACCACCACACCCGCATCTGACGATGAACATCGAAGCGCCGATCGCAAAAGGCCATGCAATGATGGACCCGGTGCAACGGGCGCGGCAGCTGCGCCCGCTCATCGAGGCGGCGGCGCCGGCGATCGAGCGCCTTTGCGCGCTGACGCCCGAGCTGCTGGCCGCGCTGCACGATGCCGGCCTGTTCCGGCTGCTGCTGCCGCGCAGCTGCGGCGGCGAGGAGGTCGAGCCCGCAGTCTTTGTCGCGGCGGTCGAGGAGATCGCCAAGGGCGACGCCAGCACGGCCTGGTGCATGTCGCAAGGCTCGGGCTGCTCGGTGACCGCGGCCTATATCGAGCCTGCCGTCGCGCGGGAGATTTTCGGCGCGAGGGCGGCCGTGCTGGCCTGGGGGCCGGGCGGAGCGAACGCGAAGGCAACCGCCGTGGAAGGCGGCTATCGCGTGAGCGGGACTTGGCCCTACGCCAGCGGCAGCCGCCATGCGCAGTGGCTCGGCGGCCACTGCGCGCTGGTCGATGGAGAAGGCAAGCCGTGTCTCGGCCCGGATGGCAAGCCGGCCGAGCGAACCGTGCTGTTTCAGAAATCCAAGGCCGCCATTCGTGACGTCTGGCAGGTCGTAGGGCTCAGGGGCACGGGCAGCGACACCTATACGGTGACCGATCTGTTCGTGCCCACGCGCTACACGTTCGTCCGCGAATCCCCTGCCGATCGCCGGGAAGACGGACCGCTCTATCGCTTCACCAGCTACCAGCTTTATGGCGCGGGCTTCGCCGGCGTCGCGCTCGGCATCGCGCGCGCAACGCTCGATGCGTTCATCGCCATGTCCGGCAAGGTTCCGGCGCTTGCCTCAAAGGCGCTGCGGGAAAGTGCCGTGGTGCAATCCAGGATCGCAATCGCTGAGGCGCAATGGCGCTCCTCGCGCGCATTTCTCATGGAAACCCTCGACGCCATGTGGAAGATTGCATCCCGCGGGGAGGCCCTCGAATTGCAGCAGCGCGCCGCGTTGCGGCTGGCGGCCGTCCACGCCATTCATCAATGCAGGGAGGTCGTCGAGACCGCCTATCATCTCGCCGGCGGACCGGCGATCTTCGAGAAGGAGCGGTTCGAGCGGCGGATGCGCGACATGCACACGGTGGCGCAGCAGGTGCAGTCGCAATTCATCAATTTCGAAATGGCGGGCCAGGTCTTGCTGGGATTTCCCAGTTCGTCGAAACTGATCTGAGGCCGTCCACCCCGCTTTCGGCCATAACATCAATCGTCAGCAACCGTCATTCTCCATTCTCGGTCATGACCTCGATCAATCCTTCCATTGCATCGAGCGCCATCTCTCTTGCTTGCTCAAGGGTCTCACCATAGGTCACGAGACCGGGAAGCGCCGGACACGTAACGGTATAGCCACCTTCCGGCTCGGGATTGAAAACGAAAGTGTACGTTCGCGGCATTGCGCTGACTGTCTGACAAGCTGCCAATGCTGACTGATACCACATTGCCCCGAACATTGGACAACGCACGTCCGGTGGCACCCTGGCCGAGCCAAGGCGACCATGCCTGCAACTAGGAAAGCTGACCGCCCTTCCAAAAGCCGTGCGTTGGTTACCCGACCGAACCATGCGCAAACTCTTGCCCCGCTGGCAAGCGCATCTGGTCGATCGCCGCGAGCACGCGCTCGGGCGTGGCGGGCGCATCGAGCAACGGCGCATGGCGATAGTCCGCGAGACTCGCGATGGCGTCGCGAATGGCGAGAAAGACCGAGATGGCGAGCATCAGCGGCGGCTCGCCCACCGCCTTCGAGCGGTAGATGGTCGCCTCGCGGTTGGGCGCGTCGGCCAGGATGCGCGCATTGAAGGCGGCAGGCACGTCGCGGCTGCCGGGGATCTTGTAGGTCGAGGGTCCATGGGTGCGCAGCCGGCCGTCGGCGTCCCAGCACAGCTCCTCGCTGGTGAGCCAGCCCATGCCCTGCACGAAGGCGCCCTCGATCTGTCCGAGATCGATTGCGGGGTTGAGCGAGCGGCCGCAATCCTGGAGGAGCTCGGCACGCAGGACGCGCGTCTCGCCGGTCAGCGTGTCCACCGCGACCTCGGCTGCGGCCGCGCCGTAAGCGAAATAGAAGAACGGACGGCCGGTGTTGCTTGCAACGTCCCAGTGGATCTTCGGAGTACGGTAGAAACCGGCCGCCGAGAGCGACACGCGCTTCTCCCATGCGAGCGCGGCAAGCTCGGCAAAGGAGAGGCTGCGATTGCCGGCATAGACGCGGTTCGACGCAAACACGATGTCGCCTGCCGGCACGGCGAAATGCTCCGCCGCCACCGCGCTCATGCGCGTCTTGATCTCCTCGCAGGCGGCCATGGCGGCCATGCCGTTGAGATCGGAGCCCGACGACGCCGCCGTCGGCGACGTGTTGGGGACCTTGGCGGTGCTGGTGGCAGAGACGCGCACGCAATCGAGATCGATCTGGAATACCTCGGCCACCACCTGGGCGACCTTGATGAATAGCCCCTGCCCCATCTCGGTGCCGCCGTGGTTGAGCACCACGCTGCCGTCGGTATAGACGTGGACGAGTGCGCCGGCCTGGTTGAGCGCCGCCCGGTTGAACGAGATGCCGAACTTGACCGGCATGGCGGCGAGGCCTTTCTTGAGAACCGGGCTCGCACTGTTGAAATCCGCAACCGCGCGCCGCCACGCGGCCAGATCAACTGAGCGGTCGAGCTCGTCGAACACGCGCTCGATGATGTTGTCCTCGACCTTCATGCCGTACGGCGTCACGTCGTGGCGGCCGATGCCGTAGAAGTTGCGCCGACGCACGAGATCGACCGCAAGGCCGAGCCGCCGCGCGACCGTCTCGATGATGGTCTCGATTGCGAGCATCGCCTGCGGCCCGCCGTAGCCGCGAAAAGCGGTGTTCGACACCATGTTGGTCTTGCAGCAGAGGCCGCGCAGGCGGGCGTTGGGCAGGAAATAGCAGTTGTCGACATGGCAGAGCGCGCGGGTGAGCACGGCCGGCGTGTGGTCGGCCACATTGCCGCCGTTCGCGGCGAGCACGAGGTCGAGCGCGAGAATACGACCCTCGGCATCGAAGCCCACGTCGTAGCGGAACAGGAACGGGTGACGCTTGCCGGTCGCACGCATGTCGTCGTCGCGCGGCAGCCGCAGCTTCACCGGCGCGCGCGCCTTCCAGGCCAGCACGGCGGCGATGCCGGCGACGATGGTCGCCTGGCTTTCCTTGCCGCCGAAGGCGCCGCCCATGCGCCGCACCTCCACGGTCACAGCGCTAAAGGGAAGCCCAAGCAGATGCGCCACGCCGTGCTGGACCTCGGTCGGATGCTGGGTCGAGCTCCACACCGCCATGTCGCCGGTCTCGCCGGGCACCGCGAGCGCGATCTGTCCTTCCAGATAAAAATGGTCCTGCCCGCCGCAGCGCAATTCTCCGGACAATCGATGCGGCGCAGATTTGAGCGCAGGCTCGACCGCGCCGCGCACCATGAGCTGAGGCGGCGCGACGTAGCTCTCGCGTGCGATCGCCTCCTCAATGGTGAGCACGGCCGGCAACGGCTCGTATTCGATGTCCACCAGCTTCGCCGCCGCGCGTGCCTCATCGAGCGTCATTGCCGCGATTGCCGCCACCGGCTGGCCTTCGCATTCGACCACGCCGGCAGCGAGCGCAGGCTCGTTCGTGCGAATGGGAGCGATATCGTTCCTGCCCGGGATATCGGGAGCGGCGATTGCCGCAACCACTCCGCGCGCGGCACGCGCGCGCGAGAAATCAATTCGCCGGATGCGGGCATGCGGATGCGGGCTGAGCACCAGCGCCACCTCCAATGTACCCGGCACATTGGGGACATCGTCGAGATAGCGCGCGGCGCCCGTGACGTGGCCAATCGCGCTGTCGTGGCGCACGGCGGCATGGACGCCGCCGTGAATGCGTCCGAGCGGCTCGTTCACAGGGCCTCCACGCGCAGCGGAACGTCCGACGACGTCTCCCATTGGAAGCGGCGGATGAGATTCGCCGCGGCGCGCAACCGGTAACCGGCGCAGCCGCGATGATCAGAGATCGGTGTGAAGTCGCGCGCGAGTGCGGTATCGATATCGTCGAGCGCCGCCAGGCTCCAGGGCCGCCCGTTGATAGCCTGCTCGACACTAGTGGCGCGCATGGCGCGCGGCGCCATACCGCCATAGGCAGCGCGCAGCTCATGCACGTTGCCGTCCTGGCACTCAAGACGGAAGGAGGCGATCACCGTGGAGATGTCCTGATCGAAGCGCTTCGAGAGCTTGTAGCAGGCAAAATGCAGCCCTGGAGCGAGCAATGGAATGCGAACGGCTGCGACCACCTCGCCGGGTCGCAGGGCGGTCTTGCGATAGCCGGTCACGAACGATTCCACCGTCACGATTCTCTCGCCGGCGCGTGAGAGAAGCCTTACCGCCGCCTCCAGCGCGATCAGGCAGGCAATGGTATCGCCGATCGGCGACGCAGTTACGAGGTTGCCGGCGATCGTTCCGAGATTGCGGATCTGACGCGAGCCAATGCGGCGCACGAGCGCTCCGAACGAGGGGAAATGCCGGTCGATGTGCGCAAGCGCCTGCGTGTAGGTCACCGCGCCGCCGAGCTCGAGCATGTCCGGCCCGGTCGCAATCGTCGCCAGCTCGTTCACCGCATCGAGCGCGATCACCACGGGGAACGCCTCGCGCTCCTTGCTCGCACGCAGCCCGAGATCGGTGCCGCCGGCGAGCAGCAGCGCATCCGGATATTGCGCAAGCGCAGCAAACAGCTCGCCGAGCGAGCGCGGGCGCAGAAACACCTGGCCGTCTGCGCCATAACTGTTGCATGCCGGCAAGCTCGCGAGCGCAGCGCCGGTGGCCGCCTCCTGCGCCACAAACCGATCGGCGGGCCCCGGCGCAATGCGCCGGCAGGCCTCCACGATGGAGCGGTATCCGGTACAGCGGCAGAGATTGCCCGCCATTGCCTCATGAATGAGGGAGGCGTCCGCGCCCTCCCCGCCGTGATGAAATGCAAACATCGCCATCACGAAGCCGGGCGTGCAGAAGCCGCACTGGGTGGCATCGGCATCGAGCAAAGCCTGCTGCACGGGATGCAGCGTGCCGTCCGGCGCCGCCAGGCCCTCGACCGTGAGGACTTCGCAATTGGCGATCTGCGGCAGCAGCATCAGGCAGGAATTCACCGCTTCGTATCGCAGTGATCCGTTGCGCTCACGGCCGAGCACGATGGTGCAGGCGCCGCAATCGCCTTCGGCGCAGCCTTCCTTGGTCCCGGTGAGGCGCGCGCGCGTTCGCAGCCAGTCGAGCACCGTCATGCTGGGAGGGGCGCTCTCCTCGCGCGACGGCTTTCCGTTCAGCAGAAAATGGACGGCTGCCATGACAAGTGCTCAGGTTTGCAGCATTATGCCGGCGGCGCAACCCAATGGTGACCGCATGCGAGCTCGAACGCAAAGCCTGTGCCGGATTGCTGCGAGCGCGGCACTCGCAATCGCCTTTGCCGCGGCGGCGTGGCAGCAGGCTTGCGCGCAGGCAGCGCAGAAGGTGACGGTACGCTTCACCTGGAAGCTCAAGGGCGAATATGCACCCCTCTTTGTCGCATTGGACAAGGGCTATTACACGTCCGAAGGTCTGGACGTCGATCTTGCGGAAGGCTCCGGCGCCCAGACCGTCCTGAAACTGCTCGCAGGCGGGAACGAAAAATTCGGCTACGGACCGGCGGTATCGGCGGCGCAGGCTGTGAGCCAGGGGTTCCCGGTCAAGGTGATCGCGCTCTATCAGACGCGGGCGCCCATGGGCGTCATCTCCTTCCCCGAGGTGCCGCTCAAGACACCGAAGGATCTGGAAGGCAAGCGACTGGCGATATCGGTCGGCGAGACGTTCGGCGACATGCTCGGTCCCTTCACCCGCATCAACCATGTCGACATGAGCAAGATCCAGCGGATCCAGATGGATGCCTCAGCGCGCAGCGCGCAGTTTCTCACCCGCAAGATCGACGTCATGTCGGTGTATCTGAGCAACGAGCTGCCGCAGCTGGAGAAACGGGCGGGCGTCAACTTCAACGTCCTGCGCGTGACCGAGTACGGCTTGAACCTTTTGGGCGCCTCCATGATCGTTGGCGAGGCGTTTGCCGACAATAACGCGACCACCGTCAGGAAGCTGCTGCGCGCGACCGCCAAAGGCTACCGGGATGCCATGGCCGACCCGAAGCATGCGGCCGGGATCATGGCCAAATACATGAAGGTACCCGAGGACCCCGATGTGCTCGACAAGCAGGTCGAAGCGACGGTGATCTCAACCAATGCGCCCGCGGGAAAGCCGCTCGGTTGGCAGGAGAGCGCAGACTGGGAAGCCAATCTGTCGATGCTCATGGAGACCGGGGGAATCTCCGAAGTCAGGCCGCTCGGCGCCTATTACACCAACGATTATCTGCAGTAGGTCGAGTTTCCCGGCTTAAGATTGCGGACAGAGGCGACGCATGCGTCGCCCCTGTAAATTAAAGAGGCAGCGATGATGACGACAGTCGAGGAATTGTCCCACTCGCCGGCCGCGCCCGGGCGGCTCGGCGGATGGATCAGCCGCAACGGCCCCGTGCTCGGCGTCTTTGCAGCCGTCTTCGCGCTGTGGGAGATCGCGGTTCGCGCATTGAGCATTCCGGATTACATCCTGCCTGCTCCCTCGGTGATCATCGCGAAGATCGTCGTCTCCTGGCAGCTGCTGCTGTCGAACGCCATCGTCACCTTGCAGGAGATCCTGCTCGGATTCGGGCTCAGCGTGCTTGTCGCCATCCCGCTCGCCGTCGCGGTGGTCTATTCCGGAATTTTGAGCGCGTCGCGTTTCCGTTCATGGTGTCGCTGCAGACCATCCCGAAAGTGGCGCTGGCGCCGATTCTGGTGATGTGGCTCGGCTATGGGATCCTGCCGAAGGTCATGGTCGCATTCCTGATCTCGTTCTTCCCCATCGTCATCAACTCGGTGATCGGCATGCGCTCGGTCGAGAAGGAGATGATCTATCTCGTATAGAGGCGCAAGCTAAGCTCCGAGGTTTTCGACGGAATATTCAAGTTATCCTTAGTTCATCGGCGCTTCTTTAACACCAATTCCCGACAGGCTCCACCCCGAAGCGACCGGAGTTTGATGACTAATGTTGACTACCTGATGACTAGTTTGGCATACTCGTTCCGTAGCCCTGCTGACTAGTCATCAGATACTCGTGCGGCTGAGGGCTAGTCATCAATCGGGCCGCCAATGGGAGTGATCGAAATGGCAACAGCGAAATTGACGAAATCAATTGTGGAGCGACAGCAACCGGGAACGGTGATTTGGGATCAAGCAGTGAGTGGGTTCGGCTCGCGCCGACAGAGGGATGGCGTCTACTACATCCTCCGCTATCGCTTTGCTGGAGTGCAACGACAAATATCGATTGGTCGCCACGGTAGCCCATGGACCGTCGATCAAGCTCGAAGGGAAGCGCAGAAGATTCTTGGCGTCATCGTTGGTGGCAGTGATCCGCTCGCGAAGCAATCTTCCGCCGAGGTGTTCGGCACTTTGGTGAAACAATACCTTGAGCGCAAGCGGTCGAGCCTTAGACCCGAGTATTTCGCGGCGGTCCAACGGCACTTAGTCGAGCATGGCAAATTCTTTCATGCGAAGAAGCTGGGCGATATAGACCGGAGAGCTGTCGCCATCCGGTTAGCGGAGATTGAAGCAGGCTCAGGCCCCACGGCACGTAATCGTGTCCGGTCCTCCTTTCAATCCTTTTTCACATGGGCGATCCATGAAGGGTTGATCGAAACCAATCCGGTGCAGGGCACAGCGCGAGCTGATGAACGTGGGAGCCGGGATAGGGTCTTAACCAAAGCCGAGATCGTGAAGGTCTGGACTACCCTCGCCTCTAGGCTTCACGTTGATTTCCTCGATATTGTCCACTTGCTCTTGCTGACAGGGCAAAGGCGGATGGAGATCGGCGGACTAATGTGGAGTGAGGTTGACTTAGACAACCGGATTATTCGCCTGCCGCCAGCGCGGACGAAAAATAAGCGGGAACACGTTATTCATCTGAGTGATCCGGCTGTCGAAATCCTCCGCATTAAGTCCGTCGATCCCGGCCCG
>Ga0306919_10001400_pt1 | contig 11540 bp, 10 predicted proteins | sample flu12Cox44000172_FD_203764 | JGI IMG/M metagenome (GOLD analysis project Ga0306919, IMG submission 203764) | Lab enrichment of tropical soil microbial communities from Luquillo Experimental Forest, Puerto Rico - flux4day.12C.oxic.44.000.172 (v2)... | ecosystem: Environmental > Terrestrial >... | reverse complement strand
GCCCGCGGTGCTGCCGCTATTGTCGGAGCCTGTTTGGTTGCCGGCCTAACTTCGGCGCCAGCCCAAACACCACCGGCGCCTGCTCAGGCGCAGACCCCGCCGGGTCAGACCCCGTCGCCAGGCGGCGACAGCCGGGCGGGCGCGAAACTCTGGCAAATCTGACGCGCCGCGGCTTCGATTCACTCGTGCAGACGGCGAGCGGATTTAATGTCGCGGAGGCGGAAGCATTCGGCTCGGCCGAGCCGAAGCCCTTGCCGGGCGCAAGTGCTCGACCATGCCAGCGGCTATCTCCTGGCATTCGGCGTGATGGCGGCGCTGCAGCGCCGGGCCGAACATGGTGGCTTCTGGCATGTGCGGGTGTCGTTAGCGCAGACCGGCCACTGGCTGCGCGGGCTCGGCCGCATCGACGGCATGCACTGCCGCGATCCGGCTTTTGCGGAAGTGCGCGACCGGTTGCACGACGCAGCGTCGGATTTCGGCCGACTGACCGCAGTGCGCCATGCCGCTGAAATGTCGGAAACGCCGCCGCATTGGCTGCGCGCAAGCGTCCCGCTCGGTACGCATGCGCCGGCTTGGCCGACTTGAGCCGCATCCGCTCACCTTGCCCCGGCCTTGCAGCTTTGATCGCACTGCGCCACATGGAAGCCGAGTAGCTGGCACCATCAAGATCGGCACACCGATATCGGCAGATGAATAATACTGCGAACAAATCCGCGGCCAAGTGGACCAAGCGACCCGTTCAGAGCCGGCCGCGCCATTTGCCCGAGTGGAATCTCGACGATCTTTATTCCGGTCTCGACGATCCCGCCATTGACCGTGATCTCGATCGCGCTGATGCCGAATGCGCGGCGTTCGAAGACGCCTATAAAGGCAAGCTGGCGACGCTGGTCGCGGCTGCCGATGGCGGTCCTTCGCTCGCCACAGCGGTGCGTCGCTATGAAAAGATCGACGATCTTATGGGACGGCTGAGCTCCTTTGCCGGCCTTGTTCACGCCGGCAACACGCTCGATCCCGCCCGCACCAAGTTTTACGGCGACATTCAGGAACGCCTCACCGCGGCGTCTATCCATGTCTTGTTCTTCACCCTCGAACTCAACCGGATCGAGGATGCGATCCTGGAAAAGGCGATGCGCGATCCGGCATTGGGCCATTACCGGCCGTGGATCGATGACATGCGCCGCTATCGGCCTTATCAGTTGGAAGATCGGGTCGAGCAATTGTTTCAGGAAAAAACGGTTACGGCTTACTCGGCGTGGAATCGGCATTTCGATGCGACGATCGCCAAGTTGCGGTTCAAAGTTGCCGGAAAGCCGCTGGCGATCGAGCCGACACTGAATTTCTTTCAGGACCGCTCCGGCGCAAAGCGCAAGGCGGCGGCGCAGGCCCTGGCGCACACTTTTAAGGAGAACGTGCAGCAGTTCGCGCTGATCGCCAACACCCTCGCCAAGGACAAGGAAATCTCCGACCGTTGGCGCGGATTTGCCGATATCGCCGACGAGCGGCATCTGTCGAACCGCGTCGAGCGCGAAGTGGTCGATGCGCTGGTCGCGGCGGTGCGTGCCGCCTATCCGCGGCTGTCGCACCGCTACTATGCGCTCAAAGCCGGCTGGTTCGGCAAAAAGCGGCTGCCCTATTGGGACCGCAACGCGCCGCTGCCGCAGGTGCCGATGCGGAACGTTCCCTGGACCGAAGCCATGGAGACGGTGCTTGGCGCCTATCGCGCGTTCTCGCCGAGAATGGCGGACATCGCGGCGCGGTTTTTCACCGAACGCTGGATTGACGCGCCGGTGCGGCTGGGCAAGGCGCCGGGCGCATTCTCGCATCCGACGACGCCCTCGGTGCATCCCTATGTGCTTGTGAATTATCAGGGCAAGCCGCGCGACGTGATGACGCTCGCGCATGAGCTCGGCCACGGCGTCCATCAGGTGCTCGCGGCGCCAAACGGGGCGCTGATGGCGCCGACGCCACTGACCCTTGCCGAGACCGCGAGCGTGTTCGGCGAAATGCTTACATTTCAGAAGCTGCTCGCGGCGACGCGCACCAAAAAAGAGCGCAAGGCAATGCTCGCCGCCAAGACCGAGGACATGATCAATACCGTGGTGCGACAGATCGCGTTCTACACGTTCGAGCGCGCTGTCCACACCGAACGCAAAAGCGGCGAACTGACGGCCGCGCGCATCGGCGAACTATGGCTCGATGTGCAGCGTGAGAGCCTCGGTCCGGCAATCGAGCTGAAATCGGGGTACGAGACGTTCTGGTGCTATATCCCGCATTTCATCCATTCGCCCTTCTACGTCTACGCCTATGCGTTCGGCGATTGCCTGGTGAACTCGCTCTATGCCGTTTACGAGAACGCCGCGGAAGGCTTTGCCGAGCGTTATCTGGCGATGCTGTCGGCCGGCGGCACCAAGCATTATTCCGAACTGCTCGCCCCATTCGGGCTTGATGCGCGCGATCCGGCGTTCTGGCAACGCGGACTGGGCGTCATTGAGCGGATGATCGAAGAACTCGAACGACTAAGCGCGTAAGCAGCCAAGCTCTGGCGAAATGGAGGCATGGCGAACCCACCGCTTGACATCGCGCGGGCCGGCACAGCCTAGTGACGGCGATGCTGTAACAGGCAAGCGACTTATGCCCAAGCGCGAACAGTCCGACCGCGAAAAGAATCGCTTTTCCGCCCGCGCCGCGCGCTATGCCCGCGTGTCGGCGAATGTAGGTGGCGTCGCGGCTCGCTATGCCGGCCGGCGGCTTCTGGGCGGCGAGCCCGACCGCGCCAGCGAGGCAACCGCGCTGTCCTCGGCGCTCGGCCGGCTCAAAGGCCCGCTGATGAAGGTCGCACAATTGATGGCGACCATTCCCGATCTGTTGCCGCCGGAATATGCCGCCGAACTGCAAAAGCTTCAGAGCGAAGCGCCGCCGATGGGCTGGGCCTTTGTCAAGCGCCGCATGATGGCGGAGCTCGGCGCTGGCTGGGAAAGCAAATTTGAAAGCTTCGAACATCATCCCGCTGCCGCCGCGTCGCTTGGCCAGGTGCATCGCGCTCGCTCGCTCGACGGCGCAGCGCTTGCCTGCAAACTGCAATATCCGGATATGCAGTCCGCGGTCGAAGCCGATTTGCAGCAGCTGCAATGGCTGTTAGCGATTCGCCGCCGGCTCGATCGGGCAATCGATACGAGCGAGATCGGCAAGGAAATCGGCGCGCGCGTGCGCGAGGAGCTCGATTACCGTCGCGAAGCCAAACACGTCGCGCTCTATCGCCAAATGCTCGACGGCGTCGAGACCGTCCGCGTGCCGCGGGCCTGGCCCGAACTGTCGACCGGACGGCTGCTCACGCTCGATTGGCTCGACGGCACGCGCATGCTGGCGCACAAGAGCGACCCACTTGGCGCGCGCAACACGCTGGCGAAGGCGATGTTCACTGCTTGGTGGTTCCCGTTCAGCCGTTTCGGCGTGATCCACGGCGATCCACATCTCGGCAATTACACCGTATGCGTGCTCGACCGCGCGCCGGCCGGGATCAATCTCCTGGACTACGGCTGCATCCGTATTTTCGCGCCGAAATTCGTGCGCGGCGTCGTCGATCTTTATCACGGCCTTCTGCGCGGCGAGCACAACCTGATCGTCCATGCCTACGAGACCTGGGGTTTTCGCAATCTGTCGCGCGACCTCATTGAGACGCTCAATATCTGGGCGCGCTTTATCTACGCACCGTTGCTCGACGACCGGGTGCGTACGATCGCTGACGGCGTTGCGCCGTCCGAATACGGCCGCCGCGAAGCATTTCGCGTGCACCAGGCGCTCAAAGCAAAAGGGCCGGTAACGGTGCCGCGCGAATTCGTCTTCATGGATCGCGCCGCGATCGGTCTCGGCGCGGTATTCCTGCATCTGCGCGCGGAGCTGAACTTTTATCGATTGTTCAACGAAGCAATCGAGCATTTCTCGATGGAGCGCGTGGGCAAACGGCAGGCCGCGGCGCTGACGAAAGCGGGGCTGTAGATTTTCACGGCAAGGTCGAAGGCAGGTCGGTCAAGGAGCCTGCTGTCCCGCTTGAGGCGAAGCATTGAACATATGCAGTCTGTGAATTTTGTTTGATGTTCATTGCCGCCGATTTTCACAAGTCGTTTTGATTATCTGGGGAGAACGTATTCTTTTTGCTGCCATCGGCTCGCGTTGCTGGCATCGTGCAAAGCCGTGGCATTGGGGGAGCAATAAGCATGAAGAAGACTGCCGTGCTGACCTGCATATTTGTAACTGCCGCCTATCCTGCGCTAGCGAGGCACCACTCTCATCATCATCGCGACCGTGCAACCGCCTCGCATTCACGCGTTAGCTGCGAAACGGTGCGGGCTTATGTTGCGCAGGTGGGTTTGGCGCAGGCCAAAGCCATGGCCCAAGCCGCAGGCATGACCCAATCCGAGGAGCGCGAAGCGGCGCAGTGTCTACAAAAGAAAATCTGAGGCGCGCTGATTGCGCTTTTCGATGATTCGTGACTGATCGCGAACCGAAGCGGACGTCCTGGCTGGTCACGCATTGCCGCCGGAAGGGCGGCTGCTATCGCGCCGCAGAATCCCTAGCAGCAATCGCACTCAAAGCCGTCGAGTGCGACGAGCGCGTTTTTCATAAATGCCGGCGGCAGGTCGTCTTCACTCACCTGCGTCAGCGGCTTGAAAATCTTGAAATGGTGCCGGCCGGCTTCGCTCCAGAACACCACATGTGTTTCGAGCGGAGGGCAGCCTGGCACGCCGCAGGCGATCTGCGAGACCATCACGGTCTCGTCTGCGGTGAGCTTAAAGCGCGTACGGGTCCACTCGCGTACGCGGTCCAACGCGGCGCTATTTTCGGCGCTTGTCCTCGTGAACCCGAGCATTTGCAATCCGCCAAGCTGGCCTTGTCCCAGGCATCCACGTCTTTATACACCTGAAGCGAGGGAGACGTGGATGGCCGGGACGCCCGGCCTTACGGTGAAAGGAAACGGCTGTGGCGGAGAAGGTAGTAGCGGCGGTCCGGGTCGGCCCCAGCCGGACCGAATTGCGCGAATTTCCCATGCCGGACATTCCGGAAGACGCGGGGCTAATGAAAATGGAAGTCGGCGGTATCTGCGGCACCGACGTCAAGCTCTACAAGCATCCGCCGTCGAGCGCCCCGGTGATCATGGGGCACGAAAATATCGGCACCATCGCCAAGGCCGGCCGCGAGTTCACCCGCCGCAAGGGATTCAAGGAGGGCGATCTCGTCTTCGTCGAGCACTACGTGAGCTGCGGCAAATGCGAGTGGTGCCATGCCGGGCAATATCGGCATTGCGAAAACACCAATTGGCGCACCAATCCCGATGCGATCCGCTATGGCTATACGTCGGCGGAGCGGGTGCCGCATTTGTGGGGCGGCTTTGCCCAATATGTGTATCTGCCCTGGAACGCGGTGGTGCATCACGTGCCCAAGGGCGTCACGGCAGAGCTCGCAGGCCTCGTGACGCCGATGGCGAACGGCGTCGAGTGGTCATTGTTTGACGGCGGCGTCGGCTACAATTCGACCGTGCTGATTCAAGGCCCTGGCCAGCAGGGTCTGTCGCAGACCGTCATCTGCAAGCGGGTCGGCGCGTCGCTGATTATCGTTACCGGCACGTCGAAAGATAAAGCGCGGCTCGACGTCGCCAAGAAGCTCGGCGCCGACCACGTCATCGACGTGCAAAAAGAAGATCCGCTCGCGCGCGTCATGGCGATCACCGGCGGCAAGGGCGTGGATGTGTCGCTCGACTGCACCGCGGGCGCCGGCACGATTCCCATGCTGCTCGGCATCGAGGCGCTCAAGCGCAAAGGCGGCGTCATTGTTGCTCAGGGCGAGATGGCGCAATTTCCTAACTTCCCGCTGGAAAAGTTCACGGTGAAATTCATCACTATGAAGAGTGCGCGCGGCCACAGCTACAAGGCTTGCGAACTTGCTTTGGCGCAGCTTGCGTCAAAGCGCTTCCCACTTGAACTGATCACGACGCACCGCTTCGGCCTCGACGAGGTCGATCTCGCCATCCGCTCAGTCGGCGGCGAAGGCGTGCCGGACGTCATTCACGCTTCGCTGATGCCTTGGCTCTAAAAGCTTGGGTGAGGCCTTCGCTGTGACCCTAGGTCGCGCATAAGCAAACACGCGCTGGACTTCGATTGCCGCAGCGCGCCGGCGATGATAGAGCCTGCCGACGCATAAGAGGGGCTGCTGGAATGCTTCATCGATTTTGGACCGCGTCTATCGTTGCTTTCGTGCTCTGCGCGATAGTTGCTTTGCCACGGCCGGCCGGCGCGCAGGCCTATCCCACGCGCCCCGTTAGCATCATCGTGGCGCAGCCGCCCGGCGGCGGCACCGACATCATCGCGCGGATCATCGCCAATCAGCTCAACCAGCAGATGGGGCAACCCTTCGTTGTCGAAAACCGTCCCGGCGCCGGCACCGTGGTCGGCACAGCCGCCGCTGCCAATGCCGCCCCCGACGGCTATACGCTTATCACCGGGCTGAACGCGAACATGGCGGTCAATCCAAGCCTGTTCGCCCGTCTGTCCTACGATCCGATCCGCGATTTCACGCCGGTCAGCATGCTCGCGGAATTTCCGTTCGCCATCGTCGTCAGCAACAGCTTCCCGGCGCATTCGATCAAGGAGCTCGTTGCGCTGGCCAAAGAGAAACCGGGCGCCATCAACTTTGCCTCCGCCGGCAACGGCACCGGGCAGCACCTCTCGACCGAGCTGTTCCAGCTTCAGGCCGGCATCAAAATGACCCACGTGACTTATCGCGGAGCCGCGCCAGCTTATACCGACATCATGTCGGGGCAGACGCCGGTCTTCTTCGACAATCTGGCGAGCGCGCTCGGCCAGATAAAGGGCGGCACCGTGCGGGCGCTGGCGGTAACCGGAAAAGAACGCTCTCCGCTTTTGCCCGATGTGCCAACAGTCGCCGAGGCCGGCGTGCCCGATTACGTGTATTACGTCTGGTTTGGCCTATGGGCGCCGAAGCAAACGCCGAAACCCATAACCGAGAAGCTTTATGCCGAAGTGCAAAAAGCGCTCGCCGATCCTGACGTCAAGAAACGTATCGTTGCCGACGGCGGCCTGCCCTTGAGCATGCCGCAAGCGGAGATCGAGCCGTTCGTGAAGTCCGAGATCGCCAAGTGGGCCGACGTCATCAAGCGCGCCGGCGTTCAGGTCGAATAGTCGTCGGCGGCTATCGAGTGCAGGACCGTCGCGGCCCCCAATACGGCCGGTAACTGCAATCCGACGCGCGAAACGACTGATAGCTCCGTTCGCAAAGTGAAACGTTGCAGCCCTCGGGAGCGGGCTGTTCCGGCGTCTGCACCTGCGCGTCGAGGCTTTCCGACTTGTTGTCCTGGTCGATGGCCGATCGTTCCGGCGAAGTGTCCTCGATCGGCGGGGGCCTGGATTCGGCCGGCTGCGATTTTATTGTCTCGGTATGCACGCGACGCACGAGCGGCGACTGGCTCGTTGCTTGCGGCCTATGATCCCAAGCGGAAGTATTGCGGGACGGTTGCGACGATCGTTCACCGACCAGCGATGAAGTTGCTACGCCGCCTACGAACACGCCGATTGCGGCCGCCACCAATATGGCGCGAACCAGATCGAGGGACGGAGCCGCAGCGCCCCAAATCGGATGAAAATCGCGCTCGCGCGCCAACCTGATCTCCGCGCTACAGAAAGCCCCTGCTGATCAATCCATTCGGGCAAAAAAGCGTTCCCTCATAAGGTGCATTGAGGTCGTTCGCCTAGGGCATGCCCTTGAGCGCGGTTCCGCCATCGATGGTGAGCACTTGCCCGACCAAGGCATCGTTTTCGGCAATGAAGACGGCCGCGTGCGCAATCTCCTCGGCCATCACGAAGCGACCGATTAGCGTTGCGCCGGCGTAGGTCTCTCTGACCTCGCGGGAAACGCCTGCCCATGCCGGCGTGTCGGTATAGCCCGGAGCCACCGCATTGACGATGACATTCGGAGCAGTCGCTCGGTTCAGCGTGGTCGTGACATTGGCAAGCGCTCCTTTGAACGCGGAGTATTGCAGATATTCCGGCTCGCCACTGCGGAGATTTCCATAAATCGAAGTGATGTTGATGATCTTGCGCAGCCGTGACGATGGCATGGCCAGAAAGCCATGACTCACGCGCACAGCGGCCAACAGAATATTTCGGTATTCGTAGTCCCAACTCGCCTCGTCATCGATATCGCCAGCCCGCGCGTCGCCGGCATTGTTGACGAGCACATCGATCGACGACGTGGTTCGTCTGATATCGTCAAACAGCGCGCTTATTTGCTCGCCCTCCATGAGATCGGCTTGGCAGATCCGTCCGCCGGAATATTTTTCTACCTCTTTGAGGGTGTCCTGCGCGCCTTTTTGGTTTCTGCCGTAGTGCACGAGCACGTTGGCGCGCTTGCGGGCGAAGGCGATGGCGATCGCCTTGCCAATCCCGCTCGATGCGCCGGTCACCAGTACTGTTTTGTCCTGCAAGTCCATTGGTCACCACGACGTGAATTCAGGTCACGCGGATACCGCAAAAACGGCCGAGCTCGCCGGCAAGATCGAGCAGGATTTCGTCGCCGCCCGGCCAGCCGATGAAGGACAGGCCGGCGGGACAGCCTGCTACGGTGCCGACCGGCAGGCTTATTTGCGGAAGGCCGGCAATGCCGGCCGTGCACGTCAAGCGCATGGTCCGTACGCGGAAGTGCTCGAGCGCCTCCCCCGAAGCGGTGACAAGCGGAGCAATTGATGGCGCCGCCGGTAACGCCACGATCGTCCCTGGCGACACGAGGCTGCGGATGTGGGCGCGGCCCGCGGCAGCGACCGCGCGCGAGCGGTCCGCCTGTTCGGCGGTGACGGTCGCGGCGAAGTCCATGCGTTCCTTTATGCCGGGACCAAGCCTTGGCTTCGCCGCCATGACAAAGGACCCGAAGCTTTCCCACACCTCTTTGGCCTGCACAATCCGGAACGCCTCGCGCCAGACATCGAGGCCTGCGGGCGCGATCACTTCCTGCTTCGGCATCGGTAACAGATCGGCGCAGCGCGCAAGGAATGCGTGGCCAAGATCCGCCACCTCGGCGTCAGATTGTGCAAATCCGTCGGTGGCTACCAATAACTGCCGCACCGGCTCGCGCACGGCCGTTCCTTGCAGGAGCACCGCTCCGACGCGGCACAGGATTCCCGGGCCGGTAGCGAACCAGCCCGCGACATCAAAACTCGGCGCCATGGCCATGGCGCCGGCCAGATCGACCCGGTCGTGCGTCGGGCGGAGGCCATAAACGCCATTGAAGGACGCCGGTATGCGAACCGAGCCGCCGGTGTCGCTCCCCAAAGCGAAGTCGCAGGCATTGGCGCCGCACGCCGCAGCCGAGCCGCTTGAAGACCCGCCGGGAATGCGGCCTGGCGCCCGGACATTCAGCGGCGTGCCGTAATGCGCATTCGCGCCCGAGACGCTGTAGAAGAACTCGTCGCAAATCGTCTTGCCGGTGATGGTCGCGCCCGCCGCGAGAATCTTCGCGACTGCATCGGCATGCCGGGCGGCCGGCTTTTGCGCCGCGAGCCATTCGGGATTGCCGCCGCCGGTTCGCTCACCGGCAATGTCGTACATGTCCTTGATGACCGCGGTGAGTCCGGCGAGCGGACCACTCGCAGCTCCGCGGATTGGCGCCTTGATATTGTGTGGAACGAAAAAGGATTCGGTCACGCGGTTTGCTTCTTGTACCAATCGAGAATGTGCACGCCATCCCACGCCGTCACACCCGGCTTGCTCAACACGTCCTCGAAGGCGCGGCGGACGTAGTTGATCCGATGCGGCGCCCCGGTCAGATAGCAATGCATGGCGACAGCCATGATCTTGGGACGTTCTATTGATTCCGCGTAAAGCGTCTCGAATTGATCGAGGACGCGGCGATACATCTGATCGGACGTCTGATGTTGCAGCGCCATCAGCACGATGTCGTGCAGTTCGAAATTGTAGGGCAAGGCAATTACGGGATTATGAGCGGTCTTGAGCGTTACCGGTTCATCATCCAATACCCAGTCGCCGATATATTCGATGCCGGCCGCGGACAGGTGGTCGAGCGAGTCGAAGGTCTGCGTTAGTCCCGGCCCAAACCAGCCGCGCGGCGACTTGCCCCAAAATTTCGTAATGATCGCCACCGACTTGTCGATGACCGATTTCTGATCCTCGAGCTTGTGCATCGGCATCTGATCATAGCTGTGAGCGTTCAGTTCCCAGCCTGACTCGATACAGGCTCGCACGACGGCAGGGTAGGTCTCGCACACGCGTGCGTTCAACGTCACCGTCGGGCTGATCTTGAGCGCATCGAGCATCCGTTTGATCCGCCAGAAACCGATGCGCATGCCGTATTCATGCCAGCTCCAGTTCGGCAGGTCGGGTAGCATTGGTTGGCCTTGCGGCGGTGAAATGACCATCCGCGCCATCGCCCGCGCCAGGTCCCATTCCTCAAGTGCCAGCACCGGCCAGACGATCAGCCGCAAACCGTCCGGCAAGCGTAATGGCCTGCGCCCCTCGATCGCCGAATAGGGCAGGCGTTCCCTTGGATGCATTTTCAGCTCTTGTTTCTTGCGACGCTCGTTTCTTCGATACACGCGATTGGCTTGATCGAGCCACGCCACCGACAATCTAGCATATGTTGCCCGAAGACCCGCGTTATCGGCATTGCCAATGTCGCCTTCGGGGTGCCATTGCTTCACGACAATTGAGCGGCATGCTAGCAGAGCGTGGCTTCGGCAGGATCATTGATGGACTCGGTTTTCATCGCGCGTGGCAAAGCGGCGGGGGCGGCAGCCGCAATTCCGATCTGGTTCGTCACGGCTGCGAATTATAGCGACGTCCGGCAATCGATCGGCGCCGAGGCGAGCGCATTTGCCGACGCCGCCGGTTTTGAGGCCAAGTCGGGCCGCTATCTTTTGTTTCCCACCAATGGTGGACTCGGCGGCGTTCTGTTCGGCATCGAAAGCCCTGACGACACCGCCGATCCGTTTCTGCCCGGGATGCTGCCGCAGCATTTACCGGACGGGATCTATCGCTTCGCCAATGAACCGCACAATGTGCGGCTTGCCGCGCTTGCGTTCGCGCTCGGCGCTTATCGTTTCACCCGCTACCGCAAGGCGGAGGCGCGCTCGATCAAGCTCGACCTGCCGCAAAGCCTAGCGCGCGAGGAGCTAGAGCATATCGTCGAGGGCGTGACGCTTGCCCGCGATCTCATCAACACGCCGGCCAACGACATGGGGCCGGCACAGCTTGAACAGGCCGCGCGCAAGCTCGCCGCGCGCTATAGCGCGACGATCACGGCGGTGGTCGGCGATGATCTGTTGGCGCAGAACTTTCCTCTGATCCATGCCGTGGGCCGCGCCGCGGGCGCAGCGCCGCGGCTGATCGACATATCATGGGGCGAGGCTGATCATCCGCGGGTCACGCTCGTCGGCAAAGGCGTCTGCTTCGATACTGGCGGTCTCGATATCAAGCCGGATTCCGCCATGCTCAACATGAAGAAGGATATGGGCGGTGCCG
>Ga0306919_10001387_pt1 | contig 11579 bp, 9 predicted proteins | sample flu12Cox44000172_FD_203764 | JGI IMG/M metagenome (GOLD analysis project Ga0306919, IMG submission 203764) | Lab enrichment of tropical soil microbial communities from Luquillo Experimental Forest, Puerto Rico - flux4day.12C.oxic.44.000.172 (v2)... | ecosystem: Environmental > Terrestrial > Soil... | reverse complement strand
CCACTTGGCCGGGTGATGGGCGCTGGCGACCAATCCGCCGGTGCGGTCGAGCAGCGCCAGCACGCGGTCGCCGTCCACGCCCCGCCCGGTCAGCTGGAGTTCAGGTAGCTGCTCACCCTGCATCGACTTGACCGGGTAACGGTAGAGCGCTGCGACGCGGCCCTCGGCGATGACCTCGCTCACAGCGGAACCGGGCCTAGCGTGTCCTGCCGCACTACCGTGCAGACGTCGTTGCGCATCCACTCGAAGAACTCCGACCAGCGGCGCTGTACAGCCAGGTGCTCAGGGTGCAGCCGGAACCGTTCGAGTCCGGCGAGATCGCTGAATTCGTAGATCGCCACCTGGCTGCCGTCTCCGGCGGTGAGGTACCACCCGGCGCGGAAACCGAACCCGGGCTCTTCGTGCGCGAGCGCCCACATCCGCTCCGATATCCGGCGCAGCTCCTCAGGGTCCGCATCCGCCCTGAGCTTGTAGCGGGCGACCAGCACGGCCTGCGCGGCTGCGGCGCTCACGGCCGGATGTTCTGGTTAAGGCGGAACAGGTTTTCCGGGTCCCAGTGCTGCTTCACCGCGACGAGGCGGTCGTAGCGGGCCGGCCCGTAGGTGTCGCGGACCTCCTCCGCCGAGCCGACGTCGCCGGAGAAGTTGACGTACCCGCGGCCGGCCCGGTACGGCGCACATGCCTTTTTCACTGACTGCACCCAGGTCCGGTGGGTGTCGTCGTCGGAGGGTTCGTCCCAGCAGGCGAGTGTGTTCATCACGAACCGTGCCGAGCGGTCGGCGAACGCCGTCGCCCCTGGGTCGACCCTGCCCGCGGCCCCCTCCATATGGTGGATGTCGAACTCGCAGCCGAGTGACGGCCGCTGGCTGGCGGCTGTGCCGAGCACCTCGAGCAGGCCGTCGGAAAGCTCGGCGAACAGCATGTCGGAGAAGTAGTAGCGGCGGCCTGGCGGCAGCTCGGCGTCGAACATCTGCTGGAGGTCGAGGTAGCCAGCGCGATCGCTGAGGTCGACCACTCCGGGCAGCGCGCGAAGCTCGGCTAGGTCGCCGTCGGCCTCGGCCGCGGTGCCGATGTGACAGCCGACAACCCCGATCGACAGCCTGCCGCGGACTTCATCCGGGATCCCGTCCATGTCAGGGCCGGTCAGGTACACGAGCATCGTCGTCAGCTCGTCCGGCAGTCCCCCGACCCAGCCGCGATATGCGGCCGCGACCGCGGCCGCCGACGCGTACGGCCAGATCAGCAGCACCGCCGTGATGTCACCGACGGGATGCAGCGCGAACTCGAAGCTCGTGACGACCCCGAAGTTGCCGCCCCCGCCGCGGAGCGCCCAGAACAGATCCGGGTTCTCCTCGCTCGATGCGTGCACGACCTCGCCCCCGGCCGTGACCACCTCGGCGCCGAGCAGGTTGTCGCACGCCAGGCCGTGCGCGCGAGTCAGCCAGCCGATCCCGCCGCCCAGGGTCAGCCCGCCCACCCCCGTCGTGGACACCAGCCCCCCGGTAGTCGCGAGCCCGTGCTCCTGCGCCCGAGCGTCGAAATCCGCCCACGTGCAGCCGCCGCCGACCCTCGCCCGCCGCGCGGCCGCGTCCACCTGCACCGCGCGCAGCCCGCTCAGGTCCAGCACGATCCCCCCGTCGCAGGTCGAGAACCCGGGCAGCGAATGCCCGCCGCCACGGACCGCCAACGGCACGCCAACCTCACGCGCTACCGAGATCGTCGCCGCCACCTCGCCCACGGCGCCGCAGCGGACAACCGCCAGAGGCCGTCTGCTGATCGCCCCGTTCCACACCCGGCGACCCACCTCGTAACGGCCGTCCGACCCGGTGATCACCTCACCGGCCCCCCGATCCCGCAACGCGGCCAGCACCGCCGCCGAACTCGCCTCCGCAACAGCCATCACAATTGACCTCCAATCGAGCCTCATGGGAGGCTCGATCCCTCCCGGTTCACCGTTAGGCCCGGATCGTATGCCGTGACTGATCACCCCCGCAGTGCCGCACAGCACACCGACCAGGTCGCGCAGCTCGCCCGGCTGCTGGGACGCACCTTCGTGTTCGCCGGCCTGCAATTCGCCGACCTGATCCCGCTCGCCCGACGCTGCCGTCGGCGCGGCCTGGCGCCCGGCGAGCACGTGTTCTTCATCGGCGACACGGCGACCCACATGTACGTGGTCGAGCACGGCCAGCTGAAGGAGTACCTCAACTCCAGCGACGGCCAGGAGACAATCATCGATATCTACGCCCCACCGAGCGTGTTCGGCGAACCCGGACTTTTCGCCCCCGAGCGCGGCCGGATCATCAATGTGGCGGCGACCCGGCCGTCGGTCGTCATCGAGGTCCCAAGAGCAGCGCTGGTCGCCTTCCTGCACGAACACCAGCCCGCGATGGAGGGGATGCTCGAGGGGCTCGCCTCCCAGGCCCGCGACGCGGTCCACGTGATCGCTGGCCTCGCGTTCGACCGGATCCGCGACCGGCTCGCGCTGAAGCTCGCCGAACTGGCCGAAACCAACGGCGCCGCCGACCCGCGCGGCACTCGAATCAACTTCAAACTGTCGCAAGGCATGCTCGCGAGCACGATCGCCGCCACCCGGCCGAACGTCAACCGCGCCGTCCGAGAACTCGTCGAATCCGGCGAGATCGTCGTCGACGGCGACGACTACATTGTCACCAACGCTCAGCGGCTGCGTGCCGCGATCGCTCCCGAGCGGTCGGCGCTGTCCCGGCGTAACCGGCGCCGCTGAGCAGGGACGTTCGGGGTTGCCTGCTCAGGATGGCAGAGGATAGAGATTCGAACTCCTGAGGGGTGCAGAACGATGGGTAGCGAGCGCTCAGCGACATAGATTGCGCTTCGGTCAGCAGGCCGATCGGTCGATCACGCTGACGGCGGGGCTGCAGCGTCTGGGGTTCGAGGCGGTGCGCGAGTTAGCGTTCGTTGGCGAGCAGGAGGGTGCGCGCTGCCTGGTAGGGGCAACCCAATCGCGCGAATCCGGCGCGGGTGGCGAGCGCTGCTGCGGTGTCCGCGGAGCGGAGTGCCGAGGCCCTGGCGACGATAAGGGCCGCGACCGGGTTGGGCTCCGGGGCGGGTTCTGCCGCCGGAGCGCCAAGGAGCACCTCGGCCTCGAAGCGCAGCGCTATCGACCAGGCACGGAATAGTCGGCCGTAGAACCCGGCCTGCGGGGGCTTCAGGGATTCGATCGCCCCCGCCGGATCTCCGTCATGCAGCAGCCCGACGGCCGCAAAGACCGCCTCGTACGCGCTGGGCGAGCCGTGGCCGCGCATCATCGACGCGGCCTCGCGCCACCGCGCGTGGTCGCGTTCGTCGCCCCGCAGCCGGTGGATCAGCGCGACGGCGAGTGGTGCCATCGCACGTCCCGGTGCGATGGGCCGGCCCGCCCGTTGCCAGGCGGCCAAGTAGCCCTCGCAGCGGCCGAGGGCTGCGGACCATTCGCCGCTGAGGGCGGCCGGCAGGAACATCTCTTCGCTGGCGAGGTCGGTCTCTGTCCGCAGCCAGGGCATCCGGAGAAGACGCTCTGCGAGCCGTTGGGCGCCGGCGAGCCGCCCGGCCCCGGTCAGAATCTGCGTGCCGGTGTGCAGTGCGTCCTTGACCTCCAGCGCGAGCCGCGGATCGTCGGTTGCAAGGGTCCGCTCGGCCCGCTGGACGCTGAGCTCGGCGGCTTCGGCCACCTGACCGGTCTCGACCAGCGCCACGCACAGAGCGTCGAGGGCGCCGCCGATCCAGTGCACGGCGCCGGCCTGCTCCGCCTGCTCGACCGCGGCGCGGGACCGGGCCACCGGATCGGTTGCTTCGCGGGCGCTCGTCTGCACCCGGGCGACCGCCAGCGCGGCGTTGGCGAGCCGGTCGTTGCCGGCGTGGTGCCGCGCGCGGCCCAGGATCGCGTTGACTTGCGAGGACGGCAGCGGGGCCGCGTACATGCCCGCAAAGCGGACCGCGTGATCCGCGACCCGCGCCAGTGCTTCCGCGGCAGCCGAGTCGGCTCCGGCCCCGAGAAGGGCCTCCACTGCGAGCAAGTCGAGCCTGGTCGCCTCCTCGCCCAGCACCCGGCAGCGCGCGACTGCGGCAGCATCGGTCAGTGCGTCGGCGCGCGCGAGCCCCGTCGTCACGGCGGCGTCCCGCTCGTGGGAGGCCTGCGCGTCACGCAGCCGGCCGGCACGGAAGTAGTCAACCGCCAAGGTCCGCCACAGCTCGTGCGCGAGTGTTGCGTTCGTGCCCGGCCCGGCGCACCACTCGGCCGCGGCCTGCCGCTCGCCAACGGATCCGTTACGGAGCGCCCACCCGGCGTGGCGCTCGGCGAGCTGCGCGTGCTGCACGTCGCTGAGCCGGTCGCGACCGAACTCTCTTACGGCCTCCAGAAGGCGATAGCGCGGCTCGGTGCTTGGCCCTTCGAGACGCAGCAGGCTGTGCTCGCACAGCATGGCGACGCTTGCCGCGACGGGGCCGGCCAGTACCTCCTCCGCCGACGCCGCGGTGAACGGCTCGGCGAAGATGCTCACCTGAGCGAGCACCTCGCGTTCGGGCCCGGGCAGCAGGTCGTAACTCCACCCGATCGTCTCCTGCAGCGATCGGTTCCGGTGGTTCACCCGCGTGCCGCCGCGCAGCGTGTCGAGCTGCCGGCTCAGTGACGCCTCGAGGCCGGACAGGCCGAGCGTGCCAAGCCGCGCGACGGCCAGTTCGATGGCCAGCGGAAGTCCACCGAGGGCGGCGCAGACCGCGGCGACCCGGTCGCCGTCGAGTGCCGGCGCTCCGGCTCGTTCGCGGAACAGGAACACGGCTGCGCCGTCAGCCCCCTCCCCGAGGCCGGGAACGACCAGCACCCGCTCGTGCGGGAGCACCAGCCGCACCCGCGACGTGACCAGTACGCGCAGTTCGGGGCAGCGGGTCAGCAGCGTCTCGATGAGCCGGGCCGAGGCGTCCAGCACGTGCTCGGCGTTGTCGAGGACCAGCAGTGCGGGCGCACCTGACAGCCGCGTCGCGATCGCGCTCTCGACACCACCGGCCGCCGCCGCGCGGCACGCCGCCGCCACAGTCGGCGCGACGCCCGCCCCGGGAGGCAGCGGGACGAGGTCGACGTACCAGCAGCGTCTGCCGGGCCCCTTCATCCAGTCCCGCGCCGCCCGGACCGCGAGGCGAGTCTTGCCCACGCCGCCCGGGCCCGTCAGGGTCACCAGCCGGGCGTGGGCGAGGGCATCCGATGTCTGCCCGAGTTCGCTCTCCCGGCCAACGAACGACGAGAGCTCTGCCGGCAGGCCCGCATCGTGCTGGCTGTCGGCCCACATCCACGCCAGTTCGCGCCGGTTGGTGGCGCCGAGCTTCCGCCGCAGCGAATCGACGTGGCTCTCGACCGTTCGTGGCGAAATGAACAAGCGCTCGCCGATCTCCACGTACGTCATCGGCGTATTGAGCATCGCCCACACCTCGGACTCGCGGTCGGACAACTCGGCGCTCACGCCGCAAGTCTGCCAGCGGAATCCGTGATCAACCCGGATGCAACGGGTTCAGCCGAACCTGATGCTGACACCAGTGCCCGGGAAGGGGTCCACGAACCGAGGAGCAAACATGGGATCCGCGCAACTGCAGGGTGAGCTCTGGGGGCGGCACGCAGCGACGTGGGCCGCCGGCATGGAACGCCGCATGGCGCCGCTGTTCGAGGCGGCACTCGGCGCACTTGCCCCGCTGGCTGGCAAGCGCCTGCTGGACGCCGGGTGCGGTGCCGGGCTAGTCGTCGAGCTGGCCACCCGCGCGGGAGCCGACGCCACCGGCATCGACGCATCAGCGGGGTTGCTCTACTTCGCCAGCAGCAGGACACCAGAGGCGACCTTCGCCGTCGGCGACATCGAATCACTGGAGCAGCCCGACGCCAGGTTCGACATCGTCACCGCGTTCAACGCGATCCAATACGCCACCGACCCGGCCCACGCAGTCAAGGAACTCGCCCGCGTGTGCAAGCCCGGCGGAGAGGTAGCGATCGGCATCTGGGGCGACCCCGAGCGCTGCGAAACCGAGGCTCTCTTTGCTCGGTTGCGCTCGCTCGCACCGCCACCGCCCGGAACGCCGGCGCCACTCGCCTGCAGTGACAAGGGCGTCGTCGAGGACCTGCTCACCAAGGCCGGCCTCACCATCCAAGGCGGGGACGAGGTCGACATCGTCCTCGACCTGGAGAACCACGAGCAGGCATGGCGCGACCACACAGCAGCAGGGCCACTGCAGCGGGTCATCGAAGTGGCCGGCGAAGATGCCGTACGAACTGTTCTGCACGATGTACTCGAAGCAGACCGGAAACCCGATGGCAGACTCCGCCAGGTCAACGTCATGCGCTACGTCCTCGCGACCAAGCCCCGGCCATGACGTGGTGACCCACCACGGCCGAAGCCAAGCGACGGGCACACCCAGCCCGCCTCCAATCTGGCTGGGACTGACCGCCCGACCGCCGCAGGACCCCGCGCACCAACAGCGGCAGAGAAGGGCAGACGAGGGCCAACGCGTTCACCTTGCATGTCCGGCGGGACGGCGGGTCAGCGCGCGTACTGGCCGAACTCCTCGCGGACGCTCGCGGACCGCCCTGAACGGTAGGGCGCACGCTTCAGCGGCGTGCGCGGTTCCGTTCAGGTACGTCCGCGACGTCCCTGACCAGGTACAACGTGAATCATCTCAGCGTGCCACCACCTCGATTTGTCCGGAATAAGGCATATGGCCAGGACACAAACTGAGACAGAAAATGAGACACACGCTGTGGAGGTAGCGCAGCAAACGACCATGATCCAAGCGCGTCGTCGCAGGTCAGAGCGGCGGAGGATGCGAGATTCGAACTCGCGAGGGGTTGCCCCCAACACGCTTTCCAACAATGCTGGCCCGCGTTCACCGGCGTCCGCCACCGTCCGCGAACTGCACAAACACTATCCGAGCGAACACTGGTGAACGGTCCCGGACGGGGGTGAATGAGACAGAAACTGAGACAGGAGGCGAGGCGGCCCGCTCCAGGGCAGCACCGCTGAGGAGCGGCGTCGGGTGAGCGTCGAGGCGATCTCTTGGGCGCTGAACCTGGCCCCGGTCCCGCTGCCACCGTCGGCGAAGCTGTGGATAACTGCCTCATCGGGGTGCAGCAGATGCACCCCGAGCCGGAACGGGGTGCGACCAACGCGCCGACGGGGTGCAACCGGCGCGGCGACGGGGTGCAGCGGTTGCACCGGAACCATGGAACCATCCGGGAACCGTCCGCTGCCTCCGCGCGCGGGTGTGCGGCGCTGCCCGCAGCGGACGGGCCCTCCAGCAGGCTGGCCGGGATGTTCTTCTGCGCGCTTGGCCCGGTCTGGCGGCTGACCGGCCTCCCGCCGGGCCGGGCCTGGTAGGCCGTTGGGCGGTGGGCGGATAGGCCTTGCGGCATATGTGGCCTGCTCAGCTTGTGGCCGCTTGGCCGATGCCGGACCGGGCGGGTGATTCCTAGCGTGGGTGGCGTGCCGAAGTTACCGGCGTTACCGACACCACCAAAACACCACAAGTCCCGGCGATGAGGGTCGCCTGGGTGTCTGGAAGGAACGATGACCGATGAAACAAACCAGGGATCACCCGATGAACCAAACCAGGAACGAGACAGCCGTGATCACCCCCACTGCCCGCGTAACGGCAGCGCGGCTAGCCATCCGTGCGGCCAGGCCGCGCCGCCGCACCAACTTGCTGCTCTGGGCGGCGCAGATCCCGCTGGCCGCGGTTTTCGTGCTCTTCGGCCGGGAGCACCTGACCGCGGGGGGCATCCTCACGGTCGCCGGAGCAGCCGAACTGGCCGGGGCGATCGGCCTGCTCACGCCCTGGCTGGCCGGGCTGGCCGCCGCCGGGCTGGCCGCCGTCATGGCCGGCGCGACCATCGTCAACGCCGCGGGCCCGGGGGGCGGCCTGGTCTTTCTGACCGCGCCGCTGTGCGCCGTGTTCGTGCTCCTCGCCTACGCCCGGCGGCAGCAGATCAAGGCCCTGTGGGCGGCCATCCGCCGGTAACGGGTGGCCGGCCCCGGCACCGCCCATGTCTCAGCCTCGGACGTGATGGCGATGAGCTTCACCGAACCAGAGACGCAGGCCCTGGGCTCGATTGCGGACGGCCTGGCTGGTTCTGACCCCCGGCTGGCGTCCATGCTGACCATCTTCAGCCGGCTGGCCGCCGGCGAGGAGATGCCGGTCCGGGAGAAGACCCGGGTGCGGCGCGGGCGGCCGGCCCGTCCGCGCCGCGCCCGGCGGTACCCGCGCCGGGGCACAGCGTGCCCGCAGGCGCGCCGCCGGTACCCGCGGCTGGGCTGGCAGCAGGCCCTGCTGGTGCTGGGGGCCGTCATCTCCGCCGCATTGCTGGCCGCCACGCTGGCCCTCACCGCCAGCGGCCCCACGACCTGCGCCCGGTCGATGGGAACGGCGTGCCCCTCGCCCTCCATCACACACATGCCGGCGCGGGCAAACGCTGATGCGCCGCGCGCGGTCTCCATGAGCATGAACGCCAAAGGAGCAGGCCGTGGCTGACGCCGGACCGAGCTATGACCAGGACGGTGGCCAGCGCCGGCCCGACCATCAGGCCCATCCCGCCGGGCAGGTGCACCCAGCCGGGCACGGCTCTGCCCGAGCGGTGCGCGAGTACCGCAGGAGCCGCGGCGACCGGGTCGGCGATGCGATCTTCAGCGTGCTCGCCCGGGCCGGGGTCGGGCCGGCTCATCTGCTGACCACACGCGGCCGCAAAACCGGTCGGCCGCGCACCAACCCGGTGATCCCCGTGGTGCAGGGCAGGCAGCGGTGGCTGGTCGCTCCCTACGGCGCCGTGCCGTGGGTGCTCAATGCGCGCGCCGCCGGGCAGGTCAGGCTGCGCCGCGGGCGTGACCGGCACGACTACACCCTCCGCCAACTCCCGCCAGCCGAGGCAGGGTCTATCCTGCAGCGTTACATCCGTATCGCCCCTGCCGCGCGGCCCTACTTCCAGGCGAGCAAGGACTCCCCGGTAGCGGAGTTCATCGCCGAGGCGGACCGCCATCCGGTATTCGAACTCATCCCCATCAGCGAAGCCAGCGCTGGCGACAGTGCTAAGGCGAGCAGGCCGTGACATGCCGGGCGGCTTGGAAGCTCCAGGCCGGGCCGACCGCTGACAGCACCGGGCTCGGGGCGCCTTGACACTATGAGGGGATGCCGGTGACACGGTTGCGGGTGCTGCTGTCGGAGGCCTCCAGCCTGACGGCGCGCGAGCACCTGACCGTGCTCGGCGCGGCGGGGGTGCAGGTCGAGGCGATGAGCAGCGACCGGTTCGCGTTGTGCCGCTGGAGCCGCTGGGCCCGGCGGCTGCACCACTGCCCGGCCCCCGGCACCGACCCGGCCGGGTATCTACAGGCTGTCAGCGCGGTCCTGGCAGAAGGCGGGTTCGATGCGCTGCTGCCGACTCACGAGCAGGCGTGGCTGTTCGCGGTCGCGCGGGACCGCCTGCCGCCCGCGGCGCCGGTGGCGCTGGCCCCTGCGGCAGCCTTCGGACGGGTGCAGAGCAAGGCCGCCTTTGCCCGCCTGCTCGATGAGCTTGGTGCCCCGCAGCCGCGCTGGTGGCCGGTCGAAGACGACGCGGCGCTCGGGCGGATCCCCTGCCCGTATTTCCTCAAATCCGCGTTCAGCACCGCCGGGCAGGGCGTCCGTCAGGTACGGACACCGGCAGAACGGGCCCGCGCGCTGACCGAACTGCGCGCCAGTGGGCAGGAACTGATCGCCCAGGCACCGGCGGCAGGGCAGTACGGGCAGGTGCAGGCCTTGTTCGATGATGGCCGGCTGGTCGCGGCGCACACCAGTGTGCAGGCCGGCCTGGGAATGGGCGGCAGCGCCGCCGCCCGGCTTAGCGTCGATCACCCGTCCGCCCGCTTCTGGGCCGCGGCCGTGGGCGAGAAGGTGGCCTGGCACGGCGGGCTGACCATGGATTACCTCCACCAAGACGGCGAGCCGGTCTTCATCGAGTGCAACCCGCGCACCGTGGAACCTGGCAACGCCGCCGCGGCCGGGGTCAACCTGCCGCTGCTGAGCATCGCCCTGGCTACTGGGCGGCCACTGCCGGACACGGCCGTGACCGGGCGGCCTGGAGTCCGAACCCGCGGGACGCTCGCCCTGCTGCTCGGCTCGGCCGACCAGGCAGGGTCACGAAGGGCCGTGCTGCGGACGCTGAGCGCGGCAGCGGCGCGGAAAGGCGTGTTCGCCCACAGCGCCGAAGTACTCACGCCAGTCATCCGTGACCCACCAAGCCTGATCCCGCTGCTTCGGGTGGCCACCGCCCTGCTCGCCCGGCCAGCCGGCGCCGCGCAAATCTCCGGCCGGACGATCGCCGCGTACTCGGTCACCGAACGGACCATCACCCGCCTCTACCCCTGATCCCTGGGAAGATTCGGCCTCTGTGGATGATCACGCACCCGGCCGCCAGATACCCATGACCTCTTGGCGCTTCCCGCCGCAGCCGACTCCGCCTGCCCCACATGGCACGCGGGCCAGTCGTAAAACTGTCCTTCAGGAGGCGGCCGGCGCGTTCGCGGTGCTGCCGCGGTGAGGTCGCCGGCGCCGTACGGGCTGGCTGAAAGGCCGCGCTGGGCCGAGGCGTTTTCTTGGCCGCGCGCTTGCGGGTGCTGAGGCGCGTGGCCGGTCGCCGTTGTGTTGGCCTGGCGCCGGGCCGGGCCGGGTAGGCCGTGGGGCGGTGGGCGGTAGGCCTTGGGGCATAGGCGGGCTGGTCGGCTTGTGGCCGCTTGGCCGATGCCGGGCCGGGCGGGTGATTCCTAGCGTGGGTGGCGTGCCGGGGTTACCGGCGCCACCGATGCAGGGAATACGTGATGATCGAGGTAGAGAACCTGAGTAAGCGGTATGGGGAGAAGCTGGCGGTCGACGGGCTGGACTTCGTGGTCCAGCCGGGCGTGGTGACCGGGTTCCTCGGCCCGAACGGGGCCGGCAAGTCGACCACGATGCGGATGATCGCCGGGCTGGATGAGCCTACCGCGGGCCGGGTCAAGGTCAGCGGCCGGGATTACCGTGCGGCCCCGGCCCCGATGGCGGAGCTGGGTATCCTGCTGGAGGCCAAGGGGATGCACACCGGCCGGTCGGCCCGCAATCACCTGCTGGCGCTGGCCCAGACCAATGGTGTCAGCCGGCGCCGGGTCGATGAGCTGATCGACCTGGCCGGGCTGAGCGATGTGGCGGGCAAGCGGGTCGGCGGGTTTTCCCTGGGGATGGGCCAGCGGCTGGGCATCGCCGCGGCGTTGCTGGGTGATCCCCGCGTCGTGGCCTTGGACGAGCCGGTCAACGGGCTGGACCCGGAGGGGGTGCTGTGGGTCCGGAACCTGCTCAAGGGGCTTGCCGCCGACGGTCACACCGTGTTCGTGTCCTCGCACCTGATGAGCGAGATGGCGCTGACCGCGGCGCGGCTGGTGGTGATCGGCCGCGGGCGGCTGATCGCCGACACCACGGTCGAGGAGTTCGTGGCGCGCGCCGGGGGCAGCGCGGTTACGGTGCGCACCCCGCAGGCGCCCCGGCTGCGCGAGCTGCTGCTCGGACCAGGCATCACCGTGACCAGTGACCAGTCC
>Ga0306919_10001385_pt1 | contig 11588 bp, 2 predicted proteins | sample flu12Cox44000172_FD_203764 | JGI IMG/M metagenome (GOLD analysis project Ga0306919, IMG submission 203764) | Lab enrichment of tropical soil microbial communities from Luquillo Experimental Forest, Puerto Rico - flux4day.12C.oxic.44.000.172 (v2)... | ecosystem: Environmental > Terrestrial > Soil... | reverse complement strand
GAGCGCGATGCCGCCGGCGGCGGCGGTGCCGCTGAGAAACGCGGTCGGCAACGTCCAGAACAGCGGCGCTATCGCAAACATGCCGACCGCAGCGATGCACAGCATGGCCATCTTGTGCACCGGGTCCGGGAACAGGGTCGACAGGGCCAGCCCGCTCGCGGCAACCAGGAAGGCGAGGGCGGTATTCCATTTCCGTTCATGCATCCGGTCGGAAAGAAGGGGCCAAATCACAACGGCAGCGACGCCGACAACGTAGGGTATCGCCGTGATGAACCCGGTCTGGAGATCGGTGACGCCAAATTCCTTGACGATCGTCGGCAGCCAAAAGCCGAGCCCATAGCCGGCCGCTGCGGTGCCGAAATAGATGAGGCCGAGCACGAGAACGCGGGGGTGCTTCAACGCCTCCCACAGAGAATGCCTGCCGTGCGCCTCGCGGACCATCCGCTCGCGCCGCAGCCGGTCGATCAGCCAGTCGCGCTCATCGGCTGCGAGCCAATCTGCCTTCTCGGGGCCATCGGTCAGGTAGAACATCACCACGAGTCCAAGCAGAACCGTGGGAACGCCCTCGACTATAAACAACCATTGCCAGCCCACCAGCCCCCGCACCCCGTCCAACCCGAGTATCCAGCCTGATAATGGGGCGCCGATCACCGTCGAAATCGGGATCGCCGCCATAAAGCGCCCGACCATGCGCGCCCGGTAATAAGAAGGGAACCAGTAGGTCAGGAATAGGATGATCCCCGGAAAGAAACCGGCTTCGGCCGCGCCGAGCAGAAAGCGCATGACGAGAAAGCTCGCTTCGTTCCAAATTAATGCCATGCCGGCAGACAACAATCCCCAAGTCACCATGATCCGCGCGATCCACAGCCGCGCTCCGAATCGTTCGAGTGCCAAATTGCTGGGCACCTCAAAGATGAAATAACCAAAGAAAAAGATCCCGGCACCCCACCCGAACATTGTCGCAGTGAAGCCCAAATCATTGTTCATCTGCAATGCGGCAAAGCCGACATTGACCCGATCCAGATAGCAGAGAAAGTAGCAGAGCGCGACAAACGGCACGAGCCTCCGGCTGACCTTGCTGATAACCCGCGCTTCCATATTCGCCTCCTCCCGGATGCCGAGGCCGCTCGCCGCTTAGAATTGTCCTCCCGGCGATCCTGCCTGCGGTTTGGATTAAGGTAAAGAGAGCCCTCCCCGGGCCTGGGCAGCCGCCGCGCGGATTGGCGGCTATCGGTCCGCTTGCTTGCAGCTCCGCCAAACCGCGAACCGATCCAATCCCAAGCTGCGACGAGCTTTTCATTCTGGCTTGATACCGGCGGGCCACAGGGCGGGCTGCCGATCTCGGTATATAGCTGACCGTGATCGGCGAAGGGCAACAGATTGCGTTGGTAACACCACGGCGGCGGTGGCGCGCCGAGACGGAACGCCTCGCGTTGCGCCGGTGTCAGGCGCCGCGGAACGGTGGTCCGGGCTGTCGATCACCCTGGGAGCTCAAGTCATCGCGATCGCAATTACGATCCAACACCGGGCGCTGTGGTCAACCGAACATCACAGCAATCAGTAGGATCTCCGCCTGGTGCATATGATCGCAAGCAGACAGATCAAGCGAACTCGTTGAGCAGGGCCTTCGCCTCTTTGAGGTCGGGTGTCGCGAAGCCTTCGGTGAACCAGCCGTAGATCGGGGCGAGCAGGTCGCGGGCTTTGGCGCGCTTGCCCTGGTCGCGCCACAGCCGGGCGAGACTGGTCGCGGCGCGCAATTCCCAGGCCCTGGCCGACATCTCCCGCGCCAGCGCGATGGCGTCGCGAAAGTCGGCTTCGGCCAGTTCCTCCTCACTTTGCCGGCGGCGGATGTCGCCGCGCAGCCGCAGCGTCTCGGGACGCCAGTACCGCTCGTCGGGGTTGACGCTCAGCGCTTCCTTGATCGTTCGCAACCCGTCGGCCGGCGCGCTGCCCAGCGCTTGCGCCTCCGCCAGCCAGGTCAGGCGCGTTGGGACACTGACGAGCGAGCCGTTTGCGCGGTAGGCCGTCAACGCCTCGCGAATGAGGCTTGCTCCATCATCGGCATGACCCAGCTGTGCCTGCGCCCAGCCATGGGACATCCGAGGCCCCAAGCCGAATTGGTGAAATCCGTGCTCATCGGCGGTCGCGATGGCTTGCGCCGCCAGCAGCGCCGCCTGCTCGGGCTCTCTGAGCATCACATGGAGGAACGAGGAGCTCCACTGTACAATTATTCTAGCGAATGCATCGCCCTCGACCGTGGCGACGGCGCGACGCATTCGCGCCCGCGCCTCATCGGCCCGACCCATGATCCAGGCATTGAAGCCGGCAGTAGAGAGCGTCCAGGTAGCGACAAAATACCGGCGTAGATCCCAGTCCGAGAGGAACGCTTGACCGGTGACGAAATGGTCCTCGGCCCCCAGTAGATCGCCAATGTAGAGTCGCGTCCACAACTGCGCGTAGGTCGCCAGACCGCGCGTGAACGCGCCGCCGTCCCGCCGCGCGATATCCAGCACTCGATCGGCCAAGACCATCGCGGAAGGATGGTCGCCAGCGACGCCTGCCGCCCGCCATGAACCATAAATATGCTCGGCGAGCCGGCCGAGATTGCCGGTCTTTGCCGCGAGGTCTGCTGCCCGCGCAGTGATTTCGAGCCGATCGGGCGAGGTGGACCCTCGGGTTGCGGCGATCATCTGGCTCGTGGCCAACAGCAGCTCGAGCTCGCTCGCATCGCGTTCCGGCGAAGGCGGCGTCACGGCAAGCCTGTCGAGCGCGTGCCGATAGGCGGCCCGCGCTTCCGAAAAAGCATTGCGCGCGCGGGCGACATCGCCGGTCTTGCGCCAGGCCGCGAAAGCGCGCTCGGCGTCGCCGGCCCCGCTCCAGTGACGGGCGATCAATTCCGGCTGGGCTTCGGCGAGCGCCGGGAACTCGGCGGCAATCGCTTGCGCCGCGGTGCGATGCAATTCCTGGCGGCGCGCCCGCACCAGCGTTTCGTAGGCCGCGTCCTGGATCAGCGCGTGCTTAAATAGATAGGAGGACCGCGGCGCGGCGCCGTGGCAAAACAACAGTCCGGCGTCGGTCAGCGCGCCCAGCGCCGCTTGCAGATCGGCCTCCGCCCGCTGCGGCTGCGCGACGTGCGCGATCAGCTCATAGCGGAATTCGCGGCCGAGCACCGCCCCGATCTGCGCCACTTCGCGCGCCGCTGTGCCGAGACGGTCGAGCCGCGCGATCAGCGAGGCGTGCAATGCGGCCGGCACGCCGAAGGCCTGGCCCCGGGAACCAGCGGAGGACGGCAGTTGCGCCGTGTCGGCCAGCGCCTCGCCTCCATGGCCAACGCCGGCTTCGATGACCGCGCGGGTCAATTCCTCGACAAAAAGCGGCACCCCGTCCGCCTTGGCGACGATCTGCGCGGTCACTCCGGGGGGCAGCAGCCGACCGGCGACGCACTCGGCCAGGGTCTCAACCTCGGCGCGAGTTAGGCGGTCGAGCGCGATGCTGGTGACGTACGAGAGGCCGGTCCAGGGCGCCTCGTATTCCGGCCGGAAGGTGATCAGCATTAATGCCGGCAGGGCGCGGATTCGCTCGACCGTCAGATCGAGCACTTCGAGCGAGGTCGCATCGGCCCAGTGGGCGTCCTCGAACAGGATCAATACGGGTTTTTTCCGCGCCAATCCTTCGAGCTGGTCGAGTAAGGCCGCCAGGGTCAGCCGCCGCTGCTGTGCGGCACTCAGTGCGAGCGGCGGATAGCGGTCGCCCGTCGGAATCGACAGCAGGGAAGCAAAGAGCGGTGCAGTTTCCGCGATGGGCGAGGGCACCAATATGGCTTCGAGCTTGTCGAGCTGCGTCTCGGCAGGGTCGTCGAGGGCGAGGCGGGCGGCGCGCCCCAGCGCCCCGACAAAGGGGTGCAAGACGCTGTCGCGGTGATAGGGCGAGCATTGATAGCGCCACCGCGTATGCGGCTCGCTCGCGATCTCGGCGGCGAGCTGAGCGCCGAGCCGCGACTTGCCGATGCCGGCCTCGCCCGAAACCAGCACGATCTGCCCGTCCCCCGCTTGGGCGCGGGCCCAGCACCGCAACAGCAGATTGATCTCGTCGTCGCGGCCGATCAGCGGGTTCAGCGTCGATCCGCGCAACGCCTCGAACCGGCTCGTGGCGAGGTTCTCTCCCACAACCCGCCAAGCGCGGAGCGGCTCGGTGCCCCTGTTCGCCTCGAATGCGCCGAGATCGCGGCAGTCGAACAGGTTGCCGATCAGGTGCCGCGTCGCCCGGTCGATCGCCACTGTGTCCGGTGGCGTCAATATCGCCAGCCGCGCGGCCAGGTTGGGTGAGTCACCGACGACGGCGATGTTGGGGTGCGTTTGCGGCGTAGACCGGCTGACAAGGGTAGGTATGACCGCAACAGAAGCAGGCTCACCCCCTCCCAACCCTCCCCCATCAAGGGGGAGGGTTTGCCCGCGCGCTCCCGCCCCCTTGATGGGGGCGGGCTGCGGTGGGGGTGATAGGGCCTCAAATCCGTCCACGACAGGATCGCCGATGATGACCGTGCCCGTCGCGACGCCGACGCGGCACCGCATCGGCGCATCCGCATGGGGTTTCAGGGCCCTGACCGTTGCACACAATTCGAGGCCCGCGCGGACCGCCTGCTCCGCGTCGTGTTCGCGCGCCTCGGGGTGACCGAACAGGACGAGCACGTTATTCCCGAGATGGCCGTTGATGACCCCATTGTGGCGACCGGCGGTCTCCGAGACGCAGCTCTGAAACTCGCCGACCGCCTCGCGCCAGTCTTCGAGATCGATGCCGCCGGCTCCCGCCGGGCCGAGGAGTTCGCAAAAAAGAGCCGTGATCTGTCGGCGCTCGGGTTGGGCGTGCAGGATCGGCGCTGGGCCTTGCGAGGCATCTTTAATCTCGGACGCGCCTGCGCTAGCGGCGAACGACACCGCCGGCGACGCCGTCGTGGCATCGTGCGGCGGCGCCCCAAAGGTGGTTTCGTCCTCCTGCACCGCGCCAATGAAGCGGAAGCCCTTGCGCTGGAACGTGCGGATCAAGGCTTGCGCGGCCCCGCTGTCGCCGATCGCTTGGCGCGCGCCATTGATCGCGGTGGTCATCGCCGAATCGGATACGATCCGCCCGCGCCAAACCGTCTCGAGCAGTTCATCCTTGCCGACAACGCGGTCGCGATGGCGGACCAGATAGATGATCAAATCGAAGATCTGGGGCGGGACGGCGACCAGCTCGCCACCATGCCATAATTCTCGGCGGCCGATATCGAGCCGATGCTTCCCGAAGAAGAGGCGCAAACCACCCCCACATGGCCAGCGGCCGCCCCGCGGTCGCTGACAAAAAGCGGACGAAACGCGGATGGTAAATTAAGCAGCCGCTAAAGTCTTCCGTCACGAGGCCTGTCATCTTCCGTTTTCATCCGTTACAGTTTGAAACAAAAAATGTTACAAACTGATACAACTGCAAATCGTTTTCATAGCTCTCGCCGGCTCGTGAACGGCCTCTCCCCAACCCTGGGTTGTAAGCGTCGAGGGGCTGGGAGATTGTCAGGGAACGCGCGGTCACCCTCCCACCCGCGGGCTGCCCGCCGGCACAACCGCCCGCGGCTTAGCGCGCGCTCCTCCATCGAGACGGAGAGGTTGTCGACGCGCTCCCGCGCCGTTGGCGAAGGCGGGGGCGGGGTGAGAGGCCTCTCGTGAGGCGGGCAAAATAGGGAGCATGCTGATGGCAATCCAGACCACGTTCACTGTCGCGGACGGGACTGATCTCGACAATGCGATCACCGCGATCGATGCGGGCGGCGCCGATGCAGCGCCGGACACCGCCTGCACGATCGACGTGACCGGGCCGATCAGCCTCGACGCCGGCCGACCGGCGATCAATCTGGACAGCGGCTCGTCGCTGACCATCGCCGGGACCGACGGGACCGGCAGCGCGCAAGTCGAGACACTCGGCGACGGCACCGACGCGGGCCTCATGGTCTCCACCGGGACCGTCACGGTCGAGAATGTGACGGTCGCGAACGCGGTGGTGCGGGGAGGCACGCTGGTGCTCGGCACCGGCGCCACGGCGAGCGGCACAGTCATTCAACAGGGCGGCACACTCGACCTGCAGGCGGGCGGCGCGTTCGCCGGCTCGGTCGCCTTCGCCGGCGGCGGCACCTTGCAGATCGACGGCACGACGATGCCGGCCGCCGCCATCTCTGGGTTTGGCACGGCCGGGACGGTCGACCTGACCGGCGTCGCCTTCGACCCTGCCGGCAACGCGGTGCTGACCAGCGGCAACTGCTGCAGATCAGCGAGGGCGGCGAGACCGTCGGCCTCCAGCTCGAACCGACGCAGAGCTTCTCCGGGCACAGCTTTGCCCTCGCCAGCGACGGGCACGGCGGCACCACCGTGGTCGATCCAGGCCTCACGACGCTCGTCAAGTTCGCCGGCACCAACGGGGCAAACCCCCACGCCCCTCTGCTCTTCGACGCCGCCGGCGACCTCTTCGGAACGACACAACACGGCGGGGCCTACGGCGGGCCCACCGGCTACGGCACCGTGTTCGAGCTCGTCAAGACGGGCGCCGGCTACGCCAGCACGCCGACCACGCTCGTCAGCTTCAACGGGACCGATGGGGCAGACCCATATGGCGGGCTGATCGCCGATGCCGCCGGCGACCTCTTCGGCGTGACACAGAGCGGCACGGTATACGAGATCGTCAAGACGGGCAGCGGCTACGCCGCCACGCCGACCGTGCTTGTCACATTCAACGGCACCGACGGGGCGTCGCCGGAGGGCGAACTGCTCGCCGACCCCGCGGGCGACCTCTTCGGCGTGACACAAGAGGGCGGGGCTTACGGCAAGGGCACAGTGTTCGAGATCGCGAAGACCGCCGGCGGTTACGCCAGCACGCCGACCGTGCTTGTCAGCTTCAACGGCACCAACGGGGCAGACCCAACGCGCCCTCTAATCTTCGACCGCTTCTACGACCTCTACAGCACAACAGCACAGGGCGGGGCTTACAACGACGGCACCGTGTTCGAGATCGCCAATACGGGCGGTTTCGGCAGCTACGCCAGCACGCCTACCACGCTCGTCAGCTTCAACGGCTCCGACGGGGCACAGCCATTTGGCGGTGTGATCATGGACACCGCCGGCGACCTCTTCGGCACGACAGCAGCGGGCGGGGCTAGCGGCAACGGCACCGTGTTCGAGATCGCCAACACAATCGTCCCCTTTAACCCCGGCCGCTACGCCGCCACGCCGACCGTGCTTGTCAGCTTCAGCGGCGGCTATTCAGACTCGTTGTCCGGTTTGATCGCGGACGCCCGCGGTGACCTCTTCGGCACGACAACAAACCTCACGGCTGGCGGCGACAACAACGGCACGGTGTTCGAGATCACGAAGACCGCCAGCGGCTATACCAGCGCACCGCTTTTAATTGACGCATTCAACGGCACCAACGGGGCAGTTCCGGATGGCACCCCTCTGATCGTCGACTCGGCCGGAAACCTCTTCGGAACGACATACTCCGGCGGGTTCGGCGACGGCACAGTGTTCGAGGATTCTATCAACCCCGTTCTGTTTAGCCTCCCGCCATCGGAGATGGTTGGCGGACCGTATAGCGGCAACGAGTCCTCCAGCTTCGGGCCCCCGATCGCGCTCACCCTGTCGCTATCGAACGGCGTCAACAACTCAGACGTGCTGACGACGGTGCTGAGCGTGCCTTCGGGGGTTATTCAGGTCGGCGGCAGTTCCGGCTCAACGGTGACTTTGAGCGGCACCGCCACGGCGATCAGCAGTGCAATCCGCTTTGCGGAGTTTCTTCCCAACCCTGGCGGTTATGGTCAATTCACGCTGACCATGACGACGAGCGACACAAATGCGCAAGTGTCGGCCACGGCGCAGATCACGGTCAACGACACGTCGGTGCCGAGCGTCGCGGCGGGCGGGCCTTACGCCGGCGCCGAAAACACGCCGTTTGCGGTCGGCGGGGCCTCGGTTTCGGCGAGCCCCAATGCCGGTGACCCGCTGTCGGTGGTAGTCAGCGTCGCGCACGGCACGCTGACGGCGGCGGCCGGCGGCGGTAGTGCCGTGATCTCCGGGTCGGGCACGGCGAGCCTCACTCTGACCGGAACCGCCGCCAACATCGACAAGGCGCTGGCGACGGCCAGCGACGCCCCGAGCACAAATTATTACGGCAGCGACAGCCTGTCGGTCATGGCGACCGACACGGTCGACGGGCAAAACGCGAGTGGCGCGGCGACGATCACGATCGCCGACACGACGGCGCCCAGCGTCAGCGCGGGTGGGCTCTACAGCGGCAGCGAGAACGCGCCGCTTGCGGTCGGCGGAGCCTCGGTCTCGGCAAGCCCCAATGCGGGCGACCCGCTGTCGGTGGTGGTCAGCGTCGCGAACGGCAAGCTGACGGCATCGGCCGGCGGCGGCAGTGCCGGGATCTCGGGGTCGGGCACGGCGAGCCTCACCCTGACCGGCACCGCCGCCGACATCGACAAGGCGCTGGCCACAGCCAGCGACGCCCCGACCACAAATTATTACGGCAGCGACAGCCTGTCGGTGACCGCGACCGACACCGCCGACAATCAGCAGGCGACGGGCTCGGCGGCGATTACGATCGCCGACACGACGGCGCCCAGCGTCAACGCGGGTGGGCCCTACAGCGGCAGCGAAAACGCGCCGTTTGCGGTCGGCGGAGCCTCGGTTTTGGCGAGCCCCAATGCGGGTGACCCGCTGTCGGTGGTAGTCAGCGTCGCGCAAGGGACTCTGACTGCAAGCGCCGGCGGCGGCAGTGCGATGATCGCGGGGTCGGGCACGGCGCGCCTCACTCTGACCGGCACCGCCGCCGACATCGACAAGGCGCTGGCGACGGCCAGCGACACCCCGACCACGAATTATTACGGCAGCGACAACCTGTCGGTCACCGCGACCGACACCGCCGACGGGCAGTCGGCGAGCGGTGCGGCGACGATCACGATCGCCGACACGACGTTGCCGAGCGTCTCGGCCGGCGGTCCCTACGGCGGCAGCGAGAACAGCTCGTTTGCGGTCGGCGGAGCCTCGGTTTCGGCGAGCCCCAATGCGGGTGACCCGCTGTCGGTGGTGGTCAGCGTTTCGCAGGGCGTCCCGACGGCATCGGCCGGCGGCGGCAGTGCGATGATCGCTGGGTCGGGCACGGCGAGCCTTACTCTGACCGGCACCGCCGCCGACATCGACAAGGCGCTGGCGACGGCCAGCGACACCCCGACCACGAATTATTACGGCAGCGACAGCCTGTCGGTCACCACGACCGACACCGCCGACGGGAAGAGCGCTACGCAAACCGCGCCGATTACGGTCAAGCCAGGCGGGTTTATGTCCTCGGTGCCCGATGCGGGGGGTTACGGTATCCTCTACGAAGGGACGGGCGGCCATAATCTGTCGATCGCCAACGTCACGATCAACGGCAATGTCGGGGTCGGCGGCACTGGCGTGGTCCAATACAGCGGCCCAGGCACGATCAACGGCCATCTCGATTTCTCCGCAGCCAATACCGGCCAATACCACGATGCCAACGGCAAGAATGTCGGTCCCACTGCGGTAAACTATAGTACCGCTACGGTGACGAGCGCGCTCAGCGAGATCAATTCGCTGTCGACAACCCTGGGCAAGGAGAACGGAAACAATATCGCGATCAGCGGCAATATGACGATTAATGCCTCAGCGGGGGTATTGGACAGCAACGGCAATTATGTCTTCAACGTCACGTCGTACAATGAAGGCAACGGCAATGTCGTGACCATCAATGGCGATGGGCTCGGCGGCTCGGTTGTGCTGAACTTTGGGTTCAATTCCAATGTGAACCTCGGTGGCGATGTCGCGCTCACCGGCGGCCTCAGAGATGACCAGGTGCTGTGGAATTTCACGACCAGCGGGAAGAATATCAATCTCAATAACAACGAGTCGAGTTATCCACTGCCCCTCGCTTTCCAGGGCGTGATTCTGGCTCCGGGCGACAATCTGTCGATGGTCAGCGCCAATCTCGACGGCCGCTTGTGGGGCGGCGGTAGCGGCGACATGCAGCTGAACGGCGGCGATACGCTGACTCAGTCAAATCAGGCCCAAAGCGCAGCTCTGTTGATGCAATACGCTGCTGCCGGTTTTGGCGGCGGGTCTGGCCAGGGTGCCGCCTCGATCGACAATGCGACGACATCGCCTCCGCCTGCTGAGTCTCCGTTCATAACCATCCCTCATCACTGATACGGACCCCGGCAGCTCGCTTCGAGCACCGGCGCCGGGAGCGGGGAATGACGCCTTCACGCTCGACGCCAGCATAACGAGGCTGATGATGCAGGGTCTGCAGGACAAAGTTTCGGTGAACGCCGGCACCGATACGCTCGTAGACACGCCGGGCGGCGGTGACAAACTGCAGCTCAGTATCGGGCGCAGGGCGGCACGGTCGGCATTACCAATTTCGGCGTGTCGAACGCCGTGGTCAGCCTGGTGCCGGCATTGGCGAGCGTTGAGGGCTGGACGACCCCGGCACAGATCGCCGCCGCGGTTAGGTCGGACGGAGGTAACGGCTGCCTGGTCAGTTCACCAAAAACGGTACCATTTACGGGTCGATCGATTTTGTGGGTATCGCGAAAACTCAGCTCACCGCCAACAACTTCCAGATCCGCTGATCAGTCCAATGACGCGGCTGCCCTTATGCACCCGGGCACCAGGAGCCTCTCCGCCCGCTTGCGGGGGGGAGAGGAGGGGACCGTCGCGCCGGTGACGGGGAGGGTGAGGGGGTTGACACCGTACCCCCCACCTCACCTTGCCCTCTCCGCCCCCTGGGGGCGGAGAGGGAAGATTCGCAAGCGCCGGCAGCGCGGGCCGGCGAGGTGACGGGATCAGAAATGTCTGAGCAACGTGAATCCCAGGCCACTGCGGCGGTCGACAGCGGGCTCGGTGCGGTGTTGATGCTGCTGCGGTTTCACGGCATCGGCGCTGATGCCGGGCAGATCCGGCACCGGTTTGGCGGGGCCAGCTTTGGCGTCGCCGAGGTATTGCGCTGCGCCAAGGAGTTCGGGCTGCGGGCGCGGGTCTACGCGGCCGACTGGGCGCGGCTCACCAATACCGCGCTTCCCGGCATTGCTGCGCTGAAGGACGGGAATTTTCTGATCGTCGGAAAAGTCGGCGACGGCAAGGTCCTGGTCCAGTCGCCGGGAAATCCCAAGCCTGCGATCATGGCTCAGGCCGAGTTCGAAGCGGTCTGGGACGGGCACATCGTGTTAATGACGCGGCGCGCGGCATTGGGCGACCTCGACCGCCGTTTCAATATTTCATGGTTTCTCGGCGCCATCAGGAAATACCGCGGCCTGCTCTCCGAGGTGCTGCTCGCCTCGTTTTTCCTTCAGGTCTTCGCACTGGTCACGCCGATCTTTTTCCAGGTCATCATCGACAAGGTATTGGTCCATCGCGGCATCAGCACCCTCACCGTGCTCGTCACCGGGATGGTGACGATCGCGATCTTCGAAGCGGTTCTCGGGACGCTGAGGACCTATCTCTTCGCCCACACCACCAACCGCATCGACGCCGAATTGGGCGGAAGATTATTCC
>Ga0306919_10001383_pt1 | contig 11597 bp, 9 predicted proteins | sample flu12Cox44000172_FD_203764 | JGI IMG/M metagenome (GOLD analysis project Ga0306919, IMG submission 203764) | Lab enrichment of tropical soil microbial communities from Luquillo Experimental Forest, Puerto Rico - flux4day.12C.oxic.44.000.172 (v2)... | ecosystem: Environmental > Terrestrial > Soil... | reverse complement strand
CAACTTTCTGTCGTACACGGCGGGGCTGGGGCTCGCCATCCTGGCGACGATCGCTTCCTTCGTCGTCTCCCAAACAAATTTGCTGTGGGCCCCTGGCATCCCGGTCGGGTTGGTGGTGCTCGCCTTTGCGCAGATCGGCGTCCACCTCGTCTTCTTTCTGCATTTGGGCAGCGGGCCCGATCATACGAACAATATTCTGGCCCTTGCTTTTGGGGTGCTGATCGTCTTTCTCGTCATCACCGGCTCGATTTGGATCATCGCCAATCTCCACGCCAACATGATGCCGATGTCTGTGAACATCCCGCGCTGACTCCGTTCCGCGCGAAACTCAAGCCGCGCACCGACTTTGCGAGGTCGCGGGCCCCTGCTCGGTTTGCGAGGCGCGGTGAATGCAGCCCCTGTCGCGGCGGCCTGCTGTCCCAACGAAAGCGAACGACCACAACGGAACTGTGTCGGTTTGTGGCTGTCCGGTGAACGTCGCCTGGTGGCACCAAAGCGCAGGCTAGATATCTCCTACGAAACGGTCCGCCGCTGGGTACTGAAATTTGGACCGGTGATAGCACGCAGGCTGCGGCGGCGACGCTGCGGAGCAGCATTGAGAACGGCTGCTTTCGCTTTGCTGCCGGCGGCTCGGGTGAGTTCAGTTCTGCGGCACATCGAGATAATCCCTCGAGTTGAATAAGCCCAATTGCACTGTGACTTCGTCCATGGAAGCCGTGAGACGCTCCACAAGCTCCGCTGGGCGCACGGGCTTCTGCAATACAATGAGCTGACTGCCAACTGTGTCGATCGGTGCTGCGATGTCTCCGACGTGGCCCGTCAGTAGAATTGTCGGGAGCGTCGGCTGACGCCTTCGCACTTCGCGGATCAAGTCGAGCCCGTTCATGCCGGGCATGGTGAAATCGGTTATCAACGCATCCACGGCTTGCCCTCGATCCAGATAGGCTAAAGCGCGCGGCGCGTCCTCCGCTCCCTCGATCGCGAACCCGGCGTCGGCCAGCGAGGCCATCACGACCTCGCGAACGAGTTCGTCATCGTCCACTACCAAGACGCGGCGCCTGCGATTGCGATCCGGCGCAGTTTGGGCGGTCGGCATGACCGTTTCGGGCGGCGGAGCGATGACCGCATCGATCCGCGGCAGCCACATGCTGACGGTTGTTCCGCGGCCAGGTTCGCTGCGCAGCGATAGGGCGCCGCTGGATTGCTCGGCGAAGCCTTGAGCCATCGAAAGCCCGAGCCCGGTGCCTTTGCCCTTTGACTTGGTCGTAAAAAACGGCTCAGTGGCACGCCGTAGTGTCATCGCGTCCATGCCGGTCCCGCTGTCGGTGACCGATATCCGCACGTAGGACCCCGCCTTCAGAACAGGTGCCTGCTGGTCCCGCGCCAAGGTTTCGCTCGCCGCAGAGAAAGTAAGATTGCCGCCGTTTGGCATGGCGTCACGCGCGTTGGTGGCCAAGTTCAACAGAACAGTCTCGAGCTGCGCCTTGTCGGCGAGGACCGCGCCAAGCCCCGGCTCCATTTCCGCACGAAGGACGATGTCCGATCCGAGAGAGTGTTTCAGGAGCTCGCAAAGCCCTTTCAGCATCCCGGATGGGTCCACTGGCTCGGTGGCGAGGATGTCTCGCCTAGCGAAGGCCAGCAGACGGCGGCTGATCGCGCCGCCCCGCTCAACCGCTTTCAGCATAATGCGCGCGAGCCGCTGTACCTCCTGGGGGTTCTCGGGGCGCCGCTCGATCAACTCGGCATGGCCCCCGATGGCTTGTAAGACGTTGTTGAAGTCATGCGCAATGCCGCCCGCCAGCTCGCCGAGCGCGATCATCCGATCGGCATGCGCTGCTTGAGCTCGCGCCTGTTCGCGTGCCGCGATTTCCCGCTGAACTTGCGCTTCAGCTAAGAAGTGGCTAACGAACAGGAAGGCGTTCCAGTTTAAATTGACGATGACGACAGCAGTGTACACGAACATTAGCGCTGTCAAGCCGAAATAGATGGGCGATCCCTCCTGCAACAAGGCAAAGAAAGCGCCAGCTGCGACGAGCAAAACGTAGGACATCCCTGCAAGGGGCACCGTGGCCAATACAAAGCCGCCGGCGCACATCATGCCCGCGGTCAAGCACCCGACGAGAAGCTGTGTCATCGGCGCTGCGCCGGGGAAGGACAGCGCTGGCAGGGCACCCCATAGCCCGCCAAATAGCGCGCTATGGATGACCGCGCGCCGCATCGTCTCGAGAGTAGCCTGCCGGTTCGGGTTCCGCCGCCCGACAGCCGACCAATTGCGCCCATGGTGGACCGCTAACGCAAAGACCAGTGAGGACCAGATCCACAGGCTTGCGGGCACAGGACCCATGCTTCCAACGGTCAACAGCAGGATCGCCGCATTTAGGCAGCTTGCGCCCATGGTCAGAGGGATAAGGCGTACGATCGCGCCTATTTGCGCTGTTCGTAAGCGCCCCGCATACTCGGGGTCTACCGAGGCAAGACCGAGGCCAATGGCCAACGCCTGCGGTAGCCTATCGGACCAAGCACGCAATGTGCCTTCAGCCTTGGTCAGGACCGAGCTGAACCGACTACGATTCTTCTCATCCACGCATTTTACCCGATTGTCAGACGTCAACGCGGCGCCGCGTCGAAGGTGCTTTCCGATCAAAGTTCTGCTTTCATTTACGACTGCGAGGAATTGACTTAGATCATTCGAGTGGCTCACCCGCCGATTTTTAGCTACAAATATATATTAGCAGACCCATTGCGAGAGTTGTAGGCAGTACAACTCGGGGTGACGCCGTGAGGATAGCCTCATGGGGCTGGCGGCGGGTTTTGCCGCTGCTGCGACGGGGCAAGCCTTAGCCGGAGAGGCTTCGGGGTTCGGTTTTCAATTGCGCGAGAACAGCGCTTCAGCACTCGGCAGTGCTTTCGCCGGCGCGGCGGCATCGATCGTGGATCCCAGCGTCATTGCCAACAATCCGGCCGGAATAATGAGCCTCCCGGAAGTCAGGGTCCCGAGCGATCTCAGCATTGTCATTCCATCGGCGGCCCTTTCCGGGACGGGGCGCGTTGCCGCTAAGCAGCCGCTCGTAGGAGGAAATGGCAGCGATGCGGCGAGCGCTCAGCGCGTCCTTGGGGTATACGGTTTTATGATGCCTCACCCGAATTGAAGTTCGAGCTCGCAGTCATCGCTCCTTTTGGCCTCAATTCTCAATACCGCAATGACCGGATCGGAAGATACCAGGCGATCAAATCCAATATCGAGACGACCAATGTCAATCCGAACATCGTCTACCGGGTTTCAGACTGGCTTTCCATTGGTGGCGGCCCGGCAATACAATATGCTACCGCAGAGCTTACCAACGCGATCAATTCGACCACGGTCGCACGTCGCGCCAACCGGCTGCTGCCGGCAGGACTGACCCGCCCCGAACGGCTCTATCCGAGTCACCGAGATTCGTTGTCCGTCGGCTATAACCTCGGCGCATTTGCAGAAATCTCACCGCGCACTCGCTTTGGTGCGAGCTACCGATCGCAGGTCAGCCACCGCCTTGACGGGACGGCGATCTTAAGGGTTCCGGCCCCGCTTTCGGCTGACCAGCGGTTCCAGAATACACCGACCGGCACTGATCTTAACACGCCCGACATTGTGAGCTTGGCAGCATCTCATGAAATTTCGGCAGACCTTACCCTGACGGCTGAGATTCAGTGGACGAACGGGAGCGCTGCCAGGAATTTGCGCGTCGAGCGGCCGTACGGTTCCGCTTTGATCCATCAGCGTGAGCATGCACGGAACATGGTTCGGCAGCGTGGGGCGAGCTACGGCGCAGACCAAAAATGGATCATCCGCGGCGGATTCGCATTTGACCCGACCCCCATTCCAAACCAGTTCCGAACCGCCCGTCTCCCAGACGCGAAGCGAGATTGGCTCGCGCTCGGCATAGGTTACAAGTCGCGCGTCGATCTCCGCTTCGATGCCGCCAATGTTCATAATCTTCCGCGGAAATGCGCCAATCGACGAGTGTGGTCAACAGGCGACCTCATAGTTGGGTGCGGCGCAGCAACTCTTCGATGTGAGTGACGAAGCGCCCCAGATCCGCCGATCGCGGCTCCAGCCGCTGCTTGCGTGCGAAAGCCAGGAGCTTGTGGATCAGGCGCACTCCTCTCTCTGCGGTTTGCAAGGCTCCCTGAGCGTCATCGGCAATCTGATGCGGGGGGCGACAATCCCACGGTTGTACCGCTTCCATAACCGGATCTCTCGCCCGCAGACCCGCAGGCGAGCATGGTTGAAAGCCACTCGGTGCAGTGGCGGTCGACCGAGAAGCTCTCTCATTCGCCTTGCATCCGGGCGTCATCTTGAAGACAACAATCCTAAAGGACAATCTCCTGACGCTCACTGGACGATTTGCTGACGAAAACAAAGTTAATTTCGAGCTCAACGATGATCGCGCGTGACAGATTTCCCGTCGGCGCGAGGGAGCGAGGTGCCTATGGAGCAGTTGAGGGGGAGCAATCTCGCGCCGGAGTCGACGTCCTCCGCCCGCGGCGGGTATCCGGCCGTCAGCCGACCATCGTCGCGACAGCCGCCTCTCAAAGCAGCTGCCCGGATACCGCCGGGAATGTCGGTGACCTTGATTCTACTATCTTCGCTCGGCCTGTGGGCAGCGATCTGGGCGGCGGTCTCGTCGTTGCTTTCGCACTGGTTCTAATCGCGAGCTGTCATCGCGTATGGCGAATCAGCTCTGCCCACCGGTCGAGCGTCGGGAGGATTTGGTCACTTTTTGCGGAGGGAAGCATCACGACGACCCGCGTAATCCCCAGATCCCGATACCGGGCCAGCCGGTCGGCATCCTCCGTAGCGCCGAACAGCGTGACGGAGACGGATTGTGGATCGCGGCCGGCCTCCGACAGCATCTGTCGGAAGCGTGGAAGCAACTCCTCGATACTGCCCTCCGGTCCGCGGCCGGCGATCGGCGCCCAACCGTCGCCATAACGGACGGCCCGGCGGGCGGCATGCGGGAAGGCGCCGCCGACGAGGATCGGCGGGTGCGGCCTCTGAACCGGCTTCGGCCACGCCATCATCTCGGGAAAATCGACCATCTCGCCGTGATATTCGGCCTTGTCCTTGGTCCAGATCTCCCTCATCGCTTCGATGCGCTCGCGCATCAGCTTGAAGCGTGTCCTGAACTCGGTCCCGTGATCGGCCATCTCCTCGGCATTCCAACCGCCGCCGACGCCGAATAAGAACCGCCCGCCGGAGACCTGGTCGAGCGAGGCGACGAGTTTTGCCGTCTGGATCGGGTCGCGCTGCTGAACGAGACAGACCCCGGTGGCGACCTTGAGGCGCTTGGTCGCGATTGCCGCCGCCGTTAGCGAGACGAACGGGTCCATCGCTTCGCAATAGACTTTGGGCAGTTCGCCGCCACCCGGCCACGGCGACTTGCGTGAAGTCGGGATATGCGAATGCTCCGGAGCCCAGACCGACTCGAACCCGCGCGCTTCGAGCGCCTGCGCGAACTCCGTTGCCGGGATCGCATAATCGGTAAAGAACATCAGCGCGCCAAAATCCATGCCGCTCCTCCGGTGTGGGGATCATCTCTGTCAGAACCGCAGCTTAGCCGCGATCCGGACCGCCGGCCAGCGCGGTAGCCGATCGGGAGAACACGAGCGTGGGCCTCACCCTGTCATGAGCCGGCTCGCGTCCCTCCCCATCTGCCCGATAGTGCCGGGTCTCGACCGGGACCATCTTTCCGACCATCTCGATGAGGAGGAAAGATATGCCCGACGCCGCGCAAGACCCGCTCGTCCACCTGTCCGAAGCATTCGCCGAGCGCACCAAGCTCGCGCGGCCCTTGGTCGCGGGGATCGCAGCTCAGGGCCACCAGAGGCGGTCGGGAACGTTGTGGCGCAAAGACGTCGTCGTCGCCTCCGAGCAGGCATTCCCGGATGTCGCCGAGGCGAGGGTGACCCTGGCCGACGGAAGCAGCTTTGCCGCGCATCTCGCCGGCCGCGATCCCGGTACCAATGTCATAGCCTTTCGCGTCGACGGCACTCCGGAGCCAGCACCACTTCCGGCCGCGGAGCCGCATCCCGGCGCATTCGCTCTTGCCTTTGGTGCCGATGAAAGCGGGGCTTCGGTTCGCCTCGGCGTCATGCACGCGGTCGGCCCCGCCTGGCATAGCCGGGCCGGCGGGCGCATCGACCGGCGCATTACCCTCGACATTGCCCTCACTCGCCGCGAGGAAGGCGGGCCGGTGCTCGATGCCGCCGGAGGGCTTCTCGGCATCTCGACCTTGGGTCCGGGCGGGCGGGTTCTGGTAATCCCGAGCACGACCGTCGAAGGCGTGATCGGGCCGCTCTTGTCAAAGGGACGGGTCGAACGGGGGTGGCTGGGCCTTGCTCTGCAGCCGGTCGTCGTACCGGAAGCGTTGCAGTCGCAAGCCGGTCAGCCGCGCGGCTTGATGATCATGGGAGTTTCGAAGGACAGCCCCGCCGCCCAGGCAAATCTCCAGCCGGGCGACATTCTTCTGGCCATCGGCGGCGAGAGCGTCAACAGCCCCAACATGGTGGCCACGCGTCTCGGCCCGGAATCGGTCGGGCAGCCGATCGAGCTGCGGCTGATCCGGGCGGGCGGCATCCTCGCCCTCAACGCAACCGTCGGCACTCGGCCAACGGGATGAGCGTGCCCGCGGCAGAAGCTCCCAACCGGCTAAGCGTCTGCGTATTGGCCTCCGATGCACAGACACGAAAGCGGCTCGCGGCGCTCGTCGCAAAGAGCGGACATCAACTCGTGGAGCCGCCAGCAGCCGCAGATGCGGTGCTGACCGACGGCGGCTCCACGGGCGGGGCGACGCCGGCATTCGCCGTCGCGCTCGGCGCGGCGGATGAAGAATTTGGCGGTCTGCTCCCCACCGAAGCCACGCCTGCACAGGTCGATGCCGCGCTGCGCGCCGTCGCCGCGGGGCTGACCGTGCGAGCGCCGAGCAGGCGGGATCGGAGCTTTCATTCCTTGCCCGAGGAAGCGCCGGTTCTCCTGACGCCCCGCGAAGTCGAAGTGCTCGCCGCGCTGGGCAATGGCCTCAGCAACAAGGCGGCCGCCCGACAGCTCGGCATCTCGCCGCATACCGTCAAATTCCATATCGAAGCGCTGTTCCGCAAGCTCGATGCCAAATCGCGCGCCGAAGCCGTCGCGAAGGGATTGAAGTGGCAGATCGTGGAATTTTGAGCCACCCTCCCCTACTCTGCTTCCCGGTAATTCCCGTTGTAACGGGAATTTCGTCGATTTTGCCCGGAAAACCGCGGTTCGGCCGCGAGAAGAGTAAGGGAAATCAAGGCCTTGCCGGTCAGTTCCCGTAACAGCTCTAACCGGGAATTCGCGCCCACCTAATCGGGAATTAAATCGGCCGAACCGGGAATTACGGGAACACTCCTCCCCCGCGTCAAATCGGAGCCACCCTACCGCCGGATTTCGCCTTGTGTGAGGCCCCTCGCCCGCCCGCGGAAGGTCCGCTTTTTGGCGCCCGAGCTATGTTCTCTCGGGGGTTGACATCCTGGGAATCGCCCTTGACGATTGCTGTTAACAGCGAGCGAGACAAAACCGCACTCAAGGAGAAACCCAACCATGCCGATGCCGCAACGTGTCCAGTATTCCCCCTCGATCGAACCGTTGGTGCAGTTCATCGAGGATACCCCGCCGAGTGAAATTCTCGATCGCACCTTGGACAAGCTGCGCGCGGGAGTTCCGACAGAGACCATGCTGACGGCCTCGGCCCTCGCGGTGACCCGCTCGACCGAGATGCCGCCGGGTCATCACGGTGGCCCGCTGCACCCGTTGGCCGGCCTCTACGCGATCTCGAAGACGGTCGAGCGCCTCGAAGGCGAGGAGCGGTTTGTCCCGGTGCTGCAGCACGTGGCGCTCACCAACAAGCACATCAACCATCCGGCGATGGGCCCGTACAGCCTCTTCGAATTCGAGCCGGAAGATGCCGGCGGGGTCGAAGCAACGAAAGCAGCGTTCCTGATGGCGGTGGGTCGCGGCGAGTGGAACAAGGCCGACCACCTTTACCAGTGGCTGTGGGATCATGCGCCCCGCATCGAGGCCTTCGATCTGCTGCTCGGCGTCGCGATCCCGAAAAATTTCAACGATGACCACTATTTCATGTTCCCCGGCACTGTGTGGCGCGCCTTCGAGGAGGGGATCCTCGACAAGGAGTTCTTCAAGACCGTGATGCGGCCGGTCGTGCGCTTTGTGACGCGTTCGCCGGTTGCGCCCAATAATCCGATGCCCTCGCCGTTGCCGCAGATCGAAGGGCTGATCGAAGAACATCAGCTGCTAAAGCGCATCTATCGCCAGCGCAGCGGCGAGGATGAAACCGCGGTGATCGGCGAGCTCGGCGAGGCGATCGCGGCCGTCGACGTCTTTGCCGATATTCCGGTGCTGATGGCGAAGGCCTTGGCGGGCGGGATCTCGCTCGAGGGTGCCGGTGAGGCGCTGTCGATCGGCGCGGCCGGCCTCTTCCTGCGCTCGCTCGGCGGCAACCCAATGGATGTGCACCTCCACACCAGCATCAATCTGCGGCGCTATCTGCTGCGCCTCGACGGGATCAGCCTCAAGAACAAGCTGATGCTGCTGTTGACGTGGCAATCGGGCCCCGAGATCCGCTCGACCGCAGGTCGCATGGAGCCCTACCCGCAGCCCGACATGAAGGCGGTCGCCGCCCTGCCCCAGCGCAGCCAGGAGGAACTGCTCGACGCAATCAGGCACGGCATTTACAACCAGCCGCCGACCGACTGGTCGAAGGTGACCAATCTCGGGGTGATGCGGGCCGTGCCGGAGGTCAAGGAGGTAGTGAACCTGGCGACGCAATATGTGAAGGCCGGTTACGACCCGCACGCCTTCATCGCGCGTCTCGCCGAGATCGTCTGCCACGACAATTTCACCGAGATGCACGCCTTCAAGCACCACCAGTCGATCGTCGAGGAATACAACTCGACGCGCGAGCCGTGGCGCTGGATGCACCTCGTCTGCGGCGCCCAAGCGGCAGCGATCTCCTTCGGCAAGAATATGACGGTCTACGAGGAGTATCTCGAACTCCTCCACGCCGCGTAATCTCGGCGCGAGGAGCGCGAACAGGGAGGCTTCGGGCCTCCCTGTCCTTTTACGGCGAGCGCTTCCGTTGCTCGCCGGCTCTCAACGAGGCCCCGCACTTCCGGGTATCAGATCATCGAGGCCGTATTTGGCGAGATCCTCGAAGTCGCGAGGCTGGAGGCGGTCGGCGACCGTCTCCAGAATTTCCGCGACCCAGCGGCGGAAATCCCCCATCAACTTATATTCTTGGAATCCCCTCCGGCCGACGACATCGGGCCCGTGATCATGAATTAATTGGTCTACCTTCTCGTACTCTTGCCGCCAATAGATTGCGTATTGCGCTCGATCTGTCACCGAAAAGATTTTCGTGTCGGGAATTATGTAAACCCTGACGCGATCGAGGAACTTCTCTTCTTCGCCCGAGCACTTTCGCCAGATCTCCAAGAGCTCATACATGCAGTAGGGTGAGCGCAGGTATTTGTCGCTCAAGACTACAAAGACACGGTTGCCTCCTGCCAAACGCTGCATGAATTTCGAGATCGAGTCACCGAGGCCGAGAACCTTCTTGTCGCGAAGAATGACGAGGCCTCGCTGCTCGGCCGCCTCGCATAGCTGATCGACGATGGCTTCGCTCTGCCGGCCTTTCGGGCTTTCGTCCCCCCAGGCGTACGAAACGAAATATTGTGGTTCGCTGCCATGCTCCTGGCCGAACTGCAAGGGCGGCGGCGGGTCTGTTCTGTTGCGCTCGTCGCGCGCCGGCGAGAGCTCGGCAGGACGCAGGGAAATGTCGGCCGGCGGAGCGTTGACCCGTACCGCGCCCATCCTCGCGCTCTCGTCCCGCACCAGCGCCGATAGCCGCCGCAGCAATTCGGCCGCTTGGCCGAGTTGGGTACGGATTAGGATCTTGCCCCGCCATTCGTTGGTCATTTCCCGCTCGATCAACGCACGGCTTCGAGTTGTCGTCTCGTAGACGCAAAGCCCTCCACGCCAATACAGCGCCGTAACTCCGGCCTCGGATCCAATACGTGAGATTACGCTTCGCACCATGCCGGGGTGCAACAGGGCATATTCGAATTCCGAAGCCTCGACGGGTGCCTGTTCATCCCACATTGCGTCAAGCTCGGCTTGGATTTCGGTGCGTTCCGGCAGCAGATCCGGCGCGATGTATTCTTCGTATTCGTCCCTATCGCCGGTTCTGCGGCGATGCACGAAACAAATGCCGCAGGATCGCATCATGCCGAGGAACACCTCCTGTTCGGCAGCATTGTAGTCGCGCCAAGCGAGCGCCTCGAGGATTGCTCGGGTGAAACGGTCGCGCAGGTGTCGCAACGGGCGATAGCAGCTTTCTCTATTGAAGACGGCGTAAATGGCTTCGAGCGCCCAGGCCTGGTCGAGGATGATCCGGTCGTCGAACAGCCCTGGCCGATAGAACACAATCCCGGCGTTGTGCAAATACGACAGCAGATACTCGGGCGCGCCTATCCCGCCGGCCTCCTCGCACAGTTGAAGAAAATGCTCCTGCCTAATCGTGCGGTATTGCCGCTGGTCCGGTGGCACCGCGGCGTCGGCATCACGCAACTGCTCAAGCCGCTGCTTGACCTGGAGTCGGCCAGTACCGATCGTAACCTCGCCTTCCTGCCCTCGGATCCGCTCGACGGCTTCGCGCAGCGCCTCATCGAGCGCCGCACGCTTGCGGTTGTTGATCGCGCTGTATTGCAATTCCCAATGAGGTAAAGCGGCGAGAAGCTCGGGTGGGGCAGGTAACCGATAAATGGCATCCTCGAGACGATCGCAGCGCGTCTGCACGATCAGCACAGGGCTGCCCGCTGCGCCGAGATGCCGCACGGTGTCCAGCCAATAGGGAAGTGGATGGTTGCGAAAGAGCATTCCCTCATAAACATGCTCGCCGGAGGATTCCGCCTCAGGCGCCCAGGCAATCAGGAATGCCGCCCGCGTGCGCATGAACAGCGCATGCGTGCCGTGATAAATGTCTTGGCCCCCAAAATCCCAAATGTGCAGGAGCGCAGGTTGCATGCCGTCGGATGTGGGCAACGGTGCGGAGGTAACGACGACGCCATGGGTCGAAGGCACCCGTGGGTCATAGCTTTCGCCGCGGAGGCGGCGACAGATCTGCGTCTTCCCGACTCGGCCGTTGCCAAGCACCATCAACTTCACATCGGGTACAGCGGCTGCACCGGCGCGAAGATCGCTCAGATGGGCACGCAGGGACTCGAGACAACTCATGTAGTTATTTTGAGAGAGCACCTCCGTCCGGATTCCAGGCATTTGGGTTTCGAAAAGGCAAAGATAGCGTAGGGAAGGTTTGTGCCAAAGATCCCCCGGAATTGTTGACAGAGTGCATTGCGAGCAATTGAGCGATTGCAGCGCGCTCAGCCCGCTCAGTGGCGACAGGTCAGTGACCTGAGTCTCAGAGCAATTGAGCGATTGCAGCGCGCTCAGCCGGCTCAGTGGCGACAGGTCAGTGACCTGGGTCCCCCAGCAATGGAGCGATTGCAGCGCGCTCAGCCGG
>Ga0306919_10001382_pt1 | contig 11601 bp, 10 predicted proteins | sample flu12Cox44000172_FD_203764 | JGI IMG/M metagenome (GOLD analysis project Ga0306919, IMG submission 203764) | Lab enrichment of tropical soil microbial communities from Luquillo Experimental Forest, Puerto Rico - flux4day.12C.oxic.44.000.172 (v2)... | ecosystem: Environmental > Terrestrial >... | reverse complement strand
ATGCCCAGAAATGCGCCGGACCACGTGCCTCGGACGCCAAGACCCGGGTAGCGCGAAACGCCCTGCGCCACGGATTCCACGCGCGCAGCTTTCACTCGCTCCTGGGTAAGTCCCGCCGCGCCTGGGATGAGTTCACCAGGCTCTACCGCGCCCTGGACGCCGCGCTTCTGCCGGAGGAGACGGAAATCGAACTCGTGATGGGGACCGTGCTTCGGGTTTGGGCGCTGAAGCTGGGGCTCATGCGATGGGCCGCTTCGCCTCAAGAGCGGGAGGAGTGGTTTGCCCAGACAGGCGGGGTGTGTCCGGCTCCCCTGCAGTTGCTCATTAAGCGCCCAGGGTGGAGGGTTCGGGTTTCGGTGTGGTTGCGCTGGGGAAGGGGCCGGGGTGGCCAGTGCTGGCAGCCGGGTCCGGGGTGGAAAGAGCGGCGGGCGAGGCTGCACATCGTGGTGACGGTCACCGCCTCCATGGGGCACCCGCTGCTCGGCTGCTCCCGGTTGGAGGAGGTCCCACGGGGGATAGCGCCGCGGGTGGTCTTCGGAACAAAACCGGAATGTGCAAGAAAACACGGGGGTAGCGAAAATGTGATCACCATTAAGGATTCGCCGAGAGGCAGTTCGCGTAGGGCCAATCCCGCCGGCCGGCGACCGGCAGGTGCCCGTTCCGCAAACGGGACCGGTGCTACAAGTCTTGCGGAACAGGTGGGGCCGGCGCCCGATCAGGATGACCAGATCTTCCACCACATAGCGAGCATAAAAGGTGATCTACTGTCTTGGCTCAGTCCGGAGAACGCTGTCCTTACCGGTCCGCGTCTTTCCGAATCGGAGGGCATTGAAAGCTGGATAGACGCTTTTGTGACCCGATGGGAGAAACAGCACGGCCCCATCCCCAAGAAGGAGGTGATGCCTCACGAGATCGCCGCAGGGTTAGTTGCTTGGATACCCGAACAGAACAAAACCGGAATGTGTAAGAAAACAACAGGGTAACAGAAATGTGATCCCCATTAAGGTTTCACTAGAGTGGTCCTGGGGAGCTACCGAAGTTCTCAGTGGGAGGTCATGACGTTTGCAAGCAAGAGACCCTCATCCGCCCCGACAAGTCGGGACATCCTCTCCCCTCGGGAGAAGGCTGAGATTCTTAGACTTCTTGCCCTCTCCCTTGGGGCTGAGCATGTCCCACATTCCTTGTTGGGACACCGGGTTGCTGTGCAAGGGTGCCAGCCCGCGAAGCGGGCGACGTCGCCTAGCCCACGGCGAAAGCCGTGGGAAGGAGGTCCCATCAATAGATTCAAAACGAGCCCCGTCAGGGGCGACATCTGGCCCCATCTCAACGGGAACCCAAAGGGAACTTTCCGATGTCGCCCCTCTGCAGGCTGGAGGATTGTTCTTCCCGCCCTTCTACCCATGGCTGCCGCCGTGGGCTACAAGATGTCGCCCGCTTCGCGGGCTTCCGGTCGCTGTGGGGATAAATGTAGGCACCCCCGGTGTCCCAGCCGAGGATGAAGATACGGATAAAAATCAGCCCCTGGGGAGGGTGGCGGTCTCGCAGTCGCGGAAGAGCCGGGCGAGGGGTCATAGCTTGTCGGTCCGGGGCCCAGCCGCGTTAAGAGTGCGAGACAGCGCGACCTAAACAGCCCGGTGGGTAAGCCAGGTACCTCGCTCACCCTCTCCCGTTCGTTCTCGATATTCAACCTCTTAGGTGCTCTTTTCGCCCTTTAAGCGGTTCGCAGTTGTGCTGTAAGCTTAGATGAATACATGCTATAAAATTGGTTTAGTCTCTTCCGGGTCAAGAACACCCATGAATGTTCTGTTGATTTATCCCGAGTGGCCGGATACCTACTGGAGTTTCAAGCATGCCTTGCCCTTTGAGGGCAAGCGGTCGGTTTACCCGCCCCTGGGGCTCCTGACCATCGCTCCCATGCTGCCCAAGCACTGGAACAAGCGATTGGTGGACATTAACGTTCGACGACTGACCGACGCCGACCTGAAGTGGGCGGACGTTGCCTTCCTCAGCGGCATGCTGGTCCACAAGAGCGACCTGCTGGCGCTGCTCGGGCGGTGCAAGGCCGCCGGGCTGCGAACGGTGATTGGCGGGCCGGTGACCTCGAGCGTCGAGGAACTGCCGCGGCATGCCGACCACGTGGTGATTGGCGAGGCGGAAGACCTGATTGCCGGGCTGGCAGAAGATTTGGAACGCGGGAAAGCGAAGCCCATGTATCAAGCGGCGAACATGCCGGGTTTGGACAGGACCCCGCTGCCCGACCTCAGCCTGATCAATCCCCGCTATTACAGCGCCATGTCCATCCAGTATTCCCGGGGCTGCCCCTTTACCTGTGAGTTCTGCGACATCATCGAGATCTACGGCCGCCGGCCGCGCACCAAGACACCGGACCAGGTGCTGGCGGAGCTGGAGCAACTTTACGAACGCAAGTGGCGCGGCTCGGTGTTCATCGTCGATGACAACTTTATCGGCAACAAGAAAAAGGTGAAGGAACTGCTGCCGCCGCTGGCCGAATGGAACAACCGTCACCGCCGTCCCTTCACGTTCTTCACCGAGGCCTCACTGAATCTGGCCGACGACCTCGAACTGCTGCAAATGATGAAGGACGCCTGCTTCCACCGCGTGTTTCTGGGGATCGAGACGCCGGTTGAGGCCAGTCTCAAAGAAGCCCAGAAGCACCAGAACATGCGCCGTGGCCTGATGGAAAGCGTCCACCGCATCCAGAACTACGGCATGGAAGTGATGGCAGGCTTTATCGTGGGCTTTGACAACGACCCCGATGACATCTTCGACCGCCAGGTGCAATTCATCCAGGAGAGCGCCATCCCGCTGGCCATGGTCGGCTTGCTGCTCGCGTTACCGGGAACCCAGCTTTATCGCCGGCTGATGAAGGAAGGCCGCATCGTGGACGAGGGCCACGGCAACAATATGGAGCTGCGGCTGAACTTCATACCCAAGATGGACGTGCAGCGCCTGGTGGAGGGGTACCGGTCTATTTTGGAGCGCATCTACCATCCCGACGCCTACTACGAGCGTGTGCTTCGTTTCCTCGAGCGCTTCCGCCCCGCCGTCCACCGTCGCCGGCTGTTTTCCGATTACCTGGCGCTTGCCCGCTCCATGCTGAAGCAGGGGGTGCTGACCAAGGGCCGCACCAGCTACTGGAAGTTCTTCCTGCAGGCGGCCACGCGCTACCGCCACGCCTTCGATACGGCTATTACCCTGGCCGTGATGGGTTACCACTTCCAAACTCTGACCCGCGCCGTGTTGCAGGCGGAGTGAGAGCACTCGACGGCCAGCCAGCTCGCAGCCAATCGCCGGTCGCCGCCCGGACCCATCTGCGCCGATCGGCTCTCCCTCAGCCAGCTATGATCAGTAGGCTATGTTTAGCCTAAGATTTCTTTACCGGGGCGCGCCGAAGCTAGTTTAAGGTGCGCTTTCACGAAGGCCCGAATCTTGCCAATCAGACGCCCCTGTGGTAAGGCCGTGTCGACCATCCTAAGTTCGCGTTTTGCTTGATCTGCGTGGCGTACCCGCGCGGAGCTGAGCTACAATGCTCCCTTATGAGCCCTGAGTTTCAAACCGACTGGACGACCAGCCGTCTTCGCGTGCGTTATGCGGAAACCGACCAGATGGGCATCGTCTATTACGCTAACTTTTTCGTCTGGTTTGAGATTGGGCGGACCGACCTCTGCCGGCAGCATGGGTTTGCCTACCGCGACATGGAACAGCAGGACGGGCTCTACATCATGGTGGCGGAGGCCCGCTGCCGTTACAAGGCGCCGGCGCGCTACGACGAGGAGCTCCTGGTCCGCACCCGGCTGCGCGGCGCGCGCAAGCGAGTTCTGGTGTTCGCTTATGAAGTGCACCGCGAGAGCGATAACGCGATGCTGGCCGAAGGAGAGACGGTGCACGTCATCACCGATCGCGAGGGCCATCCAAGAGCTTTGCCTGACAGGTATCGAGAGCTTTTTCTGGCTGGCGCCAAGGCATTTTAGATTTTGGATTTTCGATTTGGGATTGCGCCGAAGAAGCGTTACGGGGGCCTTCGGCCCACCAATAGAGACGAAGTCCCCCACCTGTCATTCCGAGCGGAGCGAGGAATCTTCTGTTCTTCGTGGCAAGAGCAGATTCTCCGATTTCCCGGAATCCGATGGACTCCACCGGAGTCCTGAAACGAACCTCGTCGGTGGCGCTGGCGACCTCCTCGAGAATGCCAAGTTCACATGTAGTAGTGACGTTGGAGGAGCCATGGGCGGCGGACCTGCGAGGTCGGCGGCGGCTGAAGCGGTCTCGAGCCAAAATCCAAAATTTAAAATCAAAAATGGCAAAGCGGCTTCTCCTCACCGGACTCGATCTGACACGCAACGATTTTTATGAAGTGGTTCTGAAGAACCGGCCCGTCGGACTGCACCCGGACGCTCGCCGCGCTATGGCGAGCTCACGCGCGCTCATCGACAGAATGATCGCCGAGAGGAAGGTCGTTTATGCGGTGACCACCGGTGTCGGCAGCCTGTCTACGGAGCGCATCGAGCCGGACAGGGCACGGGAGCTGCAGCTTAACATCGTGCGCAGCCACGCTTGCGGCGTTGGGGAGCCGCTCGGAGCCGCGGAAACGCGAGGCCTGCTTCTGCTGCGCGCCAATGGTTTGGCCAGAGGGCTCTCCGGCGTCCGCCCTGCTGTGGCCGAACGGTTGTGCGAGTTCCTGAATCGGGGCGTTCATCCGGTGGTGCCGAGCCGGGGCTCGGTAGGGGCCAGCGGTGACTTGGCTCCTCTAGCCCATGTCGCCCTGGCTTTAGTGGGTGAGGGTCGAGTGAACTTGGAGGGCAAAACCCAGGAATCCGGGCCGGCTCTCAAGCGGCTGGGGCTGAAGGCGCTGGCTCTCGAAGCTAAGGAGGGCGTTTCGCTCATCAACGGTACCCAGGCGATGCTCGCGCTCGGTCTGCTGGCATTGCGGGAGGCGGAAACACTCGTGGACACGGCCGATGTCGCCGGCTCAATGTCGCTTGATGCGTTACGTGGCTCTCCGGCAGCATTTGATGAGCGCTTGCACAGGGCCCGCCCGCACCCAGGTCAGCTTCAAACGGCTCGCAACCTGGCGAGACTGAACCTCGGCAGTACTATCCGCGAATCGCACCGCGATTGCCCCCGCGTTCAGGACGCATACAGCCTCCGTTGCATGCCACAGGTTCACGGCGCCGTGCGCGATGCCCTGGCTTATGCCCGCAACGTGTTTGAGATCGAAATGAATAGTGTCACCGACAATCCGCTGGTCTTTGCCCGGGGCAGGGAAGTGATTTCCGGCGGCAACTTCCACGGGCAGCCGCTTTCCACGCCCTTGGACTTGATGGCTATTGCCCTGACGCAATTGGGCGGCATCTCCGAGCGACGCATCGACCGTATGGTGAATCCGCTCACTTCCGACCTGCCGCCTTTCCTCGCCCGGTCTCCCGGGGTGGAATCCGGCTTCATGATGGCTCAGGTGACGGCTGCAGCGCTCGCCTCGGAAAACAAGGTGCTGGCTCATCCGGCTTCGGTTGACTCCATTCCGACTTCCGGCAACAAGGAGGACTACGTCAGCATGGGGATGACCGCGGCCCTGAAGCTGCGCTCCCTGCTCGCTAACGTTGCTGCCATTCTTTCCATCGAGCTGTTGGTTGCATGCCAGGCGCTGGACGTGCTGGCGCCGCTCAGAAGCGGGGCGCTTGCGGAGAAGGCGCGGGCCCTGGTGCGTCGGGCTGTCACCCCGCTCGTCTATGATCGGCCGTTGCACGGCGACATCGCACGAGTAGCGGAAATGGTCTCCAGCGGAGAGGTTGCCAGGATTCTCGGTCATTAGCCCGTCGTCAGTAGTGACAACGGGCAACGGACTAGGAACAAATGCCCAGCATCTCTGCCACCCTTGTTGCCCGCAACGAAGAGGCGAAAATCGCTCGCGCCATCGGCTCGCTTTCCTGCGCTGATGAAGTCATCGTAGTGGACGGTGAGTCGACCGATGCGACACGGGACATCGCCGCCCGGCTGGGTGCGCGCGTGATCGTTCATCCCTTTGAGGGCTTCGCGGCGCAGAAGAATCTTGCCAGCTCGCAGGCGCGACACGAGTGGATCCTGAGCCTCGATGCTGATGAAGAACTCGATGACGAGGCGCAGGCCGCCATCGTCCGCTGGAAATCGTCCCAACCTTCGGCCGCCGGCTTCCGGTTCGCCCGGCGCGCTTATTATCTGGGGCGGTGGATTCTCCACTCCGGTTGGTACCCTGATTACAAGCTTCGGCTCTATGACCGCGGGTACGGCGCATGGCGAGGGTCCTACGTCCACGAGTCCGTGTTCGTAAACGGCCGGGTGGAAACCCTGCCCGGCTCGATACTGCACTATACATGCGACTCGCTAGAAGAGCACAGGAGCCGCATCGAGTTCTACACCGACTTGGCGGCTCGAGAAATGCTTGAGCGCGGCGCGCCCGCAGGTTGGACCAAACGCGCCTTTACCCCGCCCTGGGTTTTCGCCCAGACTTATTTCCTTCGCCTCGGCATTCTCGACGGCCGTCAAGGATTTTGGATCGCTTGGATGGCGGCACGATATGTGGCGAGGAAATACGCTAAAGTGGTGGCAGTGGGCGGTAGGTAGTACGTGGTAGGTGGTATGTCGGGTGCCTGCCTGCGAGTGGGGTATCCAGGTTGCGCGAACTCAATCAGGTCAACGAACGAACTGTCCGACCCACCACCTACGACCTACGACCTACTACCTACCTGCGGGTGATGCACATCGACACCGGTCAAGAACTGCGGGGTGGGCAGAGGCAACTTTTATTGCTCGCATGCGGCCTTCGCGAGCGAGGTCACGAACAGTTGGTCGTTTGTCCAGAAGGCAGCTTGCTCGAATGGCGTGCCCATCAGGAACATTTGCGCGTGTTCGCTCTGCCGGTCCACGACCCCGCGCACGCGTACGGGATTGTCCAACTTCGCCAACTTCTGTGGGCGGAGCCTTTTCGCATTCTCCACGCCCACGACGGCAAGGGGCAGATGATCGCCTGGCTCGGGTCCGCAGGGATGCCGGTTCGTCGCGTTGCCAGCCGACGCGTGACTTTCATGCCTACGGGACTTGCGGGCGGCCGCATGATTCACCGATTGAAATACCAATTCACCTGCCACGCCGTCATCGCCATATCCGATTTCGTGCGGCAGCTTCTTGCGGAATCCGGAGTACCGGCGGACATGATCGAAGTCATTCCGGACGGCATTGAGTTCCCGCCGGAAGCGCCGAATGCTGGCCTGCGCTCGCGGATGCGCGCGCGGTGGGGGTTCGAGGAAGACGACTTCCTGATCGGGTACATGGGGGGCATTACGCCCGAGAAAGGGCAAGACATCGCCATCGACGCGCTGCGCTTACTCGAACATTCGCTGCCTCGCGCTTGTTTGGTGGTTGCTGGCAAGCTCTGTGGTCGTGAGTTGGGACGAGAGCGGTCCGGGACGGAATGGGTTCGAAATCGCGTTCGCCTGCTCGGGCCTATCGACAACCTTGCGGACTTCTTCGCCGGCTTGGACCTCTACGCTATGCCGTCGAGGGCCGAGGGTCTGGGTTCGGCCGCGCTGCTCGCCATGGCACACGAAGTCCCGGTGGTCGCAACCCGGGTAGGCGGTCTTCCAGAGGTAGTAGAGGATGAAAGGACCGGATGGCTGGTACCGCCAGACTCGTCAGCCGCCCTGGCGGACGTTATCGCTTTTGCGGCTTCCGATCGCGCGCGCTTGCGAACCCTCGGCCTTCAAGCCCGTGAACGGGCCAGGCAGTATGGGAGTGATGTTATGGTTGAGCGCACAGAGGCTTTGTATTATCGGTTAGCGAGGGCTATAATCAAAGAGTAATGGCTATAAGTTGGTCCGTTACCCTTTCACTGTTTGCAACCAGCAATTGTCGACTGTGAACTGTGGACTGTAAATTTGGTGATGTTCGCCGCTTACCTCATCGTCGCCCTCTTTGGCCTAGCTTTCGGCAGCTTTTTGAATGTGTGCATTTTTCGCCTCTGCTCGGAGGAGAAGGAGTCTATCGTTACTCCAGGCTCTCACTGCCGGAAGTGCGGCCGGCCGATCCGGTGGTACGACAACATTCCGGTAATGAGCTACGTGCTGCTGCGCGGCCGTTGCCGCTCTTGTGGCGCGCGGATTTCTCCCATCTATCCGCTGGTGGAGGGTCTCACCGCGGGCATTTTTCTCATCGCCTGGACGGCGTACGGGCCCACTCCGAGGTTCATCAAATGTGTGATCTTCTCCATGCTTCTCGTCGTCATCATTTTCACCGATCTGCTGGAGCGAACCATTCCGCGCGCGATTACTGGGTTCGGAATGGGTTCCGGGCTGTTCTTTAGTCTCCTTGTACCGGTGGACGATCGTTTTTCGGGTTGGATACTGGGGAAGGTTGGACTCGATGCATCGCGGCTCGCGGCTTCCTTTCTGGGTGCTGCTGCCGGTGCGCTCTTTGGAGCCGGTTTGTTCTACGCTGTCGGTGAGCTCTTTAGCCGCCTGCGAGGCAAGCAGGCGCTCGGTTTTGGGGACGTCATGCTCATGGGCATGGTCGGCACGTTCTTGGGGGTCTCGCTCACCTACGTCACCATCCTCCTGGGCTCGGTGATCGGCACCATTGTTGCGGGCATGCTCTACGTGACCAGCGCCCGCTTTCGCCGAGGTTACCTGTGGCCGTACGGCAGTTTCCTGGGTGTTGCGGCCCTCTATGTCGGCCTGGGTGGCCCAGCTTTGCTGGAAGCGTATCTGCGCTGGTCGGGTTTAGGGCAGTGAAGGGGCACAAGGAGTCGGCAGCTCCTAGCCTTTACTTCACCCATCAGCTCCTTTAGCCCACCGCGGTTCTGAATCCGAGAGCCCGCAAATTGCTCATGCGCTACGCGCCGGAGAAAAGTCGCCCGTTAGGCAGGCGCTTCAAGAAATTTAAGCACCACCCATAGGTCGGCTTCCAGGCGCATCTCTTCTCCCCAAATGCCGCCAAAAGGGCGGGGCTCGTACACGTCACAAGGTTCTGAAGCTTCAATCAATCCCGCGAGTCATGGGGTCAGCCATGAGGGAGCCCGACGTGCTAGAATGTTCGATGAAGGTGTTATGTCAGACTTCCAGCCGCTGCCCTACAAGGAGTATAAGTGGATCGTTGCTGACCCCCGGCTCCTGGGGGGAAAGCTGGCAATTCGCGGCACAAGCCTTCGGTCTCGCTGACCCTCGAATGCCTGGCTGGCGGCATGTCTCTGAGAGAGATTGATGACGCGTTCGACAGCGCCTTCCCGCATGAGGCCTTGCCCGAGATTCTAAGAGTTGCCTCCGAGCTCGCCGACTCCTTCCATGTGGCTGCTTGATGCCAACGTGGACGTGCATCTTGCCGCCGTCTTCAGGGAGTTTGGTATCCAATGTGAGACGGCGGCGGGTCGGGGCTGGAAGGCTCTCTCTAATGGGGAACTCGTGGAGGTTGCCGCCGCCGCGGGCTTTCGCTGCCTCCTTACTCGCGACCAGTTGTTCGGGATGTCAGCCTCCCGCCCCTTGAAGTCATTTCCGCAGCTCTCCGTAGTGCTCATCACACTTCCTCAGCAGCGCTGGGAAGAGTACCGCAAGCGGTTCTTGGAAGCCTGGGCCGTGTCCCCGATTCAGCCGGTTCCGGGCCACCTCACTCGTTGGCCGTGACTCGACCCATCAAACTTAGCCCTCCATATACTTCACGAGGTTTTGGAATAGCTTCAATCCGTCCTGCGAATAATGAACGGGCAGAGACGCCCTTTCCGGGTGAGGCATGAGACCGAGGGTCAGTCCCGTCTCGTCGGTGATTCCTGCGATCGCTTCAGGCGCGCCATTGGGATTCTCGGGATAATGCATCGTGGGGCGCCGCGCCTCGTCGCTGTAACGGAAGACGACCCGAGCCGATTCCATACTCTCGCTCGGGCAGAACAGCGGACGTCCCTCACCGTGAGCGGTAGGCATTTCCAGAATCTGGCCTGCCAGGCCCGTCGTCCACATGCATTCCCGCGAAACGACCAGGCGTACTTTGCGATCCTCAAAGCGGGCGGACTGATTCTCCAGCAGAGCCATGGAGCGCAGGCCGAGCGTGCGGTCCGGCAGGATCCCCGCCTCGGCCAGCACCTGGAAGCCGTTGCAAATTCCGAGCAGGGGCTTCTTATCATCCAGGAACTTCACCCATTGGTCTTGCAACCTCGCTGTCAACAGGGTAGCAAAGACCCGACCTGCGCCCAGATGGTCGCCGTAAGCAAATCCGCCGGGAATCACCGCCGCCTGGTACTTGTCCAAGCGGACACGGCCTTCCATTAAGTCAGGCAACAGCACGAGTTCCGTGTTTCCCCCGGCCCATTGAATAGCGGCCGCAGTCTCCTCGTGACAGTTAGTACCGGGCGCGTAGAGGATAGCTGTCACCGCGGCGCTCATTCCAAGACCTCTCGGAAAGTCTCGCTCCAAATTCTATCCAGGGCAGAAACCCGATCCTGCCACACGAGCGCTCCATTCTCAACCAATTCGAGCCGCGAATCTTTGAGGACCTCTCCCACCATGCGGTAAGGGAGATCGCCGGGCACTTCTCCCAAACCCTGGGGCGCGACTTCAATCAAAGCTGAGCCGACGAATTCGCCGAAGAGCAAAGCGTCGTGACGGATGCACCGCGTAGTTGTTGACCAGACCCCCTCCCCCCCAGCCCCTCTCCCCCAAGGGGGCGAGGGGAGCGCTTTTTCGCGATTAACCCCTTCCGGCTTGCCAGAGGACGCTGAATCAAAGTTACTCCCCCCCTCGCCCCCTTGGGGGAGAGGGGCTGGGGGGGAGGGGGTTGACTCTGCCGCGTCCAGATTCACACGCGCGCCCAGTCCGGAACCTAGGCAAGACTCGAAAAGTCGAAGCAGCAGCCCGCCTTCAGCGATCGCGGAACCGGAGACGTAACGTCTTTGTCGTCCGAGCTCCAGCAGCCAATCCCACACGGATCGAACCGACACCTTGTCACCCGTGTCGAACAGGCGGTCGCCACGCTGGCCGTGCGTATCCGCATAGACGCTTCCACCCAGGGCGTCCGCGCCGCTGCCGCCCAACAACACAAGTTTGTTTCCGGGCCGCTTGAATTCCTTGGTGACAATTCCCTTCACGTCCGGCACACGTCCCAGCACAGCTACGGCAAACGTCGCCGGAACGTGAATGGCGCGCCCCGCGGCCTCAAAGGTTCCGGCGCTTGAATCCTTGCCGGAGATGAAGGGCACGCCGAGCTCAACGGAAAGATCGGCGATGGCCTGCACCATGCGCTCCAGATCCCAAGCCACTTCTGGCCGCACGCGCGGGGTATAGAAGTTGTCGCATAGCACCATCTCGCGGTAGTCGGCCCCTGCCACAACCGCTTTCGTGATGGCTTCAATCATCATAGCCCGGGACATGACCTCGGGATTGATATCTCCATACAGGGGATTAAACGCTACGGTCGTGATGACTCCGTAAGGCTTGCCGCGCAACGGCGCTGACACGTAGATGTTCGTTGGCATGCGAACATTTCGCCCCCCATAAGGCCCCACAACTGTCCTGCCCTGCACGGTAGTATCGAAGCGGGAGCCGGCAGCGCTCTGGTCGGCGCAAT
>Ga0306919_10001372_pt1 | contig 11622 bp, 16 predicted proteins | sample flu12Cox44000172_FD_203764 | JGI IMG/M metagenome (GOLD analysis project Ga0306919, IMG submission 203764) | Lab enrichment of tropical soil microbial communities from Luquillo Experimental Forest, Puerto Rico - flux4day.12C.oxic.44.000.172 (v2)... | ecosystem: Environmental > Terrestrial >... | reverse complement strand
TGAAAGTTTGCTCTCGCCGAGCTCCACACCGCGGGTTTGATCAGCAAGGAAAAGTTCCTTGAGCCAACCGGTACGCCACCAGCACAGCCTAACCGTACAAACACAAGCGAGATCACTTCAATTGCTCTAAACACGACGATAGGACCGTCCTTCTCCCGCACAACGGTAGCCAGCTTTAGCTCTCGTCAAAAAGTGCCCAAAGTTTCGTAAACACTAAACAGGGAAGGACTGTCAGCTTCAAAGGAGCCGACTGTGACCGCCATTGATAGAAGGGTTGACGTGGAGAAAGTCTAGGCGACAGGCATGCGCTCTCGAATAGTTGAAAGCGTCACAACGATCGCGTACTTACAGGAATCGCATCTTTCGGTACCCTTGCAGCATAGTTGCCTGATCTGGCAAAAACAGAATCATGCACCAGGGAATTGGGTGGAATGGTGCGTCGTTTATACAGGTTCATGTGATATGAGGTTCTTCCCGTTTCCCAATCATATTGGTGCTTCGGTATAAATTCCGCTGCGTTCCAAAAACCCGATAGGGACTCGTGAGCCATGCCATTGGCATCCGGCGTGACATACTTGCTCTCCTCGCTCCTTCCCAGCACTTCCGCTTGTCTGAGCGAGTTTGTTTTGAGGCCGCTTGCTTTTGCCTCCTGGATCATCCATTCGAGCGGGATCTTTGAAAGCGCACTCTCCTGTTCGGGATAGCCACCGCCGACATCACAGTGAACACCTGCGAACCAGACTTGCTTCAGGTCCTTGGGCCCACTCGCTGTCCCAGGACTCTCTGAAGGTCTCCAAAGATGATTTCGAAAGAAGGCACGATGCTCATCAATTGATATAGCATGCCTTCCAGTTTGGATGTCCGGATTGTTCGTAACGAAAGGCAGCTTGAGAGGATTTGCGATCCACCCGATCGAGCTCACGGTATCCCATACGCCTACGAACCATGGGCGGCATATCGTTCTTGACATGGTGTTCTTAAACGAATTTGCGAGATCGAAATATTGGCGTATTGCATCATCGTCTTTGCTCTTGCCCGGTCGTGCCCGATTGATCGCCAACATCATTCGGATTGCATAAGGAACGAGCGACTCGTTCAGAGAACGGATGAGTCCGTACATGTGCAGCAGCGAGCAGACAGCGCGTACGGTGTATGCCCCCCTGCTGAAACCGAATAAGAAAAGCTTGTCGCCCTCGCAATATTCCTCCATAAGAAAGATGTACGCACGTGAAATGTCGTCCGAGAGGCCGTAACCCACAGCCATTCCCAACAGCTTCGTTAACTTTCGGGCGGGCGGTGTAAGCGCACCAGAAGGTTCCATCGTGCCCAGCCCAGGGTGGTAGTACGTCACCTGCTGTTGAGGATCCTGCTCCAACGTGTAGTAGAGTTTCAGTACGTTCGTATTGTCTGCCGTGAACTCATTGGCAGTACCGTCGCAACAGACCACAATGTTTTTTGGCATGAGCTATTCCCAAACCAGTTCTCTAACTCTCGCGATTGAGCACAGGGTAGCCGACAGAATTCGTGCTTTCCAGCGATCTTCAGCGTTCTGTCGGTGCAATCCCCCGCTAATCAAGCCCGCGACGTTTTTCAACAAATCTGCATCTTCGACGACATAATACAGCCCTCCTCTACCCTTTTGGCTGCCAGCCGGAATCGCCGCGGCGCGATCTAATCAAGTAGTCGATCAAACCTGCGTTTTTTCCGCTGTTGGTTGCCACAGTTCCGCAATTGTGCCTTCCGCGTCTTCATTTTCACCCTGATCGCGACCGTTACTCGCAGCCCTGTTTCGACAGTCGTCTAACGGTCAACAGATGGTGACGCTGCTGATTGTCAGAGCAAACGAGTTGATGTAATATCCAATATTTCCCGCAAACTCCAAATAACTGACGATCGCCTTATCACTAAAAGAACCTCAGTTCAGGCCGTAGCAGGACAGCGCGGCAGCGGTCGACCTCAGGGGCAAGTCGGCACATCAGTGACGATCACAGGCACGAACTTCGGCTGCCCAGGGCACGAGCACTCCAAATCAGCGGTACCGGGCGGGAAAGCTCGCAATGCTGAAACCTGAAGTCGAGATGCGGACGAAGCTGGCTGCCGGAACTGCTCCATCAGGATCGACTGGTGCGAACCGAAGGGATGGCGGCTGGTCATACGGAGCGGTGATACTCCGTAGCGCTCGATTTACGTTAAACAACGGAGGGCTTGACTGAGTCGAATAACGACGGAGGAGATTTGGCCGGGACCTCTCCCGTAGCCTCCGCGCTGCCTCAGTTCCAATAAATGTTTTGTGGTAGTGAGACACCGCCGCTGCACACTCGGTTACCGAAAATGGCAGAATTACTCTGAGCTGACAACACATTGACGTGGGTTATACACGATACTGAGAGGAGAAACCACAGAAGCGGGGTTGTGACATGAATATTCTGACCTTCGAGATTGTGCTTGGTGTCATTGTGGTTTTGGCTCTGTTCGGGTTTTTCTTGCGACGTGTCAGTCAGGAGCAGGGCTCCGTAGAGAAGCTCTCCCGCGAAATGGACTCCATGGAACGTGAGCAACGACTGAAGGAAGCTGCTGCGCTGAAGGAACTCAAGAAGAGCGGCAACCCGTAATAGCAACCCGGTTTAGAGGTAACCAGGTGAACACAATGGAGGAAGTCGGAGCAGGATGAAGAATCCTTTCACAAGGTCGCGTGCGAGCCTGCACAGCGTACAATGGTGCCGGTTTCAAGGTCAAAAAGGAAATTGCATTTGAGATGAGTGACGAACAGAAGCAGGGTTGGGATGGGATCGAGCGGCGGAAGCGCAATCTCGTTGTGCTTCCCGGCAACAGAGACAATAGCGAGGCTTCCGGCGACAAGACTGCTGCAGTCGAGGAGGCTCTCCAGTCGTTGCTTGAGGTCAAGGGAAACATCGGTCGCGTGTTCGTCCTTTACGAATCTTTGGACGGCAAGCGGCTCGGCTGTGTTGATAGCGGCCTGACAGCGGAACAGGTTTTAATGATGATCGAATTGTTCAAGCAGTGGCTCTTGCGCAGCCATTATGAACGCTCGAATCAGTAACGATCGTTAGCAGGTCGATTTGCACGACCACACTCGTTGACGGGCAAATGCTTGACTCATAATCCGGCCAGAATCGTTAAGAGATGCCAGTCGCTGCCAACTCCTGCCAAATGGCACTTTTGCTGGTTTGAGCCTTCTGTTCGGGAAGCGAACATCAACCAGCTTGTTGGCATTGCCTGCGACACAGGTTCGCTAGTCGGCTTGTCAGGGCCGGCTGATTTACGGACTGTGCAGCAGTTGATGGGACACAAAACAATCCAGATGACAGTGAGGTATGCTCACCTTGCGCCAGAGTACCAGATGGCAGCCGTGGAGCGGCTCTCCCTAGGTGGTCTACAAAGTGCGACTGCCACCAGAATTGACATCGCCCAAAACTTTACTGAAGAATCGAGTAGCGCCATCGTCCAGTAACTTTTTTTGCTCGTGTTAAATTAGAAGTGTTGGGGGCCCGTAGCTCAGTTGGTAGAGCAATGCACTTTTAATTCAAAGCCGCGTTGCTCTATTTCTTTTAAATCCAACACTTACAATTAGTTAACTTTTGTTCACTATGCCATCTAGGGCCATCTTGGGCCATTTATTGAGTTTCACATAATATAGTTACAACGGGAACAGTTCGGCCTGTTCCCAAAAGGCGCACACCAGGGCGGGACGTTGGCGCATCCGGCGCAAGGCCCGGCGAGCATGATGGCTCAACTGGCCGAAGGTCGCCGGGCAGAAGTTGGGCAGCTCGTGCTGTTTCCAATACGACCACAGATATTCCACCGGGTTGAGTTCCGGCGCATACGCCGGTAGGAACTCCACCCAGATACGGCCACGCTGCTGGCCAATAAACTCCCAGACTGCCCGGCTGCGGTGGCCCGGCAGACCATCCCAGACGATGAGCAGGTTGCCGGAAATGTGCCGCAGCAGATGGGAGAGGAACACGATGATCTGTGGCGAGCGGATGGCGCCCGGAAACAGTCGAAAATAGAAGTTCCACCACGTCACCCCCGCCATCGCCGACAACATTCTCCAGTTGAAGTGGAATTGCAACACCGGCGTTTGTCCCCGCGGTGCCCATGTCCGGCAGCGGTGCGGGCGCTCGCTCAGTCCGCTCTCGTCGATGAAGATGATCGTCCGGCCTTCGCTTTGGGCTTTTTTTTAATCTCCGGCCAACGCTTCCGCTTCCACTGCTGGATCTTCTCCTCGTCCCGCTCCAGCGCCCGTCCCGCCGGCCGCTGGCAACTCCAGCCCAACTGCCGCAATATCCGCCAAGCATGTCCGGTGGCATAGCGAACCCCGCATTCCTGCTCGATCAAATGCGCCACCCGAGCCGAAGTCCACAGGCTGCTCCCATAGCCCAGCGCCTCCGGCCCGCGCTTCAGCCCGCGCTCGATGCGCTTGCAGTCGGCGGCGTCCAGCTTAGCCGGACGGCCTGCACGAGCCGCCTTTTTCAACCCTTTGCGCCCCTTCTCCCGCAAAGCTTCGGCCCACTGACTGACCGATTGGCGATGGGCGCCCACCCGCCGCGCCACTTCCGACTGGCTCAGTCCTTTCGCCAGCAGAGCCGCTGCCACCAACCGTCTCCGCTCCAGAGCCTGAAAATCACGCCGTACTCCCGCTGGAAATCCCATGCCTGAAACATAGCACAAAATCCTCAAAAGTGTCAGTATATTATGTGATACTCAGTAGGCCGCTTTTTGTCTATGCCAACTTGCCCTTAAGTTACTAACCAACTAGCCGAGGAGGATTAAAACGACATCTACCCACCAAGAAATCTGCGCTGTGTATGCTCGCATCCTTTTGCCTGGCACTTGTTACACTGCCCGCGTGGGGCGCCAGCAAGGCCGACGCCGAAGAAACCATCCGCAACGCCACCACAGTCCTCCAAGCCATGCTCGCCAGCAAGGATATTCCGCCCAGCGTACTGGCCAAGGCCGATTGCATCATCATTCTTCCCAGCGTGAAGAAGTTCGCAGTTGGAATCGGCGGAACCGGTGGCCGAGGTCCCATGATCTGCCGCGAGGGAAGCAGCTTCAGCGGTAAGTGGCCACCACCTGCGATGTACTCCATCGGTGGCGCCACCGCGGGATTGCAGCTCGGCGGCAAGGCCATCGACTATGTGATTGCCATCATGGCACCCAGCGCTGCGGAGAAAGTGTTGAACAGCAAAGTCAAGGTAGGCACGGATGTGAGTGCAGCCGCGGGCCCGGGAGCATCGGCCCCCACGAATTCCACCGCCGACATGCTTACCTATTCGCGCTCCTCAGGACTGTTTGCAGGTGTTCCCTAGACGGCGCTTCGCTCAGTCCAGACAGCGAGGCCAATCAGCGCCTGTACGGAAAACCAGCCAGTGCCAAGGAAATAGTCTCCGGCACTGGTATCAAGGCAACTTCCGCAGGCCAGGCCCTGATATCGGAGCTCAACAGCAAAGCCCCGAAGCAGTAAAGGGTTCGGGCGGCGCCGCGGCGGCCGCCCTCGTACTTCTGTTCAAGAGGTAGCCCCCTCTACGCCCTCGAGAGATACGCTCCTTCGGACGTGTCCACGCGAATCGTTTCGCCTTCGTTGATGAACGGGGGCACCTGCACCACCAATCCGGTCTCCGTTTTGGCAGGCTTGGTCACGCTCGAGGCCGTCGCCGACTTCAGTCCCGGCTCCGTTTCGACGACCTTTAGATCGACCGTCTGCGGCAGCTCCACGCCTACCGGCTTGCCGTCGAAGAACTCCACCTTGATCTGCAGGTTGGGCGTCAGATAATCCACCGAATCGCCCAAAACGTCTTTGTTCAGATAGAGCTGCTCGTAGTTCTGCGTGTTCATAAAGACGTAGCTGTCGCCGTCCTGGTAGAGATACTCCATCTGGGTTTCGTCCACAGTAACCTTGTCAATGGGGTCGCCCGAGCGAAACCGGTGCTCGAACATCGCCCCGGTGCGAAGATTGCGCAGCTTAGCTTGGATAAAGGCACGAAGATTGCCCGGGGTGCGGTGCTCCACGCTGAACACCGAGTGCAGGTCGTTGTTGTGCTTGATGACCATGCCCGGACGCAGTTGTGTGGCTGGTATTGCCATTTACGATGACTCCTTCTAAGTCTTGGGAGGAACCCGGTGCGAAACGCGGGATTCGGGAGATAAACACTTGATTTTAACCGCTCCACGGGGGTTTGGGAAATCTGCGGATTTCCGCGACCCTCCGCCGACCACTGAGGAGCCTTGGCTACTCTGCGTGGCAGACCTCCTCCGCGTTTTTACGACCTGCTAACCATTATCTGCCGCTTTTTCGGGCGTACAATGCTCGTCACCCCCTGTTCCACTTGAGTCCATTGTCGGGACCATGACTCTCAAGGACGCAACGCCGTCGATTTTTAAGCCAAGGAGTGACTATGTCTCCCAAGATGCGCAAGCTGTTTGTGAACGGCCTGATCATTGCAACGCTCGGCCTACTCGACGCTGGTGCTCGCGCCCAGGAAGCGGCCTCGCCTGATTCCGCAAAGCGCGAGCCGGCTGAGGCTCCGCGCGCCATTTCCGACGAAGATATCCAACTGCTTCGCAAAGACATTCGCGACCAGCGAAAGCAGCTCATCGCGGTGAATTTGCCGCTCAGTCCCGCCGAAGCCGAAAAGTTCTGGCCGGTTTACGAGCAGTACATCGCAGAGCTGGTTACGAACAATAACAAGAAGTATGCGCTGATCAAGCGGTTCGTCCAAACCGGCGGCGTACTCAGTGATAACGAAGCGGAAGCTTCAGTCCAGCAATGGGTCAGCATCGACCAGTCCGTGGCGGCGCTGCGTCAGAAATATGTGCCGATCTTCCGCAAAGTGCTATCGGCTAAAAACGAAGCCCTGTTCTATCAGCTCGATCGCCGGGTGCAGTTGATGATCGATCTGCAACTGATGGCCTTGATCCCGCTGGTCGAACCGTCACAGGTGCCAACGCCGTCCAGTAACTGGTAATCAGCAACTAGCGATGAGAGGGGGTTCCGCCCGAGCCTCCAGTTGACTGCAGCAACGAGACCAATGCCTGCGCGGCGTGCGACAGGTGAGCATTCTTGCGCCAGGCGTAGAAGAATTCGATGCTGGCGTCAATGCCGGTGAGTTTCAACCCTCGCAGCGTGCCTGCAGTGACCTCCCTCTGGACCACGCTGCGCGCCTGCACCGAGACCCCCAGTCCCGCTTCCACCGCGTGCTTTACCCCTTCCAGGTTGCCAAATTCAAGCACGTTGCTCAGAACGATGCCTTTGGCACGAAGCCGCTCTTCCATCACAGTGTGCGTACCCGCGCCGCGCGCAGCGACGATGAACGTCTCGTTAGCGAGATCCTGAACTTGGACCCGCGTGCGCCGCGTCGAAGCCGCCCTGGATAAGGAATTTGCCAACGGCTGCATGCCGACGAAACTTCGACCCGCTATTTCTTTATGGCCAACTCGGGGTTCTGATCCATACCCCTTATTCGGTCAACAAGCTTTCCTCGAAATACATTCGCCTCCCTTGTTCTCCTGAGTAGTGCATTTGGATTATTTGTTTTCGCAAACCCAAGTCCTCATAGATTCCCTGCAAGAGTCGTTGCATCAGGCAGCCGCCGGGGTTGGCGCAGGGACTGGCGCATTCGCAGCGCAGTTCACATATCAACGATTGGGGTTTGCCAAGTAACGCCGCTGCTTCTGGTCAATCCCAACGTCAGCTTCTGCAATATGTTCAATTCATTTGACCTGCGGCTGACCAAGCAGTTCAAGTTCGGAGAGCGGTCTTCGCTGCTGCTGATCGGCGAAGTGTTCAACCTCTTCAATACGACCAACATATCAGGTGTATCGAATACGAACTACTCCGACTACGCCAACGTTCTGGTGCGCGACAGCAACACGCCGAATACTCCGGGATATTTGCAATCCTCGTCCTTCGGTGCGCCGGTCACGACGCTCGGAGGCATATTCGGTTCCGGTGGGCCGGGTGCATTCCAACCGGCATTGCGATATAGCTTGTAGGTCATGGCGCAAGCTCCGAGATCGGCCACGAACAACGGCGGTTTGCGCCGCCAGTTGGGATTGGGTTCAGCCGCCGCGGCGGTGGCAGGGGAGGCCATCGCCGTGGGAATCTTTCTGACGCCGGCTGGCATGGCCAAGGCGCTCGGGTCTCCGTTCTGGCTGCTGGCAGCGTGGCTCTTCATGGGTGCGATCACTATCAGCGGGCTTTGTGTTTTGGCGAGCTGTCGGCGCGATTTCCCGAGGCGGGTGGGCTTTACGTGTATCTGCGTGAAGCCTACGGTGAGCGGATTGCGTTTCTCTACGGCTGGATGAGCCTGCTGGTGATGGACCCTGGCGTTACGGCCGCGCTGGCGGTGGGAGGTGCGACCTACGCGGCGTTCATCTTTGGATGGAATTTCGGAGTCTCGAAGCTCATCGCTGTTCTGGCGATTGCCGCAATTTGTCTCGTCAACATGCTCAACACGCGCGCCGCCGCTGGTGTGCTGCGATACGCGACCTGGCTGAAATTCGCGATTCTGGCGCTCCTGGTGATATGGGCCTTGGTTTTTCGGCTAGGGTCCTGGTCGCATTTTGTTCCGTTCGTGGCACAGCGCCCAGGTTCTCAGCCTCTCCTGCCTGCCATTGCCGGTGCAGTGGTGGCGGCATTCTACAGCTTCGGAGGCTGGTGGGATGTAAGCAAGATCGCCGGAGAAGTGAAGGACCCGGTTCGCACCTTACCACGTGCCTTGGTATTAGGAGTGCTGGGCGTCGTTGCTGCTTACGTGGTGGTGAGCGGTGTTTTTCTGTATCTCGTTCCCATCGAAAGCGTGACTTCAGACCAGACATTTGTTGCACAGGCCGGAACCGTGCTGTTCGGCAAGGCTGGTGCTGATATCTTGTCGGCTGCGGTTGTGATTTGCGTGGTGGGAAGCGTAGCGGCACTCGTCATGGTGTGCCCGCGAGTGTATTACGCGATGGCGCGCGATGGAGTGTTCCTGCACGTTGTGGCGCAGTTGCATCCCCACTTCGGAACTCTGGTACGCGCCATCGGAATCCAAGGCATGCTGACGGCGCTGCTGGTGGCGATTGGCGCGTTCGACCAGATCATCGCGTACTTTATCTTCGTGGCTGTGCTGTTTCTGGGTCTCACCGTGAGCACGTTATTTGTGTTTCGACGTCGTGATGCGTCGTTAGCCAGCGCGCCGGCTGTGCGCGCTATGGGTTATCCGCTCACACCGCTCGCGTTTTTGGCACTGATTGTCCTGCTACTTGCGCTAACACTCTTCCACTCGCCGCAACAGCTGCTGCTGGGCTGTGGGGTGGTACTACTGGGACTACCCGGTCTATGCCCTGCTGCAGCACAAGCAGATCGTTCCTGAAGATGCAGATCGAGGGACTTCTGAGGGCGCCAGCGAATAGCACTTTCACAGTAAGGTCATTCACCTCAGGTTTCTTCCATAATGTGTAATTCCTCCCAGCGTGGGTGCAGCGCACCCGATTTAAGACACCTCTCCAAAATTCGATGCATCGAAAATTTTGAGTACGAGAAAAACGCCGAGGAGAAGCATTGTATGCGAACTTTACTTTGTGTTCTCACTCTGTTGCTGGCTGGCGCGATGTTTGCCCAACGGACGCAACCAGGGTATCCGTCGACCAGCCCTCAGCAGTCAAATCCGCAAGGGCAAATGCAGCAGCCAGGTCAGCAGATGCCGCCAGACCAGATGGAGCAGCAGCAGACGATGACACCCGAATCGCAAATGTCTGCGGCCGACTCGACGCAGGTTCAGCAACAGATCGAACAGGGATTGCAGTCGCAACCTGACCTATCGAATTCCAGGATCGATGTGAAAGCGGATGATACGTCCGTAACCCTGACCGGCACGGTGGCCAATGAAACTCAACATCAGAAGGCGCTAAATGTGGCGGCTGCGCACGCAGCGGGCCGGAGCATCGTGGATCACGTCAAAATTCAACAGTAGGCGCGACCAATGGAGGTAAACCATGAAAATTAAAGACGTCATAAGCCAGAACCCGGCTTGTTGTGTCCCTACGGATAATGCACAGGCAGTGGCACGGATCATGTGTGAACATAACGTGGGTCTCGTTCCCGTGGTAAGCGATCAACAGTCAAAGCGACTGTTGGGAGTTATCACCGACCGTGATTTGTGCTGCAGCATCGTTGCGCGCGGTCTGGACCCTAAAACTACTCCCATCCAGAATTACATCACTCAACACCCGTTCACCTATCGCGATGGAGAAAATGTCGAGAAGTGTGAGCGCCTGATGCAGGAGCATCAAGTGAGGCGGGTGCCAATTGTGGATGGAAATGACGGTGTGATTGGCATCGTTGCTCAAGCCGATTTGGCATTGAAAGAGAAGCCGGATCGACTCTGGAAAACATTAGCCGAGATCTCCAAGCCATCGTGGACTTCAGCTGCGGCATAAGGGGCGATGGGTCCGCTCTATCTGTATCTGTGTTCGTCTGGGTAGAACGGACCTCGCTTTTAGCGAATCAGTTCTTCCCTCCCTTATTTCACGGCTAATACATTTCGAGTATTGTCTGTAACCAACCCAGCCGACTACATTGCTTGCAACTGACGTACATTGAGATTGGGTAGGCATAGGCTCTCTGCGTTCTTAGGATTAGACTAGGATGCTGAGTCTGTCGTGCCGGGGCTCTAACGAAAAATGAATACCAATACTGCCGAGCAATCGAAGTCTGCTTTTTACGGGCCTGTAATCCCGCCCAGAGTGGAGGGCCAAGCGCCGCCTTCACCCAAGATCCACATCATCGAAGATGCGGATGCTGCTGGTGAAACTCTTGCTGCCTACGACTATTGGCGTGCGAACTCCGGACGCACCCAAGTGCCGGGCATCATCAAGTGCTTCAGTGCACGTCCCGACTTTCTGCGTCAAGTGGTGGACTTCTCTAACACGATCCATTTCTCTGAGGGTCACCTCCAGCGCCGCCACAAAGAGATGATTGCCAGCTACGTCAGTTACCTGAACCGATGTCCGTATTGATTGGACAGCCACGCCTACTTCCTGCGTGTTCAGGGAGCCAACGATCAATGCGTCACGGCAATTGTCGAAGGAAAGATAGATGAAGCCGCCCTGACGGGCGCGGAACTTGCTCTGATGGAGTACACCAAGCTCATCACAGAGGCTGCACCTCGTTCGACCAGCGATGATGTTCAGAAACTACGCGACCGCGGCTGGACTGAAGACCAAATCTCTGAGGCCGTGTACATCATTGCCATGTTTGCGTTCTTCAACCGAGTCGTCGACGCGTTTGGCGTGCCGCTGCAGCATTACCTGGAATTGGGAAGGGTGACGCCGTAGAAGCCACCTGGCGACTCCGCCAGTATTCTCTCGCGGTAGCTATCAGCAACCCAGCGACTCTTATGCCGGTGGCGGGTTCGACGTTGAGGCTGATCGGATCGCAGTATATCTCGACTTTCACCCGCCGAATGTTTTCGCTGCCGGACTCCACCTTCTCTGGGGCCACGCGGATAATTCTGGGATTGAAATGTCTGCGTAAAAAGGGTTGTTTTGAGGTCGGCGGAGAGTTATTGCAGCGTACCGTTTTTCTCGCCCTCGTCCCTGTTCTTTCCATCGATGACGAAT
>Ga0306919_10001371_pt1 | contig 11622 bp, 8 predicted proteins | sample flu12Cox44000172_FD_203764 | JGI IMG/M metagenome (GOLD analysis project Ga0306919, IMG submission 203764) | Lab enrichment of tropical soil microbial communities from Luquillo Experimental Forest, Puerto Rico - flux4day.12C.oxic.44.000.172 (v2)... | ecosystem: Environmental > Terrestrial > Soil... | reverse complement strand
CTTCGATCAGCGTCCTGATGCCGGCGACTTCGGTGCGGCCGAACTTGCTGTCCTTGAGATCGATGTCATGGATGATTTCCGCGATGGCGCGCAACGCCGAGTCCTTCAGCGCGGCGCGCTCCATCAGCACCTCGAACGTGCATTTGTCGCCCTCGTGGGTGAACTCGGCCTCGAACATGTCGAAGCGCAGCTCGCCTTCGTTGCGGCGGTAGCCCTTGCCGGATACGAATTTGAAACGCGCCTCGGGGTCGATGAAACGCCGTATCAGCCAAGCGCTGGCGATGCGATCGACGTATACGCCTTGTCGCGTGACCCAGGTCCTGTTGCGCAGCGTCCCAAACGGGCTCGCCCCGGAATCGGCCGTCGTTTTGTTCGTCACCGCCTCGCCCTCGTTCAATCGCGCCTCTAGATTTTTGATCATGCCTTCCGCGGTTTCGCGGCCGATCGCGCCGAAGAAATCGACCGCGACCACCTCGGCGAGACGTTTGCGCAACCGCGCGACCTGCGCGCGAAACTCGGCGAGCGCCTCGGACTTTGCGTTCGGGCGCAGCGACTTCGCCAATGCGCGCGCGTCCTTGACCACCTCGGCGTAATCGGCGTCACGCGCGCGATCGAACAGCGCGCGCACCTCCTCGTCGGAAAGGCCGTCGATCAGGCGGGCTTCGCAGAGAAACGCTTCGCCGCCTCCTTCCTGGATCTCGCGCAGCAGCCACTCGAAGTCTTCTTGCGTCTCCTCGTTCATCGGCAGCGCGTGGACGGCGTTCTTGACCGCGACGGCGCCGAGACCCTGCAGCCGACGCCAGATCTTGACGCGCAGATATGCAGGCTTTGCCGGCAATTGATGGATGAGCAGAAGCCAGCTGTGCGCCAGCGTTCTGGGTGCTCCGACATTCATGAGATAAATATTGTATCAAGGCAGAAATGAAGGCGCAACATATGTATCATCTAAATTTTTCGTGTAACGTGACAGTGGGAAAAGTGCGTCCGAAACGCGGAGGAGCGCGGCCAGACCGCCCGATTGCAATGCGGGCAATTTTCATTGCGGCCCGCGTTTCTTTGCTCAGTTGGAGGCGAGTGCCATGGCAGACCGCACAGCGAGCTTCGAGGCCGACGCGATTGGCGCCGCACCGAAAGGCTGGACAGCGACCAAGACCGGCAAGGGCGATTCAAAATGGACGATCGAACAGGACAAGACGGCGCATTCGAATTCGAAAGTAGTCAAACAATCCGGTCGGGCCACTTTCCCCCTGCTGTTGAAGGACGACACCGACATCAAAGACGGCTTCATTCAAATAAAATTCAAGGCCGTTGCCGGCTCCGAGGATCGTGCGGGCGGAGTCGTCTGGCGGGCAAGAGATGCGAACAACTACTACGTGGTCCGTGCCAATGCGCTCGAGGACAACGTCGTGCTCTACAAGACCGTCGAAGGCGTGCGCAGCGCACTTGACATCGTCGGCAGGAAGGGAGGCTACGGGGTCGCGATTTCGGTCCCGGCCAATGCGTGGCTTGCGCTGCGCGTGGAGTTCAAAGGCAGCCGCTTTCGCGTCCTCTACAACGGCCGACAGTTGTTCGAAGTCGAAGATTCGACCTTCCCTGCTGCGGGGAAGGTTGGACTGTGGACAAAGGCCGACAGTGTGACGCTGTTCGACGAAGTCACCTACGGGGTAGCGAAATAGATTCGGGGCTTCGCGGGCTCCGGAGAAATTCTGTGGAGCCGTCCGGGAGCGAATTGCATGCACCAATCGAAAGCTCGGTTGGATCAATCCGGATTTTCCCTATGAACGCGTTCATAGCGATCGTGTTGGCAAGCCTGCTTTCGCGCCTCGGCTACCAAATGGCGCGAAGCCCAGTGCTGCCCATTTTCGCCGCCGATCTCGGCGCCTTGCCCGAACTCATCGGCGTCATTGTCGCCGCCTCGACCATCACCGGCGTCTTCTTCAAGCTACCGTCCGGCGCGCTCTCGGACGTGCTGGGGCGCAAGCGCATGATGGTGCTCGGGGCGGTTTTTTTCGCCGTGCCGCCGTTCATTTATCCATTCATCCATGATCCATGGTCGCTGCTGGCGCTACGTTTCGTACATGGCTTCGCGACCGCGATCTTCTCACCCGTCGCCTCGGCTTACGTTGCGGGTCTCAGCGAGACCGGGCGAGGCGCGCGGCTCGGCTGGTTCTCGTCGGCAAACGACGTCGGCGCAACTGCGGGGCCGCTCGTCGGCGGCTTCGTGCTTTATTTCACGGCCAGCTATTCGGTGACTTATCTTCTCGTCGGCGCGCTGGGCGTGCTCACCTTGCTTGTGGTGTTGCTGCTCCCCGAAGCCGATCGGCCTGCGAGCGAGACCAAGACTCTCGGCGAGCGAACGACGGAATTCCGGCAGGGTCTCGCCGAGGTGTTGCGGACGCCGCCAATCTTCGTCGCGGCCGGCATCGAGGCCGTCATGTACCTCGGCTATGGGGCGTTTCTCGGATTCCTGCCGATCTACGCCAAAAATGTAGGGCTCAACGACGCCGAGATCGCGATCGTCCTCGGCGCACAATTGGTCCTCGCCATGGTGGCGAAGCCGATAACCGGACGCGTCTCTGACCGCGTCGGGCGAATACCGATCATCATCGTTGGTCTCCTGCTTTGCGCTGCGGCGCTGCCGTTGATTTTCCGCAGCGAGAGTCTGACCGTGTTCCTTCTCACGGCGCCGCTGCTCGGTGTCGGCGTTGGCGCGGTTACGCCGGTGACCAATGCGCTCATCGCCGATCTTGCCTCGGCGCGCCGCCTCGGCGCCGCCATGGGCGTGTTCGGAACCATCTGGGACATCGGCGAGGCAGCCGGCCCGATGATCGCGGGATTCCTGATCGGCGGATTGGGATATGCGGCGACCTTCGACGTGCTCGCCGCCGTGATCGCTCTAGTCACGGCCGGACTGATGGTGCTGGTGCGCGATCCAAAAGCTGCTGCGGCTGATCGCGAATCCAAGCGACCGGCGAAATGATTCGCGTCCGTGGGCAGGAGGGTTAAAGCAGGCCCAAGCAACGGAGCCTGAAACGAAATATCGATGAGATCGGGGACAAAAGGCGTTCGCTCGCGCTGAGCCGGCCACGCTAGCCGCGGGAACAAGACGGGGAGCCCCGCAGTTGGACGGCAGCATGGCAAGCAATTGCTGCTGCAGCAGCGCGACCGTGTCCCCGGATGCGGAGCGGCAACGCGCCCGAGCCTGCGAGGAGATCGTCAAATGTATCGACATCGGATTGTGGGGCGCCAGGCTGCATCGCAGGGAGCCATTGGACCTAAGAAAGCGACTGCATCTCGGTGGAAAGGTGCCACCGCCGCGTTCTTGGCAGCCGCGGCGGCATTCGTGATCGCGAGCGATACATCGGCGGAAGACGGCCAAGTGAGCATAGCGGGTGCGTGGGCGTATACCGCAAGGAACAAGGACGGGGCGGTGGAGCACATGGCTGTGACCCGTGCGGCAGAGGATGCTACTTGGCTTGTACTTGCATGCACCGCCGACGAGCGACTGAGCGTCGCACTGATACATACTGAACAATTTCCGTTTCCGTTAACGTCTTCGTCGGCGGTAAACTTACGATCTAACAACGTATCGACCGTTTCGATTGAGGGACGAAGCGTTCAAAATAATCAGGTCTTTGTCGATCCGAGACCCTTGCGTCACATCATGCCGCTGGTCGTGCAAGATGACCAGCTAGTGATTTCCATCCCTGAACGGAATGGCGTGATGCATGATTACACGTTTTCGATACAGCCAAATGACGTTGCACTCAGACCAATTCGGTCGCATTGCTTTGATTTTTGAAAGCACCCCGGCGGAACGCAACCACTCGCGAGCGCCGCTTGGAACCCTCGCGGCTATTGCAATAATTCGGTTCACCGCGTTTGCGGCTCTATCACAGCCGGACAGGGACCAACCACGCGACGTCTTTGAATGAAATGATTCATCTGTGGAGCAACCTACCGGCCCACGTTCGTAAATCGGGCATCACATGATGCGATTGCATTGGAGGAGTAAAAGGCGGACACTAACAGCTAGCGGACGCCCAGCTCGTCGTCGTTCAACTTCACAGCATTGGCGCCGACCTGAACGTCGGCGAGAAAACGGCCTCCGCAAGGGAGGATCGTCATGATCACATACTCCGCAAGTCGACATCTTTTGCTGCTCGCTGGAGCCATCGGAACGCTTGCTGTCGCGGTGCCGGCAGCCGCGCAGCAGCCACCGGCAGCGCCGGAAGCCCCTCCACCGTGGGCGCAGGGCCGGCCTGAGACGGCCATTGAGGCCAAGCTCGCACCGATCGTACCGCCGCCACTTCCAACGGCCGTCGAGAAATTACCGACCGAGAAGTTGAAAGCGCCGAAAGGTTTCAAGATCGAAGTCTATGCGAGCGGTCTCGCCAATGCGCGTTCGTTGCGCCAAGGCGACAAGGGTACCGTGTTTGTGAGCAGCCGCATCTTGGACAAGGTCTACGCCATCACTGACCAAGCCGGCAGACGTGAGGTCAAGACGCTCTACTCGGGCCTCTATCGGCCGAACGGCCTCGCTTTCGCCAACGGCACCCTCTACATCGCCGAGCTCGCGAAGATCTCGAAGGTTGAGAAGATCGAGGACAACCTCGATAACCCGCCCAAGCCTGTCGTCATCTACGACGATCTGCCCAAAGACGAGGCGCACGGCTGGAAGTTTCTCACCATCGGCCCCGACAACAAGCTCTATTTCAACGTTGGTGCACCGTGCAATATCTGCATGCCGTCGCCCGCCCACGGCCAGCTCCGCCGTATCAATCTCGACGGCAGCAACCCGGAAGTCGTGGCGCGTGGGGTTCGGCAAGTGGTCGGCATGGACTGGCACCCGGTGCTGGGGCAGCTCTACTTCACCGAAAACAGCCGCGATTGGCTGTCGGAGGATATACCCGAGGATAAGCTCAATCGACTCACCCAACCGGGCAAGGACAATTTCGGATATCCGTATTGTCACCAGGGCAACATCCCCGACCAGGAATTCGGCTGGGGACGCTCGTGCGACGAATTCACGAAACCAGCCACGCTATTGGGGCCGCATTCAGCCCCGCTCGGCATGCGGTTCTACACCGGCAACATGTTCCCGTCGGAATACCGCAATGCCATTTTCGTCGCACGCCACGGCTCGTGGAATCGATCTAAGAAGTTCGGCGGCGACATCGCCGTGGTGTCCCTCAACGAGAACGGTACGGTGAAATCCGTCGATCCGTTCATCACGGGCTTCATTGAAAACAACAATTATATCGGACGCCCGGCTGACCTCATGGTCCTCAAGGACGGCTCGATGCTGATCTCCGACGACTACAACGGCGCAGTCTATCGAGTGACTTACGACGGCGCGAGCGTCGCCAGATAGTTCACGTAGCTTGGCGCTCGCTACCACGACGCCGTGCAAAAGGTCTTGGACCTCGTGAAGAGGTCACGAAGATGCACGGTGCAAGCGGCGGTTCTTGCGTCGTGTAGCATGACGGCGGGAGTGGGCGCATCCAAGGATGGCCGTAATCGGCCAATTGGCATGCGAGTAACTTTCATCGTGGCCACGTTTGTCTGGTTAGTGGAGGCGAGTGCCATGGCAGAGAGCACAGCGGAGGCAGAATAGGACGCCTGACCGATCAGCGACGCGGCAGCAGTCAGAGGGGTTAGCAGCGATGGCACTTCGCTTACTGGGCCACATCGAACTCCCGGCGCATCGATCCACTGGCGGGTTCGATCACGCAGATATTCATCTACCGTCAAATCGGATCTACGTCGCACATACCGGCAATAATTCTGTCGACGTGATCGATTGCGGGGGAGATCGGTACATTGAATCGATACCTGATCTCATAGGAGTGGCAGGTGCGCTTGTATCTGAAACGCGCGGTCTCGTCTTCACGAGCAATCGTGGCGAGAATACCGTCTCGGTGTTTGCGCCTTGTGACGAGCAGAATGCTTTCAAGATCGCTGTAGGCGTTAAGCCGAATGGGCTCGCGTTCGACTCCACTCGTAACATCCTGATCGCCGCGAACGTTGGCGACCCCTCGATCCCGGATTCACATTCAGTATCGGTCGTGGACCTCGGACGACGTGAGCGGATCGCTGAAGTCAAAGTCCCGGGTCGCACGCGTTGGGCGATTTACGACGCGGCGATCGAGATGTTCTTCGTCAATATTGCATCTCCAGCGCGGATCGTCGCTATTGATGCTCGTGACCCGATCAAAATATCGACAGAGTATGAGGTTCCCGCGGCAGGACCGCACGGACTAGACCTCGATCAAGCCAAGGGTCTGTTATTGTGCGCCTGCGATGCGGGCGCATTGTTCGCGATCGACGCAGCGTCGGGTCGCGTGCTCGGGGATGTTCCCCTAAGCGGCGCCCCCGACGTGATTTTTTTGCATCCGCAATCCGGACACCTCTATGTGGCCATCGGCGATCCTGGGGTCATAGATGTCATCGATATTGTCACGATGCGCTGCGCGGAGGTGGTGCCAACCGAAGCAGGCGCACACACGCTGGCACTCGACCGGAAGAGGAGCAAAATCTATTCCTTCCTGCCGCAGTCGCATCGTGCCGCGGTATTTGCCGATACGACTTGATGAAGGCACCATCGCAACGCGCTTTTCACCATGTCTCTGATCCGACCCTTGACATCGCGAGCGTTCTGCAACTTCAAGAGGTCGTTGCGAGCGCGGCGTTGGGTGTCTTCACGCTGAACACCGCATGGACCAGCATCGCCGCGTAAAGGCAGAATCCGGCGGCGACTGCGGCAAAGAACCCGGCGACGCCGAGGTCGAACCAGTATATAGCGACGAGCCCGCCGGCGGTGCTGGCAACCATGCGCACCGCATTGGCGTTCATGGCCGCGACGGCGCGGCCGACGCCCAGGGTGACGTAGAAAAGTCCGAGGCCCAGCCCGAACAACAGATAGGCCGGACCGACGATGCGCAGGTAGAGGGTGCCGAGGCGCGCGACCTCGGCATCGTCGCTGAACAGGCCGATCCACAGGCCGGGCTGGAACGCGACGATCAGGCCGATCGTTCCGCACAAGACCGCGACCGTGGTCGCGCCGGTCCAGGCGATCTCGCGGGCGCGGCGATACTGCTGCGCGCCCCAGTTCGTTCCCACCATCGCGACGATCGCGGTGCCGAAGCCGAACGCAATCGGCTGCATGATGTATTCGAGACGCGCACCCATGGCGTAGCCGAGCGCGGTGTCGCGCCCCAGCTGTCCGGCGATTCCCGTCAGCACGACGACCGACAGATTGGTGATGGCGATGTTGATCAAGCCGGGCACGCCGACCTTGAGGATGTCGGCGAACAGCTCCCAGCGCGGCGTCACCCCGCGGAAGTTCAGCCGGACGATCGCGCGGGAGCGCAGGTACCAGATCATGATGGCGCTGCCGCCGGCGAACGGAATCACGATTCCCCAACCGGCGCCGGCCGGACCGAGCGCCGGCAATGGTCCGAAGCCGAAGATCAGCACGGGCGAAATGGCGATGTGCACCATGACGCAGCCGATCAATACGGCCGCAGGGAAGCTCATGTTGCCGGTGCCGCGCACCGTATTGCCGAGCAGATTGCTCACGCAGATGACGACGGCGCCGCCCAGCGCCACGTCCGCGTAGGCGAGCGCGTCGGCGAGCATTTCGTCGCGTCCGCCCATCCACCGGAACAAGAAGGGCGCGCCGATGAGCAGCCCGGTGGAGAAGATCGCGGCAACGGCGAGCGCCAGGAGAAACGCGTGGAAGACGAGGGCGTCGGCGCGGTCGCGGCGCCCCGCGCCGAGCGCGCGCGCGACCGCCGACGAGACGCCGGCGCCCATGCCGCTGTTGGTCGTCTGCAGCACCATCATCACCCAGGGAAACGCCAGCGAGGCGCCGGCGAGCGCATTGGTTCCGATGCGCCCGAGAAAAAATCCGTCAAACGTGATCACGCCGGCGAACGCGAGCAGGGTGAGGATGTTCGGCGCCGCTAGGCGCAGCAGCGTGGGCAAAATCGGGCCTTCGAGCAGGAGCTTGGTGCGCGCTGCCGTGGACGCTGTCACGCCTTTGGCGGGTGCCAACAATGGCGGTGAAATCGAGATGTTTCTGATGTTCATAGGCAACTCCTGTCCCCATCGGGGGGACTGGCGCAGCTCTTCGACGGAGCGTCTTGGGAACGGGGCGGCTGCGTTGGTGGCCCGACGGCTCATTAGTGAAGCTGTGCTCGATATCGTCTGGGTCGGACCAATCTACAAAGCATCATTTCTCGGACGTGCCTCAGAATTTCTAATGAGGAGCTTCGGCTACGTCGTTGTCGAGGAGCAAATTGCGCTCGTCGATCGGCGCACGCGCAAGGTCGAGTTAGTATTTCCGCGCTGGGGCAAATAACCAGACGCACATCCGATTGCGGTCTGTGAGAACTAAAGCGCGTTCAATCCCGCCGCAGCTTGTTGGGGTCGCCCCCGCAATAGAGATAAAGCGCATCGTAGAGATGCCGCTCGCGGCGAATTGTTTCGTGATCGTCGTAACCCTGCGCGGCGGCGAGCCGCTTGAATCCTTCCGCGATCGCCTCGAGGCCGGGTGACTGCGGTGTGAGATCGCCCCGGCACGATCAACGCCAGGCGGCTGATAGCCGCATCCTTGACATTGTATTTCTTGACGATCGCGTCGAACGAACATTCCTCGCCGTGGTGACCGAGCTCGACGCCCGCAACATCGTACGGAATCGCGCCGGTCTTGCGCGCCACGCTCTCCACCTCGCCGACCGGCACGAATAGGAATTCCGCATCGCGATCGATGAACGTGCGGATGAGCCAAGGACAGGCCACGCGGTCGACCTTCACATTGGCGCGTGTAACCCATTTCATCGGTGCCTCCCAAAGGTCGAGGGATGATGACGTCGCAGATTGGGCGCGAGCGATTTAAGTTTGCGGCGCGCATCCATGTAGATAATGTATCATGGCATAGAGCTGTCGTGCAACATATGTATCATAAAAGCTTCTTTCAAGATGGAATGTTATGAGAAATTCTATTGCTGGCGCGAGAAATGATGCTTTGTCGGCAGCGCGGATCGGCCATATTTCGATGGCTCCAGGACAGGGCATCGGTTCTGTCCACCACATAGGAGTCATGAAAAATGCTACGAATCCTCCACGCTGCACCAGGGTTCGCCGCGGCCCCCCATGAGCGAACGCGCTTCTCGCCGCCGACCTGGCCGGCCGCCGTCTGGATGATGTGCGAGGCCATGCACGAAGGTCTTGCCGCGCATCGCCATTACGAGGAGCTGAGGTCGAAGGGCGTTGCGCACGATGCGGCGCTGCGACAAGCGCTCGCAATGGGCCCCGCTTGCGCGCGGCCGGCGCGAGCAGCTATCGCGCCGTTGTATTTTGCCGGCAGGGCCTAGCGCGCCGATCAGGGCTCGCTCGCGTCGATGTTGTGTCACCAGCGCCTGACGATCGGTGTTCGGGAGAACAACGACGTTAGCGAGCGGCCCGCGCGCTGTATCGCGGTTTCGATTTCAGTGCGTCGAGCTGGCGCGCATCCTCGGCGGCTTCAGCCAGGAGCCAATCGCTGAAGGCCACGATTTTCGGCAGCTTGGCGACCGCCTTCGAGCAGACGATCCAATATGCGTAAGACACCGGCATTGCGATATCGAAGGGACGCACCAGCCGGCCGCCGATCAAATCCCAGGCCGCCAGCGCGGTGCGGGCGAGCGCGACACCCTGGCCGTCGACCGCTGCATCGATCGCCATGCTGGCTTGGTTGAGAATGGGGCCGCGCGCGGCATCGACGCCGCTAACGCCGGCAAAGTCGAGCCATTGCCGCCAGCCTTGCCGGTCGTTGACGTGCAACAGCGCAAATCGGCTGAGATCCGAGGGCGTGCGCAGCCGGTTACGGCCGTTGAGAAACTTCGGACTGCAGACCGGAAACAGCTCCTCCGTGCAGAGCCGGGTCACGTGCAGGCCGGTATCGGTTCCGTCGCCGTGGCGAATGGCAAGATCGATGTCCTCGCGCGCGAAGTCGACGTGCTGCAGGGACGCGCTGACCCTCAGATCAATCTCCGGATGGGTCTCAGCGAAGCGGCTCAGCCGATGGACGAGCCACTTCGCCGCAAAATTCGGCGAGGTGCTCACGGTGAGCGCGCCGCCGCGCTGGCGTTGCAGCAAGCGTTCGGTTCCATCGCCGATGCGGTCGAAAGCGTCGCGCACGACCACGAGATAGGCGCGGCCTGCCTCGGTGATCACCAGCCGCTGGCGTTCGCGATTGAACAGCTTCAACCCGAGCTCGGCCTCGAGCGCCTTGACCTGATGGCTGACCGCGCCTTGGGTGACGCACAGTTCCTCGGCCGCGCGCGTGAAGCTCTCGTGCCGGGCCGCGGCTTCGAAAGCCTTGAGCGCGTTGAGCGGCGGCAAGCGGCGCGGCATGGGGCAACCGAAATCATGAGAAAAACTACGGCAGGCTAAAGAAAACAGGCTTTGCCTGCAATGCAATTTCGGCTTGGCGCTGCGGCAGATTCATCATCTACGCTTGCGGGCCGCGCCCGGCGGAGGCCCGTTTTCCATCGAACCGCAGCTTCGCTTGCGCGCTATCGGCGCCCATTGCATCGATCGGGCCCAGTCGCTACATCCCGCCAGCGGCGATGCAGCGAACACGCCTCGCGGGGAGATCATGCGCGCGGAAATCCAAAACGTCGTCGACGAGATCAAGCAGTCGGTCGGGCTGCTGAGGAGGCATCTTTGACTTCGACAAGGCGCGTGCGCGCCTGGCGGAGCTCAACAAGCAGGCCGAAGACCCCACGCTCTGGAACGACCAGCAGCGCGCGCAACGGGTGATGCAGGAGCGCACCGCGCTCGAGGATCAGCTCACCGCCATCGGCCGCATCGAGCAGGAGCTCGACGACCAGATCACCATGATCGAGCTCGGCGAGGCCGAGAAAGACCGCAAGGCCCTCGCTGACGCCGAAGCGGCGCTGCACAAGCTCAATGCGGAGGTGGCGCGGCGCCAGCTGGAGGCGCTGCTGTCGGGCGAGGCCGACGCCAACGATTCCTATCTCGAGGTCCATGCCGGCGCCGGGGGCACCGAGAGCCAGGACTGGGCCAGCATGCTGCTTCGCATGTATACGCGCTGGGCCGAGCAGCACGGCTACAAGATCGAGTGGATCGAAGAGACCGAGGGCGAAGCGGCCGGCATCAAGTCGGCAACCGTCCAGATCAAGGGCCGCAACGCCTTCGGCTGGCTCAGGACCGAGAACGGCGTGCATCGGCTCGTGCGCATCTCGCCGTTCGATGCCAACGCGCGCCGGCACACCTCGTTCGCGAGCGTCAACATCTATCCGGTGGTGGACGACCGCATCAACGTCGACATCAAGGAATCCGACGTCAGGGTCGACACGATGCGCGCCGGAGGCGCCGGCGGCCAGCACGTCAACAAGACGGAGTCGGCGGTGCGCCTCACCCACATCCCGACCAATATCGCGGTGGTGTGCCAGAACGACCGCTCGCAGCATCGCAACCGGGCGCAAGCCTGGCAGATGCTGCGCGCGCGGCTCTACGAGCGCGAATTGAAACTGCGCGAGGAAAAAGCCGCCGCCGAGCAGGCCGCCAAGACCGACATCGGTTGGGGCCACCAGATCCGCTCCTACGTGC
>Ga0306919_10001359_pt1 | contig 11667 bp, 10 predicted proteins | sample flu12Cox44000172_FD_203764 | JGI IMG/M metagenome (GOLD analysis project Ga0306919, IMG submission 203764) | Lab enrichment of tropical soil microbial communities from Luquillo Experimental Forest, Puerto Rico - flux4day.12C.oxic.44.000.172 (v2)... | ecosystem: Environmental > Terrestrial >... | reverse complement strand
GCGGGCACGAGAATCTCACGGCGCCGTCTGAGTGGCGTCTTGTGCCACGGCACCTTCAGCATATTGCGGCTTCGCGACCGTTTGGAGCCGATACCTTTTGCGTTGTTCAGTTTGATCACCAACTGATCGGACTGGACCTCGATCCTGGCAACGTGGGTGCTGATGAGGACTGCGTCCTCAATCTCCTCGGATTGATTGAGGTGGTCTCGAACAGATCGCACGATCAAGCCCTCGATCTCGGCTGCCGGGATTCGACTGACGCCTCCGGCCCGTTCCGGCTGGCCCTGGAGCAGGGCCGAGGACAGATAGTAGCGGTACTTGATGCCCCGCTTGCGGACGTGGCTCGGCGTCATGCGATTGCCGCGGTCATCGAAGATCCGTCCAGCCAGAACGGCCTCGGACTTCACCCGGGCGGTCTTGTGACTGTTCACCTGTTCGCTCAGCTCGGCCTGGACGGCGTTAAACAGGTCCCGGTCGACGATAGCCGGTAGCTCCCCAGCCAAAACCTCGCCCTTGAACATCACCTCCCCAATGTAGAACCGGTTGCGGAGCAGGTGGGCAAGCGGACCGCGCGTGAATGGAATACCCCCGACGGTTGCTCCCGACTTCAGGGTGCGAACCTTGGTCACGATGCCCTGCTTACGCAGGTCGGCCATGAGCAGGCCCAGGCTGCCGAGCCGCAGATAGCTGCGGAAGATGGTCCGGACCCGGTCAGCCTCGGCTTCATTGACGGTGATCTTGCGGTCTTTTGTGTCGTAGCCGAGCGGGGCCATGCCGCCGACCCAGAGACCCTTGCGTTTGGAGGCGGCGATCTTGTCGCGGATGCGCTCGGACGTGACCTCTCGTTCAAATTGGGCAAACGACAGCAGCACATTCAACGTCAGTCTGCCCATGGACGTGGTGGTGTTGAACTGCTGGGTGACCGACACGAAGGACACGTTGTGCTTGTCGAACAGCTCGATGAGTTTTGCGAAGTCCGCCAACGACCGGGTCAGACGGTCGACCTTGTAGACGACAATCACGTCGACCTTGCCGGCGTGCACGTCATCGAGGAGCCGCCGCAGGGCCGGCCGGTCGGTGTTGCCGCCCGAGAAACCCCCGTCCTCGTATTGGGTTCGTAGCAGGGTCCATCCGGCGTGCGCTTGGCTGCGGATATAGGCTTGTGAGGCATCATATTGGGCGTTGAGCGAGTTGAAGTCCTGCTCGAGCCCTTGGTCGGTCGAGACGCGGGTATAGATCGCGCAATGAACGGCTTTGGCTGATCCCCTCTTCATGGTGAGAATCCTTTCGGTGGCTTGTCTCGCAGTCCGAAGAATTTTGGCCCGCTCCAGCGTGTGCCAGTGATCGCGAAGGCAACCTTCGACAGGCTGGGATAGATCTTGCCGTTCCAAGCAAAGCCATCCGCAAGGACAGCGACCCGTTGCATCTGGCCGTTCCATTCGCGCGCCAGCATGGTGCCCGGCCTCAGGTTCACCGTACGCCGGGCCAACTCCACGGCGCGTTGCCCGGCGTCCTCGGGCGACACGGAACGATCGAGCAGACGCTGGCTCTCGCCGTCCAGATCACCCAACACGCCGGCTTGCAGCCGGTAAGCCAGAACGCGGAACAAGAGGTGGCGGGGCAGGTGAGGGTGCGGTCGCCGCCCGAATACGTTATGCCAATGGCCTCGAAGCCCCCCGACGTCGAGATCGCGCAAGCGCGCAATCTCGCCGTCGAGTGTCTTCCGGTCCGGCGGGGCAGGAGCAACCCTGACGCGCGGCATGGCGCTCAGGACGACTGGCGCTCCGACTTGCGAGGCCCGTGCTTGCTGCTTTCCACGCCAGCGATCTGGTAGACCCGGACGCCGTCCACCTTCTTCGACCCGAGCTTGAGCTTGAGGTGCTTGCGCACCACGCCGGCAAGGAATCCGCGCACCGAATGCTGCTGCCAGCCCGTGGCCTTCATCATCGCGGCAATCGTCGCACCGGCAGGCGATTGCAGCATCGCGATGACGCGAGACTGCTTCGAGCCCGGATCGGCCTTATGCGGCCGAGGGGGATTAGCCATTGCCAGCGGCGACGGCTTTGCGGCAGTCGTTTCCGTGTGTGCTGGCCGCGGTGATCGCTTCTTCGCAGACTTTGACATCGAGATCCTCCGTTTCGGTTGATGGCGGCGTCGTGCCGCACCACCGAAGCCCCACCTCGGCCATGCAGCCGGCGGGGCAGGATCTCGGAGCGCCCTTGGGGAGCTCGGAATTGACGACAGTACCGCTCCAATCGCGGCCGAATGCCAGTCCTTTCTGAATAATGTTATTGCTCAGTTCGACGGCGTTTGAGCATGCAATGATCGACGCGGACCGAACTTAATGGCGCCAAGAGTGCTGCGGGGATGGCACACGCTGCCCTGGAGCGAAAGATTCCTGAGCCTCCGCGGCCGTTGTCGCAAATCAGCCGACTCCCGCCCCAGGAGGCACGGGGCCGGGATACGGTTCCCATCGTGGCCGACGTTACGTGATTCCTTTCCCAGATCAAAAACGGACGAGGTTTTCGGCACACACAGGCGGCTCCTGGAAGCGCCGGGATCACCGCCGCCTTCCTTCGCGGGGATTGAAGATCGCCGCGCCGAGTATTGCGGGCGTCTTTGCTGATAAAGCCGCGCTCAAAAAGTCCCGCCGAAGCGGGACTAAAGTGGCTTTCAATGGAGAAGTTACGTGTCAACGGAATCAGGTGCCGGTAGCGGTCAGCACCTCGCGTCTGTCTTGCAAGAGGGCCGGGAAAACGCGAACATTGATGCCGGTTTGGGATTCATCTGGAGAATTCTCGTTGTGTATCTCCAGCGATCACCAGGTGGCCTCGGAGGCCACCTGATGACTGCTTCCGGGACGCCTACCTCAGATGCAGTTCTTCCCAACGCAATACTGGCGGTACTGGCCCACATTATTCGTGTAACCCACTTGCTGCGTGGTCAGTCTTGCAGCCTGATCGCGGATCACCAAGCCGTTTGCCGGTTTCGCCTGACTGTCGCTCACAGCGAGCGTCAGCAAAGCCAATGCCGCAACAGTAGCAAATGCGAGGGAGAATTTGCCAGACATGATAGTCCTCCTTTGGCTGGACAAGCGCGCATGTGCGCGTCTCCATCATGGCCGACCAATGATTCGTGTTTTTATGAACCGTTTCACACTTCAGCCCAATGCGCAGCGCCCCGAAAAACCGCTGTCAACTGCCGATAGCTTTAATCTGCCAAATTTGTACTTATAGCAAGAAGCTATTGGGTGCTCGTCAACCACACCCATTCAATCCGGGCAAGACGCTCGCAACAGCGTTCGTCGTCCGACGTGTCCACCATCCGATAAAATTATTAGACGGGCCTAGCGTCGAGTGGTTCTCGAAAGGTAAATGGCGCGAAGATGAGATCCCCACGCGTCCCGAATACCTCATCCGGCGAGGTGGTAAGATCGGAATGCGCGAGGTAAGCGCCGTTCTTGAGTTGACGCCGCCATACTTGGCTATCGTGAGACTATAACTCACTGCCAAGCAGTACGGTGCGCGAGGGGCTTCCGACCGCAGAGGACATAGGCCGGTAGGCCGAATGGATTGCGTGACTTGGCTATGGAATTCGTTCGATCGCTGCCAGATGGCTTGATTCCGACCGTTGGGTTGGGACACGAGGCAGATCAATGAGCATCACGCCGCTGTATGAGTTCGGCGATCATGACCGGCAGCTCATTGTCAGATTGCATCTTGAGATGCCACGCGGCGGTACGGTCACAGGCCCGATCGAGGGTACGTACGGCGAGATTTACTTCGTCCTGCTTCCAGAGAACACATTCCCCCGACGCATCGCAGCAAAATGCCCTCGCATCAAGCGCTTCGGCAGTTTCGAAAAGGCGCAAGCAGGTATCGAGCAGGTCTTGCACGAGCTTCAAAAAACGCATCAGGCGTTCATGGTGCCGTGGATCAATCGTTTCTTCGACGTGCAGATCATCCACGGATGGCCGTTCCTTCTATCTCGGTATAGAGACGGTTCGCTGGAAAACTTGATCGCCAATCCGCTCGCTTGGTCGACACAGGATCGTTTCGCGTCACTCATTCAAATCGTCCGCGCACTTCGGCTAGTGCAGGGGAGAGGGATCGTTGCGCACCAGGACCTAAAACCCGGCAACGTATTCTTTGATGATCTGTCGCGAAAAAATGTTCCGAAGGACAGCAAGGGGATGCATTTCCGTATCTTCGTTGCCGATTTTGGGCTCGCCGATGCTTTCCGGGAATTTGGCCGCAACACCGGCAGTCGGCCGTATATGGCGCCAGAGCAGTTTTCCTCACTCCCGATCGATCCGACGGCTCCCGCCCTGTTTGACTTATTTGCGCTCGGCGTAATCGCATTCGAGTGTTTCGGAAACGGCCATCACCCAATAGGCGTCGTCACTGCCGATGTTTGGCCCTGGCATCGCGGCATTGGTCAAAAGTGGAACAGAGAATCAACGTGGCGGGATTGGGCGCACACAGAGAGAAAGACGTTGCCAGCCACGTCTGAATTGCCGAAGGGCATGGAAGACCTAATCGCGGACGCACTCTCAGTCGATCCGAAGAAACGGCCCTCCCTCGAAGAGTTCGAGTCCCGACTTTGGGAAGCGCTAAGGCAGTACGACCCCGAGACCCACCAAGGGCTAAAGATGCAGGTCGAGTGGATAGAGGGGCTTTCGTCGGACGACACTGAGTGGCCGCACATGGACGATCGGCTAATGGAACTGCGCACGTTCTACAGCCTACGTCCCATACGCTCCGGCGACTAAGCACATTGATTGTATGTCCGGGTCGATATGTCCAAGACATGACCGATCAAACAGCGCGCGAAACTTTCGTCTCAATCCGCACGCCCAGCACGGCCGCGAACGGCGCCGATGGCAAGCGGTGGACTGCTGCGATCGCGGCGGCAAGGACTTACCACCGGCGTGTTCGACGTCTTCTCATCGGATCACGCCGGCTACCGCTACGACGATCCGGAAGGAAAGATGAAACCGGCCGCAACGCGCCCTTCAAGAAGGTGGCGAATGGCTCCTGTTTTCTGAAGGCGTCGGCAAGGGGCGCATCGATCTGCCGAAATTCGTCGCGCTGACCGCGACCAACGCCGCCAAGCTCTACGGCCTGCACCCGCGCAAGGGCACAATCGCGGTGGGCAGCGACGCGGACCGGCGATCTGGGACCCCGACCGGGAAGTAACCATCCGGCAGTCGATGATTCACGACGCGATGGAATACACGCCCTACGAGGGTAAGACGATCAAAGGCTGGCCCATCACCACGCTGGTGCGCGGAGAGGTCGTCGCCGAGCGGGCGAATTCGTCGGCGCCGCCGGCAAGGGCCGGTTTTTGAAGTGCGATATTTCGCCCGCGACGGCGCCGCTCGGGCGGCGCACCATCCCGTTCGATCCGGCAACGGGATCAGTTGAGCCGGGAAAGCAAGCCGACCAGTTGCATTGAAGGTGAGCTGCTCGTCGCGCGACAATCGCGAGATGCGAATTTCACTCGTTCATTGCTCGCCGCGAACTCGGGCGACGCGCTCCCATCAATCCGGCTTGATGGTCGCCCCTGCGCGATCGCGCCGAACTGCGTGGCATCCTACTTGATACGGGCGGCCAAGAATACGACGCTCATAGCGAGGAGTGCCAAGATCGCGCGTACCAGATTCTCCTGAATGGTTTGTGCCAGGTGCCCTGACGTGCCGAGCGCTGCTACATCCGTAACATGAAGCGTGTGCAGGAGGCGATCCGAGACCTTGACCAAAGACTAGGGACGCCGTCGGCTATGTGCCGCGGCTAGCTTGGTGATATACTGTTATAAGGAAACTGGTATTCGATCATCATGTGGTCGACTGCCGCCCACCCGAACGGACGTCGGGCAATGACCATTCAGCCGTGGCGCGCGACCTGCATCCAGACCAAGAGCAAACTCGCCGTTAAGGCACCGGATCGCACCGGGGCGTGGGCGACCATCAATGAAAATATCGCACACGTCATCGGCCTGATCGACGCCGCAACCCGAGACCCCAACCCCGCGAATCTCGTGGTACTGCCCGAGTTTTCGCTGCAGGGGCCGCCGCACGGCTTGGCCGCCGCGGAATGGATCGACAAAGCCTGCTGCCCCATCCCCGGCCCGATCACCGAACCACTGCAGCAGTCTGCCCGCCAGCGCCGCATCTACATCGGCGCCCATCAGTTTGAGAGCGATCCTGAATGGCCTGGCCGCTATTTCAACACGAGCTTTCTGATCGGTCCGACCGGCGCTGTCATTCTGCGCTATCGGCGCGTCAATACCGCTGCCTTCCCCTCCCCGCACGATTTCATGGATGCATATTTAGCTCGCTACAGCATCGCCGAGATCTTTCCGGTCGCGGACACGGAACTCGGGCGACTCGCCCTGATCCCCTGCGGTGAGATCAACGTCCCCGAAGTGGCGCGTGTACTCATGATGCAGGGAGCCGAGGTCATCCTCCACTCGACGAACTCGCCGAGACGGCCCGCGCAGGAGGCCGCCAAGATCGTGCGCGCAGCTGAAAACATGTTCTATATCGTCAGCGCGAACGTGGCCGGAGGCATCGGATTTTCGTGGGACGGCTCCGTGCCCGGCGGGCGCTCCCACATTATCGACTATCTTGGCCGGACATTGGCTTACGAGGATGGCGCGGAAGAGACGATATCGGTCTCCGCGGTGATCGACATCGAAGCGCTGCGCGAGGCACGCAAGCAAGACACCGGCACGGCCAATCCCCTATTGCGCGCACGCTGGGAAATGTACCGGCCGTTCTTTGCGACGGCGTCGTTCTACCCGCCCAATAGCTTCCTTCATGCGCCGATGTCCGACGCCGCCGCCGCCAAGCCGGCGCTTGCCACATCATTGCGGAACATGGCCAAAGCAGGCGTCATCGTCGACGAGCCCGTCGTTCAAATCAAAAGAAGAGCAGGAGAAGCCAGATGATCAGCGTAGCCGAAAACGAACTTCTGACGCGCGTCGGCCGCAACACGCCGATGGGCAAGTTCATGCGGCAGTTCTGGATCCCGGCCTGCCTTTCGTCGGAGCTTCAAGCCGATGGCCCGCAAATGCGTTTGATGCTCCTGGGCGAGAAGCTAATCGCATTCCGCGACACGGCCGGCCGCGTCGGCATTTTCGATCATTTGTGCCCCCATCGCCTGGCGTCGCTGTTCCTCGGCCGCAACGAGGACCATGGGCTTCGCTGCGCCTATCACGGGTGGAAGTTCGATGTCGACGGCAATTGCCTCGATCAGCCCAATCTGCCGGACAAGAACAAATATCCCGCGGGCGTGAAGGCCAAGGCCTACAAAACGACGGAGCGCGGCGGCATGGTCTTCGTCTATATGGGGGACCGCGCGGAGGCGCCTCCGTTTCCGGAGATCGAGGCTGTCATCACCCCCATTCCCGACGACAGAAATATCGCGTTAACCCACCGCGAGTGCAATTGGCTGCAAGCGCTCGAAGGGGACATCGATACCTCACACTTGGGCTTTCTGCACGGCGGATGCATCGACGCCTCGAAGATGGATCCGAACGACGCCGCGACATACACCGTGCTGAACAAAGCTCCTCACATCAACGTCAGCGAAATGCCGTTCGGGACGATGTACTCAGCCTCGCGCGCCGCGATGGAAGGTTACGACCATCATCGCTTCGCGAGTTTTATCTTTCCGTTCTGGGTGACCTATCCGAGCGACCGGCTGGAAAAGAATATGTCGGCAAACGCATGGGTACCAATTAACGACGAGCACACGATGATTTTCAACATCGATCTGCAGCGCGCAAGCGGCAAGTTCAAATCGATGCGATATGCCGACGGAAGCGTCATCCCGGGCCTCGCACGTCCGCTGGAATACCTGCCGCGGACGAACGATTGGATGGGTCGCTGGCGCCCGGTCAAGAACAAGGCCAACGATCATGGGCTTGACCGCGACATGCAGCGGAGAGGCGATAGCTTCTCCGGCATCATCGGCATTCCGCTCCAGGATCAGGCGATCCAGGAGACCATGGACCCGATCATCGACCGCACGCAGGAGCATCTGGCCTCCAGCGACCGTATGGTCATGCTCACCCGTCGCGTTCTGCTCCGGGCGGTCCGCGAGTATCAAGAAACGGGCAAGCTTCCCGCGGTGCTGGACGACCCCACGCTCTGTCGCAATGTGCGCGGCGGCGACGTGATTACTCCGGCCGGGACGGATTGGCTGGACGCCTACGAAGAGGCCATGACGGCAGCAGACGGCCCGGGGCGCAATGTTGCGGCTGAATAGGCGTCGTCGGCATGCAGCCGGCTATGACTATGCCAGCGCCAACAACGCAAAGATACCCGTGTGACCTCATGCCGAGGACGGAGTCTCGACAGAGGCAGAGCAGTGCGGGCGCACGCACCGATGCAATCGAGATCGAGAACGTCGGAAAGGTGTTTCGGACGCGCCTGGGCACGGTTGCGGTCGAAGCGTTGCGCGACGTGAGTTTCTCCATCTCCCCGGGGCAGTTCGTCTCCTTTGTGGGGCCCAGCGGCTGCGGAAAGTCGACCTTATTGAAGTTGATCGGAGGGCTCATCGAGCCGACCTCCGGGCGGATCACCGTCGGTGGGGTCGACGTTAAGGGACCGCGGCGCGACATCGGCATGATGTTTCAAACGCCCGTTCTTTTTCCCTGGCGGACCGTCCTGGAGAATGTTCTACTCCCGATCGAGGTCTTCGGGCTCGACCAACGGAGCGCCATTGAGAGAGCACGGGACATTCTCCGGCTGGTCGGGCTTGAGGATCGCGAGCGTGCCTATCCCTCCGAGCTGTCGGGCGGCATGCAACAGCGGGCCGCGCTCAGCCGAGTCTTGATGATCGATCCACAGATTATCTTGATGGATGAGCCGTTTGCGGCGATCGACGAGTTCACACGCGAACGGTTGAACCTTGAGCTGTTGCGCATCTGGGAGGAGCGTGGCCAGACCATCATCTTCGTCACGCATAGCATCGTCGAGGCAGTCTTTCTCGCTGACCGGGTCGTGGTCATGGGCACCACTCCGGGATGCGTGTTGTCGGTCGTCGATGTGCTGCTGCCCCGTCCGCGCTCAATCGAACTGATGAAGTCGCCGAATTTCGCGTCCGTCGTCTTCGGGGTCCGTGAGTATCTGGGGGTGGCTCGATGAGCAATCATCTCGCAGCTGCAGGGGGAGAGCTCCATTCATTGGAGGGTGCCCGGAAAGGTTCAAAAGTCTCGGCGAGCCGGCGAATCTATGGGCTAATCCAGAATCGGCCCGGGATCATCCTGTCGCCGCTCAGTTTCGGTCTCTTGCTAGTCCTGTGGGAGTTCGTGAGTCGAGCCGAGCTCGTGGCACCGATTATCCTCCCGCCGCCCACGCGAGTATGGGACGGACTGGTCATCCTCTTTACTGCGCCGTGGTTCCCGCAGCACGTCTGGTTGACGACCGCCGAGACGCTGATCGGGTTTGCCATCGGGGGAGTCGGCGCGATTCTCCTCGGAATCGCCATGGTCAACATGCCGCTCTTCAAAGAGGTCGTCTATCCATATGTGGTCGCCTTCCAGGTAATGCCGAAGGTTGTCCTGGCTCCGATCTTCATCACGTGGTTTGGCTTAGGCATCGAATCCAAAATTGTCATGGCGATCGCCATCTCGTTCTTCCCGGTCGTGATCAACACGGTTGTCGGGCTGGAGTCGGTGGAGGAGAACGCCATGCTCCTCATGCGCTCACTGGTGGCGTCGCGGCACCAGATCTTCTGGAAATTGGCCTGGCCCACGGCGCTGCCCAGCATCTTCGCCGGTCTGAAGACCTCGCTGACGTTGGCGTTGATTGGCGCGCTGGTCGCCGAGTTCGTGACCGCCAATGAGGGCTTGGGCACCCTGATCATCACCTTCAGCTTTGAGCTCAAAGTCTATCTTGTCTTCGCCGTGATCATCGTGGTGTCCGTGCTAGGGTTAGCGCTGTACGGCATCATGGAGTACCTCGACCGGAAACTGGTGTTCTGGCGTCACAGCCACTTCACTGGTTAACGAGAGGAAAGGCCTATCGTTCTTGCTTCGGTTTTGGGTTGCCAGCGCGCGAGGGATGAGCCTTCGAGGAGCAACCATGTATCGAGACTTCCTACTGCGGCACGTCGGTGAAGACGAGGCCAAAGTCAAGGCGAAAGGACGAACCATGTATCGGAGACTTTCGATTGCGTCCGTAACCTTCGTGTTCGCGATCGCCCTCACAGCCTACAAGGCGTCCTCGCCAGCCGCATCCAAAGAGGCACCGAAGCCAGCCCAAGCCTTCGGCACGCTCGGAATCACGCGGGCCGCACCGACAGCGCCAGCCGTTACAGCGGCGCCTGCGGTCACGATGGCCCAGGCGCGGCCGGTAGGGGGCCCGCCTACACTTAAGAAATTCAGAGTGCTGCTGCCGTTCAAGGTCGGTATCACGTTTTTCCCGATCAGCATGGCGAACGAGCTCGGATACCTAAAGGACGAAGGCATCGATCTCGATCTCCAGGTGGCGAACGGTAGCAGCGCCGTCGTCCAGCAAGTCGCTGCCGGCAACGCCGAGATCGGCGTGATCCTCGCGCCCAACACTCTGCTGGGCTTCTCGGAGGGCGTCAAGTACAAGGCCTTCTACGACTTTTTGACGAAGAACTCGTTCGACGTCAAAGTCGTCGAGAGCTCCCCGATCAGCAGGCCAGCGGATCTGAAGGGCAAGAGGATTGGCACCATTGACTTAACGCGGGGCGACCTACCGCTGCTCCGCGCGGAGCTCCAGCGGGCCGGACTCAATCCGCAGCGGGACGTCCAAATGGTGGCCCTCGGGTTTAACATGGCTCTGCATGCCCAAGCCCTCAAAGACGGCCGGGTAGATGCGCTCAATATCTCCTGGAACAACACCGTCGGCGTGGAGTCGGTCGGGGTTAAGTTAAAGTGCATAACGTGCGACGAGGACTTTCAACTCGCGTCCGAGACTACCGTCGCACCCGACGGCATCTTCCAGCAGGATCGCCGCTATATCATCGGCTTCGGTCGGGCCATGGCGAAGGCGACGCTGTTCGCCGAGACGAATCCTGACGCCGCTATCGCCATCATGAAGAGAGTGGCGCCGCAGGAGCAGACCGACTCCACGTTCACCAAGACATTCTTCGCCGCCGCGCTCGGCGTCATGAAGCCACGCCAGCCCGGAAAGTACGGCCTGCACGATATCGGCGGCTGGGAACGGCTACAAGATTTCATGACTGCGCCGGTGGAGGGCCAGCCCACGGGCCTCCGGACCAAGGTGGACGTCAGCCAGTTGGTGACCAATGAGCTCGTGGAGGAGTTCAACAAGTTCGATGTCGAGGCGGTCCGCAAGCAGGCTATGGAGTACAGGCCGTAGTAACGATTCACGTCACCTGCAGCACGATCTATTGATGCTTGCCGCGAGGCAATCAGACCGCTCAGCCGCCGCGCGGTACTTCGTCCTTGCCCGAGACCTATCAAGCCGAAGCGGCTGAGCGGTCCGCGAGAAGAGTTTCGTTCTGCTCATGGTCGAGGGTGTTCCTGGAACTGAACGACGAACTCCACGACGTATCGGAAACATGGTGGACGCGGCCGAGGCGATGGAACAGGCCTTTGCCAACATCCCAGGGCTCGGACGCCCGCGCCCCGACCTTGGCAAGCTCGCCAGGCCTACGGTCGACC
>Ga0306919_10001357_pt1 | contig 11675 bp, 10 predicted proteins | sample flu12Cox44000172_FD_203764 | JGI IMG/M metagenome (GOLD analysis project Ga0306919, IMG submission 203764) | Lab enrichment of tropical soil microbial communities from Luquillo Experimental Forest, Puerto Rico - flux4day.12C.oxic.44.000.172 (v2)... | ecosystem: Environmental > Terrestrial >... | reverse complement strand
CTACGTGGCGAAAGCCGGCTAGCCGGGACTGGCCTCAGTCGACCGAGCAGCATATGGCGACTGTCGCATTGTCGATACCCTCGTCCCTTGAAGTCGCGACGCTTCTCCACCTGCTGATAGCAGCCGTAGCGGCTTTCCTTGCCGGCGCGATTAACTCGGTTGCAGGTGGCGGCACGCTGGTTTCGTTCCCAACCCTTGTGTGGCTAGGATTGCCGTCTATTACGGCGAACGCGACCAGCACCGTCGCCATTTGGCCGGGTTCGCTTGGCAGCATTTGGGGTTTCCGATCCGAATTGGGACACAGTCAGCCTCAATTAAAATTACTTTCAGTCTCGAGTCTGATCGGCGGTGCGATAGGTGCAATTCTACTCCGCTTCACACCCACCGCCATTTTCGAGCGTCTCGTCCCATTTCTGATCTTCTTTGCAACGATCCTGTTTTTCGTAGAGGGACCAATCCAAAAAAGACTTCGTGAACGCGGTGCATCCGACCGCGACACCCTTATCTGGATGCCGGGAGCGCTGGCTCTGAATCTACTCGTCGCCATTTACGGCGGTTACTTCGGCGCCGGCATGAGCATCATGATGCTCTCGTTTCTAAGCATTCTCGGGTTGACGGATATCCTTCAAATGGACGCGCTAACGAGCCTGTTTTCATTGTGTGTGAACGGCATGGCCGCAATTTTGTTCATATCCCTGAAGATGGTGGACTGGCGCTACGTCCTGCCGATGGCGGTGGCCGCTATAATCGGTGGCTACGGCGCGGCAGGTCTGGCAAGACGAATCGGCCGGGTGGCCGTTCGTCGATTCGTGATCGCCGTCGGGGTCGTCGTGTCGGTAATTCTTTTCGTTAGGCTATTCTGAAGTGAGGAAAGCTTAATGATGTTTTCTGTTATTACCCAGAGCTCCAGCCGATGCAGCCAATCGCTGAGCGTTTTCCGATTTTAACCTGCAGATGATTCCGACATCTCAATTGCAATTTCGGTTCGCTATTCCCAGCGGCGGCTGATCTTTGTCTCGTTAGGCAAAGCCCCAGACCCCCGGGAGGGGGCGATACCTGCCAGGATTTCCCGGATGTTCAAAGATAACTCCTTACCCAGCCGAGAAATTTCTTCAGCAAAAAGAATTTCACTCACGCTACTAAGATGGACATCGAAGCGATGAAGCGATCAGGTGCCGTTGGCTTCATCGGTTGGGTAGGCGTGCATGTCAGCCATCTGCCGCTTGGAAATTGTGTGCCAGTGAGCCTGGCCGCATTTCGGGCAGCAAAGATAACGACGCTCGCTGCCAGCGGCCTTCCAACGAATGCCGCCGAGTTCCCAGAACGACCGCTCGAAGCCGCAAGAAGAACAACGCACTATCCAAGTGCGTGACTCGGCCTCTACGCTCGCGGCCCACTTTTCCGGAAGGACCGCTACCACCAATTTTTGTACCGGACTCATAGCCTCTTCCCCTTCTCGTTGTGTTGTGCTACGGGGCCTAACGAGACAGAGATAAGCCGGCGTCGTCGTCGATGGCAAATACGCTGAACTAATTGCTCCGCCGGGGGCGTGCCAATTCAGTTCAGGTCTCGCGACAACATTAGTTTCAGCGTCAGATTGTCAGAAGCATCCGTAAGGCCGAACCCGAAGCCGAACTCGATGTTCACAAACTTGCTGTTGTGGTCCACCACTGCATAAAGCTGATGTGACTGCTTGTCTGCCGAGTAGAATTTCTTTAGCGGCCCATAATCCGCATATTCTTCCACTGCTACCGCCCACTTTGAGGAGATATTGCAAGCGACTCGTGTAGCCGGAGCGAAGTCGAGATTCTTAAAACCGTTAAAGGATGAATCAAGAATTGGGTTCACGATAACATCGATCGGATGCAAATGAACTCCAATGATTGGCCGGATCTCGGAAGTAAACCGCGCCGGGTCCCAGTGCTTCGCATTGTAGCTAAACTCGAAATTGCAGCCGTAAAAAACTGTTCGCTCGGCCGCATTGGGCACGACGAACAGTTCACGCACCTTCAAACCATTCAGCGTTGCGCCGCGATTTTTCGAGATGCTGTAGAGAGGAAGATACAGCCCCTGTTCGAACCAATCGGTAACTCCGTAAGCCCATTCTGGCACACCATTCAGCGCTTTGTCAGGAATAATGCCACCTGAAAAGGCGGGAGTTTTTCGCCCATCAGGCGTAAAGTTATTGTGCAGCATCAGGTTCAGTTTGCCGGGCGCTAAGATCTCGGCGTCGTAAACCTGTATTTCGTCGGTTTGCGCCCTCGCGGTGACAATCGCTAAAGTGATTGCCGACAGGAATGCGGTGGTAAATCGAAGCCGGATCAGATATGGCGAAAATAACCCGTGTTAGCGCTAAGGGGCAGCAATTCTTTATCGCAGCGCGTCGGCCGTCTGGCGCCATGGCGCAAAATGACTTGCGACGGTTAACTATGCGATTGTCTGCATTCAAATAATCGTTGCTCAGAACCGGTAAAAGTGCCGGACTCTATTTTGATCTCGCAACACCGGCTGGACGGCGAAAATTAATGAAAGCAAGGTGCGCGGCAAGAAAGGAGAGTAGCTGCCGGTAAGAAATAGCGGCGTAAAGATAGCGTTGGCGGCCTGCTGCCGCCTCTCAGGATTTATCTCCCGCGACGTGAGGACGTACGATTCCAAGACTTGTCACATAAACTCGTCCCACGGTCACTGTCTTAATTCATCGATTGCCTTCAAGTGGCGTGGGCTCGCTCCACGGCGGCACAGGCTTTTGCGTATCGTAGTATGGGTAGCTTGGCCGTGGTCGGTGGTAGGTTGAGAGAGCAAACCATAGTCCGAAGATCAAGCCCAGCGCTACCATGATGGCTGCCAGCTGCCTCAAATGAGTAAAAAAGAACGGAGGGCGTTGAGAGATCACATCCGGTCTCAACAGGGGCAGCCGGTCGTGAAAAGGATGGTGATGTGTTAACTCGCTCATGGGGTTGGTTTCCCTTCAACGCGACAGTAATGCCCACCTCGCGCTTGAAGGAGTAGGACTTTCGTCCTATGCAAGAAATCACTAGTTAATCCCAGTTTGCGCAGTGTCATGACATTGCCACCCCGTTAGCCTCGCGCCAGAACACGAATCAGTCAGCCGTTCCGGCGCATGGGGTTGCAGCGGGTCATCCGCTGAAATGACTTCCTCCTTCGGTCTAAGGAAAGGAACAACATGACTCCCCTGTCGCAAAATCGAAGCACTGCAACGACGGCTTGTGAGTTTGGTAAGTGCTGTTGGCTGGGGTGTTGGAGTGGCCACCTCGCCAAGGCGTAGAGGTGGTATTTATTTCTTGCAATGGGAGGCGAAAAACTTTTCAAGCCTCATTTCACAATTTCATTAATCTCGTAACCTTGTTGCGTGGCGTCCAGGATTAGCAGAAAACGGTTGGGCGCCCTTCTGACCAGAATACCCACGGTATTGGTATATTCGCCGGTGTTGACGTCGTCGTTAACTGTCAGGCTTCCTAAGAAAACCATACAAGCGCCATTGTCTGGATATGAGTAGCCGGATCGCCGCTCTGAGGTTACGAACAAACACTCCTTTTTCAGGACAGTGCGCGGCATCACGTTTTATCAGCGGCTGGAAGCACTTGTGAACCAGGGAGCAGACCCGCAGAGCGGCGTTCCGCGTCGATCACTACAATCTTCTGCCAAATCTTGTTTGAGAGATTCGAAGCGAGGTTCTCTATGTCGTTTACGGCGCTAAGTACTACGGGGTCGTTAACAGATTGTACATGAAGTGCAGCGATCTTACTGCACAGGGAGAGAAGCTCGCTGCAATAGTCCAGATATCGCGACATCTCAAAATGATTCAGCTTTCGTACCGGGGACGAAGGCGTGGTCTGCTGCGGACTGATCAGGTGCTCCGGGTCCTTCGTCAATTGATGCATATCGACGATATGTACGATGTTTCGAAGACGCTGGAGCTCTCGCAAAGACACCCTGCGTTCGAGTCGAGTCTCCACAGTTGAGAGAAAATAAAGGGCAACACCGAGGAAGATCGCGTCCTGAATAACGGACTCGACCATTTGAAAAAGGCTCCTCCAACTGGTGACATCTAAGCTCGATCGTCGATACGTTGCCAGGAGTCCGACTGGGATAGCGACAAGCAGAAGGATCGCGACCAATATCGCGATACGAAGCAGTCGACGGGGCTGCCTCTTTTGATCTAAGATTGGACCAGTCTCTTCCGCGATTCGAAACAGCTCCGCTGCGACCTTACTCAGTCCAGAGGCCGGGAAACGCTCGGTGACGCGATCACCTAGCCGACGGATCGTTTGGCTGATGCATTCGAGTTTAAGTTCGTTGTACATCGCGAGATTTTCGCACAGGTTGAATCAGACCTCCCGAAACCGAGTATTGGTGATATATCAAGTGGAACGTCCACGCGAGCATCAACGCAATCGGCAGACCCACGATAATGAGCAAAACGATCAGACGAATCGCCCAATTCGGAACGTCGAATACCGGAAAAACTTGTGCGATTCCTTGAGCTAACGCCCAGCCGCCGACGATGTAAGCGACCGCAACTTTGTAAACATTGCGCCGCTTCAGCTCAGCAAAAGAAAGAAGGCTTTTCGTTCACGACGCAGCGGGCATACCGAGTTTTACGACCAATTCTTTGTAGCGCGGATCGTCATGGAATTTGCGCAACAGCGGATCAACCAAAAGGCTAAGCGTGCCGCCGTCGCGCTGATCGAACGAAATTTGCAACCATTCAAAAACTTTGTCTGCGTCGCCTCGGACTGCGTAGACTTCGGCGATTTGATAAGCCAAGCGCAACCGCGCTTTGGCAATAAGATCGGCCAGCGCTGCATCTGCTGCGGGACGATCTCCAAGCATCCAATGTGCGAGCGTAAGCTCAAACAAATGAAACGCATCATCCGGCTCAAGATTGGCTTCGCGTAAAAGGGCCTGGCCGTCACGGCGCTGCACCGCCACGAGCGCTTGGAAACGGTGACTGGACGAAGCCGTCGGCTGCAACTCGGCCACCTTGCGTCCGCATGCTTCCGCCTCATCCAGTTTTCCCGCGTTGAAAAGAACGCGGGCGAGATTGAACTGTGCTGAAACAGACAGCGGATCGATCTCTACGGCGTATCGCGCCTGGCGCTCGGCGTCATCGATTCGTCCCACATAAACGATCACTCGCGCCAACAAATCATTCGCGGTGGGATTTGCCGGCGAAAGCTCCTTCGCGCGCTCCAGTTCCTTTAAGCCTTCGGCAAACTTCCACTCCACGAAAAAACGGACCCAGCCGAGCGCCGCGTGCGCCTCAGCCAGCGCAGGTGCAATCGCAATCGCCTTTTCCGCATCGCTCAGTGCTCTTGGATAGTTGGTGGGCCGCTCGCCCGCGAGATCGCCGAGCAACGTCAATGCTTCGCAGCGCTCCGCGTAAGCCAACGCATAATTTGGATCGAGGCGGATCGCGTCGTCGTAGTATGTGATGGCCTTGCGATAATCCGGCACATTGCGGCGCAAAAAATAGAAGTGCGCTTCCAGATATGCGTTGTGCGCTTCAACGCTCGAGGGCGCGGCAGCTTGCATCGACGTTGCGCTGACACCGAGCAATGTCACCTTCAACGATTCCGCGACTGCGCCCGCGATCTCCTCCTGAAGTGGGAAGATATCCCTGAGTTCGCGATCGAACGTTCGCGTCCATAGCGTGATTCCATCCGCTGTGTTCACCAAAGCCGCCACGATGCGAACTCGATCGTCTTGTTTTCGGACCGTGCCTTCGAGCAAGGCGTTAACTCCAAGTTTCTCGCCGATCACCTTCGGCTCTTCTTTTCGATCTTTGAACCGGAATGATGAACTGCGACCAATCACTTTGAGCCCGCCGATTTGCCCAAGTGCGGCGATCAATTCCTCAGATAGTCCGTCGGAAAAATATTCATCCTTCGGGTCGCCGCTTTCATTGAGCAGTGGCAGTACCGCGATAGATTTCCTTGTAGCGGCTTCGCTTAGTCGAGGCGCGGTGCAACGACCGAGGAAAAAGAGAGAGAGCGAGAGCGCCGCGCCAATGATGACGATGTAAATCCAAGGTCCGTAGACTGAATGCGGCGTCGTTGGATCGACATCCTCCGTTCGCTTCAATCCTTCGGGTGTTATTTCGAAGAACCATGCGCCAGCCAGCGCAACTGGAAATCCGATGATAATGACAAGAACGATCGCTCTGATGACCCAATTCGGAACATCGAAGACGGGAAAGACCTGCGCGATTCCTTGCGACAACGCCCAGCCGCCAACGATGTAGGCAATCGCGACCTTGTAAACATTGCGCCGCTTCAGCTCGGCAAAGAAGTGGTTGATCTTCACCTCTATTTGCCATCTGAGTGCGCAAGCTTCTCAAACCGTGGATCGCCACGCAGCGGGTCGAAATCGGGATCGAACCGCAACAAGGCAAGAGTAATTGGAAAGTCGTATGATGTTTTCAGCAAGCGTTCCAAAATCGAAATCGCTAGGTCTTTTTGACCAAACCGTGCCGCGATTCGGGTCTGTGTGTCGCTTAGGCGTTGTTTTCGTTGTGTAGTTAGAGCAGTTTTCTTCGGCACCAAGTAACGTGCTGTCGACTCGGTAGAGCGTCAAAAGCTGAAATCGCCTCTGAAGCACGCTGGCCGCCAGATTCGAACTCACGAGCACAATCCGATTATCACATCGGTCAGCCGTGACTTTTCTGGACAGAAGTGGACTGTTTTAAGGTTGCCGGGGGAAAGAATGACGAGTACAGGCCATATTTTTAAAAGAACAGGAAACACCTGTTGGCCGGGCAAATTATTTGATCGGTCGTCAAACTGAAGCGGCCACCGCCCAACCACCAAAAATCGCTTCCAAATGAAGCGGACTCCCTCAAAATCCAGTGATTGCAAGATCGTGTGGGTTCAAGTCCCTCCGCCGACACCGTTTTCAGGAGTCGGATTTTACAAAAGAGGGCCCAAGTTGTATCCTTAAGACATGAAAACCGTGACTCGTGTTCTTGTCGTCGTGTTTATTTCGTTTTGCTTACTGCTAAAAGCTCATGCCCAGGGAGAGGCCGGCCTTAGCGGCATCGTTACGGATCCCAAGGGTCAGCCACTGCAAGGCGCAGAGATCCGCATTCAAGGCAGTGACGCAAACAAAATTGGCAAGGTTCATACAACGGCCAATGGCCATTACAGTTATCCCGCGCTGGAGGTCGGCACTTACAGCGTTACGTTGGTCGTTGACGGGGTAAGGAACGCTTCTATCGCCAACGTCAGAACGAGAGCTGGCGAAAACCAAACCCTGAATTTCGAGCTCCTGAAGAATTCTGTCGCGAGGCCCTACGGCGACGGGAAACATTATGTTTGGGTGCCATTGCAAACAGGCACTCATCTTGGCGACTGGATGGAAGTCGAGAACGATGGCAAGCCGATGCCATCAGGAATGGCCGAGCGCCTGAACAACCAGGGCAACGCCCTGGCCAGAGAAATCCAGAACAAAAGTCAGGCAGGCCTGCCGCACTAATTGACGCTACGACGTAGGATTTTACTCCGGCTTTGTTTGCCCAAAGCGAAGTCCTCGTTTACTCTATTTAACTATATGATTATTAAATCGCTCCAACTCTGTTTTGTCACTTTGCTCGTTTCTGCCGTAGCCGGATGGGCTTCTCCAATTGGCCCTGCCAGAATTCAGGGTGTCGTCAAAGACTCCAAGTCGCAGCCGGTCGCAGGCGCCGAGGTGCATATTCAAGCCAAGGACGGAAGCGGGCTCCAAAAGATTGTCCGAACGGATTCGACTGGACAATACGGTGTGAGCAAGTTGCCGGTCACGGATTACGAAGTGATCCTCTTCGTCAACGGCCAAATCAAGGCATCGATCAACAACACGAAGGTTTATTGGAACAAACCCACGCAGCTCGATTTCAAATTGACTGGCCAATACGCGGCCAATCAGCAAAAGAAGCACACCCACATGGTTTACCAGCCTGCAGAGACTGGCAGTAATTTGGGCGGCCGTTGGGTCGAAGTCGATGACAATACCGGGGCTCCGATAAGTAATGTTGAACAGCTTTCGGGCGCGGCTGTACGACAGTTGAGGAGCACTGGCCGCAGTAACAGTGGCGGCAACTAAACTCTAACCACAACAATTCAAAAACGCGCGGCCGAAACGCCGCGCGTTTTTTACTGTTATCCCGAAACCATGTAGCCTTCTTCGCCGTGCTCGTTGATATCGAGTCCCTGCCGCTCAATCTCCGGAGCGATCCGCAATCCGATTACCGCTTTCACGATCGCGCCGATGATAAAGCTAGCCAGACAGGCCAGCAGAGTCGTAACTGCGATCGCCTTTAGTTGCTCTAACCAAAGGAAGTGGCCGAGAATTTTTCCCAGTCCATTTTGGGTCGCCGGTGTTCCAGCGAGATTTGAATTCACCGTCGCAGTCGCGAGCAATCCGGTAAGAAACGCGCCTAAAGTTCCGCCGACTGCATGCACGCCAAATGTGTCGAGCGCGTCGTCGTAGTGAAACCACGATTTTAGTTTCGTGCAAGCGAAGAAGGGAACGATGCCGGCCACCACGCCAATGATGACTGCACCGGTTGGATCGACAAATCCGCACGCCGGCGTAATCACGACTAATCCACCGACCGCGCCGGAGCAAAATCCGAGCACACTCGCTTTCCCGCGCAAGCGATACTCCAACATCGCCCAGGTGAACGACGCGACCGCGGTCGCGAGCGTTGTGGTCATGAACGCGTTTGCCGCGATCCCATCAGCGCCGAGCGCGCTGCCCGCGTTGAAGCCGTACCAACCGACCCAGAGCATTCCCGCCCCAACCATGCAAAGCACCATGCTGTGCGGCGCCATGATTTCTCTTCGGAAGCCGAGTCGCGGACCGAGCAACGCGCAAAGCACAAGCGCCGACCAGCCAGACGACATGTGTACCACAGTGCCTCCAGCGAAATCGATCGCGCGAACTTTAGCGTGCTCGTTCCACACCCCATTCATCAGGCCGTCGATTCCCCAAACCATGTGCGCCAAAGGAAAATAAACGGCGAACATCCAAACGCCGACGAAGGCAAGCACTGCGGCGAACCTGATTCGCTCCGCCACCGCGCCTATGATTAGCGCCGGCGTTATGATCGCGAACATCAGCTGGTACATTGCGAAAACATTTTGCGACACCCAGTAGGAGTAATCACCATTTGGTTTCGCATCGACCCCGCGAAGAAATGCAAATTTCAATCCGCCGATGAAGGGCAAGCCGCGCGAGAACACAAGCGAATAGCCGACCGCCCACCACAAAATCGCCACCAGTCCCGCGATGCCCAAGCATTGCGCCAGGACCGACAACACATTTTTTTGCCGGACGAGTCCGCCGTAAAACAGCGCCAATCCCGGCAGCGTCATAAAAAGAACCAGGGCCGACGCGGTCATCATCCAGCCGTTGTGACCAGGACCGGGGCCGGAAATATTGGTGCCGCGTGTCGCTTTTTCGGAATCAGAGCCTCGCGCGGAATTGTTTATGTATGCTTCGAGATCAGTAACGCGTTGCTCAAGTGAAGGAGAGGCGCTTGGGACAGGCGTTTGCGCATTGGCAACGTTTCCCAAAGTCAAGAGCGCACCGAAAATGAGAACGCGGATGAACATGTCGATCCTAAAGCCAGCGTTAATAGAGCCACTGCCTCAAAATCGACAAGGAAAACTCCGCCGAGCAGTGCGTTAGGTAAAGCGCTCGACTGAGCTCTCTCTTTCTTTTCTTTCTCTCTGCTTTAAAATCAAATCTTAACGAACGAGGAATTAACCGTTTTCCCAGATGGTTTGATTGAAACCTGATTCATCGACTGAATGTCGGCTTCATCACTGTCCTCATCGTCAATGTCAGCGTCGCTATCGACTTCTGGTTGCTGCGAAATGACAGCGGGCAGATCGTTCGTCTGCAATTTCTCGTAACGTTGGCGCACGTCGGCCGGAACTTTGTCCAGGTCTTCTTTCGTTTCGACCGGGCCGCTGAATTGAAGGAGTCCTTTCGGGTCCTTTGCCGTCAGCACTTTTTTGCCGTCGACTTTCTCGACCCGCAGCTCGCCGTTGTCGTCCGAATAAACGATCTGCGCTTTGCCAATGTCGATCTTGGTTGTGCTCATGCCCCCGTCTGGGGTGTTCCGACTGATGTTGATGTTTCCCGCGGCGCGGTGCGCTTGCTCGCGAACCTGCCTAGCCTGTTCTCGTACTTGCCGAGCCTGTTCACGCATCTGTTGCGCCATCTCGCGACGTTGCTGTGTTTGCTCTAAAGCCTGCTGCGCCTGTTCCTGCGCCTGCATCACAGCATCATGAATAATTCCGTGAGTCTGATCACCAAGCTGTTCCTTCAATTCGTTCATCTGCTCCTTCAAATTCATGCCGAAGTTTTCCCAGTCATGCCCATTAAAATTAAAATGGGGATGGTGCCCTCGACCGAATTCCGATCGCTCCGGAACTTCTTTCTTCGCCAGCTTCACGCCGACCTTCTCCTCCTTACCCTTGCGCAAGACTGTGAAGGTTACAGTTGTGCCTTCCGGAAAACTGCGGACCAGTTTCGAAAGTTGATCGGGCTCAGTGAGAATTTGGTCGTTTAACATTCTGAGAATGTCGTTCTGTTGGATCCCGGCCGCGGCTGCTGGACCGTCTGGAACAACGTATTCAACGACGAGGCCGAAGCCTTTGGGCAGGCCGAGTTGCTCACTGACCACGCGCGGAACTCCGTCCGTTTCGACACCAAGATAGGTAACCGGAACTTTTTTCTCGTGACGGTCGCGATCGTTACCGGGACCGACCGGACCGATTGGTGGCGGACCGGGTGGCGGGTTTGGTGGATTAGGTTGACTAAAGGCAGCGATCGGCAAGAGCACGAGCGTTGCGATGGTTGCGGTGGATTTTGTGTTCATAGTTTTATTGTCCTGAAACTGGAATAAGTGAGACTTCCTCTCTCGGATAAGAAATTCGCAGCGTTGCGCCGGTTTTCGGGTTATGCCATTGCAGTGTCTCGCGAGTCTGCGAGCGAAGGCGCCGCACTGGCTGATTGGAATTCGTGAAGTGCAGCCCTTCGTCGCGCGTGTGATAGACAACCTGGGTCAAACCGGCCGGAACAAACTGCGCACTTGAGTTTGTAGAGATCGCCGGCGTAAGCGGAGTCGATGCTAGGGCCGGGGTTTTCTTAGCCGGCGACTGAAATCGAACAGACGCGAACAGCACAAGTGCCGTCGCCGCGGTCAAACCAAGACCGAGCGAGAGCCAGTTGAAATGAAAACGTCGTTTGCGCGGAAGCACGGCCGCGGTCGGTGTTGAAGGTTCCTCAGCGAGTGCGCACTCAATTCGAATGACTAAATTTGGCGATGGCTGAGCCGGCCGCAGTTTTCGCAATTGATTTTCGAGTTCGGAAAAATCGTTCATGTTGACGCTAAGGTCTTTTTTAGAGCCGCCAGTGCATAGCGGTAACGCGAGGCAGCGGTATTTTGCGAAATCTCAAGCGCGCTCGCGATTTCAGCGAAAGTCAGTTCGTTCCAAATTTTCATCACCAGCACCTCCCGTTGCTCGCGAGGCAAACCATCGAGTGCAGCCACCAGCGCACGTTGCGAATCGTCTTCGATTTCGAACGCGGGCTGAATAGCCTGCTCGCTCTCGGAAGCAATCGTGGATTCGCGGCGAGCGCGCCTGCTGTCGCGCCGGAGAAAA
>Ga0306919_10001351_pt1 | contig 11694 bp, 8 predicted proteins | sample flu12Cox44000172_FD_203764 | JGI IMG/M metagenome (GOLD analysis project Ga0306919, IMG submission 203764) | Lab enrichment of tropical soil microbial communities from Luquillo Experimental Forest, Puerto Rico - flux4day.12C.oxic.44.000.172 (v2)... | ecosystem: Environmental > Terrestrial > Soil... | reverse complement strand
TGTATTTCGTGCGCGCGGCGATATAGGCGAGGAAAAGGTCCGGACACGAGAGGACGCCCAGCGAGTTGAAATGGTGTTCGCCGATCCATGCCGAGTGCATGCCCAATTCGTCGGCATAGAGCGCCTCGGCGGTGATGGCAGCCACGAACTGATTCGCGGTGCGGGGGTTGTTCTCGTAATGATTGTCGCTGAGCGTGAAGTAACCGAATTCCATGACCCGCTCCTCCGTTTGCCCAGCCGCGTGTTTCGCGCGCCGCCACTCGACAAAGATACTTGCAAATGCAATTCTTGTAAATGCAATGATTGGTCAGAAATGCTGACCCAACCCGCCGGCTGCCTTTGACTGAACGCCTCGACCTCGGCAACTACCTGCCCTACCTGCTCAATCGGGTGGGTTTTGCTCTGGTGGAACGGTTCACCGCTGACGCTCTGCGATCGCACGCTTTGTCGATCGAGAAGTGGCGGGTCCTGGCTGCGCTGTCGCACAACGGCGCGCAACGTCAGATCGACCTGGTCGCGGTGACGTCAATCGACGCTTCGACCATATCGCGGCTGGTGACGCGGCTGGTGAATGCCGGCCTGGTGACGCGCAGCCGCTCGCCGAAGAGCAGCCGTGAGGTCGTGGTTGCATTGTCGGGCAAAGGACGCGCCCTGGTGACCCGCCTCATTCCGATTGCCCGCGAGCTGGAAGAGACCGCCGCAATGGGAATAGCCGGAAAGGATATGGCGGTCGTCAAGCGCGCCTTGCACCAGATGTATCGCAACATGGCCGGCGCGCCGCGGCAGGCGAATCGTGAAACCCGATGAGAGACTTTGATACGGCGCCGTCCAGCGGGATCGATCCGTGCCGCGTGGTCATCACCGAGCCGGTGCGCGACTCCGATATTCCGGTGCAATTGAGTTACGTGGAGCTGATCGACGGCGTTTACGCGCCGATTGGGCTGCGCCGGCCGCCGGGCAATGGGCCGTTTCCGATCGTGTTGTTCGCATCGGGAAATGGCGGGGGCGGGATGGCGGTGGTGCGCGACTTCACGCAGAACCGCGGCTGGACCCCGGAGCAGTTCCTCAAGGCCGGATATGCGGTGGCCTGGATGCGCTACCGCGCCGAGGTGGATTACGCCTACGACAAGATCGGCAAATTGGTCGAAGACCGAAGGCAGAACCGGCAGCTTTTGAACCGCGGTCCGCTGGAATACGAAGACGTCATTTCCATCGTCGAATACGTCAAGACGCTGCCCGCTATCGATCCGAACCGGATCGGCTACATGGGTATGAGCCATGGCGGGGAAATGGCCTTCAAGATTGCGTCGGAATACCACGGCGTGCGGGCGATGATCGCGAGCGAGCCAGCCGCCCACGAATTCTTGCGGCTAAGGCCGGATGCCGGCGCCCGCATCAATCCAGCGACGGGCTTGTTGGACGTCGAGCGGATGCTGATGCGAGACATCGAGACGGTTCGCGCCAGGATCACGTCGGATGTCGCACGCCAGCGGAAGAGCACGATCCGGACGCCGATTTTCGTGCAGGGCCGCAACAGCGACGAGCTGCAGGGGATTTTCACGGTCTGCCACGAGCTATTGGCCGAGCTCGGCAAGGAGGCGCAGTGGAAAACTTATGAGCACGATGAAATGGTTTCGTCTACGTGCGGCGCAACGCAAACGGCAGGTACGATCCCGATCCCGTACAGGTCGAGGCGGTCAACGATTCCATCGCGTTCTTCGACAAATATTTGAAAGAAGATTGAGGCGGTAGCAATTGCCGCAGGTCAGCGGCATGCGAGACCGCTCGGGCCCGGCATACAGCCCGCATGCCAAAGCTCCAGGAAGCAATCGGAAACTTCGCTATCGAAGGCAGCATCGTTGGCGAACCATTTGTCCGGTCCGGCGGAGCGCCAGAATGCGAGCACGGATGCGGGATCAATGGTTTCGCTTGCAGCGCGGTCGGCATGCTCCGTCACAGCCGAATCTGCCCGGCGTTGATGGCATCGTACAGTGCGCGGTCCATACGCACGAATGCCTTGCGCTGCGGGTCATTGAAATAGATCGGATTGGAGGAGCACGCCGGATCATACCCGTCGTGCACCAACTCGAGCTTTTTCTGCTTGAACGTTGCGGTGACGTTAATGTCGTGCCGGATGCGCAGGAACAGGGGGCGCGCATACTCGGGCAAGCGTTGCGCGAGATGATCGCGCAGCGCCGTCAGGTTGAGGTTCTCCTTGGCGACCACCGCAGCCATGCCGGCACGCCCATCGTGGCCGGGAATCGTAACCCCGTAGACATTGGCCTCGAGAATGCCGTCGAACTCTGCGAGCGCTTGCTCGACCTCGGTGGTCGACACGTTCTCGCCCTTCCAACGGAATGTGTCGCCGACGCGATCGACGAAATAGAAATACCCGTCCTTGTCTTTGCGCATGAGGTCGCCGGTGCGGAACCAGACGTCGCCCTTGGCAAAGGCGTCATGCAGGATCTTGTGGTCGGTCTCGGCGCTGTCGGCATAACCCTCGAACCGCGCTCCGGGCTTCGAGGGGTCCTTTAGGATCTTGCCGATCACCTCGCCCGGCTCGTCAATGGCACATTCGATGCAGAAGCCATTGGCACCGCGAACCGGCGCGCCGCGCTCCAGGTCGAAGCGCACGATCTTGGTCGGGAAGCGCGCGGCAATCCACCAGGGGATGCGGCCGACGGCGCCTTCCTTGCCGTCGAAATTGAACAGTGTGACGTTGCCTTCCGTCGCGCCGTAGAACTCGATGATTTCCGGGATTCGGAACCGCTCTTTGAACGGGTGCCAGATCTCGGGCCGCAGGCCGTTGCCGCAGGCAAGCCGCAACCGATGTGCGCGCTCATTCGGGCTGGGCGGCGAGTTGAGGAGATAGCGGCAAAGCTCGCCGATATATTGAAAACAGGTGCAGTCCCAACGCACGATGTCGTCCCAGAACTCGCGCGCGGAGAATTTTTCCCGGATCACCACTGAGCCGCCGCGCAAGAGCAGCGCGCCGGTGGCCAGGAGCCCGCCGGCGCTGTGATAGAGGGGCAGACAGTCGTACATGCGATCGCTCGCGCGCGTGTCCATGACCCCGGCAAAGGCGTGGGTGGCGAGCATCACGCGATAGTGATTCATGTTGGCGGCCTTCGGCATGCCGGTGGTGCCGGACGTGTAGATGTAGAGCGCGCGATCCTCAATGGTCAGCGCGCGGCGGTCGGATGCCTCGAGTTCGGCGCCGGAAAGGCCATCCACCTCGCGATCGATGCGCGGGAAATTGGCGTTCGCATCGCCGTGCAGCCAGATCTTTGGATCGCCGGCGAGGTGGGGGCGCGCGCTTTCCAATGATGCGAACAGTTCCGCCGCTACGATGATGTGCTTTGGGGTTACCACATTGATGCAATACGCGAGGGCCGGCCCGCTCAACTGCGTGTTGAGCAGCGCAGCCACGCCACCGACGCGCGTCACCCCGATCCACAAAGCCAAATATTCCGGCCGGCCCGCCATTAGCACGCAGATCGCGTCGCCCTTTTTGACTTGCTGTGCGAGCGCCCAGCGCGCGTAGCGGTTGGAGCGCGCGGCGAGCTCGCGGTAGCTCAAGCGCTCGCGGTCGGAAAGCAGCGCCGACGCATCGCCGTATTTCTCGGCAAGCTCGCTGATGACCTGCGGAAACACCCGGGTCGGATGCTTGGCGATCGGCGTCGTCATTTTGAGCGTGCGCAGCGCACCTCTGAGGCTGGCCACCTCCGCCGCCAGACGCTCGGTCAATGCCATAGGTGAACCTGTGGGCGCGCTGGTGTCCCGATTCCGAAGTTCGCACAACCTTGCAGCAGCGGCGAAAGCGAACTTCGGAATCGACGGGACACTAGCACCTTTAGGATTCTAGTGCCGTTTTTGAACCCGAAGTTCGCGAACGCCCCCCGGCATGTGTGCGCGAACTTCGGGTTGCGGGGCACTAGTCGCCCCCTGCGCGCGCAGCATCGGACAGCCGGCAAACGCTGACAAGTGCCGGCGCGCTTGAAACAGATCAGCGTGCTTGCGTGGTCTGCTCGCTCGACGCGGGCGGCGGGCTCAGCGCGGTGGGCGCGTTCTTCGGTGCCGGCTTCTTCGGCTTCGGTTTGGCGGCTTGGGACTCCGCAGGCGTAGCCGTTGCCGCGTTCGGCTTTGCTGCCTTACTGCTCTTGGCCGCGGCCGGCTTGGCGCCGTCTTTGTCAGTAACGGCAGGCGGCTTGGCGCCGTCTACGTCCTTGGCTTTGGCCGCCGTCTTCTTGGCGACCTTGGGCTTCGACGTCTTCCATCCCGCCTGAAACGTCCCGGGTGCCGGCGGCGTGGTGCCGGTATAGACGAGGACCGGCTCGGCCATCGGCACATCCTGCTGCAGGAACCCGGCCTTGGCCTTTCCCGGCCGCAGGCTCGCGAGGAAGGCCGCGTACGGCGAGTCGGGGTTGCTGTTCTCGGCAACGAGATCGTCCTCGTCCTCACTGGCCGGCCGTTTGCGATGGCCGCCGCACATCTGGTCGCGCATGTTGGGCGGGTCGACTGCGACTGGTTGCAGCGACTCGACGGCGCCGAGCGAGGGCGTCAGCCAGGCCAGTGGGTTCTGGCTGTTGAAGCCGCGCTCCAGCAGCTGTGCCGCTTTGAGCGCACGTGCGGCTGAGGACGGGGCTCCCAGCACCACGGCGATCAACCGTTTCCCGTTGCGAGTCGCCGAGGCGACGAGATTGAACCCGGATGCGCAAATGAAGCCGGTCTTCATCCCGTCGGCGCCGGGATAGCGGCCGATCAGCGTGTTGTAGTTCCGCTGCACCATCTTCCCCATGCGGATGCCCGGCAGGTGCCAGTAGTAATCGTATTCCGGGAATTCACGGATCAGGGAGCGGGCGAGAATGGCGAGATCGCGCGCCGAGGAAATCTGTTCGTCGGCGGGCAGCCCATTGGGATTGACGAAACTCGATTGGATCATTCCGAGCCGCTGGGCGTTTCGGTTCATCTCATCGGCGAAGCTCTCGATCGAACCTGAAACTCCCTCGGCGAGCACCACCGCCATGTCGTTTGCCGATTTCACCATCAGCATTTTGAGCGCATTGTCGACGGTGACGATGGTGCCGGCGGAAAAGCCCATCTTCACCGGGGCCTGCGCCACCGCGTTCTGCGAGACTGTCAGCGGCGTATCGAGGGTTAGGCGGCCTTCCTTGACCGCGCTGAGAGTCACATACGCGGTCATCAGCTTGGTAACGGAGGCGGGATACCAGGGATACGTCGCGTTGTGCGCGTAAAGCACCTTGCCGGTGTCCGCCTCGATGGCCAGCAGCGCCTCCGCTCCGGCACGCGGCGCCGCAAACACGCTTGCGGCGCAGCCAAGCACCGCCCACATCAGGGCTCGGATTCGAAAGGGTCGCGTCGCAGATGGCACGGGGTCGGGTCCGATCGTTTAGGCGGGCCGCGGGAAGGCCGAGAGTCAGTTAAGCCGATGGAGGGCGAAAGGCAAAGGCGCGACGCCCACGAGTTCATGCCGATGCCGCCGTTGCTGTTAATCTTGCAAGAAAGCGTCCAAAATTCGGCGGTTATGCGCAGCGGCGCGCTCTGTTGCGCGGCCAACACAATGCCGCAAAATCGGCAGGGCGACCGGAATAACAGGAGGTTCCCGTGACTGCTTGCATCGTCGGCTGGGCGCATACGCCGTTCGGCCGCCTCGAAGGAGAAACGGTCGAGACCCTGATCGTGCGCGTCGCGCGCGAAGCGCTGGCCGACGCTGGGGTCGCCGCTGCCGATGTCGACGAAATCGTGCTCGGTCACTTCAACGCCGGCTTCTCGCCCCAGGACTTCACTGCTGCGCTGGTGCTGCAGGCTTCGCCCGACCTGCGCTTCAAACGCGCGAGCCGGGTTGAGAACGCCTGCGCCACCGGTTCGGCTGCCGTGCACCAGGGATTGAGGGCGATCGCAGCGGGGAGCGCGCGCATCGTTCTCGTCGTCGGCGCCGAGCAGATGACGACGACGCCCGCCGCGGAGATCGGACGCAACCTGCTCAAGGCCTCCTACGTGCGCGAAGAGGCCGACATCGACGGCGGCTTCACCGGCATTTTCGGCAAGATCGCCGCCCTCTATTTCCAGCGCTGGGGCGACCAATCCGACGCGCTCGCGCAAATCGCCGCCAAGAATCACAAAAATGGCGTGGGCAATCCGTATGCCCAAATCCGCAAGGACCTCGGCTACGATTTCTGCCGCACCGAGAGCGAGAAGAATCCACGCGTGGCGGGTCCACTCAAGCGCACCGACTGCTCGCTCGTTTCCGATGGCGCGGCCGCGGTGGTGCTGGCCGATGTCGCGACCGCGCTCAAGCTCGGCAAAGCGGTCGTGTTCCGCGCTGCCGAGCATGTGCAGGATTTTCTGCCGATGTCGAAGCGCGATGTGCTCAAGCTCGAAGGCTGCGGGCAAGCCTGGTCGCGCGCGCTGGGTAATGCAGGTATTTCGCTTTCCGATCTGTCCTTCGTCGAGACCCACGATTGTTTCACGATCGCGGAGCTCATGGAATACGAGGCGATGGGCTTGGTGCCGGAGGGACAGGGCGCGCGTGCCGTCGCCGAGGGCATCACCGCGAAGAACGGCCGGCTACCGGTCAATCCGTCGGGCGGGCTCAAAGCAAAAGGTCATCCCATCGGCGCAACCGGCGTCTCCATGCACGCGCTCACCGCCATGCAGCTCATGGGCGCGGCCGGCGACATGCAGGTCAAAAATGCCGAGCTCGGCGGCATCTTCAACATGGGCGGCACCGCGGTCGCGAATTACGTGAGCATCCTCGAGCGGATCAAGTGACGCCAACTCTCATCGGCTTGGTTCGCTGCACGAGCCACGCCAACGGAATTGCCGCCAGCACGATCAGCACCGGCTCCATCGGCATGCGGTACTTGGCGCTCGCCACCGGCCCACTGACCAGCAGAAAATAGCCGATCACGCCGGCGGCGAAGGCGGCGGCCCACGGCAGCGTGCGCGCCAGCATGACGAAACCGATTGCCTCAAGTGCGAGGAACGGCAGCATGGCAACAAGCCCGGCGATCAGCAGCAGCTGATAGAGGCCGGGATCGGCGAAGAGATAGCTGCGCGCCTTCTCCCACAAGCCGCCGCCGGGCGTGTTGTAGAAGCTTGGCCGCGGCAGCGCGCGCGCACGCGGATCCGCGATCAGCGCCGGGGCGCCAAGATTGATCGCCATGCCTTCGAGCCAAGCCAGGGCGAAGGCCTTGAGTGGAAGCTTTGCCATTTCCTCGCGCGCGACCTCGCGCTTGAGTTCGGCAATCCGGAATGGATTGGCCTCTTCGTTCGCACCGCGCTCCTGTAGTCGCTGCCAATAGCGGGCCTCGATACGGTCTACTGTGGCCTGGTACGGCGTCGCGTCGGCACGCTCTTTGACGAGCGGCACGATCCAATAGGCGAGGTGAGCGCCGGTTTGCGTGGTCAGGCTGAAGCTGCGGTATGCGATCGCGTTGCGGAGAAGCAACGGCGCGACCGGCGCGGCGGCGGCGATCGCGAATAGCGCGGCGGCTGCGAGCGACGTGCCAAGGCCGCGGCGATTCACGACGCAAACCGCGAACACGACCGGCACCGCCACGACGAGCAGCGCGGCCACCGCGGGCCGCGTGGCGAGCGCCAATCCACCCGCGATTCCCGTGACCAATGCCAATCCGATGGTCGGGCGCCGCAGAAAACGCGCTCCCGCAAGCAGCATTGCCGTGAGGAAAAAGAGAAATACGGTATCCGTGAGAATCTGCGTGCTGAACACGATGAGCGTCAGCGACACCGCCGCGAGAATGCCGGCGACTAGGCCGACCAGCGGCGACACCAGCGCGCCGAGTGCGGCGATGAGCGTGCAAGTCCCCGCGTCGATCAACGCCTGCAGCAGTGCGACCGCGCGGGGTAGATCGCCAAAGATTTTGTAGAGAGCCGCGAGCAGCACCGGATAGAGCGGCATCCGGTCGGTCACCGACCACAGCGTTGCCCAAAAGCTATTGGGCTTCGCCAGAGCCGCGCCGAGCGCCCAGTAACCCAAGGCATCCGCCTCCGCGAAGAAGGCATCGCCGCCTCGCAGCAGCGCCGCGTTGATCAGCCGAATGACCAGCGCGAGGACGAACACGGTTGCCAGGGGGTGGCGGGCAACGGCGCAACCGACGGTTTTGCGGGATAAGGCCAACGGAGCCGGCACTATGTTTCCACGGGCTGCACATCGGCGGCCGCGGTGCGCGGCCGCGCCGCCTCGCCGGCCATGAACTGGCTCTTGGCAAGCTCGGCGAAATGACCACCAAGCCGCATCAGCTCATCGAAGGTTCCGCTCTCGATGATGCGCCCGCCCGCGAATACCAGGATGCGGCCGGCATTGCGTATCGTCGCGAGGCGATGCGCAATGACGAAGGTGGTGCGGCCCTTCATGACCTCGGCGAGCGCCGCCTGAATTCTCGCTTCGGTAAGCGCGTCGAGCGCGCTGGTCGCCTCGTCCAGGATCAGAATCGGAGGATCCTTGAGCAGCGCGCGTGCGATCGACAGGCGCTGCCGCTCGCCGCCGGAAAACAGGCGTCCGCGTTCGCCGGCATTGGTCTCGAACCCTTGCGGGTTGTGCTCGACCACATCAAGCACCTGCGCGCGCTCGCAGGCCGCACGCAGCTCCTCGTCGGTCGCGTCGGGCTTGCCGACGCGCAGATTCTCGGCAATCGAGCGGTTGAACAGCAGCACCTCCTGAAACACGACGCCGATGTTGCGGCGCAGGCCGCTCAGCGTATAGGTGCGAATATCGAGACCATCGATCTTCACCACGCCCGATTGCGGATCGAAGGCGCGATGGAGCAGCGCGAGCGCCGTCGACTTGCCGGCTCCCGTGGCGCCGACCAGCGCGACCGTCTCACCGGGCAACGCCGTGAAGGTGAGGTCGATAACCGCGGGGCGCTTGCCATCATAAGAGAACGAGACGTTATCGAATTCCACGAGGCCGCGCACGCGCCCTGGATCCGCCGCATCGGGACGGTCGCGCACCGCCGGCTCGGTGTCGAGCACGTCGAAGAATTCGGCGATGCGCGGCGCGTCCATCACCATGCGGTTCGCAAAATTCACGGCCTGCTCGAGCCGGCCGATCAGCAGCGTGGCAAAGCTCATGAACATCACGATCTCGCCGACGGTGGTGAGGTCGTTGAGATAGAAGTAGACGCCGAGCACCAGGATCGCGAGCATGGTGAGCGTCGTCGACGTGCGCGTGATCACGGTCGCGAGCGCCCACCAGGACAGTACCGGGATCTGCACGCTCAGCACGTCCTCGCCCATCTTGCGCATTCCCGCCACCTCGCGCTCGATGCGGGCGAAGCTTTGCACCAGAGCGATATTCCCCAAGGTATCGGTGGTGCGCTCGGCGACGTCGCTATAGTAGCGCTCGACCGTGCTTTGCAGCCGTTCGCTCTTGCCGATCACGAATGCGATCAGCACCGAGAAGATCGCGCACAGCACGATCAGCAACAGGCCGTAACGCCAGTTGATGAACAGGGTCAGAGGCAGCAGCACAATGAGCGAGATGAGACTGGCGAAGTGCTCGCGGAAGAACGCGAGCCACAATCCCCACAATGTTTGCGTGCCGGTCATCATCACCTTGACCAGGCGCCCGGAATGGGCGCCCGAGTAGTAGCTCAGCGGAAGCTGCAGCACATGCTCGAAGAACATGGTGCGCACCGCCTGGTAGCGGCGGTGCGACAGCCGGTCGGCGTGCAGCGCCACCAAGGTGCTGCAGACGATGATGAACAGCGCAAAGCCGACCCACGCGCCCACCAACAGCATCAAATCGCGCCAGCCCACCGGCGAGACGCGTGGCTGCGCGCTGGCCAGCGTATCGACGATGCGGCCGAACAGGATCGGCTCGACGAACATCGCTGAGGCAAGCGCCACATTGGCGATCGCCAGAACCCAGCCCAAACGCGCCTCGCGCCCGAGCAGCTCGAGCACGCGGATGTAGAGGCGGATGAATTTCATGAACCCGGCGGCGGCGACAGCAGGATAGCGCTTCCCGGCGCTTACTCTAATGAAACGACCGTTGGTCGCAACGCCGGCGGCAGCGGTAACGTACTAATTGACACGGCGCTCGCTCGCCGGCGGCAGGAACGAGGCGTCGAAGATATCCTCCGCCTTGGGCTTGGTCTTGAAGGTATAGGTGAGGCCGATCTGGTCGATCGATTCCGCGAGCCGGGGGAAGTCGACGGCGCCGTAGCCGTTGGCGAGCACCTCGGGGGTGATGATGTTGTCGCGGATTGCCATACGCAGGCGTTCGAGCTCCACCTCCCGTTTTACCGTATCGTCGCGCCGTACCACCGAATCGACGGCATCCGCCGGCTGCCGCACCGCCTCCTTCAGTCCTTTGAGAAATGCGTGGAGAAACGCCCTGACCGCCTCCGGCTTCTCGGCGGCGAATTTGGGACCGACGATGATTGCGTTTCCATAAAGCTTCAGGCCGTAATCGGCCATCGGCATGAGCACGATGTCGTCGAGGGGCACGCCGCGGTCTTTGAGGTCGACGTAAACGCGGAACGAGTAGCCGAGCGCCGCGTCGATTTGGCCCGCGGCGAGCATCGGCGCGCGTACCGCAATGGCCACGGTTTCGATTGTCACCTTGCTCATGTCGATGTTGTTGAGCTTGGCGAACAGCGGCCACTGCGCGAAGGTCGCGCCGGACGGCGGCGCGCCCACCTTCTTGTTCTCAAGCTCCTTGGGATCGGTGATGCCGCGGCTTTTGCGCGCCACAACCCCGTAAGGCGGCTTGTTGTAGACGATGAACACCGCCTTGATCGGCGTCGTCGGGTTCTGGTCGCGATACTTGATCAGCGCGTTGATGTCGGCAAAGCCCATCTCGTAGGCGCCGGCCGCGATGCGGGTGATCGGCTCGGTCACGCTGGCCGCATCGTCGGCGGTAACGTCGAGCCCCTCGGCTTTGAAGTAGCCTTTATCGTGGGGGAGAAAGAAGGTCGCCGCGACGCCTTCGAGACGTCCGTCGAGGCTGAACTTGATGTTGGTCTGCGCCGCCGCCGGCCATGCGGCAAAGAGCATCACGGCCGCTGCGATCGGGCCGACCAGCCGGGCAATACGGATGCGATCGTGCAGGCGCATAGGTTGCCGCAATCACTCTACAAGTTCGGCCCGGCCCGCCCTTGTCGCTGTCAATACCAGATAAAGAACAGGAGCGGGCCGAGAGCAAGGCGCGCGAGCGCGCCCTTCACAAATTTGAACACTACCCCTGCCGCTTTTGTCCCCGCGTCACGATTATTTTGGCTAGCGTCATGCACTCAGCCCAGGGCGGTCCATGATTACAGATACGAAGCGCCCCCCGCGCATGGATGCGGAACCCGTGCTGCGTAGCGCCTACGCGCCCCCCGACGAGGCGATCGCGGCTTCGCTGCTGCCTCAGGCGGGGCGTCCGCCGCAGGCGGAGCGGCGCATCGATGAATGCGCCACGCGCCTTATCGAGGGTATCCGCGCCCGAACCGGCGGGCTCGGCGGGGTGGAGGATTTCCTGCACGCCTATTCCTTGTCCACCAAGGAGGGGCTCGCCCTCATGGTTCTGGCCGAGGCGCTGCTGCGCGTGCCGGACGCGGCCACCGCCGATCGGTTGATAGAAGACAAGCTTGCGACCGGAGAGTGGTCTGCCCACGACGTCAAATCGCACGCCTTGTTGGTCTCGGCCTCGGCGTGGACGCTGGG
>Ga0306919_10001350_pt1 | contig 11703 bp, 13 predicted proteins | sample flu12Cox44000172_FD_203764 | JGI IMG/M metagenome (GOLD analysis project Ga0306919, IMG submission 203764) | Lab enrichment of tropical soil microbial communities from Luquillo Experimental Forest, Puerto Rico - flux4day.12C.oxic.44.000.172 (v2)... | ecosystem: Environmental > Terrestrial >... | reverse complement strand
CCGATGATCGCCAGCGCCGCGATGAGCATGAGCTCGGTTCTCGTCGTAACCAATGCGTTGCGCCTTCGCACCGCCCGATTGTGAGCTCGACGTCTCGGCCGAAGAGCGAGGCCGCACGTCCGATTCTTCTGTATCTGATTGTTGCCGCGGCCGGCCACTTAGCGTGGGAAGTGGCCCAGTCGCCGCTCTACACCATCTGGTGGACGGGCACGAAGCGCGAGATCGCGTTCGCTCTGATCCACTGCACAGGCGGCGATATTCCGATCACGACCGTGACACTGGCGGCCGCCGCCGCGCTCGCCCGGCTTTTCTGCTGGCGCCCGTTTGGGTGGCGCATTATTTTCACCGCCATCGTCCTTGGCGTCGCCTACTCCATTTTCAGCGAATGGCTGAATGTCGAAATCCGGCGCACCTGGTCCTATACCCCGGCGATGCCGGTTCTACCTTTTCTTGGCACCGGCCTGACGCCCCTGCTGCAATGGCTGATCGTCCCGAGCCTGGCTTTTGCCATTGTTGTCTGCCGATCCCGCCCCGCGCAGCGCCTTGCGCGCTGACGGGGCCGGCTTCACCTTAAGGCGGCCCTGTGCTATGCGGGATTCGGGAAGAATTCAAAAACTTCGGGGTTACGTGCCCGTACCGTGAAGCGATCCCTGCTCTTGCGCTGCTTGGTTCTGCTGCTGTCGCTCGCTCTCGTCAGCGGCAACGCCCATGCCGCGCTTCATCTGGGCAATGCTCATCACGAGCCCTGCCCCGAGGAGCATACCCACCACCACGGTAAAACGCCGCTCCATCAGCATCGCCATGACCACGGCCTTGCGTGCTGCTGCGACTGCCTCGGCTGCAGCTCAGCCGTCTATCTTGCTCCAGTGCTCGGTATCACGCCGGTCGATCTACCAGCCCGGGTCCATTACGACGCCCTGACCGCATCCCTGTCCGGCCGGGTGCTGCGGCCCGATCCTGATCCTCCCAGACCTGGCACGCTCAGCTAACCCGGCGCGGATACGCGCCCGGGTACGGGGCCGTTTGCCTGAAGGCCGTCGCCTGCCGGCCGCAAACACCCCTTCCCTTTCGATGCCAATCCCGACCGCGGGCCTTCGGCGGACACGATTTTGCGCCGGTGCCCGCAAGGAGAATGTTCGATGATCGCGCGTCTTTATCGTCCCTTGGTGACGGGGCTCCTGCCTGTCGCCCTTATCGCCTGCATGAATTCCCCGCCGACCTCCGCCGAACCGGGCGCAGCGGTGCCGCTCGGGATCGATCTCGGCAGCTCCGGCCCGGTGATCGCAAGCGCGCAACCGGAGCTGCCGGCTCGCGTCATACATGCCGTCGCAGAAGCCGCGTCCGCGCCGCACCGTGACATGCAGATGGCACACGCGGGCCACAACGACGCCCACGGCACCGGTACCGTGAATTCCGTCGATCCTGCGCAACACAAGGTTAATCTCAGCCACAACCCGATCCCCGAAATCGGCTGGCCGGCGATGACCATGGAGTTCCCGGTCGCCCCCTCGATCGATCTCACGGCGATCAAGCCCGGCACGCGCGTCAATTTTACGATCGAGCAGCAGCCCGGCGGCATGTACGAAATCCGTGCGATCGCGCCAGCCGGGGCGAGACCATGATGGTCTCCTACCCTCCGCTCACCCGCCGCCGCTTCATGGGAGCGGCCGCCGCCGGCGCGCTTGCGCTGATTCCCGCCCCGCTGCGGCACGCGCTTGCCGCGCCCGCACCGGTTCTCAGCGGCACCGAGTTTGCGCTTGAGATCGGGTCAATGCCGATCACCCTTAATGGCCGGCAAACCACGGCGACCGCGGTCAACGCCCAGGTCCCGGCGCCCATTTTGCGCTGGCGCGAGGGCGACACCGTAACGCTTGCCGTCACCAACCGCCTGAGCGAGCCGAGCTCGATCCACTGGCACGGCGTGCGCACGCCCTCGCCTATGGACGGCGTGCCGGGGCTGAGCTTTAGCGGCATCGCGCCCGGCGAAACCTTCCTCTACCGCTTCCCGGTCCGTCAGAGCGGCACCTATTGGTACCACAGCCATTCGATGTTCCAGGAGCAGACCGGGCTTTATGGGGCGATCGTGATTGCACCGAAGGCGGGCTATCCTCAAGCCTTCGATCGCGATTACGTTGTGCTGCTGTCCGACTGGAGCTTCGAGCCGCCCGAGACGATCGTCAGCAACCTCAAATTTCAAAGCAACTATTACAATTACGGCCAGCGCACGCTCGGCACTTTTATAGACGATGTAGAGCGCAAGGGAATCGCCGACACCGTCGCGGACCGCCTCGAATGGGGCACGATGCGCATGACCCCGACCGACGTCCTCGACGTCTCGGGCGCAACCTACACCTATCTCATCAACGGCCAGCCGCCCGGCGCCAACTGGACAGCGCTATTCCGGCCCCGCGAGCGGGTGCGTCTCCGCTTCATCAACGGCTCGTCGATGAGCATCTTTGACGTGCGCATCGACGGCCTGCCGATGACGGTCGTGCAGGCCGACGGCAACGATGTCGCGCCGGTCACCGTCGACCAGTTCCGCATCACCGTCGCCGAAACCTATGACGTGATCGTGCAGCCTACGGCCGACCGCGCCTACACGATCTTCGCCCAGGCCGAGGATCGCACCGGCTACGCTCGCGGAACACTCGCCCCACGCGCCGGAATGGCGGCGGCTATCCCGCCGCTGGATCCCCGCCCGATGCGCACCATGGCCGACATGGGGATGGCCGGCATGGAGCACGGCGAAATGCCCGGCATGGAGCTAAGCCCCGAGGGCAAGCGCCTCGAAGGAAAAGTCGGCGTCGACAATGTCGCGATGATGCCGGCCGAGCGCTTGCAGAGCGCCGGCGAGGGCTTTCCGCCGGGGCGCCGCGTCCTCACCTATGCCGATTTGCGCGCAACAAAGCCCGGCAGCGATCCGCGTCCGCCGGCGCACGAAATCACGCTGCATCTCACCGGCAATATGGAGCGATTCATCTGGGGCTTCGACGGCAAGAAATTCTCTGAAGCCGTGCCGATCGAGCTCAAACTCGGTGACCGCGTGCGTTTCGTGCTGATCAACGACACGATGATGGAGCACCCGATCCATCTGCACGGGTTGTGGAGCGAGCTCGACAACGGCCACGGCGAATACCGCCCCTACAAGCACACGATCAACGTCAAGCCGGGCGAGCGCCTCAGTTATCTCATCACCGCCGACGCGCCGGGCCGCTGGGCGTTTCACTGCCATCTCCTTTATCACATGGAGATGGGGATGTTCCGTGAGGTGCGGGTATCATGAGCGCACGGCGCATGATTCCGCTGGGCGCCGCGCTTATTGCCTTGGCGGCGCCGGCATCCGCTCAAACGCCTGCCGCCAACGATGAGCCCACTCTTGGCCTGGAGCCCGGTGCGATGCAGCCCGTAATGGATCGCGGCATCTTCGCGCACGCCATTCTCAACGAGAACGAGGGACGGTGGAACGGCAGTAACACCCAGTACCGTTGGTCGGGGGAGGGCTGGCTAGGCACAGATTACGACAAACTGTGGATCAAATCGGAAGGCACGCGGCAGAGCAACGGCACGCTGGAGGACGGCCAGCATCAATTCCTCTATGACCGCGCGATCACGACCTACTTCGATCTGCAGGGCGGGCTGCGCAGCGATCTCGACTCACGGCCTACGCGCAACTGGGCCGCTTTCGGCATTCAGGGCCTCGCCCCCTACTTCTTCGACCTCGAACTCACCGGCTATGTGAGCAGCGGGGGGCATCTCGCCGCCAAGTTCGAAGCTTTTTACGACCTCCTCCTCACGAACCGGCTGATTCTGCAGCCGCAAGTCGAGATCGATCTCTACAGCAAGGCCGATCCGGCGCGGCTCACAGGCGCCGGGTTTGCCGACATCGATACCGGTCTCAGGTTGCGCTACGAATTCAGCCGGAACTTCGCGCCCTATATCGGCGTCGTCTACGAAGGCAATTTCGGCCAGACCGCTAGCTACGCGAAGCGGGCGGGCGAGAGCACGGGCGACTTCCGCTTCGCCTTTGGCGTACGCGTTTGGTTCTGAGGGCGCCCAGCATGCGCAGCTTTCTGGTTTCGCTCGCCGTCGCGATTGCTCTTGTCGTTATTGGCGGGCTGATCTTCATTTATTCGGGTGTTTTCGATGTCGCCGCGAGCGATCCGCATTGGCCGGTAACGCGGTGGGTTTTTGACACCGTGCGTATCCGCTCGATCAAGGCTCACGCCGCCGGGATCGAGGCGCCGCCGGGGCTCGACGACCCAGCCAAACTCGTCGTCGGCACGGAACATTTCGCAGCCCATTGCGCGGTCTGCCACGGCGCCCCGGGTGTCCCCAAAGGCGATATTGCGCGCGGACTCAATCCCCAACCTCCCGATCTTAAGGAAATCTCCAGTCTCTACACGCCGCCGGAATTGCTTTGGATTCTCAAACACGGGATCCGCATGACCGGCATGCCGTCCTGGGCCGATCACAGCGACGAGGAGCTTTGGGCGACGGTGGCTTTCATCGAGAAGCTCCCAGGCATGACCCCGGAAGAATACGGAAAGCTCGTCATGGCGAGTATCGCTCACGGCGGCCACCAGCACCGTACAGGCGGTGAACCGAGCGCCGCGGCGCCGCCGGGGTCCGAACAAGCGATTTCGCACGATCACCCGGGACCATCATTGAGCATTGGCGGAGCGATTCGCCAGGTTCTACCATCGATTCCCCAGAACCGGCCTTAATTAAGTCCGAGATTGCTCGAGCACGTGATGGCCTCCGACAATGTGCCATGGGCTCCCAAGGGAGACGAGACCCTCCCACGACGGAGACGGCTTGCAATTATCATCGCTGTGCTGCTGGTCGTGGGAGCCGGGGTGCTTGTGGGCCCTCTGATTTTGCGGCCGCTCCCGGACGAATCAAAAGATATGCCACCCGCGACATTTGAAACTCCGCGAGGAACATTCCGACCGACGCCGCAGGAATGGGCCGGTCTCAGATTAGAGCGGGTGACAATCAGAACCTTCCGTACGGAAAAGATGGCCGAGGGGATTATTGCGATCGACGACAACCTGACGACCCCAGTGTTCTGCCATTACTCTGGACATGTCATGAAGCTGATAGCCAAGCCCGGCGACCATGTCGAGCCAGGCGCGCCGCTGTTCGAGATAGAGGCGAGCGAGTTTGTACAGGCCCAGAACGATTTGATCACCGCGCTCGCCAATCTGCAGAGCGGCCGCTCTCAGCTGGCGCTGGCGCAAATCAACGAGAAACGCGCCCACGAGCTCTACTCGGCGAACGGTGGCGCGCTAAAGGATTGGCAACAGGCGCAAACCAACCTGATCGCAGCGGAAAATACCGTTCGCGCCGACGAGATTGCGCTCCACACGGTGCGTCGCCGGTTGCGCATTCTCGGCAAGACCGACGATGAGATTGCCTCGCTCGAAGCTCAGCCGACGCAGAAGCTCAATGCGGTGACGATTGTGACGGCGCCGATTGCCGGCACGATCACCCAACGCCAGGTCGGGATCGGTCAGTACGTCGCCAGCTTAGCCAATGGCGCCACCACCCCGGTTTACACAATCAGCGACCTGTCGACAGTGTGGCTGATCGCCAATGTGCGAGAGGTGGACACGCCATCGATGCATGTTGGCCATTCGGTCGAGGTCCGGGTGCTGGCGTACCCAGGCCATGTCTTCAAAGCGAAGATCTCCTGGGTTGCGCCGTCGATCGATCCGAATACTCACCGTCTTCCTGTCCGCGCCGATGTCGAAAACCCCGACGGTGCACTGAAGCCCGGGATGTTTGCGGATTTCAGCATCATTACCGGGGAGGCGTCGACCGACCCGGCGGTGCCGCAAGAGGCAATCCTCTACGAAGGCGATCGCGTCCGCGTTTGGGTTGCGGGAGAGGGCGATACCTTGGCACTGCGCGAGATCCGCACGGGACGAAGCAGTGATGGCATGGTCGAGGTTCTCGCCGGCCTGTCCGCGGGGGAGAAGGTCGTGACGAGCGGCACCGTTTTTATCGATCGCGCCGCCAAGTCCGACTGAGCACGTGAAATCGGACATTGCCTCTCTCCACCCGCAGTCAAATCGCTGCGCCCGCGGGAACAGAGGTAGTGGTTACACTCGGTAACGGCTGAGAAATCGTCTGTTTACACTGCGCTGCTCAGGATAGATGCGCAACCTTTCGGACGGAGGATCAAAGACATGAGGCGTCTCCTGACCGGCGTAAAGACTGGAACGCGAGCTCGTTTGGTCCGTCGAAGCCGCTGAAGCGATATGACGCGCCACTCGGATTAGCCTGATCAAGGCGAACCCCCTGCTGCCGCACGGCACTCTAGACGCAAGCCGACAGTCCGAGGGGCCCGCAGCGTCTGTTAGCATAAGGCAAGGGTGTGATGGCGCAAGGCCGCGAAGGACGCGGACGGCGACAGCGGCGGCTCACCTCGACCAGAGGGCAGGAGGCGCGAGTTAATCAGGAGGAAAACAAATTGGCGGGCGAACGAGAGCAACGGATTCGGGATCGAGCCTACACGATCTGGGAGGCAGAGGGCAGCCTCGACGGCAAGGATCTGGAACATTGGCTGCGGGCTGAAGCAGAAATTGCAGCCGAGGAACAGGGTGGTTCTCAGGACAAGGAAAGGATCGTTGATCCGGATCAATGATGAAGACCCATCAGCGGACCGGAAGCCCGGAGCTTCAATTTACCGACCGCTTCCGGTCGGTCCGGCGGGGCGAACCCCGGCCCCGGCCGGCCGATTACGAAAACAGATTACTGTTCGGGCAGTCTCGTGCACTCGGTCGTCGCCACGTGTGACCCGGCCGACCCCTTGCTCCTCAGCACGGCGCAGCGCCGCTCGTTCAAATCATTCATGCATTCTTTGAACTGCGGTGTGCCGTCCAAATGACCCATATTTCGACAGCTCTGCTGTTCGGCGACCAAACGCCGATCTACGCTGGCGCATCCCGTCAGCGACGCAATCGAACAGTGTCGAAACGGCCAGAGTGCGACGAAGCGTCGGAGGCATCTCTAGGCCCTCCTATGAAAACTTTGCAGCAACACAGGGTCCCGCAGTGGTGTGGATCGATCCGGTCGGAAGGGCTTTCCAAGAGACTACTGGCCAAGCATGGTGCACTCGATTGTGGCCTCGTGGATTCTCCCTCCGAATTTGCTGACCCTGCGGGTGGGACAGCGACGCTGGTTCAGCTCGTTCATACATTGCTTGAATTCTGCTGTGCCGTTCACATGCCCCATATTCTGGCATGTCTTCGCGTCTGCAACCAGGCGCGGGTCTTCGCTGCTGCATCCCGTTACCAACGCGACCCCCAGCAGCAGTGTCGCTGCGGCCAGTGTGGAACGAAGCAACGGAAGCATTGCCGAACCGCTTCTTAAGCCTTCGGATGAAAGGCTTGCGGCGAAGCGGGGCTGTGCATAGAGATGGGTCAAAAGGCTGGCTGACACTGTCGAGGAAGACCGAGATACGTACCCCGCAATCCGCGTGCTGACCGCGCGCCCAAGCGGGGCCTTGCGCCGGCGCCACTGGTTCAGTATCACGGCACGGCGCTCGGCGCCGCACCATCGGCCGGGAAATTGCCAGGGACCCTCCTCAACGGGTGTTGGTAATGGCCCGTGAGCATATGCTTGCTATGGCCCATCAATGGGTCGTAGAGCTTTTCGACATACTCACTGCCAGCCGCCCCCGCCGCCGCGCCGCCACGTTCCTGCTTCAGGCGCTGCTGTCGAGCAGCGATATGCCCGCCTGTAGGCTGAACGCGCCGGCCGTGATGCGTCTCGTGCTGCTTCCCGACCTGCGCCGGGTCAGAAGCTGCTTCCATCGGGGTTGCCGGTGGCTGTACCAGGGCGGGGGAGGCGGAAGGTTGCTGCGCAAGGGCATCCACTGTCATGGCCAACCCGAGCAGCCCAGCGATCGCAATCGTGACCCTTATGCACGGCAGCGTATGCATAACTGTGCAAACACCCCGGATCCCGCCAGTACAGACAACTTGAAAGCAGCGTCTCGCGCCGCTGGAAGGAGGCGCCCTAACCGGCTGTTCGGCTGGGCAGGGACAACCGGACATCCTTGTCCTTGCACTCGGTCGCTGGAGTTTATCGCATCTGACCGGGAGCTGGCCGGTTCGCGTAATTACCGCTCTGCAGGCGGGCCAGCTCCTCGCGATTCAGCTCGTTCGCCGTGCTTCCGGTCAATTCCGTGCTGCGTTCGCTCGCCATTCTGCCTCTCGCCGCGTGACGCGCGGACCGATGCGCCGGCGGCATCGGCGACGTCGCTTCTGGCGCCGCTGCCCCGGCCGGTGCCGGCTGGGCGTATGGCGGATGGAAGTGCCCCGGCGCCTTGGACATTGGTGAGGAGGGACCGGGGCCCCCCGGAGGATTGACGCCCGGGCCGGTCCCGGTTTCTGCGCCAGCGCCCGGGCCGGTACGCTGCGCCGCGACCGGCCCGGCGATCGCGAGGGCGGCAACAATCGCTACGCCGCTCAGGAGACGTTTCATGTCTTTTGATCCTTCATATGGTACGTCGCAAATCCATCTTGGGCAGAGTCGTGTAAACACACGATTTCCCAACTGTTACTCAGTGTAACCGTCACCCCCCGGCGAGTGGTGACATCCGGCTTCAGGTGTCCAGCTCCCGCGACACGCGCCGTAGGCATTCAGCTCACAGTGAATGGTTCCGCCCGGCGGATCCGGGGCGTCCTAATACGGATCTAAGACGGGGGCTTGGTATTCCGAATTTTCATGGACAGCGAGGCGCGGGAGCTTGACGGAGACCCGAAACCCTCCTTCGGGCAAGTTCGCAAGCTCGATTTCGCCGCCATGCGAGCGGATCGCAGCGCGGGCCACGGTCAGACCAAGCCCCGCGCCGCCCGTCCCGCGACTGCGTGAGCTTTCGATCCTGTAGAACGGCGAGAATACTCTTTCCTGCTCGCGCTCTGGGATGCCCGGACCCGGGTCTTCGATATCGATCGCGAGCTCAGCCGGCGCCGCGTTGAGCAACACACGCGCCTTCCCGCCGTATTTCACCGCATTATCGATCAGGTTGGTAAAGGCTCGCTTCAGCGCAAGCGGGCGGCATCGCAGCGGGGCGGGACCTACCTCGCTTGCGGACCGCACGTCCAATCCGGAATCGGCCATCTCATCGCAGATCGTGTCGAGCATCGCCGCAACGTCCACAACACGCGTCTCCTCGGTCCGCGCCTCCTCTCCGAGAAAGGCGAGCGTCGACGAGATCATCGCCTCCATTTCGTCGAGATCGCGGAACATCTTTTCTCGCTGCTCCTTGTCTTCAACGAAGTCAGCCCGCAGCCTCAGCCGGGTTATCGGGGTGCGGAGGTCGTGCGAGACAGCCGCCAGCATCTCGGTGCGGCCGGCGACGAGCTTCCTGATCCGCTCCTGCATCCCGTTGAACGCGTGTGCTGCATTCCGAACCTCCCGCGGGCCTTTTTCCGGCAAAGGCGGCGCGTATACATCGACCCCCAGGCGTTCGGCGGCGCGCGCGAGGACTCTAAAGGGGGCCGTAAGGGAGCGCACGCTAAGGATCGATAAGGCGCAGATTGCGGCTGCCATCAGCGTCGCCGAGAGCAGAAGATGGATGGAGCGGTCGCGCGACGGCTCCACCCTGGTCACCGCGTAGTTGATCCAGCTCCCGTCGGGCAGCTTGGTCGAGATCAGAAGCGCGTGCTCCGGCGGATGGTCTGGAGCGGCGAGGCCTCGATCGGAATAGGTCGCCCGCAGTTCCTCGGCCGCAAAATCCGGGATCCACCGGCGCAACCTGCTCGCAAGCTCGGCTGCGTCGTGATCGGCACCGCGCACGGCGGCTTCGTCCACAGACGGGACCGTACTCCAGTGCATCTCCAGCCCACGTCCGGATATCGCATGGGCGGTACGATCCCTATCCGGAATGGCTGAGCCGGCGATCGCGCGCTCTGTGGTGGCGAGCCGATCCGCAAGCTTTCGCTCATCGCTTACGCCAAGCTCCCGCAGTAGATCTGCCTGGTATACGGCAAGGCTCGCCAGATGCGAGACCGTGAGGCCAAGGACCAGCACGAGTGTTATCCGCCCGGCTAGGCTGTCCGGGAGCAGGCGTCTCAATGTCGCTCGACTGCGGGGGTGAATATGTAGCCTACCCCGCGCACGGTCTTAATCAGGGCCGAGCCATCGCGTCCCCGCTCGAGCTTGCGCCTCAATCGGCTGACCTGAACGTCGACACTGCGGTCGAACGGGAGCGCGATTCGGCTCCTCGCAAGGTCCAGCAGTTGATCGCGCGACAGCACCCGCTGAGGATGCTCGACAAAAGCGAGCAGCATATCGTACTCGCCGGCGGTTAGATCGGTAGCCGCCCCCTCAGGCGAACTCAGCTCGCGACGGACGAGGTCGAGCCGCCATCCCTCGAACGTTACGGTCTTACCGGACTTGGCTGTTTCAGCGTTGCCGGCGTCGGCCGCCGTCCGGCGCAGTACGGCTCTGACTCGCGCCAAGAGCTCGCGAGAGTTGAATGGTTTCGGGAGATAATCGTCGGCCCCCATCTCCAATCCGACAATTCGGTCCGCCTCCTCTCCCATTGCGGTCAGCATGATAATCGGAAGGGACGAGCGCGATCTGACCTCGCGGCAAAGCGAGAGACCGCCTTCTCCTGGGAGCATCAGGTCGAGGATCACGAGGTCGATCGCGGCGGCGGCCAAGCTCTCGCGCATTTCGATGCCGTTCCGCACGCCGGTGACACGGTAGCCGTGCTTGCGCAGGAACCGGGATACGAGATCGAGGATCTCGGGGTCGTCATCAACGATCAATATGTGCGCGCCGCCTTCGAGGTCACGCCAAGCCACTTCGCTGCGCAGGTCGGATACCATATTCAGAGGCGTTCGGGTTTCGGTCCGATCCTATCATTTCTCCAAGGCTGCGGCCACACCGGAGGCTCGTGAGCAACACTTGGTTACAATTCGGAAATCGGTGGTTTACAGACGGACCACAGGTAAACAGAGGTCAGAGCTGGTTCTGAACGCTGAAGCCATTTGATGACCGAAGGACGCCGGCTCGGCTCGAGGTTCTCGCCGGCCTGTCCGCGGGGGAGAAGGTCGTGACGAGCGGCACCGTTTTTATCGATCGCGCCGCCAAGTCCGACTGAGCTCTCGCCTCCTTCGGACCCGGACAAATGTCACTGGAGCTGAGCATGGAACATAGCGGTCACGGCGGCCAGAAACCTAGCGTCTTCGCCGTCGCCTCGAGCGCGAAGATCGTCTTGATAGCCTTTTCGGCGATAGCCGGGTTCTACCATCGATTCCCCGGAACCGGCCTTAAATAGCCCCGAAGTGTTGGCGTCCCGGTGAAATGGAGTTGGCCGCATGTCATCCGTCGAACCCTTCCTCGCGCGCACGCACATCGCCTATTTTTCAATGGAGATGGCGGTGCGGCAGGAAATGCACACCTATGCCGGCGGGCTCGGCGTACTCGCCGGCGATACGGCGCGGTCCTGCGCCGATTTGGAGCTTCCCGTCGTTTTCGTGACGCTCTTGAGCCGCGCGGGATATTTCCGCCAGCAAATCGCTGCTGACGGGCGGCAGGTCGAGCAGCCGGATTGGTGGGAGCCCGAGCGCTGGTGCGCGCCACTCAATGCGATGGTCGCCGTCGAAATCGAGCAGAAGCCGGTGTGGATCCGCCCCTGGCTCTACATTCACACCTGTCCACACGGCCACCAGATCCCGATCC
>Ga0306919_10001334_pt1 | contig 11774 bp, 11 predicted proteins | sample flu12Cox44000172_FD_203764 | JGI IMG/M metagenome (GOLD analysis project Ga0306919, IMG submission 203764) | Lab enrichment of tropical soil microbial communities from Luquillo Experimental Forest, Puerto Rico - flux4day.12C.oxic.44.000.172 (v2)... | ecosystem: Environmental > Terrestrial >... | reverse complement strand
GGCATGGTTCAGACCAGCGGATATCCCAGACTTATTCCGACACGTTACAAGAATATTTGAATAGGAAGCTCGTCGAGAACAACCTTTCACCGGTGATTTCTTTCGACGACTCGATTTACGCTTGGCCAAGGCTCGTAGCCGATCGGCGTTGGTCGAAATTGGCGTGGCACATGATAAGACTCTCGGCTCTCCAACACGATCGTTATACGGCGAGATTTGTTTATTACACTCTAATGTCAGTTGCACAATTGGGGATGAAGGCGGTGAGAAGTCGGATCGATCATCTTGAGTGATGGCGGACGTGCAATTCGCGACTTTTAAAGGACGCTTGGGAATGAAGATGAGCGCATGATGAAAGTTCTTGTTCTGACCTCGCTTCATCCGGGTACAGTAGGAGAGGACGTCCAGGGCGCGTATCGCCGCCTAGGTATGTTTATTGATGGAATTTCAAAGGTTGCCGGTCAAATTGAGATTATACACTTTGTGCACCCGGACTACCCTTTACCCAAAGTAACTTCCACACAGTTTAACCAGCAACAATCCAAGTTTTGGCGAGTTCCAGTAGAGGCTACTCTATTACCGCTCCGCCATTATTCGGAACGACGATGGTGGCACCGCGTCTTTGCGTCTCTGGCCTATTCATACCGCGATGTGCCGTTCGGTTTTGGCGGAACGGCACAAGTGAAGGCGTTAGAGGAGCGCCTCCATTGTCGATATGATATGATCTTCATTCATAGACTGCCCTGCATGTCTGCGGTGTTTCGATTGCCCCGTAATGGCTTGCCGCCCTTAGTATTCGATATTGACGATCTAGAGCATCGGGTAGCAATTCGATCTGCATTAGGCCGCCGCTCTTGGTTTTCCAAATCAATTGGCTTGCTGAAGGGTCTGGCAATATTTCTTGCAGAGCGAAAGGCGACGAGGCTATCCGAGAGACTGTTTGTATGTTCCGATCATGACCGCCGCCACTTGCAGCAACTTGGTTTCGGCAGGGGGGTAGTGACCGTTCCAAACGCAACATCTATCCCGTCTTCATGCCCACCATTCTTTGCTGCACAGACAGTGCTGTTCTTGGGGTTTCTTGCTTACCCCCCAAACTCAGAGGCGGCGGAACGGCTCGTGAGTGTGATCTGGCCTCTCGTGCTGCATACGTGTCCGCAGGCGCAGCTGATCATAGCTGGGAAGTCACCTGAGAGCGTTCCATCTTATCGGTCAGCCCCTAAAAACGTGGAGTTCACGGGTCTAGTCGGTGACCTGGACGTGTTGTATCGACGAACGAGGCTGGTCTGCTGTCCGCTAAGAAACGGCGGTGGGACACGCGTAAAGCTGATCGAAGCCGCCGGCCATGGAAAGGCGATGGTATCGACAACCGTAGGAGCTGAGGGGCTATCATTCGCGGACGAAAAAGAAATTCTGATTCGAGATGATGATATAGGAATTGCGGAAGCTTGCGTTCGGCTGCTCAAGGACGAGGGCCTATGCGCGCGCCTCGGAGAGGCCGCCCGAAGAAAAGCAAAATCGATGTACGATGGGCCGGCGATACGCGATGGAATCGCGTCGGAACTAAGGGCCATCCTTGGTTCAGGCGAGACGTCATGCACGCGGGATTCTGCATTTTTGGAGTGAGGTTCGCATGACGGTCGCAAGGCGCAGAGTCCGCTCGAAGGAAGCCCGAGACTACGTAGCCTAGCGAGAGGCCCGCATGCAAGAAAAATGATGTTTGCCATGTGTGAGGCTTCGATCATTATTTGCACCCACAATCCACGGCCGAATTATCTTCAGCGTGTCTTGAGGGCGCTTAGGGATCAGACGCTTTCGACTGCTCATTGGGAGCTTCTGCTTATTGACAATGCGTCTAAGATCCCATTGGCGCCCCACTGGGACCTCTCTTGGCACCCTAACGCCCGTCACATCGTTGAAAATGAGCTAGGAGTGGCTATCGCGCGTCGTAGGGGCATGCTGGAAGCCTCAACCGACCTCCTGATATTTGTGGATGACGATAATGTCTTGGATAGAAACTACCTTTTGGAGGCTGTCCGGATAAAGCGCGAGTGGCCTCAATTAGGTGTCTGGGGTAGCGGTGCGATAGTTCCGGAATTCGAGGTTGCGCCCCAACCATATGTTGCGAAGTTATTGTCGTATTTGGCGTTACGCGAGATAACGAAGCCGCAGTGGAGTAACGTCTTCCCGTGTATTCAGGCCACGCCATGGGGGGCAGGTATGTGCCTACGTTCGCATGTGGCTGCTGCGTACCGTGAGTGTTGCGATAAGTCAATAATTCACATCGCGAGCCGCCGGGGCAAAAATGGTCTATTGAGCGGCGAAGATATAGAGATGTGTTATGTGGCTTGCGATCATGGCAATGGCATGGGAACCTTTCCCCAACTGAGGCTGACCCATCTAATCCCCAAAGAGCGCGTTACCGTAAGATATTTGCTCAAAGTATTTGAAGGCACGACCACCTCAAATTTGCTGCTTGCATATAAGTGGGAAGGGAGACTCCCGAATCGCCCTTTGCGACCATGGGGCCTAATATCAATATTGAGAAATCTGGTGACACAGCAGGGAATTGATCGACGCATGTATCTCGCGAGTGTGCGAGCCGAGGTTACCGCAGGGCGGGTCATCGCAGCTAGTCGATTAGACCAAAATTCGACAATAGCAACTCAGACGCGGGTCCTGGACGATCTGAATTGATCATAAACAATCCTTGGGACCGCGACGTGGACTCGACGCGGCGCGCTCCGACTTGGTCCCGAACGCTTCGTCCCAATTCTTATCGAGCCGCGACTGACGGTCGAGCGCAGCGCGTATAGGCAGACGGCGCCCGTCGGACGATGAACGAGAGAGTCGGGCTCAGCAATAATGGTGGCCCCGTGGGCGTATGCTTCCTTCAGTAAAGGCCCAGCCATCTTCGCACTCTCCCCTTAAACCGAGTTGTTCGATACCCTGCCAGGGTGCGGTGGACAAAATAATACCGCCTGAGATCAGACGACAATCTGTAAGAGTCGATATAATCGTACGAATAATCGCTTCCTTTGACTGTCAGCCCTGAGGGAATGTGCGACAGATACTCTGCAACAATCTCTTTTAGTATTGGTAGTCGTTCGAAATTCCACGAACCGTATCGCGAGAAAGTATTCGGATCTTCTGCACGGAAGCCACTCAGGTGGAAGAAGATAGCGGGCTGACCATTGATCAGATATCTATTGTCGACCCTTGCGATTTCCCGCTCATGCAAATTCCAGTACGCAACGTTGTATCCCGGGTGTCTTATGCATCCGACCTGCGAGCTGAACAGCTGAGCGACCAACGGGAGTATCTTCTGATCAACGTACATGCCATTATGCGGATCATCAAATCCCACCTCAGGAAGAACTCGCATTAGCCACTCCAGCATAGCCATGCCGCCGAGCCCGTGTTGCACGCCCCACATACCCCCATTGTAGATTCCCAAGTCAGCCATCTGGCGAACTGATACGTCGCTATGTTGCACTAGTCGCGGGTGCAGCCAATGCGGGGATAAAACAAAGGCGTATCGGTCCAGCATCTCAAAAAGATCGCTAAAGTCATTGACCACTAGAATGTCCGCATCGAGATAAACGATTTTCTTAAATCCTTTACGAAGCAGGTGGAAAATAAAAAATGGTTTCAGGCAATTCGACAGTTCAAATGCATTAAAGTAAATCTTCATATCTTCAATCTTAGGCACCTCGATCTCATCGAGACGGAACAAGTCAATCGACGAGTTGCCGCGCAGCTCTTGGCCGTCGACGACAGGATCTACGAGAAGGACACACAGCTTAGGTGTTGGGTGATAGCGCCCGAGCGACGCGGCAAGGGCGGCTGCATATTTGAGATGTGAGTGCGTCACAATTGTGCAAAAGCCGTAATTCGCCATAGGTCGGGCCGAAGCTGCGCGTCAGTGAGTAGTAGTCCAGTGAGAGACATCCAAAGGCGTGACCCCTAGTATTACCATCAGTCATTCCGTCCATAGGTTCAACCGCTAGCTATCATTCCAGAGCTCGAAGATTGATGAGGTGGATTTGAGCGTGCGCTGTTCCCCGCGCCTTGGGTCGGCTAAGGCTGCCTGTGCGCGATATATTGGTTGTGAACAACGTGTCAGGCATGAACGGTTTGGATGCCGGGCGTCGGCCGCGTGGTGCGCATTCCGGGGCCTGAATATCATCATTTTCGTTCTACCTGAGAGGCGTAGTTGGTAGCATTCTGGTACCGATGAGGGGTGAGCTGGCCTCTCGTGTTTTGCTCGGGTGTTAGATTAACATACAATGTGGTAAACTTGACAGACTTAACAATTGCCCGTTATTTCGGGGAACCAACGGGCAGCGAGCAGAACCAACTTGATGCAGGACTTGATCCTTATCGAAGCAGGGCGGCGCGAGCGTCATTACTGGCTCGATCTCTGGCGCTATCGCGAGCTGTTCCGGGTGCTCGCATGGCGCGACCTCTCGGTTCGGTACAAGCAAACGGTGATCGGAGTACTCTGGGCGCTGATTCGACCCCTTCTCACCATGTTGGTTTTCACCGTCATCTTCGGCCAGATCGCGCGCCTGCCGTCCGACGGAACGGCACCTTACCCCTTAATGGTCCTCGCCGGTATTTTGCCGTGGACCTTCTTCTCGACCGGCTTGAGCGAGGCTTCCAACAGCCTGATCAATAATGCCAACTTGATCAGCAAGGTCTATTTCCCGCGGCTGATCGTGCCCACGGCGACAGTAGTAGTGGCGCTCGTTGATTTCCTCATCAGCTTTTCTATTCTGGTTCTGATGATGGCTTGGTATCAATTTCTACCGAGTTGGCAGATCCTGGTTCTGCCGATTTTTGTTCTGTTGGCATTCTTTGCAAGCGTCGGTCCGGCACTGTGGATCACTGCTCTCAACGTCAAGTACCGAGATTTCCGCTACGTCATCCCATTCATCGTGCAGTTCGGGCTCTACGTGTCACCGGTTGGCTTCAGCTCGAGCGTGGTGCCCGAGCAATGGCGCTTGCTGTATTCACTCAACCCCATGGTGGGAGTCATTGATGGCTTCCGCTGGTGCATCCTCGGCGGGCAAAGCGGACTTTATGCGCCAGGCTTGGCAATGAGTATCGGGATGACCGCGTTTTTCCTCTGGTTCGGGATCCGTCGATTTAGAGCGATGGAGAAGAGTTTTGCGGATCTGATCTGAGCTTGGATTGCGTCACCATGCCGGATGCCGTCATCACAGTTGAAAATCTGTCCAAGAGTTACGTGCTCGGCCACCGAACTGGCGAATGGGTTAGGTACAACCATACGCTGCGCGACATGATCGCACGCGAGGCCCGCAACTTTACGCGCAAGGCAATCGACGTGTTCCGAGGGCGTCAGGTCGTTCAAGGCGACGAGGTAGAGGAGTTCTGGGCGCTCAAGAATGTGAGCTTCGAGGTCACGAAGGGTGAGGTTGTCGGTATCATTGGCCGCAACGGCGCGGGAAAGAGCACGCTTCTCAAGATCTTGAGCCGCATCACGGAGCCGACCGAGGGGCGCGTTATGGTTCGGGGGCGTGTCGCGAGCCTGCTTGAGGTCGGGACGGGCTTTCATCCCGAGCTCACGGGTCGCGAGAACATCTACCTCAATGGCGCGATTCTCGGGATGACGCAACGCGAGATTCGCAATAAGTTCGACGAGATCGTTGCGTTCGCCGAGGTGGAGCGTTTCCTCGATACGCCGGTGAAACGCTACTCATCCGGCATGTATGTACGCCTTGCATTTGCCGTAGCTGCCCACCTAGAGCCGGAGATTCTCGTCGTTGACGAGGTCCTGGCAGTCGGTGATCACGAGTTTCAAAAAAAATGCTTGGGCAAAATGCACGATGTAGCATCCCGAGAAGGGCGAACCGTTTTGTTGGTCAGTCACAACTTAGCCTCCATCAGTGAGCTTGCGACCCGCGCAGTTCTATTGAATGCTGGCGCTGTCGAAGTTGACGGAGATGTGACGCGTGCAATCTCGACATATCTTTCGCACGGAGCAAGAAGCGCCATTTATGAGCGGAGCGCAGAGCAAAAGCACAAAGGCCCGCATGTAAGCAGGGTGGAAGTTGTTACGTCAAATGCGAATGGCATACACAGCTTCGGCGAGCCGCTTGAGGTAAAATTTTGTATCAAAAATGCTGATCTAATATCGAGAGGATGCTTTTCATTTCAGATTGTCAATCAATTTCAGCATCCTGTTCTTCACGCTTGGGCCTTATATCCGAAGGTACGAATTAGAACCGAGGAAGGTGAGACTGAGACTGTTCTTGTTTGTAAGTTTCCTTCGCTTCGGCTCAACGTCGGCCAATTTTACCTCAGAACGTATCTAACGGAGCCACCGGGCGGCGAGAATTATGAGCAACTTGACGGGATATGCCCTTTTGAAGTCGTTCGAACAGACGAAGTCATGCTCTGGGGTTGGCATCCCGAAGCTTGTTCTTACCACGAGCGATGGGAATGGATGATATACCATACCAAAACGTTGGATAACTCTGGCACCAGATTGGGGGAGCCCAATGCCCGCCTCCACCACCAAAGGCAGGTTCATTTGATATAGGCCTTATTATGATAACAAGGCTCCGAAAGGTATTGTTCCGTAGTCCTGCGCGGGCAGAAAGATTTGTGGAGCCCCACTCGGAGCAAAGCGATCAAGAGGCGGATCAACACGACCTTGATCAGGAGACACAGATCCTTTGGAATCAAGTGCGATCTCGAACGATGACAAGCATCTATCGAATTGATGCACTTCGGCGGGCGGTTGAATACATCGAGGCAAACTCAATTCCTGGCGATATCGTGGAATGTGGAGTCTGGCGTGGAGGCTCAATGATGGCAGTGGGTCTGACGCTTTTGAGACTTGGTGCCAGGCGCTCACTGTGGCTCTTCGACACCTTTTCTGGAATGCCTCCGCCAGGCCCGGAAGACAGAGACTTTCAGGGGCAAAGCGCCGCTGAATTAATGGCGTCACAAAGTCCGGAGACGAGTCTTGTTTGGGCGCGAAGCTCGTTGGACGATGTAAGGGCCGCCATGATAGAGATCGGATATCAGCAAGACCTTGTCAGGTATGTTGTGGGGCCAGTCGAGTCGACAATACCCAGATTCTCACCCGACAAGATTGCTCTTCTACGGCTTGATACTGACTGGTTCACATCGACCTACCACGAACTTCTCCATTTTTGGCCCCGTATTGTCCCCAACGGCGTCATGATCATCGACGATTATGGATACTGGGCGGGCGCTAGGAAAGCGGTAGATCAATATTTTCGAGAGGTAGGCCTCTATCCTTTTCTACATCGAATTGATGATACCGGCCGCTTAATCATCAAGTGCAAGCAGTGAGAAAGGCACCTATCGCCATCAAGAGATCGTCGCACATGTCTAGTCCTTAAGCTGAGTACGATTGTCGAGATGACAAGCACGAGACTTGCAGCGGCAAACCTGGTCATGCCCCGGTTAACGGCTCAAGATGGACTTGGTGAGGCCGGATACCTAAGGGAAAGGCTGAACCCCCAACCCGGCGACGAGTTGTACCTGCACCTTTCAGATCTCTTGATTGCGTTGAAGGCATTGTTTCCGACACACGTCTCAATGGTCCTCGACTACGGTTGCGGCGGGTCGCCCTATCGGCCGCTATTCGGCAGCTGCACCTATCATCGCGCCGATCTCTCTGGTAACAACAATCTTGATTTTGAATATGGCCTCGACTCGAAATTGCCGTCGGAAGTCTCGGGCTACGACTGTGTGTTGTCTACACAAGTCCTTGAGCATGTCGAGGATCCAGAAACGTATCTACGGGAGTGCTATCGCGTGTTACGACCCGGCGGGCGCTTGGTTTTGACGACACACGGCCTGTACGAAGATCATGCGTGTCCCTATGACTACTGGCGATGGACTGCTTATGGACTCAAACGGCTTGTCGAGAATTCGGGCCTGAAAGTTGAAGCTGTAAAAAAACTAACCACAGGGCCGCGAAGCGCAGTATTCCTGGCTGAAAGGGAGCTTCATCGGCTGCGGTTTGGTGCCGCCGGCGCGTACGGAAAGTTGCTTTCGATCGGTGTTCGAGCGGTGAGGCGACTTGGCAGCCGACGCAGGCATGAGACATGCGATATAAGCTTTGCTGCTAATCGTGTGGTGGATATTAAGGAACCTGATCACAACATGTACGTTGCGATTGCTCTCCTTGCGTCTCGCCGTCATTGAGACATTCTACTGAGTAACTGGATCTGGTGCCCGACTGACGGCTATGCATGGCGATCGTTCCGGGTGGCTCGACTCAGGCCTTTATATTTATCAGCGCCAATATTTCTCGGACCATCAAGAGGTCCTCGTCTGGATCCAGAACGAGACAGCGGGCGCGGGATCAATGCCAGTTCCGCTCATAAGCATGGCGGCACTCCTGAAGAGTGCGGGATCAGATGTTACGTAGCAGTTCGGAAGGACAATATCGAACGGCCTGTCTCGGCAGAGCAGCATAGCGGCCAGGATATATTGTTCGGAGTAGAATCGATCGTTCCATTCAGGCGGGTAATCAAGCGGCAAAAAGATATCGTGAATATGGACCAGGATTCCGGGTGGGAGGCTTGGTAAGATCTCAAGGAAAAATACCGCGACGTCAGAATTGGTGAAGACGCGGTGCGATCCGTCAAAAAAAAGAATATCACCAGCCTGTATGACCGAAAAAATTTGATGGTTGGAGTCTTCCAGCCGCATGCGGTAAACCTCGTCGCAGAGAGCATCGATTTCTGCACGGGGCTGGGGATCGACCGAAATGACTTTAGTTCGCAAACCGTCGAACTTGATCGCGTGACGGGCAAACTTCGTGGAGTTCCCCGAACCGATCTCAAAATACACTCGTGGCCGTGCTTCTAGAACGAAGCAGACCAGACTTGCTGCGTCTAAGCCACTGAAGAAAGGATTATTCCACTGAGGCGAGACCGGGTCGTCGGCGGCGCTGTCGCCGGGAATAGCAGAGATCGCGCGCCCGTACCTCAGAAATCCGTTTAGCGTCTGAGCATAAAGTGCGCGGTGTGCGGCGATCGCCCTTTCTATGTGCTTGTTGGCCTCCAGTTCGTATCCCCACCGCGGAGCGATACGCACGTCATAATCCAATTCTAGGCGCCGTTGCTTGGACAGAGCCGGTCGAGATCGAGCGAGCTCAAGACCGCAATAGTTGAAGGCTGCCTTGACGGCATGGGTTATTTTCGACACCCGTGATCCCTTCGTGCTGCCTAGAACATCCCATTATCAGATCAAAGGGTTGTCTCAATAGCGTCGCCCCAAGAGATCCAATTTTTTGTGCCTCGAGGTCCACCCACAAATACCGCGATCACAATCTTATCATATATCACAAGATTATCATACGAGACCCCTGGATTATCATATATTATCCCTTGCTGCCCGCGGTTCCTGGGCGCCATAACGTTATATACCTGAGAGCAAATGAGGCAAATGGATGTTTAGCGATCGCCGCGTTCTTGTCACAGGAGGCGCCGGATTCATAGGCTCCCATCTGTGTGAGCGACTGTTGGGCCGCGGGGACGAGGTCCTCTGCGTGGATAACTTCTTCACGGCGACGCGGCCGAATGTGTCCGGTCTCATGCTCAATTCCAGATTCGAGCTTGTTCGACACGATGTCTGCTTTCCCCTCTATGTCGAAGTCGACAAGATTTATAATCTCGCCTGCCCGGCGTCGCCGATTCACTACCAATTCGACCCGGTACAGACGACCAAGACCAGCGTCCACGGCGCCATCAACATGCTCGGTCTCGCCAAGCGCGTGAAAGCCAAGATCCTGCAAGCCTCCACCTCCGAGGTATATGGAGACCCCACGGTTCACCCGCAAACAGAAGATTATTGGGGCCACGTGAACCCCATCGGCCCACGCTCCTGCTATGACGAGGGCAAGCGCTGTGCTGAAACGCTGTTCTTCGATTACCACCGCCAGCACAAGTTGCGCATCAAGGTGGCGCGAATCTTCAATACATACGGCCCGCGCATGCACCCCAATGATGGTCGCGTGGTATCAAATTTCATCGTTCAAGCATTGCGAAACAACGACATTACCGTCTACGGCGACGGCATGCAGACGCGTTCGTTCTGCTATGTCGACGATCTCGTCGAAGGTCTCATTCGGCTGATGGAAACCGGCGACGGCGTTGTTGGACCGGTGAACCTCGGAAACCCGGAAGAATTCACGATTCGCCAGCTCGCGGAGATCGTCGTCGACATTACCGGCTCCGCTTCGAAAATTGTTCACCGCCCGCTTCCCACTGACGATCCCAAACAGCGCCAGCCAGAAATCAGCAAAGCGCAGGAACTGTTTGGTTGGCGGCCGACGGTCCCGCTGCGGGTTGGGTTGACGAAAACGGCTGCATATTTCGAGGGGCTGTTGGCGCGAGAAGCAGCCATCGCTGTCGCTGTTTAGTCCACAACCGAGGTCCCAGGCTTTCCTGGTTCCAAAAAATCCGCGGTCAACAACAGCGGGCGATAAGCGTCGACGATCATTTTGTTGCTGTACCAAAATACCGATCTCCGGCAGCAGCTTGTGTTGTATAAGTGTTAAACTTTCGATATAGCATAACATGGCGATAACAAACATCTCAGTTGAGGGTCGCGAATCCAGGTTGAGGCGCGATATGACGATAAATTTTTCGGCGTCAGGCGTTAAGCACCGCGTGCCCGTCGACGCCACATCCTTGGGTGACAACGCGGCGTCGACGGCGATCGGCCGGCTCGAGCGACTGTTGGTACAGATTGTTGCACTCGAATTTCTCGTGATCGCCGGCACCAGTTATCTCGCCAGTGCAATTTACTACGAGACGTTCCTATCGACATGGCCCCCAATCGAGCAATACGTCCCTGGTGCTCTGTCCATTGCGCTTCTGGTGCTGCTCACGGCACTGGGCTTCAAACATTACGTCGGCGTCCAGGCGCAGTCGCGTGACCGGTTCATGTGGAGCGGGATTGGGGCCGTAGCCCTGGCGTTTTCATTGTTCCTCTCGCTGCTGTTCGTGTTCAAGATCGCGGATTGGTATTCGCGCGGAACATTCTTTTTTCAGTTCGTTGGCGCCGGCATCGCGATGCTGATTACGCGGGGGACGGTGCACGCCCATATCCGCCACGCGATTGCCTCCGGTGCCGTCGAGGCCAGGCGGGCCGTCGTTATCGGCGACCCCTACGAGAATCGCGACATCCTCAACAATTTGCGACAGTCCGGCATCCGGTCGGTCGGTAACCTTCCCCTTCCTCATATTCATGGCAACACTGTTCCGGGCGTCGGGGCGTTTTCGCACAACATTCGGAAATTCGTGGATAGATGCCGCGCATTCAAGCCTGATGACATCATCTTCCTGGCCACGCCCTGTGACTTGCCTCGGATCGCGTGCGCAGCGGACGCCCTGTCGGAGCTTCCCGTCACGGTCCATATCATTCCGATAGGTGCGAGCGACCTTTGGGCGTCGTCCAAGGTCGTCAACTTCGGCGGAACCGTCACCGTCCAGGTGCTTCACCCGCCGCTGTCTGCGTTCGATCGGTTCGCGAAGCGTGCATTCGACATATGCATCGCGGTCGCAGCCCTGCTGGCGTTCTCGCCACTTTTGCTCGCGGTTTCGCTCGCGATCAGGCTTGATTCTCGCGGTCCCGTATTTTTCCGCCAGACCCGGCACGGGTTCAATAATGAAGTCATCAAGGTCTTCAAATTCCGATCGATGACCACGATCGAGGATGGTCGCCATTTCAAGCAAGCGGTCAGGGATGATCCCCGC
>Ga0306919_10001331_pt1 | contig 11788 bp, 15 predicted proteins | sample flu12Cox44000172_FD_203764 | JGI IMG/M metagenome (GOLD analysis project Ga0306919, IMG submission 203764) | Lab enrichment of tropical soil microbial communities from Luquillo Experimental Forest, Puerto Rico - flux4day.12C.oxic.44.000.172 (v2)... | ecosystem: Environmental > Terrestrial >... | reverse complement strand
ATCTGACGCGCCGGTTGCTCGCTTTTGCTCGCCAGCAGCCGCTGCAGCCGCAATGCGTCGATGTCAACGTTCTGGTATCGGGGATCACCCGGCTATTGAGCCGCACGCTCGGCGAAGACATCGAAATATCCCTCCACCTCTCGCCTGAGCTGTGGCCGGTCGTAGTTGATCCGGCCCAGCTCGAAGCCAGCCTCACCAATCTCGCCACCAACGCGCGGGACGCTATGCCAGATGGCGGTCGCCTGATGGTCGTTACCGGCAATCGCTGCCTAGATGACGATTACGCCGCCCAACACAACGAGGTCGTACCGGGCGGCTACGTCATGGTCGAGGTAAGCGACACGGGATCCGGGATGACGCAGGAGATCGTCGATCGCATTTTCGAGCCGTTTTTCACGACCAAGAGCCGCGACAAGGGCACCGGTCTCGGGCTCAGCATGGTCTTCGGGTTCATCAAGCAATCCGGCGGTCATATCAGTGTCTATAGCGAGCCCGGAATCGGTACGACCTTCCGTCTCTTTCTGCCGCGCATGATGGAGGACGCATCAGTCGACGAGGAAAGCTCCGTGGTGCCGCTGGCACATGGCCGAGGCGAGACGGTATTGGTGGTCGAAGACAATGCGGCCCTGCGACGCGTCGTGACGCGCCAGCTCGCGGAGCTGGGCTACCGCGTCCTAGCGGCCGAGAATGCGGTAACTGGTTTGCGGTTAATGGAGCAACAGAGCATCGACCTTTTGTTGACCGACGTAGTTATGCCGGGCGGCATCAATGGGCGCGAGCTGGCGCGGCGCGCCCGGCAGCGCTGGCCCGGGATAAGGGTCATCTTTACTTCGGGGTTTTCGGAAGCGCGATTGAATGGCGACATCGGGTCGCTTTCCGCGGTCACGCCTCTGCTGGGCAAACCTTACCGCAAGGAAGACCTGGCTTCCGCCGCGCGCGCGGCCCTTGACCGCGTAGCCTAGCTGCCGCAGGGGCTTGGCTCCTATCGCCTTACGCGATCGATTAATGCACAGTGCCAACGGCCCCGATATCGCAGCCGTTTTTTTGACCTGTTGACACAGGTTGCCCATACCGTTTCCGGCCATGACGGCAAGCTCGACGGCCTTTCCGCCGGTCTGGCCTCGCTGTGCGAGGCGGTGACCAACTATCACGCGACGATACTTGGGCACGGCATATTGATCAGCGAACTCGACGAGCGCGTCCGGCGCATCGAACGGCATTTGAACCTCGAACCGGCGAGCTGCTAAAGCCTCACATCAGACCGAGATCACGCAGGCTCGCGTGGCGGCCGCGGCCGATAATCAGGTGATCGTGCACATCCACCCCGAGGGGGCCGGCCGCCTTGACGATGTCCTTGGTGACGGCGATGTCCGCCTTAAAGGGGGTCGGGTCGCCCGAAGGATGGTTGTGCACCAGGATCAGCGCGGACGCTCCGAGCTCCAGCGCCCGCTTGACGACCTCGCGGGTATAGACCGGCGTATGGTCGACGGTCCCGCGCTGCTGCCGCTCGTGTTTGATCAGAGCGTTCTTGCGGTCGAGAAACAGGATATGAAACTCTTCGACCTGGCCGTGCGCAATCTGGGCAGTGCAATAATCGACCAGCTTATCCCAGGAATTGACGACCGGCCGTTCGCGCAGTTCCGAATGCATCGCCCGCAGCGCCGCCTCGCGCGCGGCTTTGAGCGCGGCGATGCCGGCGAGGCTGAGGCCCGCTTCGGCGAGCTTGTCGGGCTCGGCGCTCAGCAGTTCGGCAAAGCCGCCGAAGCGCGCGAGCAGGCTCTTCGCGAGAAGCTTCATATCAGTTCGCGGGTTGGCGGCGAACAGGATCACTTCGAGCAGCTCGTAGTCCGGCAGATTGTCCGCCCCGGCCTCGATGAGCCGCTGACGCAACCGCTCGCGGTGCCCGTGATAGTGCGGGGCCGTGTCCGCACCTTCGGTGAGGCGCGGCGGCTTCCGGCGGCGCGTTGCGTTCATCGGACGGGTCAGCCCCGCGGCTCGCGTCGCGCCCGCAGTTTGGCGAGCATCGCGCCGGCCATGCGTGCCGGCTCATCGGTCTCGAACGCGCTGACAAGGCACTCGATGCCGCGCTCTACTGCCGCCGTGGTCGGCAACTCCTCCCACTCGAGGATCAGCGACTTCTGCAACCGGATAGCATGGGGGCCGGCGGCGAGGATCGGCCGTAGGAGCGTCTCGACCGCCGCGTCGAGGCCAGCGGGCGGGACCACAATATCCACGAGACCCCAGGCGAGCGCCTCATGGGCACCGATTGTCTCACCGGTAAAGAGCAGCCGGCGGGCGCGGCCCTGTCCGATCAGCTTGGGCAACAGCGCCGCTTCGACGACCGAGGGGATGCCGATCCGGACCTCCGGCATCCCGAAAGTCGAGCGCTCGCTGGCGACGCGAAGATCACAAGCACAGGCGAGCTCGAGCCCGGCGCCGAGCGCGTAGCCGTCGATGCGCGCGATGACCGGAACCGGCAGGCGGCGGAAAGCGTCGCAGCAGCGGTGGACTGCGGTGATGAAGCCGCGCGCGCTGTCGCGATCGAGCGCCGCGATCTCACGGATATCGGCACCGCCGACAAAGGCGCGCTCGCCGCTGCCGGTCAGCACTACCAGCCGCAACTGCGGGTCCGCGATGAGGCTTGCGGCAGCCTCGACGATCTCGGCCATCAGCGCCCGGTTGAGGCTGTTCAGCTTGCGGGCATTGTTGATCACGAAGTGCACAAGGTGGCCGCCCTCGGGCCGCTCCTCGCGCCGAACCGCGACGCTCATCGCAAGAGTGATACCCGGAGTAGCAGCCGGAGCCAAAACAAAAGCGCGTCTTTGCCCTGGAGCTTTTGCCGGGCAGCAGGCATAGTGACGAGGCATTGACGGAGAACGACGTTGGACCTGATCGAGAATCCGGAACGGCTGCGCGAGCTTTACGGCGCGCCGAGCGGGCGCTCGCTGAAGAAGCAGCTCACGAAATTCGACAAACACTGCCGTGCATTCATCGCACGCTCACCGTTTCTCGTCATCGCCTCGTCGGATCCGTCGGGCCGCTGCGACGCCTCGCCAAAGGGTGATGCCCCCGGCTTTGTGCAGGTGCTCGACGACGAAACCCTGCTGATCCCCGACAGGCTCGGCAACAATCGGGTCGACACGATCGGCAACCTGCTGGTACGCCCGGGTGTCGGACTGATCTTCTTCGTCCCCGGCATCAACGAGACGCTGCGGGTCAACGGCCGCGCGCGCGTCACCACCGATCCCGCGGTGCTCGAGCCGCTCGCGGTGAACGGCAAGGTGCCGCGCAGCGGCATCCTGGTCGCCGCCGAGGAAATCTACTTCCATTGCGGCAAGGCGTTGATCCGCTCCGATTTGTGGAACCCGAAGAAGCATCTGCGGCGCTCGGAGTTTCCGTCTCTCGGGCGCATTCTCGCCGATCAGATCGGCGGCATCTCGGTCGAAGAGGCAGAGCGGCAGACGGTAGAAAGCTACAAAACCCGGCTCTACTGACGAAGCCCCCAAGCGGATTAGGCTGAAGCCAGTCCCGCATGGTAGGGGGCGAGCTTCGCGTGGAGTTCGGCGAGCAGCGGTCTGGTCTCCGCCAGTCCCTTGCTGATCGCCATGCCCGCGCCGGACGTCAGCGCCACCGCCTTGTGCTTCCTTATCGTCTGCTCGGTAAAAAACCCCCACCGGATCAGATTATCGACGCGCTCCTTGATCGCCAAATGCCCCAGCTTCAACACGTCCCACATTCTGCTGTTGATCTCGTCGATTACGAGCGCCGGGGCATCAGCGTGATCGCTGCCAAGTGGGCTCGCCGTCCATAGCAACATGACGATGGCCCAGTATTGATAGGTTACCAGATGATCCATGGCATCATTGGCATATGCCGGGGTAAGCCCCTTTTGCCTGATGACCCGCTCGCAGGTCTCGCGCCATTTCTGGTCGGACGCATTGAAAAAATTAAAGATCGCCGAGATCGCGCCGTCGTCACAATTTTCCGCGATCGGCCAGCGTCGCCGGGAGCCGTCAAATACTGCACTGACCTCCGCGAGCGTGTCACGGCAGTGACGGTCGAAACTGTCGCGCAGGAGATCGGTTGCAATGACGAGGCACCCGGGCGAAGCGGAGCAGGGCTGGCCCGTCGCATCGGTGACTCCGATCAAGCCGTCCCTTTCGCAGTCCTTGATCCGCTCGATACAAGTACGGATGTCGGTCCCGTATAGACCGTAAAGCGTGCGGTGGATCGATCGGCAAGAAACCCCCTCTGGGAAGCTCGATCGGGCCGAGAAGATGACATGCCAGTGGGTCCGTCTGATGAGGCCCGGAAAGCAGCTTTGCCAGACCCTGTGATATTCGCGCAGAAAGCGGGCGACGACCCGCTCGGCCGGTTCGGCTTCGGCATATTTTGCCGTCATCGAAATCACCGTGTTTGCAACCCCGCTGCGGACCGCCGAGTGTAATCGATTAACCAACGCCGAAAAAGCGAATCTTCCGGGAACGTGCTGCAGGGAGCACCCGCGATTTGACGCAACTTCCCGCCGCAGTCCTGGCGCTCCGTCCGCTAGCTGCGCAGCCGCGTGCACTACCGTTTACGCAATATCACTACGTGCCGGCCCTCCGGTTTGAATTCTGCGGCCAGGTTGAAGTCATTGTACCAGCCGATAAATTCGAACCGGCCGCTCAGCCCGACGAGACACAAGAATTCCTGGGGAAAAAAGACCTTGGCCGGCACTCGGCCGCTGATCAGCAGCTCTCTGCCGTGGTCGTTGACGCGCAAGGTAAGGCATTCATGGTAGGTCTGCGCGACCGGATCGACGAGTTCGGCCCGGTAGCGGGCGCGCACGACCACGCCCCGCTTTCGCCTTGTCCAGCTCCTTTGGTACTCGTGGAAGATGCGAAACCACACAAAGCTGTCCAACAGGTATAGGCCGCCCCTTGCCAGCAGGTCGGCGACGCGGTCGAGATGGTCAAAAAATTCACGGTTGGACCGCACGTAGAGCGAGCCCAGCGATACATAAACGAGGTCGAAGGGGCCGAGATTGCGGCCGAGATCACGCATGTCCCCCAAGATGAAGCTCGCCTCGATGCCGAGCCGCTCTGCCTTGCCGCGGGCGAAATCGACCATGGCTGGGCTCAAGTCGAGCCCGGTATAGGCATAGCCTCTCCTGTGCCACTCCTCCAGGTAGGGTGCTGTGCCGGCGCCGAGTTCGAAAACGCGGCGGACCTTAGTCTTTGAAAATTTCGCGATCGCAGCTTCGAAGAAATCGACCTCGCGGCCGGGGACGGCCGGAGCCAGCGCGATCTCGCAGTAGGGCGGGTGCCGATAGGCCTCCATTGCGCGGCTCAGGGCCAGGCCGTTTCGCTGTTCTTCCCGAAAATTTACAGCGAACTATCTCTCGTCCGCCGCGTAAATCCTGGGTTTTCGCCCGACCGCCGGGCGAAATAACAGCAAAACAGTCCGCTGTTTTTCGCTGTTTCCGCTGTTATCGCGCAGCAAATGGATCGAATGCGGGACTTCTGGCCCGGAAAAGTCTCAGCGCTTCTTCTGGATGCGATTAGCATGTTGCCAAAATACCACTATTTGTGTCATTTGTCAATATAGTAAATTGCGTGACGAGGCGAGACCCGTGCCGTGGCCGAGCTGTCCCGGGCGTTGACCGAGCGTTAGCCGCTAATGTACGTGGTGGATCGGCTGAGGTGCATCGGCGTTATGCGGATGCGTCCCAGTATGCCCGCCGGACGTCCGTTGAAGGCAATCTGAGATGCCGAAGCTGCCGCCGATCCTGGCCGGGAAAGACTTTGCCGCGCCCTCGGTGTTCGAGCCGGAGAACTTGCTGCGGGAGGCGCGGCGGCAAAAGAACGTGCCGCTTTCCGCGGTGCGGGAAATCTGTGTGCTGGATCCTGACGGCGACATCCTGCGGACACTCGCCAGAGCGGGGCGCACGCGCCGCTGCGCCGGGTGGGCGTGCTATCACACCGACCTTTACGAGTTCGAGCAGGCGGGCGAAACTTTCGGCATCATCGGTTGCGCCGTCGGCGCCTCTTTTGCCGTGCTCCTGGCCGAACAGTTGTTCGTGTCCGGCTGCCGCTTTCTGGTCAGCATGACATCCGCCGGGCAGATTTTGGAAAAGGGGCCGCCGCCGTATTTCGTCCTGATCGATCGAGCCTTGCGCGACGAGGGCACGAGCTACCACTACCTGCCGCCGGCCGATTTCGCTGCGGCCGAGGAGAGCCTGGTCGAGGCGATGATGCAGGTCTCTGCCGATGTGGCGCTGCCGATTTACCGCGGGGCCAGCTGGACGACCGACGCGCCGTTCCGCGAGACCGTCGCGGCGATCGAGCATTGCCGCGCGCGCGAGATCCTGGCGGTCGAGATGGAAGCCGCGGCGCTTTATGCGTTCGCGCGCGTGCGCCGCCAGCCGGTTTTGTGCTTCGCGCACGTCACCAACCAGATGGCGGTCAACGAGGGCGATTTCGAAAAGGGCGAGGCGGACGGCGCCTCGGCCTCGCTCACGGTCATCGCGGCCGCGGCGCGCGCGTGGCGCGGATTGGCGAGCGACGCCGAGACAGAAAGGATCGTTCGATGAAACACAATCCGATCTCCGACGTCCTCGATTTCCTGCAGCAGCCAGCCTTCGTGTCCGGTCCGACGTGGCCTACCGCGGTGTTTTGGGTGCTCGTGCTCGCCAGCATCGCGATTGCGATTTACGCCTTTACAACGATCTGGGACCAGCGCCGTGCGATCCATATCTGGAACTGGGGTTTCCGCCTGCTGATCGGTTGCATGTGGTGGCAGCAAACCCTTTGGAAGCTGCCACCCTATTACACCGACCACCCGGATCAGCCGTTCGGCGCGACCGGTCTTGCCTATTGGATGGGGGTGATGGGCAAGTCCGCGGCAATTCCGCAGCAGGCCGATTTCGTCAACAATATCGTCTTGGCGCATTTTTACCTGTTCGCGCCGGCGGTCTACGCGCTCGAAGTGCTGACGGCGGTGTCGCTGATGCTGGGGATCTTCGTCCGCTTTTGGGGCGTCATCGGCGCGCTGCAGATCCTCAACCTGTGGCTCGGCCTCTACAACGCCGAGGGAGAATGGCCGTGGACCTATTTCTTCCTGCTGGTACTGCAAGTGATCTTTGCGGTCCATCGCTACGGGCGCAGCCTTGGCCTCGATGCGGTCATCGTCGCGCGCTCGGGACCCCGCGACACGCTTGGCGGAAGGCTCGTCAGCGCGGCGACATGATACGGCGGGGTTGACGGCATCGGCCCGAAAGCCAGAGTTTCCGTTACAGCTCAAATAGGAGAAGCACATGACCCTGGAGCAAAGCTTGGCCACGATCCGCGAGGCGTCGAGCAAACGCCTCTCGCCGGAGAACCAGGCCATTATGCATCGTGCCAACGAGGATCTGCGGGCCTCGGGCATTCTGGACAGGATGATCAAGCTTGGAAATCCGCTGCCCGCCTTCGCGCTGCAGAACGCATATGGACGCGAGGTCAGGTTATCAGATCTGTTGGCCAGAGGCCCACTTGTTTTAACGGTGTTCCGCGGCAGCTGGTGACCCTACTGCGTGGCAGAGCTGTATGCTTTGCAGCAGGTAACGGAAACCCTCAAACAGCTGAACGCGAACATCGTCGCGATCACGCCGCAGCTGGCGGAAGCCAGCCGTGATCTCGCCGAGAAACGGAAAATTGCGTTTGACCTGCTTTCCGATCCCGGCAACACCTATGCCGCAAAGCTCGGCCTCAGGTTCAAATTGCCGGATGATTTGAAGGCCGTCTATCTGGGATTGGGCAATGATCTCGCCAAACGCAACGGCGAGGATAGCTGGACGCTGCCGATGCCGGCCCGTCTGGTAGTCGACAGGGCCGGCATTGTGCGGGCGGTGGATGCCGATCCCGATTATCGCTATCGCCCGGAGCCACAAAAGACCGTCGACGACGTCAGGGCGCTCCGGTAAGCCCGGAAATCGGCGCTGGCTGGGCTCGCTGTCCCAGCTAGCGGCAATGGGTTACCAGTGCCAAACCTGGTCGTGGGCGGCGAAGAGGCCGGGGAGGCCGTCGCGCGCGACGCGCTCGAGCCCGGGGACGAGATCGCCTGCTTCGAGGCCGCGTTCCGCGAGGTCTTCGGACAACACATAGACCGGAACACCTTTGGTGGGCAGCGCGGCAATATCATTGGCTAGTCGCGGCGGTTGCGTCTGGCGCCAGGCTCCAAAGGCAAGGCCGGCGGCATCCTGTCCGCGCACGGCGTAATTGACGGCGTTGCCGCGCAGCAGCACGCCGAGATCGGCACCCGCCGCTTTCAGGGTGTGGCTCAGCCAGACGATCGTGTCGTCCTGCTCTTCGGTCGTCGCGCGATAGGCGCTCTCGATAATATTGAGAACCTTCATCTTCGCCTCCTCAGCGCGTGCCGATGACGAGGGTGTTGTCCGACGCCTCGGCCATCTTCCAGAAATCGGCGGGCGCGCCGCGCCGGACGCCGTCGATCGCTTCGCCCGCGCCGCGCTCGTCGACGCAGAGGCCGCAATTGACCCAGTCGAGTTTGCCGCCGTTGCGCGCCGCCTCGACGATCAGCGCGGCAACGACCTCCTTCGTCAGCAGATGGTTCTCCTCCGCGACATCGCGCCCGTGCACGGCATTCGGATGCGGCTGCTGCCGGCTGAAGGGCAGCAGCACCGCACCTTCATACGCGAAGACATTGACCGCATAGCCCCGCCGGGCTGCGATGTCGATCAGCCGCAACGCCGTCGTCGTCCGACCGCTCTCATAGGGCGCGTCCATCAGCGCAAAGGTGAGCGTCTTCTTCTCGGCCATCTTGTCCTCCTAATGCCAGATCGCCTTTGCGCCCTCGGCGAGGCGGTCGATGACGAGATCGAGCGGTGACGGCGTGACCCCGGGCTGCAGTTTATCGGCAGCAATGCCGCGCTCGCGCAGCGAGAAGTCGTCGGCGAGGACCTCGACGCCGGCCCGCGCGAGCTCAGCGTAGCCCGAGGATCGGGCGCCTGCCCGCACCCCCAAGACACCATTCTGCACGACGAATACCGTCACCCGGTTGCCGGCGACGGCAAGGCGCCGTGCGAGGTCGTGACAGAAGGCGACGTCTGCCGATTCGAAAGGGTCGCGCGATTCGATGAGAAGATAGCTGGCCATGTCTCCTCCAACGTATCGAGACGGTCTGCCGCCTCAAGCTGATCTCCAACCGGCGCGGGCGATATCCGCGACCCGCGATCTTATCCGGAAAGCGTAGAATTGTAATGCCTCCGACTATTCGAAAATCGCTAAAAAGCGTGCGGCGATCGATTGGGGAGCGGCCGCCCTCCGGATCGGATGGCGAACCGGCTATCCGCTTCACGCCGTGTTGATCCGGCAACCGGGAAAGGCGTTGTAATCTCGGGACATGTACAAAATCAGCCTGCTGCTCGCCGCCATCTGTCTGGCCCTCGTGACCGTGCCCGCGATGGCAGAGGAACGGCCAATACTCGTCGAGCTTTTCACCTCCGAAGGCTGCTCCTCATGTCCACCGGCCGACGCGCTGCTCGCCGAGCTCGCGGCCCGCCCCGAGGTGTTGGCGTTGTCGTTGCACGTGGATTACTGGGATCGGCTCGGCTGGAAGGACCCGTTCTCCAGTCCCGCGGCAACGCGGCGCCAGCAGCACTACGCCGACCTCCTGGGCCTCGCCACTGTCTACACGCCGCAGATCGTCGTCGACGGCAAGTGGCAGGCGGTCGGCTCGGATCGCGTCGAGGTCGAGCAGGCGCTGGGCTCCGCACGGCGCGATCGGCGCCAAGTACGGGTCATGCTCATTCTCGATCACGGTAGCGCGAAAATCGCACTGGGGCCGGGCGGCGACGGCGTATCGGCGGCGGTCATCCTGATAGGCTTCGATCGTCGCCATGTCACACCGGTAGCGCGCGGCGAAAATGCCGGGCGCACCCTGACGCACGCCGATGTCGTGCGCAGCATCGAGGAAGTGGCGAAGTTCGACGGTCGGCCCGGTGCGATTGAAGCTCGGTTACCCGCGCAATGCGACCGCGTCGCGGCGATCGTGCAAGCCCCGGACGGCCGGATTCTCGGCATCGCCGTCCGCGACGCCGAGCCGCTCTGACCGCCGTCGCCGTTGTCCCGTCATCTGCGCACACAAACCAATGGCGGAGAGGGAGTCTGTCGAATGATGTCGAATGCCCTAGCGAAAACAAGATGTTGGGTTCCCTATTTTCGTTGTTTCCCCCACCACTTCCCCCGTGGAGCGCGCGCTTGTATAGCGGAAAGGCGCGCGGGATATGATCCCTCGCGCGCCCGCACCGGACCACTGCCCACCCGATAGTCTAGAGTTTGAAAAAAAGAATTTCTGCGCTGGCAACCGCCGAGACTGGTCCCGTCCGGCGACGGGCTTTTGATGCACGAGGAAGCTCTCTCTAGCCTCGCAACCCCCGAATTGCGCCGGGCGCGCATCCCGCCGACCGCGGGAGCTTGACCCTCAAATCACCGGCTCGAAGATTGCAGTTTCCGGGCCGCGCCGGCGAGGCGCTGGCCGGCTCCTCCCGACCGCCGCCTCGTCAAGCCAGCCGAGCGCGGGCTACGGCATTCATAGATCGTATCCGGCAATAGCATGCCATATCGGTCCTGGGCGCACGCCGCGAACGAACATGACGCCGCGGAGGTCCCCGGCTCGGCGTCGGCGCGACGGTTCGAGACGATGCGGCAGATCAGCGCCCAGATGGAGCGCGAAGGCCACTTTGAATTCCGCCGGCGCAGCGACGACAGCGTGTCCATCCATATGACCAACGACCGCGCGCCCCGACGACTAATGGAATTGATGGAGGCGGCCGGTTTGCTCCGGGATGATGCCTGAGTGGCTACCTTTTAGGCCACCGTCTTAGCGCGCGCCTTGGCGGCGCTGGCCGCGCCTCCGGGCAGGCAGTCGATCCTAGACACCCAGCTTACCCCTTAGTGTGGTGGCGTGCGCCGATCGGACGGAGGTGGGCTCGTCCGGCCTGCGCGCGCCCCATCGTATTTGGAACGACAAGGCCAGGACGCTCGCTAAGTACGGCATCCCGATCTCGCGCATCCGGGAGTTTCGAACTAACGAGCCGGGTAACGCCAGCTCATTGCCATTGCTGGCTTGCCGGCCCGATTGGATATTTCGCGGGACGGTACCTCCGCGCGTCCAACTGCCTGACAACAGGGGGCTGAGGCGGGAATGAGCAAGTAAGGATTTGACGAGTTGTTCGAGGCGGTGCAGCTGGCCGAGCGCTACAACCTCGCGATCGTGTCGACCAAGGGGATGAGTGTGGTTGCCGCGCGCAATCTGCTCGATAAGTTCGCGAAGCTGGTCGACCACGTCTTTGTCCTGCACGATTTCGATGTCAGCGGGTTTTCGATCATGGGCGCGCTCGGCACCGACAGTCGGCGCTACACCTTCGAAAGCGATCTCTACGAAGTGATCGTCGACCTCGGGCTACGGCTCACGGACATCGAGGAGATGGGGCTTCAGGCCGAAACGGTTGAGGTCAAGAGCCGTGAAGCTCGGCGCGAGACGCTAGAGCGGCACGGTGCAACTGACGAGGAGATCGAATTTCGCGCTCCGGAGGATGAAGACGAGGACTGTCAGCGGGTCGAATTGAACGCGATGACGAGCCGTCAGTTGGTCGATTTTGTCGAGGGCAAGCTTGAATTTTATGGCGTTGCGAAAGTGATCCCTCATGGATCTTCTACAGTAAACCGCTGCCGGCACCCCGTAACCCATTGATTTTGTTGAGGCGAGTGCGTAATTTGACGTTAACGTAGTGCCACAAAATGGG
>Ga0306919_10001326_pt1 | contig 11800 bp, 9 predicted proteins | sample flu12Cox44000172_FD_203764 | JGI IMG/M metagenome (GOLD analysis project Ga0306919, IMG submission 203764) | Lab enrichment of tropical soil microbial communities from Luquillo Experimental Forest, Puerto Rico - flux4day.12C.oxic.44.000.172 (v2)... | ecosystem: Environmental > Terrestrial > Soil... | reverse complement strand
CCGCGATCGTGCGCGGCCACGCCGACTCGATCGCGCTCAAGCTCGCCTGCCACGACCCGATGGTGCATCGCAAGCTGGTGCCGGGCGGGCAGCAGGCGCGCGCCGTATTCGAGGCGGTCGAGCTCGCTCGCGTCGAGGCGATCGGCGCACGCCGGATGTCCGGCGTCGCGAAGAACCTCTCGGCCATGCTCGACGACCGGTTCCACCGCGGCAAGTTCGATCAAGTCACCGATCGGGCGGACGCGCCCATCGAGGAAGCGGTCGCGCTGATGGTGCGGGAGCGGTTGACCGGCCTCGCCCCGCCGCCGGCGGCCAAGAAGATCGTCGATCTGTGGCGCCCGCTGATCGAGGATCGCGCCGGGCGCGATCTCGACCGTCTCGAGCGGCTGATCGAGAACCAGGCACGCTTCGGCGACGCCATCCATGATCTCCTCGACGCGCTCGACATGGGCGAAGACCGCAGCACCGAGTCCGACGAGGAGGAAGGCGAAGAAGGCGAGCAGGATCGCCGTAAGGAAGAATCCGGCGAGGACGGCCAGGGCGCCGACTCCGAGGACACGCAGACGCGGGTCGATGAAGCCGATGTCGCGGGCGAGGACATGTCCGACTCCACGGCCGAGGCCGCCGACGCGCTCTCCGCCGAGATGGCCGACGACGCCGAGATGGGCGACGCCGAGAGCCCGGCCGAGCCGCGGCGCCCACGCCGGCACGGCCAGAACGAGCCGCGCGGACCGGATTACCGGCCCTTCATCACCAAACACGACGAGACGGTCGCGGCCGAGGAGTTGTGCGAACCGGAGGAGCTCGATCGGCTGCGCGGCTACCTCGACAAGCAGCTCTCGCATCTGCAAGGCGTGGTCGCGCGGCTCGCCAACCGACTGCAGCGCCGTTTGATGGCGCAACAGAACCGCGCCTGGGAGTTCGACCTGGAGGAGGGGTTGCTCGATCCCGCGCGGCTCTCGCGCATCGTGGTCGATCCGCTCCATCCGCTCTCGTTCAAGCACGAGAAGGAAACCAGTTTCCGCGACACCGTGGTCACGCTCCTGCTCGACAATTCGGGCTCGATGCGCGGACGGCCGATCACGGTCGCGGCGACCTGCGCCGATATCCTGGCGCGCACGCTCGAGCGCTGCGGCGTCAAAGTGGAAATTCTGGGCTTTACCACGCGCGCATGGAAGGGCGGGCAATCGCGTGAGGCCTGGCTCGCCGCCGGCAAGCCCGCCAATCCGGGGCGGCTCAACGATCTTCGCCACATCATCTACAAGTCGGCGGACGCGCCCTGGCGTCGCGCCCGCAAAAATCTCGGTCTGATGATGCGCGAAGGCCTGCTCAAGGAGAATATCGACGGCGAAGCGCTCGATTGGGCGCACAAGCGGCTGCTGGGCCGTACCGAGCAGCGCAGGATCTTGATGATGATCTCCGATGGCGCCCCGGTCGACGATTCCACGCTATCGGTCAACCCCGGCAACTATCTGGAGCGGCACTTGCGCTGGGTGATCGAGGATATCGAGACGCGCTCGCCGGTGGAGTTGATCGCGATCGGCATCGGTCACGACGTCACGCGCTACTACCGCCGCGCCGTCACTATCGTCGATGCCGAGGAACTCGGCGGCGCCATGACTGAAAAGCTCGCTGAACTATTCGACGAGCAGTCCCAGGCCGAACCGCGGCGGCCGCGGAGGCTCGACGCGTGAGCGACCGCACGACGCGTTGGCGTTGCGGTCTCACATGGACAAATCGGCGGACCATCACGGCGCTCATCGCAAGTGCGCTGCTCTTGGTGGTCATCGCGGGCGATGCGCAGGTGTCGCCGTCCGCCGCGCCGCCGGTCGCGATCGAGGTTCGCAGCGAGCCGATCACGGCCTTCGACGTTCGCGACCCCTCTCACCGGCAGTTCGGGCTGCTCGAATTCCGCGGCGGCCTCGTGCTGCGTTCCTCCTACGAGCACTTCGGCGGCATCTCGGCCATTCGCGTTGCGTCGGATGGCGCGCATTTCATCGCCCTCAGCGACAAGGGTTGGTGGTTTCGCGGCCACATCGTCTACGAGGGCACGCGGCCGAGCGGCATCGCGGACGCCGAAATGGCGCCGATCCTGGGCGCCGACGGGCGACCGCTGGCGGCGCGGGGATGGTATGACACGGAATCGATCGCGGAGGACGGTGGCACGCTCTATGTGGGCATCGAACGCGTCCATCAGATCGTGCGCTTCGATTACGGCACGGAGGGCCTGCTTGCTCGCGGTCGGCCGATCGCGCTGCCGCCGGGACTGCGCTCGCTGCCGCCCAACAGGGGGATTGAGGCCCTGGTGTTTGTTCCGAAGGGTTTGCCGCTTGCCGGCACGCTGATCGCGATCTCGGAGCGCGGCCTCGACAAGGCGGGAAATACCATCGGCTTCCTCATCGGGGGAGCGAGCCCCGGCAATTTCGCGGTCAGGCGAAGTTCGAACTTCGACATCACCGACGCCGCGCTCTTGCCCGGCGGCGACGTTCTGCTGCTGGAACGGCGATTCAGCTGGAGCAGCGGTTTGGCCGTGCGCATGCGGCGCGTCGCGCTCGGCGAGATCAAGCCGGGCGCCGTGGTCGACGGTCCCATTCTGTTCGACGTCGATCTCGGCTACGAGATCGACAATATGGAAGGCTTGAGCGTTCACCGCAGCGCAGGCGGCGAAACCGTCCTCACGCTCATTTCGGACGACAATTTCTCCGCGGTTCAGCGCACGCTGCTGCTTCAGTTCACGCTGGTGGAGCCGTAGTCGAGCCGCGATACCAGCCTGAATACCGCCTGCTTTCGCGGTCGGCTCACCCCGCTGCCGCCGCTCTTTTCTTTCTGATCTGCCGCTTCAACTCGAGCGCTTTCTCGGAGAGGTCGGTGTCCCGCGCCTTCAGCAGGAATGCATCGAGACCGCCGCGATGATCGACCGTCTTGAGCGCGTTCGCCGACACGCGCAGCCTGACCGAGCGGCCGAGCGCGTCCGAGATCATGGTGACGTTGAGCAGATTGGGCAGGAAGCGCCGCTTGGTCTTGATGTTGGAGTGGCTGACCTTGTGCCCGACCTGCGCGGTCTTGCCGGTGAGTTCGCACCGCCACGACATTGAGAGACCTTATCCTTCAAAGCGTTTGCCGGATCGAGCCCGTGCGCATTGTCAGCGGCTCGACCACCTGCGGCTTCGCACTGCGGCTTCGCAAGCCGGCGGACCTATAAAGAGCGCATGAATAGGCGTCAAGCCGCGTGTCCTGGTGCGATTGTGCCCCGGATGACCGCGTTATTCGCGGCGGACTCCAGTTGCCTTGATCGGGCCAAGATGGCGCGCCAAGGATTGCTGGAAATCGGCCGGCGGCCGGCCACTTGGTCGCGCCGGGGATCGTGGCTAGCCATGGGCCGGCGGTTTCAATAAAAAATGGCGCGACAGCAGGGACTGGGCTTCGTGGGTTCATACCGCCTCACCCGTCACGCGATTTTTCTCGGCGTGACCGCGCTCGCGGTGACCATGGCGGATGCCCAACAGGGCCGAAGCTTGGCCCAAGGCAAGCTCGATGCCCGCTACACCGTCACCTTGAGCGGTTTGCCGATCGGCCAGGGCGCTTGGGTGATCGACATTGGCGATGATCATTTCACCGCGTCGGCGAGCGGTGCGACGGCCGGCTTGCTGCGCGTCTTTGCCAGCGGCCAGGGTCAGAGCGCGGCGAGCGGGAGCATCTCCGGCGGCCAACTCGTCCCTTCGAGCTACGCTTCGCGCATCGTCACCGGCGACAAGTCCGATGAAGTGCGGATGGTGATCAGCGCCGGCGCGGTGAAGGAGTTAGCGGCCAATCCGCCGACCGTTGCGAGCCCGGATCGCGTTCCAGTCACCGATGCTCACCGACGCGGCGTGTCGGACCCGATGACGGCGTCGTTGATTCGGGTTCCCGGCAGCGGCGACACCTCCGTTCCCCAGGCTTGCCAGCGCACGCTGTCGATCTTCGACGGCCGCATGCGCTACGACCTTCAACTCGCGTTCAAGCGGTTTGAGCGGGTGAGGTCGGAGCGAGGCTACCAAGGCGTGGCGGTGGTCTGCGCGGTGCGGTTTTCGCCGATCGCGGGGCACGTTCCCGAGCGCTACGCGATCAAGTATCTCGTGCAGTTGCGCGACATCGAGCTCTGGCTCGCCCCGATTGCGGGCACGCGCGTGATGGTGCCCTATCGGGTCACGGTTCCGACCCCGCTCGGGCTCGGGGTCATGCAGGCGACCCAGTTCATTTCCATGCCGCAACCGAGCAAGGCCACGGCAAAAACGCAATAATGGGGTCCGGCACGGGGCCGTTCCGCCCGCGCCAATCCTGCGAATTTCAGCGGCGGGCGTCGCCGTTAATCGATTTCAGCATCGGGCGGGACCGGCTTTGCGGGCCCCTTACACGATTTTGTGGTTTGCAGAGGCCCTGCCACCAGATGTCGCCGTGAACGAATTCCGACAGGGCGGAGTCAGCGATTCGGGCGCGATTCGTTCGAGACTCGTTCCACAGCTTAAGCACAGAGCTCAGCACAGACCTTTCCCGGGGCGGTGTCGTACGGATAGCCTTGTCCTTGTCCTGGGGGGATGGGCGGTCGATCGATGCGCAAACGGCATCCCCAGAACGCTCCCGGCGATTGGTACGTCGACACGCGCTGCATCGATTGCGGTGCCGCACGCACGGCAGCGCCGGGACTGATCGTCGAGCGCGACGGGCAGTCGGTGTTCGCGCGCCAGCCGCAAACGGCGGACGAGCGAATGATGGCATGGCGCGCGCGCCTTCTCTGCCCGACCGCTTCGGTGCGGACCGAAAGCCATGCTCGGGTGCCCGATGGCGTATTTCCGGAGCAGATGACGAAAGAAATCTACCGCCTCGGCTACAACGCCAAATCCGCCTACGGCGCCCATTCGTTTGCCATCCGGCGACCGGGCGGCAATGTGATGTTGGATGGGCCGCGCTTCACCCGCGCCGTGGTTGCTCAATTCGAGAATTGGGGCGGTCTGTCGGACATTCTATTGACCCATCGCGACGACGTCGGTGATGCCGAACGCTATGGCGAGCATTTCGCGGCGCGCGTGTGGATTCATGAGGCCGACCGGGCGGCCGCGCCGTCCGCCGACTGCATCCTCACGGGACGTGAACCCGTCGAGATCGACGCCGATCTCACCGCCATCCCGATTCCCGGGCATACCGAAGGCAGCGTCGCCTATCTTTACGGCCAACGTTGTCTGTTCACCGGAGATTCGCTTGCCTGGAACTTCGAAACCGATGATCTCGAAGCATTCCGCCAATACTGCTGGTGGTCGTGGCCCGAGCAACGGCGATCGCTCAAGCAATTACTCAACTACCGGTTCGAATGGGTGTTTGCCGGACATGGTGGAAGCAGGTATGTTCCCTCCATCGAGATGCACGCGCGGCTCGAGGCGCTGCTTGAACGGATGGCGACGACCTGAACGCGCGGCACGACCTGTTGGCTGCTATCCTCTGAGGATTTCGCCGCGCTCGCCGCCGCGTTACGGATAGCATCACGCGGCAGCAACGTCAGTCATCGCTCAATTTCGCCCGTCGATGCCGATCTCTTTCTCCTCTCCAACCAACCGCGATTCCGGCGCCCGCGGCGCCGGCGTCACCGCGGTGCTCGGGCCGACCAATACCGGCAAGACGCATCTCGCCATCGAGCGCATGCTCGGTCATTCCTCGGGCATCATCGGACTGCCGCTGCGGCTCTTGGCGCGCGAGGTCTACAACAAGGTCGCGGCGCGCGTGGGCGCGGAGGCCGTCGCGCTCGTCACCGGCGAGGAGAAGATCAAGCCGCCCAGCCCGCGCTATTGGGTCTCGACCGTCGAGGCCATGCCACGCGACCTCGACGTCGCCTTCCTCGCCATCGACGAGGTGCAGCTCGCCGCCGACCTCGAGCGCGGACACGTCTTCACCGACCGCATGCTCAACCGCCGCGGACGCGAGGAGACGCTGGTCCTCGGCGCGCAGACCGTGCGGCCGATGGTCGAGCGGCTCTTGCCCGGCGCCCACGTCCTGACCCGACCGCGCCTGTCGCAGCTCTCATTCGCGGGCGAGAAGAAGATCACCCGACTTCCCCGCCGTTCCGCCATCGTCGCGTTCTCGGCCGAGGAGGTCTATTCCATCGCCGAGTTGATCCGTCGCCAGCGCGGCGGCGCAGCCGTGGTGTTGGGGGCGCTGAGCCCGCGCACGCGCAACGCGCAGGTCGCGCTCTACCAGTCCGGCGACGTCGAATACCTCGTCGCTACCGACGCCATCGGCATGGGACTCAACCTCGACGTCGATCACGTCGCGTTTGCCTCCGACCGCAAATTCGACGGCTACCAATTTCGAAAGCTCAACCCGGCCGAACTGGCGCAGATCGCCGGCCGCGCCGGCCGCGCCATCCGCAACGGCACCTTTGGCACCACCGGAAGGTGCCCGCCGTTCGAAACCGAGCTTGCGCAGGCGCTCGAAAGCCATTCGTTCGAGCCGATCAAGGTGCTGCAATGGCGCAACACCGCGCTCGACTTCTCGTCGGTCGGAGCGCTGCAGGCTTCGCTCGCAGACACACCGAAACAGAATGGCCTCACCCGCGCGCCCATCGCCGAGGACATCCTGGTGCTGGAACACGCGTCGCGCGACGACGATATCCGCTTGCTCGCGAAGACACGCGCGGCGGTCGAGCGACTGTGGGATGTCTGCCAGGTACCCGACTATCGCAAAATCTCGCCCGCCACCCATGCCGAGCTCGCCACGACGCTCTATGGCTTCCTGATGCGGGAAGGCACGATCCCGACCGACTGGTTCGCGCGCCAGGTCGAGCAGGCGGATCACACCGACGGCGATATCGATACGCTGTCGAACCGTATCGCGCACATCCGCACCTGGACGTTTGCCGCGAACCGTCCGGACTGGCTGGTCGACCCCGAGCACTGGCAAGGCGTCACGCGCGCGGTCGAAGATAAGTTGTCGGACGCGCTGCATGATAGGTTGACCGAGCGCTTCGTCGATCGCCGCACTAGCGTGTTGATGCGCCGGCTGCGCGAGAACGCGGTGCTCGAAACCGACATCAGCAAGAGCGGAGAGGTCGTGGTCGAGGGTCACGCCATCGGCCGGCTCGACGGCTTCATGTTCACGGCCGCCGCCTCCGCCGCGGGCTCCGAAGCCAAAGCGCTCGCGGGCGCCGCGCAGAAGGCGCTGGCGGGAGAAATCGACGCGCGCGCAACGCGTCTCGCGCAAGCGGCAGACGGGCAGTTCGTGCTCGCAACCGACGGCATCATCAGGTGGCTCGGGCAACCCGTTGGCAAGCTCGTTGCCGGCGAGGAGGCGCTCAAGCCGCGCGTGCGCATCATCGCCGACGAGCATCTCACCGGCGCGCCGCGCGACGCGGTGCAGGCGCGACTCGATCTGTGGCTCAAGTCCCACATCGAGAGACTCTTGGAGGCGCTGTTCCGGCTCGCCGCCGCTGAAGACATAACCGGCATCGCGCGCGGCGTAGCGTTCCAGCTCACGGAAGCGCTCGGCGTGCTCGATCGCCAGAAGGTCGCGGACGAGGTCAAGGGCCTCGACCAGCCCGCTCGCGCGACGCTGCGCAAATACGGCGTGCGCTTCGGTGCCTATCACATCTATCTGCCGGCGTTGCTCAAGCCGGCGCCGCGGGTGCTGGCGACGCAACTGTGGGCGCTCAAACATGGCGGCTCGGAGCGAAAGGGGCTCGAAGCGATCGAGCAACTTGCCGCCAGCGGCCGCACCTCGATCGCCGCCGACCAGGAGATCGCAAAGGTGCTCTACCGCACCGCGGGTTATCGGGTGTGTGGCGCACGCGCCGTGCGGGTCGATATTTTGGAGCGGCTCGCCGATCTCATCCGCCCGGCGCTCGCATGGCGCGCTGGTGCAGCGGGGGCGAAGCCGCCGGGCGCGATCGAAGGCTTCGGATTCACCGTGACCGTCGGCATGACGTCGCTCGCGGGCTGCTCGGGCGAGGATTTCGCCTCCGTCTTGCGCTCGCTCGGCTATCGCATGGACAAGCGGCCGAAGCCGGCCGAATTGCCGCCGCCGCCGGTGGAATCGACGCCGCCGGCGGCGCGCTCCGCGCAAGCCACGCTGGCGCAAGCTGTCTCGACCGATGACGCCGCTGCAGCGGCGCCCGCAGTCGACGGTGAACCGAGGCCCGAACCTTCGGTCGAAATGACGCAGGCAGCGACGGCAGATGCGCCTGCGGTCGAAGACGCGGTGGTCGAAGCAGCGGCATCCGCGCCGAACGCGCCGGTCGAGCGGGCGAACGCGCCGGCGCTCGCCGACGCGGCGGAGCCGGGGGTCAGCGTCGCACAAGCGCCAACCCTTGCCGTCTCCGCGCAGGCCGAAGAAGTGGCGCAGGACGTCACGGTGTCTCAGCCGCCCTCGGAGGTCGCACCCAAGACGGAATTTGCGGCCGAGGAATTCATTGAGGTTTGGCGGCCGGTCCGTCGCGACGAGCATGCGCGCAAGCCGCGCCATGAACGTGGGCCGCGCCAGCGGCGCCCCCAACGTCAGCCGGGGGCGCAGATCGTTGCGGCTACTCCCGTCGCAACGGCCGCAGTCGGCGCCGACGGCGAGGCAGCGCCCGCGGCGGGCACGGCTGAGGCTTCGCCCGCGCCCGACGCGCAGCCGCGCAGCCGTCCCGACCGCACGCAGCGGCGTGAGCGAGAGCAGCGGGCGGATCGTCCTGAGCGTCATCCGCGCGCTCCTCGCCCGCCGCGAGCGGAGCAACCGCGGCGCGGCGGGGAGCGGCCGCAGCGCGGCGAGCGCGCCGAGCGGGCGCCGCGCGGCGACCGTCCGGACCGCGATCCGGCGCTGCGCGCGAAATACATCAAGGGCCGCGGCGAGGGCAGGGACCGCCGCGATCGCGAGCCCGACCCGAATTCACCGTTCGCCAAGCTTGCCGCGCTCAAGGAGCAGCTCGAGGCGAACACCAAGGAGCCGCGCTGAGGCGCGGGCGGCTTGGACCGGCAGCGCATCGACAAATGGCTTTGGCACGCGCGGGTGGTGCGCACGCGCGCGGCGGCGGCGGATCTCGCCGCCTCCGGTCACGTGCGCATCAACGGCCGGCGCGTTGATGCGCCAAGCCGCGCGGTGCGGCCCGGGGACGTGGTGACGGTCGCGCTCGACCGCGCGGTCCGCGTGCTCAGAGTCGTGGCCTTTGCCGAGCGCCGCGGCTCGGCGGATGAGGCCCGCGCGCTGTGCGAGACGCTCGAGCCCTCGCCCCCTTCTGCGGCCGGGCGCCTGCGCGGCGAGGACGATCCCTAAGGCGCCGCGGTAGGTCTGCCGGCTGGCAAACCGGTCCGCAAGGTACCAACCCTTGCTTGCCAGGAGCCCATGCGCTAGTCAGCGCGCGCCCGGAGAGTTCGGAAATGACTTACGTCGTCGTCGAAAGTTGCATTAAGTGCAAATACATGGACTGCGTCGAGGTGTGCCCGGTGGATTGCTTCTACGAGGGCGAGAACATGCTCGTCATCCATCCCGACGAATGCATCGATTGCGGCGTGTGCGAACCGGAATGCCCGGTCGACGCGATCAAGCCGGACACCGAGCCCGGGCTGGAGAACCTCCTGAAGCTCAACGCTGATTTCGCGAAAATCTGGCCCAATATCACGCAGAAGAAGGAGCCTCCGGCCGACGCCAAGGCCTGGGAGGACGTGCCGAACAAGCTCCAAACGCAGTTCTCGCCCAATCCCGGAACCGGCGACTAAAGTCTCCCGTTAACCAGGCGTGACGAAAATGTAATGCAAAAATGCCCGGAAACGGGCGTTTGCAGCGCCGCAAGGCTTTGATTTTGGCGGAAAATGTGCTATATAGTTAGAAAATGAGCAAAACAGCGCACCCGAGCCGCTCCCCGGTGGGGAGCATTATTTTTCGGGTGGTTTCCGAGGAACCTCAACCAGGGACGTGAGACCCACGCAAACAGCCGTGGCAGGAAAAACGCGCCATCGGTCGAAGAGAACCACCGCCATGAGCCGGCGGACCAAGAAAACCTCAGCGGGCGTCCGCCGGAGGGCATCTCCCCGCGCGGCGACGCGCCGTGGGGCCCCCGTGGCCAAGACACCCGTCCGGCGCAAGCCGGATGAAGGAGTTTCCCCCGGAATGACCAGCAAGAAGACGACTCAACGTCAGGGCTTCAGGACCAACGAGTTCATCGTCTATCCGTCCCACGGCGTGGGCCAGATTCTCGCGATCGAGGAGCAGGAGGTCGCGGGCGCCAAGCTCGAGCTTTTCGTCATCAACTTCGTCAAGGACAAGATGACGTTGCGGGTTCCGACCGCCAAGGTCGCCTCCGTCGGCATGCGCAAGCTCGCCGAGCCGCCGCTGGTCAGGCGGGCGCTGGAAACGTTGAAAGGGCGCGCCCGCATCAAGCGCACCATGTGGTCGCGCCGCGCGCAGGAATACGAGGCCAAGATCAACTCCGGCGACATCGTTGCGATCGCGGAGGTGGTGCGCGACCTTTACCGCTCGGAGACCCAGCCCGAGCAGTCCTACTCGGAGCGCCAGCTCTACGAGGCCGCGCTCGATCGGCTCTCGCGCGAAATCTCGGTGGTGCAGCGCATCACCGAGACCGAAGCGATCAAGGAGATCGAAGCCGCGCTGGCCAAGGGCCCCCGCCGCGGTCCCAAGCCCGCGGAGGGCGAGGGCGAGGACGAAGACGTGGTGGTGGAGGAAGAGGCGGCGTAAGCGGCCGCCCGATCCCCAGAGCAAAGTTAAAAGCCCGGCGGCGACGCCGGGCTTTTCTATTGCTGCCGGAAGCACGCAAGGGGGCGCTAACCTCCTCTTGGAAAAGGAGAAAGGCGCCGAAGAAATGTCCCGGCGCAGCCATAATTACGCTCGCTTTGCAAAGAAGATGAAGCCCACATTCGGGGCAGGGTCAGCAGTGCGGGGGGACATGCGGGGGCGGTCTAGGGGTAGGCGGTCTTGGGGTATCAGCAAAAGCGTGCTGGCGTGCCTCGCCATTCTGGGCGGGGCAGGGCTGGGCGGTCTGGCTGCGGGCTTTAACGCGCGGGCAGGACTTTCTTCGCCGCAGCTGGCGTCGTCCACGATCGTCGCCGCCGCCGTCGCCGACATGGCGCCATCCGACAGCGTGAATTTACGCTTCCCGGCGGATTGGGCGGACGCCGAGGTCGAGCCGGTGTCCAAAATGCTGGCATTGGCGTCGGCCGACAGCGGGATCGCCCTGTTCAGCCCGCGGCCGACCTATACGGCCACCGACGCCGACGCTCCGGTCATGGTCGAGGCGATACCGAAGCCGCCTCCGCCTGCGGCGCCCGCCAAAGTGGCGCTGGCCTCCGCAACGGCCAAGCCTGCCAAGCCTCGGTCCAACCACGTGCTCAACGATTCGCAGATCGTCAGCATCAAGAAGCGACTCAACTTGACGCCGGAGCAGGAGCGCTATTGGCCCGCGGTCGAGGCCGAATTGCGCAAGATGGAGTACAGCAAGAAGTCGCCGCAGGGCGCGAGCCGCATGGCCTCGATCGACATGAGCAAGGTCAATGTCGAGGGGCTTAAATCCGCTGGCTACCCGCTGGTGATGAGCTTTAGCGACGACCAGCGGCGGGAGCTCAAATCGCTCGCCCATCTCTTGGGCCTTGAGAGCGTCATGGCCGGCCTCTGATCGCCGCGCCGCATTCACGAGCGCGCAGCGCCCGGCCGACGCGCCGGGCTTTTTCTTGACCGCTTTTTCTTGGCCCGCGCCCTTTCGTTCCCTGCTGGCGCGCCGTCACGCCGACCCGTATCCGCCGCGCCTCAAAGCGCGCTAAACTTCGGCCGTTCGGCAACAGAACAAGAC
>Ga0306919_10001319_pt1 | contig 11841 bp, 22 predicted proteins | sample flu12Cox44000172_FD_203764 | JGI IMG/M metagenome (GOLD analysis project Ga0306919, IMG submission 203764) | Lab enrichment of tropical soil microbial communities from Luquillo Experimental Forest, Puerto Rico - flux4day.12C.oxic.44.000.172 (v2)... | ecosystem: Environmental > Terrestrial >... | reverse complement strand
CGGAGATGCTCGGTCATGAGTTCCTCCTCGGGCGGATGAGCGCCGTTCCGGCGACGATCTCAGGCGGGAGGAGATGCGCGTCGACCTCGACCCGTTCCGACGCCGGGAGCGGCTCGCCGGTCTCGTCGACGTAGACGATCTCGACCGGGCCGAGGATCTCCAGCGTCAGCTTCGGCGACGTGATCGGCATCGGGACCGGTTCGCCGTCGGGTCCTTCGCCGAGCTTCACGGCTTCGACCGTGGCGCGCAGAATCGACCGGACCCGGACGCCGTCGATCTCGACCCACCAGAGGCCGAACCCGGCGTTGACCTCATCGACGGACCGGGCTGGACGGTCGAACGCCCATCCGGTCTGCGCGATGCGGATGCGGCTCACCGTTCGAGCCCGGCGTAGTCGGTGTGGTCGTACGCCGTCAGGTACGGCGAGACGCCACGTTCGCGGGCGGCGACTTCGCCACGGCGAATCACTTGGTACCAATGGTTCGACAGGCCGGGCGACTGGCGGTTGCGGGAATGGGCGGTGACCGTCGCGTCGTACTCCGCGCCGGGCGCGTGGACGAACTCGATCCCGGCGCGTTCCAGACGGAGGAACACGTCCCAGTCCTCGTAGATGGGGAGTTCGGGGCGGAAACCGCCGATGCGGAGGAACGGGCCGATCGGCGTCGCGGAACCGACGACGAAACAGTTGATGTCGAGGAGCGGGCGGCCGTCGCACAGGTCGCGAGGCGGCCCGACGATGCCGTCCTCGACGTACCGGACCTTCGGGTAGAACACACGGTCGGGTTGCGGCGCGTCCGGGTGCGGAGCCGACGCGATGAACATCAGGTCGGCGTCGCGGTAGGCGTCTTCCATCGCCCGGACGTAGCCCGGGGCGAGCAGGTCGTCGCCGTCGCAGTAGACGAGATGCGTCGTGTCGGGGTAGTGCTCGGAGACGTGGACCGCCGCGCCATTCCGGGCTCCGGCGAGCGTCCCCTCCGAATGCCAGCGGACGTAGTGCGCGGCGGAGCCCTGCTCGCGCATCAGGCGTTCCATGACCTTGTTGCCACGGTCGAGCCAGTCCTGGCCGACCTGTTCGATCCCGTACGTGCAGACGCAGACGGCGACCTTCATCGTTTCCTCCATCGACGGGGCGGTCGAGACTTGCGGGGAGGCGGACACGGAATCCGGTTCCCGGCCGCATCCTCGCACCATGTCTCCGCCGGAGCCCGGGTGACGACCTCGTCGGCGGGAAGGTTCGTGCGTTGCGTCGGGTCGGTGAGCGCGGCTTCCCAGCGGTCCATGAACGCGTCGGGGTCGGCGATGGAGCAGACGAGCATCGTGTCGACGATCGCGACCTGGATCGCTTCGAGGCGCGGCAGCGGCGTCGGGCCGGAGGCGGAGAGCCGGTCGATCTTCTCGCCGAGGAGCGGAGCGAGCCGCTCGACCTGCGCCATCGTGAGCGGCAGGACGTCTTCGACGTCGTCGATCTCGTCGTCGCTCATCGTTCCCGCTCCCAGAGGACGTCCTCGATCCTCGCCCGGCGGACGGTCGGTTCGAGCCGCTCCCACGGCGTCAGGTCGACACCGTTCGCCTCGGCGGCGGCTTCGAGCCGGGCGTAGTAGGCACGTCCGGCGGCGACCTCGTCGGCAGTGAATTCGCCGAGGACGATCTCCTCCCAGGCGTCGCTCATCCGTCTCCTCCCCACAGATGCTTGCGGCGGTCGAACTCCGCCCGGCCGAGCCCGATCCGGCGGCCCTGCTGCCGGTAGACCGGGTCCGTCGCTTCCTTCCCGCAGGCCGGGTGGAGATGCTCGACTCGGGAGTGTTCGGCGTGGGCGTAGACGCCGCGGTAGCGGGCGGTGCGGACAGCCTCGTCGTCGACGAATTCGTGGACGTAGCCCTCGTGGTAGATGCGGCCGAGGACGTCGGCGGTGCCGCGCTCGTTGACGTAGGAGCGGGCGAACAGGGAATGCGTCGAGTGGGCCGAGCCCCGGTACGTCCCGGCGGTGCGCGGGTTGCAGAGGTCGTTGGTGCCGACGACGAGCGCGCCAGTCGCGTGTTGAACGCGGGCGGCTTGCGCGTACCAGTCGGAGCAGAAACACAGGTCGATCGCTCCGGTGAAGATCCAGTCCCGGTCGGAGTGGGCTGCGCCGTGGTTGATCTTGCGGGCGTAGTCGCCGGACGTCCCCGCGCGCGAATCGACGAGGGAGGCGACGACCCGGCCGTCGTTGATGCGGGCCGGGTCGAGATGCGCCCGGCCGGAGGCGTCGTCTTCGGAGACGAGGAGCCAGACCTGCGCCTCAGGTGTGGCGGCGAACGCCGAGTGGAGGAGCCGAGGGAGCCGATCCCAGCGGCCGAGCATCGGGACGAGGATGACGAGATCCGCTCCGGTGACGTTCACAGCCACCGTCGAGGACGCCGGGCGAGCTTCCAGTGGCGGGTCGAGTCGTTCCAGCCTTCGGCGTTGGAGCGGCAGCCCTCGACGAAACAGATTCCCTCGAAGTGCTCGTACATGCGGTGGCCGCAGACGCACCGTCGCCTCCAGCGCCACCATCGCCGCAGACGAGCCCGGCGGGACAGGCGCGGCAGTCCGTACCGTTCGAGCTTCGCCCGGACCCACGGATGCCGAGACTCCGTCATGGTCTGGTCGTAGCTTCGCCGTCGATGGTCGTCGCGTCGTCGTAACTCACTGGGCGCGGTCCAGTTTGCCGAGCGCCTCGTTGAGCAGAGCCCGCTCCGCGTCGGGCAGCCGGTCGATGAACCGGCGGAGCCAGTGACGCAGGTCGTCGACGTCGACGAACGTCTTGCCGCGGACCCGGATGGTGCGGACGAGCGACGCCGTCGACGCGCGAGCCCGGAGTTCATCCATCGGCCTCCTCCCAGTCAGTCGGGAGGTCGCGTCGCCACTCGTCGAGCCGCTCCTGGCTCCAGACGGGCGTCTCGATCTCCTGGACGTGGTTCCGGCCGGAGACGACGTGCTCGCCGCACTCCCGGATCCGGAGGTCGTACGTCCGGACGTACCGGGCCGGGAGACCGCACGCGTACGGCGACCCGGCCGGACCCGGCAGCGAGCATTTCGGCCAGCCCGGCGGCGGGTAGACGATCCGGAGGACCCGGAGCCGCTCGACGCGCCAGCCGTCCGTGTATTCGGAGACGCGGCCCCAGCCCTCGACCTCGACAGCGACGTGGATCGTGTAGAGGACGTCGCTCTCGTCGATCGTCGTCGGGACGTAGCTCCGGTCGTGGACGACGTAGAACCCGCATTGGCCTTCGGCCGAGGCGACCGGATGGTAACGGTCCCAGGACTGCTTGCCGTGGTCGAAACAGTGGCACTCGGCGACCGCCTCGACGCCGGAGTCCTGTCCGTACGAGCCGCGGAGCATCCAGCGGCCGCGGTGGACGAGCGACGAGCGTCGCCAGCCGTGGATCAGGCCGTCACGACCTCCGCCGGGTCCGGCGTCGTGATCGGCTCGACCGGGATCGTCGCCGACGGAGGCGGCGGCGAGTTCTGCGGGATGTAGTCCGGCACCGGGACCGGAGCCGGGACGATCCGCTCCGAGAGGTACTGACCCAGATTCATTGCGCCTCCTGAACATCAGCCGTGGCGACGCTGCTGCGCGCGGCGTTGCGCCCGGTTCATGTGGCTCGGTCCGCCGGGGAACGAGCCGCCCGGCTGGAACTGCGGCGGGAGCCCAGCCCCAGGAACGAGACCGCCGGTCACGTTAGCGAGAATGTCGTTGGCGAGAGCGGCGAGCATCTTGGCCGGGAGTTGCAGGTGGATCCCGGCGTTCGGCGTCGCGAGGTTGAAAAACCAGACGTCCTCGATCTGGCCGGTTTCCGTGTTCGTCGCCTCGGCGATCCTCGCCATCTGCGTCGAGAACGGCGTCGGGAACTGCGGTGGAGGCCCGACGAACAGCATCGTCGTCCCCTCCGGGATCGGCTGCGTAGGAGCGCCAGTCGACGCGTCGAGTTGGGCGGCGACCGTCTCCGGCGATGACAGGTGCGCGGCGATGAGAGCGACGCCGAGCGGCCCGTACTCGCCGCCGAGCGCGCGGAGCGCCTCGACGAGCGCCGGGCTCGCGTTGTCGAGCGGTGACGGTGCGGGCGGCGTCGGGACGGCGTCGACGATCGGGTCGGGCGCGTCGATGATCGTCGGTTCGTGGTCGTCGTCGTCGCCGATCCACGCCTGCGCGTCGGGTGCGCCGAACCCGCCGGAGAGGACGTCGCCGTGTTCGATCGGTTCGCCGCGCGTCGGCGGTCCGATCGGGCCGGGCAGGCGCGCGGCGGCTTCTTCCTCGCGGATGCGGCGCTTCAACTCGGCGATTTCCTCGTCGCTCAAGCGGCGGGGGTCGTTGGGGCTCGGCGTTGAGCCGTCCCACTCGTCAGTCACGATGACGCCTCCAGGACTCGGACATCTTTACCCTCGGGACCTTGCCTCCCGGGGCCGACATCGAACACGACTCGTTGGCCGACGATGAGCGCCGGGCCGGAGAGGGGCGCGTCGACGATCTGCGAGACGTGGACGAACACGTCGCCGCGCGGTCCGCCGAGCGTGGCGTCGTCGGGTGTGATGAACCCGTAGCCCTTCTCGGCGTTGAACCATCGGACCGTCCCCAGGTTCACCCAGGCTCCTCGACGACGAGTATCGCCGGGTTGGGTTGCGGCGGGAGTTCGACGAGTCGCCGGGCCGCGTTGACTCCCCAGCCCCACTGGAATCCGGTGATGCCGAGCCCGGCGATCTCCCGTTCGTAGATCCCCCGCTCGCGGAGCACGTCGTCGAGCCCTTTCGTGACGACGGTCGGGTTGTCTCGGTCGGTCCAGTCGTACTCGGTGTCCATCGGGAGGGCGGCGAGGCCCGGGTCGGCGAGGAACGCGGCGAGGACGGCGTGCGCGATCCACCGACAGATGTAGTCGTAATCCCCGTCGACGTAGTCGTGATCCGCGGACATCAGGCTCTCCGCCCCAGCCCGAGACGTCGCGAGCACGGCCGCGCGCATCTCCTCGATCCCCTCGGCGTGCTTGGAGGCAGCGTCGCCGCCGCCGAGGATCACGTCGAGAGCGTCCGTCGGTTTGATCCCGAACGCTGCGCCGTCGCTGCTCACAGGTCGATCCGCTCGATCGTCGATTCGAGGCGCGCCTCGATCCGATGGGTTGCGGCTTGGAGCGCGGCGGCGAGGCCGGTGATCCGGGCAGTCAGGTCCGAGATCGGCGGTGCCGGATCGGAGCCCCGGTTCTCGCCGATCACTCCGGCGACGATCTCCGGGCGGAGGACGACGGCGAGACGCTCGTCGAGCAGGTCGGGGAGCGTCGACGCGACCTTGTCGGCGTGGGCGACGGCGACTTCGAGTAGCTCCATCGCCCAGCCGACACCGGTCCGCCGGACGGCGGCCTCCACGTTGTAATCGTCGGATGCGTAGCCCTCGTTCATGGGCATGGGGAGCCTCGATTCAGGAGCGGGGCCGGGACGTCCTCGACCCGGGCGACGTAGACGCAGATGTGGCACCAGACGGCGGAGCCGGACACGTTGAGCGGCCGGTGGCAGGCCGGGCAGAGCAGACGGCCGCCCGAACGGATCGGTCCCTCGTAACGGCGTCTTGCTTGCTTGCTGCGTCCACTCGACCGCGAGACTAGACCGGAGCGGAAACCCTGTCTAGTCAGCGGAACGTGAAGTTGATCGTCCACGAACCCGAGCCCGAGTTGCCCGTCGCCGTCGTCGTGGCGCTGTTCGTGGCGACGAACCATCGGCCGGTCTCCCCGTCGAGCCAGAACGTGCGGCCTCCAGGATTACCTCCTCCGCCGGGCGGTGCAGCCCCGGCAGGATTGGGGCGTCCTGGAGCCGGATTCCCGGAGGCGGCCATCTCGAAGGCCTCAGGATGGTTCTCGCGGAGCATCGCTGCTCGGGCGCGCAGGGCGTGCGCCTCGGAGGGGCCGACGGCCGGGTCGTCGGCTTTGCGGAGCAGAGCCGCGTGGAGGCGTCGGTAGTCTCGCATCAGCCTCCGCCGCGGATGCGTAGCTCGACGATCCCGGGGATCGCCCACGTCTCGGAGACCGGCTCGCGGCGACCGTCCCGGCGGAGGCGACGCCATGAGGCGATCTCCGCTGCGGTCAGGTCCGCGCCGGTCGTCACTGGTCCCTCGCAGAGTTCGGCGGTCCAGTCGGCCGCGCCGAGGAGCGCGCAGCCGAGAAGATCGAGTTGGGCTCGGAACCGGGCGACGGCGTCGACCTCGTCGTCCATGCCGGACTCCGACTCATACGCCTGCGGCGAGGTCAGCGGCGCGCTGCTCGGCGGTCGTCACGACCGGGTAGATCGCCTGCGCGACCGCTTCGGGGTTTGCGCCGAGCCCGGGGATGCTCCGGCCGGGTTCGTTGGTGACGGACGGTTCCTGCGCGTAGCGTGCCTGGATCGTCGGGACCCACTCGCAGGAGCAGCCGTCATGGTCGCCCGGCTGGTAGAAGTCGCCGTCCGGCCAGCCCTCACCGTTGGCGAGGCCCGGGTCGGACTCGATGTCGGTCGTCGTGAACTCCGCCGCGCCGAGTTCCTCGTGCGGCTCGAACGGCGTCAGCGGGTCGCCGTAGAACCCCCAATTCCACGTGTACGAGACGTCGGGCTCCCCGTCGGTTTCGGGATCGTTGCCGACCGCTTCGGCGATCCGGTTCGTGAGGTCGTTGTCGGGGATGAACACGACGTCGGGTAGCTGATCGGGCGAGTCGGCCGGGATCTGCCCGGCAGTCCCGTCGGCGAGCGCGAGCGTGGAGCGGGCGAACGAGGCCGGGACGATCCCTGATGCTTCGCCCCGGTCTGGCATGAGGGGATGACCGTCGGCGGCCCGGCCGATCGCGAGGGCGAGGAGCGCCGCGGCGAGGAACCCGGCGGCGGCGTCGATCCGACTGTCGTCGCTTCCAGTGTCGACCTCGTCGAACCCGGCAGAGTCGAGCGCGGAGCGCGTCGCGGCCGATTGGCGGCGGAGGATCTCGGTGATCTGCTGCGTGAACGTCGGGCCGAACGCATCACGGAATAGCTCGTCCTCGCGGATCCCGACCCGGGCGAGATGCGGGCGGAGCGCCCGTTCGGGGCCGAGGTAGCCGGGATCGTTGCGGAGCCGTTCGATCGCCGCCGCGGCGGCGGTCTTCGCTTCGTTGCCGATCGCCCGAGTGGAGGCCCGGTTGAGGACCTTGATGTCGGCGCGGCGGAGCGCGTCGCGGAACGTCGCTTCGGCCGCAGCCCGAATCTCCCGTCCGGCGTCGCGGCGGGAGCGGAACACGGCCCGGAGCGCGCGCTCCGCCCGATTCGCGACAGGCGGCCGTGCTGCCCGGGTGGCGGCGGTGATCGCCGAGGCGAGCGGGACCGGCTGCCCATTCACGTTGACGGTGACTGCGCCTTGCGCCGGAGCGGTCGGTCCGCCGACCGGGAGCGCCGGAGGTCCCTTGACGACGTTGCCGGGACCGACGGGAAGCGCGCCAGCGGGGCCGGTCCCGGCACCGGGAGCCGGATGGCCCGCGGACAGGATCTTGAGGAGCTTGGTGATCTCGTCGGGTGGCATCAGGTCCGACTGGTCGAACCCGAACACTTCGAGGAGCTTCTCGAACGAGAGGACGCCCATCTTCGACAGGGCGATCGCGTTTGCGCCCTGGTCGGGGCGGACGATGACCGGGGCCGGGTCGTACCAGACCCGGAACCGCTTGAAGTCCGTGACGCCGAGCATCCGGAGGACGTACCAGAGGAACGTGCGCGTCAGGTCCCGGCAGATTCGGTCCTCGATCGGGGCGATCGTCTTGAAGTAGTCCTCCTGGACGAGCCAGGCGGTCCAATGGTTCCCGTCGGCGGTGCCGCCGCCCTCGACGAGCATCGCCGGGATGTTGACGCCGCGGGCGAAGTTACCCCTCGCTTCCTGGAGGTACTGGATGCCGTTCGGGTCGAGGCCCTGCCCGATCTTCACGTACTCGGGCGTCTTCCACTCGTTGTTCCAGTGCATGACGAACGGGGCGACGGAGGCGATCGAGTCCGTGTTCGACAGCCTGCGAGCCGCCGCCTCGTAGTAGTCGCGCAGAATCGAGCCCGAGACGGCTCCCTTCGACGCCGAGGGGCCGACGCTCATGTCGGGTTCGTCGCCGGAGCCGCCTGCCATCTGGCGGACCGCTTCGCCGGGGATCCAGAGGACGCCGTTCATCGCGACGGCGGAATCCGCCGTGTTGCGGTAGTAGCGGATGAGCGACTCGTACAGGTGCAGGTCGTTGACGACGGCGGCCATCGGCGACGTAGCCCAGCCCTGCCACTCCTCGTCAGGCGTCCAGAACCGGCGGATCTGCTGGCGGGGTACAGCGAACGCCGTCCCGGCCCGGATCGACCCGTTCGGCAGGTCGAGGACGATGGCGGAGTCCCGGTTGAACCGGACCGCGTTGGCGGAGTACAGCATCCACTCGACGCCGTTCGGGCCGTCGCGGAGGACTTGGTACATGTCCCCGACCGTCTCGTAGTACCAGGCGTGGAGGCGGAGGAGTTCCTGCGTCGTGTGCCGCTCGGACTCGTAGTGCGAGAACAGGTTGACGGTCCACGCCTGGTCGATGTCGCCCCAGTCGCCATTGTCGCCGAGGTACTGGACGATCAGGTCGCAGCGGGAGAGCGTGTCGGCGACGATGGAGCCGACGAACCGGACGAGATGCAGCGTGTGCGACCAGCGGCGGATGTAGTCCTGCCAGTTGGGGAAGTTGGCGAGGTACGTCGCGTCCATCGCCCCGATGCGGGAGATGCGATGGTCGGCGACGTAACGCGTCGGGTCCTCGTCGGACCGTTGGATGGCGGCGAGGCGAGGCGGTTCGGACTCGATCGGTTCCCAGGCTTCACGGCCGACGACGTCGACGACGCCCGACGACGAGGCCGGGAGCGCCGGGCGCGGCGGGAGGCCGACCGTCCGGTCGAGTACGTCAGGAGGCGGCAGAGCCACCTAGCTGCTCCCCTCGTCGCACTTCCGGGTAGCGGTCCGAGATCAGGACGCCATTCAGATGATCGGCCTCATGCTGCCATAGGCGCGCGTCGAGGTCTCGGAACTCGGCGGCGATCCGTTCGGCGCGGACGAGGTCGAACGCCTCGACGCGGACGAGCACGGCGCGCGGGACAGCGAACCGGCGACCCGGGAGCGACAGGCACTCCTCCACGGCGACCGCGCGCGGCGTGTCCGCCTCGACCTCGACGGCGACGTTGCAGTACGCCATGCCGGGGCCGAGGACGACGAGGTTCACGAATTCGCCCACTTGACAGGCGGCGAGCGCGTAGCCGCGGTGGCGGCGGAGCGTCGCGATCATCCGGTCGGCGAGGTCGTAGACCGTCGCCGGGTCGTCGACGGCGAGCGCCGGGGCGTGCAAGGCCGGATGCTTCCGGCCGACGAGAGCGAGCGGTCGCGGCTCGGTCGGCCGGTTGAGCGTCAACGTCGCCCGGGTGCGCTTCACGGTCCGCCGTCTTCTTTGAGTGCGAGGAACGCCTGGAGCCCGGCGATCGCCATGATGACGAGCGGCGGATGCGACCACGACCAGTTGATCCAGGCGACGTAGGCGAGCGCGGCGATCCAGACGCCGAGGCAGAGCGGGCAGGTGAGGAGCACGTAGATGTAGCTGCGCGTGGGGGAGCGCCAGTCGCCGACAGGCGGGTCTCCGGCGTCTTCGGTCCACGCCCAGCGGCGCAGGCCACGACGCCAGTCGAGCGTGAGGGAGTCTTCGGTGGCGATCCGGGCGATGCGGTACGAGGCGAGGGCGAGGACGACGAATACGAGCGCCGACGAGCCGACGTCGGACGTCGGCACCGGTCAGGCGGCGGTGGGCGGTGCGGGAGCCGGGGCGACTCCGGCAGGCTCAGATGTTCCCGCCGTGCCGGGCGTCGGTTCGGTGACGGTCGGTTCGGTGGTGAGCGTCTCGACCGGGGCGGCCGTGATGCCGGACGTGCCGGAGACGAGCGCCGGAGCCTCGTCGGAGCGGGTCTCGGCCGGTTCGAGGTACCCGGCGTCGATCAGGTCGGCGAATTGCGTCGGGTCGATCAGGTAGACGTGATCGACGAGGACGGTGCCGGATGGCGTGCCGAACGAGGCGTTCGCCCGGTACTCCTGGAGGTCGGTGTCGGCCATCGCTGTGCTCCCTCGCTCGACGGCGGTCCGAGGCGGGATCGTAGCGGCGGACGCGGAACGGCTCCGGTATCCCCTTCCCTCTGGGACACCGGAGCCGCAGCGCGCGTGTGGCGGGAGCCTACGCCGAGGGCGTCCACTCCGCTGAGAACTGGGCGCAGCGTTCCCACGCCTCGTGGGCTTCGGGCTGCGTCGCCTCACGGCCGATGAACGCCTCGGTCGCCACGATGGCGGCGTGGATCATGTCCTGGGTGATGCGGATGGTGTGCTCGCAGGGGAGTTTCGGGTTGATGCCGGAGCGGCGGACCTTCGCCCGGTACGTGTCGAGCGCCATCTGCGGGACGTCGGCGCGGAGCGTGGTGCCGTCGGGCATCTCGGCGATGAAAAAGGTCTCGAACTGCATGGCGGTCCCTCCTCGGGATTCGGTGCTCATACCCCAACAATAGACCCCGGCGGAGCCGTTGTCTAGCCTTTCATGCGAGGCCGTCGAACGGGTCCGCCGGGAGCGCCGCGCCGATCACGTCGGCGGCGTCTTGAGCGGCGCGCACCGTCCGGTAGCTGCCCATCTCCCGGCCGTTCTCCGTCCCGTCCCGCAGGACGAGGAGCCACGACGTGATCGTGTCGCCGGAGAACGAGAGCGTGGCGACGATCCAGAACCCGTCGGACTCCCAGACGCCGTCGGTGCGGCGCGCCCAGCCGGGGCGGCGTGCTCCCCACTCGGCGGTCATCGCACGGCCTCCTCGTCCTCGTACCACGACTCGTCCACCGCGGCGCGGTAGTCGGCCTCGGCGATACGGCCGTGCTGGTAGCTCTTGAAGATGACGGCGAGGACGGCGTCCACGCGGGTGCCGCAGCCGTGCTCGGCGGGGACGCCACGGAACTCGTTGTACGGGCTGACGATCCACGCCGACCACGTGCCCGGCAGGTCCGCGTACTCGCTCTCCTTGATGACCCAGCCGACGTGCTCGCCGTCGAACTCGACCTCGTAGCGGCCCGAGTAGCTGCCCTTACGGACGGTGGCGCGGTGCGGGAGCGCCCGGCGGGTGCGGAAGGTGCGCTCTGTGTTCATGGTCCCTCCTCGGGATGGTTGGCGACAGGACAAGAATATACCCGGAGGCCCGGGAAGTCTAGTACCCGGCGTGGGAAATCTGAGGGGTCGCCCGGCCCTCGACCGGGTGCGACAGTTCAGCACTCGGGCTGGCCGCACGACCCCGGCAGGACCGTACCCGTCGGGAAGTCCTCAGACGTCCTCAGCGGTCCTCAGATGCTCTCCGCGGTGTGCCCGGCCCGAGAGTGCCGGGAGCCGGTTTGTCAGTGTCCTGCGGTCATCTCCGGGGTGAAGTCGGCGATGACGACGGTGTCGGCGTATTCGTATTCGTGGGCGACGACGCGGAGGCGGCGAGCCTGAGCGTGGCGGATGGCTTGTGCCCGGTCGAATGTTTCGTCGGCGTCGTCGACGGTTTCGCCTTGGGCGTTTTGGTAGCCGAACCGGTAGACGCTGCTCATGCGTGAACCTCCGTGCGGTCGTAGGCGGAGAAGCGGCGGTCGAGCCAGGCGAGCGCCACGTCTTGCGCTTCGGTCATCGTGAGGCAGCGGCGGTGGCGGGTTGAGCCGTTGGAGCGGCCGCGGGTCGTGAGCGTCCAGACGGCTGCGCCTGCGTCGAGGCCGGGGAATCCGGTCGGCTGGTCCTCGTCCCACGGCCAGTCGGTGATGTCCTTCTCGGTGTTGGCGCGGTCGGCGTCGTAGCGGATGAC